>Ga0187892_10006243_pt1 | contig 17900 bp, 15 predicted proteins | sample MA1701073metaG_FD_139345 | JGI IMG/M metagenome (GOLD analysis project Ga0187892, IMG submission 139345) | Bio-ooze microbial communities from a basaltic lava cave in the Kipuka Kanohina Cave System on the Island of Hawaii, USA - MA170107-3 metaG ... | reverse complement strand
GGCGCCTCTACTACTGCGCGACCGGCGGCCCGGTGCATTCCGGCCTCTACTGGTGCGACGCGTCCGGCCGCCCGACGCTCGTCGCGAACCTGCCGTCGCCGGGCGACGCCGTGTCGATCCTGCGGACCGGCGAGGCGATGGCGTTCTGCGGCGCGCTCGGCGACCTGGCCGGCGTGATCGTCTCGCACCCCGACACGTCAAAGGCGCGCGCGGTGAAGATCGAGGGGAGCGCGCGCAACGCGACGCTCGGCGCGGAGCGGGCCGAGGTCGCGTGGCAGCAGTTCGAGGGCAGCCGCTCGGAGATCTGGATCGCGAAGTTCGCGAGCGGCGAGAAGCGGCGCCTCTCGCCCGAGGGCGCGTGGGCGGAGGCCCCGTCGTGGTCGCCCGACGGACGCCTCATCGCCTACTCGATGGCGAAGGACATGAACTTCGATGTCTACGTGTGCACGCCGGAGGGGGGCGACCTCAAGCGCCTGACGACGTCGCCGGAGAAGGACACCAGCCCCGCGTGGTCGTTCGACAGCCGCTTCCTCGCGTTCGTCACGACGCGCGAGAAGAAACGCGTCGTCGTGATGCTCGAGCTCGCGACGGGGCGCGAAACGAAGCTCGCGGAGCTCGAGGGCGAGGTGGACCCGCGGCCGGCGTGGTCGCCGGTGCTGCCCGACGAGTAGGCGTCAGGCCTCGAACGTCATGCGCTGGTACACCTCGCGCACGAGCCTCACGTCGTCCTTGCAGTAGGCGACGATCTCGGCGTCGCGCCCCGCCTCGTGCAGCTCCGCGACCTTCGAGCCGTCGATCGCGCCTTTCGACGAGCGCAGGCCGAGCGCCTTGGCGAGCGTGTCGAGGCTCGCGTGATTGCGCCCCCACGCCCCCCACTCGCGCATCGTGTCGAAGACGGGGTCGCGGCGGTAGCGCGCGAAGCTGATCGGCAGGGCGTGGACGCGGTGGACGATCGACCTCTTGACGAGGAACGGCAGGTCGAAGTCGAGGACATTGTGGCCGACGTAGAGGCGCGTGCCGCGCGCCATCTCCCAGAAGCGCTTGAGCATCGACGGCTCGTCGCCCGTCAGGCAGTCGGGCGCGTCCATGCCGGGCTCGCGCCAGTAGCCGATGCAGAGCAGCCGCCCGAAGTCGCCCGAGAGGCTCGTGCGCGCGTACGCCTCCTCCTCGTCCTCCTCCGGGTCCTTGAGCGTCGAGCGCCAGGCGTCGCGCATCTCCGGGGCGACCGGCAGCGTCTCGATGTCGAGGAAGAGCCGCACGGCGAGATTGTATCCCACGATGCCTGAAACCGCTCGCTCCCCTGGGCGGTAAGTTCCTGTCATGAGAACGATGCTGATGATCGCGGCGCTGGGGTGCGCGGCCTTCGCGCAGGACGACGACAAGAGGAAGTTCGAGGAGTTCAAGAAGGAGTCGCTCCGCAAGGAGGACGCGGGGGCCTTCAGGAAAATCGCCTGGCAGAAGGACATGGCGGCGGCGCTGGAGAAGGCGAAGACGGACGCCAGGCCGATCCTCGTCTTCCTCATCGTGGGCCACCTGGCGAAGAAGGACGCCGCGGAGTGCTGACTGGGCGGCCGCATGACCCGCGGCAGTTCGTTCGCGGACGCCAAGGTGATCGAGAAGGTGAACAAGGAGTTCGTCGCGGTCGAGGTCAACATCACCGGGACGGGCTTCCCGAAGGACGTGCCGGCGCTCAAGCTGTGGGAGAGGGCGTACGACAAGGACCCGAGCTTCAAGTTCGGGTTCGCGACGAGCGTCGTGATCGGGCCGGGCGGCGCGAGCCCGTTCGGCACGTCGGGATGCGGGCACACGTTCGAGTGGGACACGTCGATCAACTACCATCCGGAGAAGTACCTCAAGTACCTCGACGAGTCGCTGGAGCGCTACGGCAGGGCGAAGGCGATCGCGGAGGACAAGGCGCTGGGGCAGGAGGAGCGGGCGGCGAAGCTCAAGGAGATGCAGGCCGAGATCCTGAAGGCGCTCCAGGAGGCGGCCAAGTGCCGGAAGAAGCAGTAAGCCTCATTCCGTGAAGCGGACCTGCGCGCGGTTCCCGATGACCGAGCCCGTCCAGCAGCCTTCGCGCCCGGACACCGCATAGGAGTGCGAGAGCGTCCAGGCGCCCGGGCTCTTCGGGCTCCCCCCCGAGGTCCAGCCGCTCGTGTCCTGGCGCATGAGGAGGTGCGTTCGCGGGCCGACGTGCGCGCGGCCGGGCTCGAGCGCGACGACCTTCGAGAGGCGCCGGCGGCCGCAGGAGGGACCGCCGCACATGCCGGACACGAGCCCGTCGCCCGCGCAGCTGACTTTCGATTCCTCCGCGGTCTCGATGGAGATGGCGGCGTCCGACGCGTTCACGAACACTTCCAGCCCGCGCACCCCTTCGCGCCCCCCATCGCGGCGCGGATCGCCGCCGCGTCACCGCGGCGCGCGAGCGCGAGCTCCGCGCGGTCGCGCTCGTCGATGTCGTCGCTGTCGAGCTGCAGGGCGAGGAGGAGCCAGGGGGCCATGCCGGTGAAACGTCGCGTGTGCGCCGCGGTTCGGCCGGGTAGAATAGGAGCGATGCACCTCGCGCTCACGCTTGCCCTCCTCCTCGCGCAGGACGTGGACCAGCAGAAGGTCGACGCGGCGATCAGGAAGGGCGTCGACTACCTCCGCGGCCAGGTCGGCGGCCTCGAGAAGCCGATGGGTGCGTCGCACGGCCGCAGCCTCGAGCTCGTGCTCTGGACCTTCGCCCACGCCGGCGTGCCGGAGGACGACGAGGAATTCCGGAAGCTCCACAAGACGATGATGGAGACCGACCTCGAGCGGACCTACAACGTCAGCCTGCAGGCGATGATCCTCGAGGAGGTCGATCGCGTGAAGTACCAGTGGCGCATCCACCAGTGCGCGCAGTTCCTCGCCGACAACCAGGCGAAGAACGGCCAGTGGGGCTACGGCGAGCCGTCGCTCTACGTCAAGGACATCCCGACCGAGACGGTGCGCAAGGACGTCGCCACCGGCGGCGCCAAGCCGGTGCCGAAGGACAAGCGCGGCAAGCCGAAGGTCCAGAAGACCCTCCGCGTCGAGAAGAAGAAGGACGGCCCCGACTTCGGCGACAACTCCAACTCGCAGTACGCCGCGCTCGGCCTCCGCGCGTGCCACGACGCGGGCGTGCTCATGCCGGACAAGGTGCTCAAGGCGGGCGAGGCGCACTGGCGCGGGGCGCAGAAGCAGGGGCGCGGCGCGCGCGGCTGGGGGTACAACGCGCAGCCGAACGAGGAGCCCTACGGCTCGATGAGCGCGGGCGCCGTCGGCAGCCTCGTCATCTTCCTCTACATGCAGCGCAGGGACTGGACGCGCGACCGGGACGTGGCCGACGGGATGGCGTGGCTGGCGGAGAACTTCACCGTCGAGAAGAACCACAAGGCGCCCGCGACGATCGCATCGCAGATGCTCTACTACTACCTCTACGCGCTGGAGCGGGCGGGCATCCTCTACGGCACGGAGACGATGGGGAGGCACAAGTGGTACCCGCTCGGCGCGAACTTCCTGATCAAGGCGCAGCGCGACGACGGGTCGTGGTCCGCGACGGAGCCGGCGTCGAGCGCGGTCTGGGACACGTGCTGGGCGATCCTCTTCCTGCGCCGCGCGACGCGGCCGCTCAAGGACGTGGCGACCGGCGACACGAAGAAGTGAGTCCGCCGCAATGAGTCCTTGCCTTGCGGCGGACTCACATGGTTCGACTCGCTGCCGCTCGCTCACCATGATTCGCCCGCAAGGAAGCACTGTTTTCGGGCGAATCAGAAGTGACTACCGCAGCGTGATCGCGAACCAGCCGCCGCCCGCGCCCGCCCCGGCCGCCGCCCATTTCGTGTCGACGAGCGCCGCGTGGTCCGCGGCGAGCCAGTCGGCGAGCGCCTCGTCGAGCGAGCGGGCCTTCACGACGACCTGCGCCATGTTCGCCGGCTTCGCCCCCTTGCCCTGCGCCGAGGCCGCGTCGGCGGAGAGCTTCGCGAGGTCGGCATCGGCCGCCACCGGCGCGCGTCCGAGCATCGCGCGATAATCGTTCAGCTTGTCGATCGCCGGCGGCCCCTTCGGCCGCGCCCGCGACAGCACATCGCGCTCCGCGGGCGTGAGCGCGACCGACTCGAGCGTGAGCGTCTCGACGGCCGCGTTCGCGGCGGCGACAGGCAGCCGGGCGCGCCAGCCCGCATCGAGCGCGGCGACGATCGCTCGCACGACCGGATCCACCTTGACCGGCCCATGCGCGCGGGCCGCCCACAGCGACTGGAGCTTCCTGACTGAGGCGGGGCGCGACGCCGCGTCCGCCGCGATCACGTCGGCGCGCGCCTTCTCAAGCGCCGCCTTCTTCTCGAGGAGGGGCTTGAGCGTCGCGAGCCACGCCTCGAGACGTGCGGCGAGCGCATCCTGGACGAGCGCGCGCCCGAGGGGGGGAGCCTTCGCGCAATCGCGCACGAGCGCGTCGATCTCCTTCGTCGTGCGGGCGCGCTCCCGCAGCTCCATGACCGCCTTTCCGAAGCGCGCCTCGGCGTCGGACGGCGGCAGGAGGTCGACCGCCTCGCGGTAGAGGCCGTGCTCGAGGGCGAACGCCGCGCGGTCCTTCGCGGGCGCGGCAGCCCCGAGCTTGAGGATCTCCGCAGGCGCGAGGTCCTCCCAGGCGTCGGGCACCTTCCACGGGGGGCGCGGCGAGGCGACGTCGAGCCCGCCGGCGTACTCGGACGGGTCCCATTGCGCGGCGTTCTTCCCCTTGCTCGACGCGGGGTAGCGGTCGAGGCCGGCGAGGTCGAGGAAGATGCCCCAGTGGCGCTTCTCGGCCGGCGTGATCTGCTTGTCGTGGTTGTAGTCCTCGTCCTCGTAGAAACGGCCGTAGCCGAGGTTGTTGTCGCGCGGCGTGTAGACGTCGTCGCCGCCGGAGTCCTGGAAGAGCGCGATGCCGAGGCCGACGTTCCAGCCGAGCCCGCTCGCGGTCGTGTAGCGGTCGTGGCCCGCGCCGTCGAGCGCCATGCCCATGCCGTAGTCGACCGCCATGCCCAGGCAGTTCCAGCCGTCGATCTGGTACGTGTCGTCGCCGCGCCGGTCGGAGAGGAGGCCGAAGCCGCCGTGCGCGCCGCAGCCGGTCGTATAGACCCACGCGTGGTAGAGGTCGTCGCCTTCGAGGTCGATGAGCGCGGCGAGCGCGAGGAAGTAACCGGCGCCCATCGCCCAGCAGCCGGCGCGGTAGCGGTCGTTGCCGCGCGCGTCGACGAGGAGCGCGATGCCGCCGGTCTTGAACTCCGTGCGGTCGCCGCTCGCGGAGCCCATGCACATGTTCGCGCTGTGCTTTTCGTCCTGCGGCGCGGGGTTGACGAGCGGCTTGCCGTGGAGCGGGTCGTGCGCGAGGTAGTCGTCGTTGCCGTCGAGGTCGAGGAGCAGGGCGGCCGCGCGGCGGTAGGAGGCGCCCTGCGAGAACATGGCGCACTCGTACTTGTCGTCCCCCGCGCGGTCGACGAGGATCCCGATGCCGTCGGTCGCCGCGCCCTGACCCTGGTTCGCGCACCAGTACGTGTCGTCGCCCGCCGCGTCGAGGAGGATGCCGACGCCGTTGTCGCCGTATCCCTGGCCGCTTTCCTTGTCGATCGCGTAGCGGTCGTTGCCCGCGAAGTCGCAGAGGATGCCGATGGCGTGGTCGCCCGCGCCCTGAGAGATGCCGTCGGCGGAGTACGTGTCGTTGCCGGCGAAGTCCAGGACGACGCGGAGCTTCGCGGCGGCATCGGCGCCGGCGAAGCGCCCCTTGTACGTGTCGTCGCCGCCGAGGTCGACAGTGAGCATGACGTTCGGGTCGCGCGCGGTGCCGGTCGTGACGGCGAGGCGTCCCGCGATCTCGAAGTCCACGTCGCCCTTGAACGCGGCGAGGTCGACCCGAGTGGCGTCGATCGCGCGCAGGACGATGACGGCCGCGCGGGTGAGGTCGGGCTCGGCGAGGGCGGCGTCGCAGGCGCCGAGGAGGAGCGCGGCCGGCTTGCGCAGCGGCTCGGGCAGCTTCGAGAGATCGTCGGCCGCGGGCGGGGCAGGCTTGGGATCGTCGAACGGGCGGTCGATCGCGGCGGAGAGCGTGGCGAGCAGCGCGCCCCAGTCGGAGAAGCCGGCGGCGGCCCGGGCGATCTCGTGCATGCGGTCGGGGAAGGTGAGCGGCGCCTTCTGGACGTCGCGGAAGAGCTTCGTGTGGCCGCGGTCGACTTTCGGGGCGGCGTGGCTGGCGACGTTGCGCGGCGGCATCGAGTTGAGGTGGTCGAAGTCCCAGCCGAAGTCGGCGAGCTTGAGGTTCTTCTTCGCGAGGAGGGTCTCGAGGGCCTTGCGGTCGATGGCGCCTTCGGGCGGATCCTGCGGGAGCATCAGGGCGAGGGCGAACAGGATCCGCATGTGCGCCACCATAGCCCGGCGGCTACGGTGAGGCAAGAATGCGGCTCGCCTCGTCCGCCGCCACCTCGCCGGCGAGGACCTTCTCGGCCAGCTCGTCGCGGAGGGTCCGGCCGGGCTCCGCCGCGTGGCGCAGCTCGTCCGGGCCACCGCCTGCCTCCATCGCCTTGCGCAGCGCGGCGGTGAGCGTCAGCAGCTCGCCGACCGCGGTCGCGCCGCGGAAGCCGCTGTCGCGGCATTTCGAGCAGCCCTTCGCGGTGACGACCTTGCGCTTCGCGTCGATGCCCAGGAGGCGCGCGTCCTCGGGCCGGACGGGCGAGCGGGAGGCGCACGCGGGGCAGGCGCGCCGCACGAGGCGCTGGTTGAGGATGCCGCTGACGCTGTCGGCGATCACGGAGCGGTGGCCGCCCGAGACGTCGACGAGGCGGTGCAGGGCGGTCGGCGCGTCGGGCGCGTGGAGGACGGTGAACGAACGCCGGCCGGTCGCCGCGAGCGCGATGAGGTGGAGGAGCGTCTCGGAGTCGCGGACTTCCGCGACCATGGCGACGTCGACGTCGTGGTGGAGCATCGCTTTCGCGGCGCTCGCCAGCGTCACGCCCTTCTCGAGGGAGATCTCGCACTGCTGGACGCCCGCGATCATGACCTCGACGGGGTTTTCGGCCGTCATGATCTTGAGGTCGGGGCGGATGAGGTCGCGGAGGATCGAGTAGAGCGTCGTCGTCTTGCCCGAGTTCGTCGGCCCGTTGACGACGAAGAGGCCGGGGCGGCGAAGCGCACGGCGGATCGCCGCACAGAGGGGCGCGCCGAAGCCGAGCGCCTCGAGCTTCGGCACGGCCTGGTCGGGGTCGCAGAAGCGGAGCGTCACGGCGGGGCCGGCGGCGGCGGGGTAGGTCGCGGCCAGCACGTCGAGGCGGCGGCCGGCGATGTCCGCGGCGAACCGGAACGTGCCGGGGCGGCTTTCGACATCCTCGTCGGAGCCGGCGAGGCGGCGCGCGGCGTGCGCGAGCTCGCGGGCGGCGGCGGCGGGGAGGGCGGCGGCGGGGGAGAGCGCGCCGTCGACGCGCTCGCGGACGAAGGTGGCTCCGGCGCCGGGCTCGACGTGCACGGCCGTGGCGCGGCTCAGCTGCGCGTGGCGCAGGAGCAGGCGAACGAGGTTCTCGCCGGGGACCGACTCCGGTGCGTTCGACATGGCCTCGACCTCCTTCTTCGCGAGCCCGCGGGCGCGCAGGGCGACGGCCGCACGGTCGACGCTCTCGCGCGGCGACGGGCCCCCGGCGCCGAGCAACTCGTCCACGGTCGCGCGGGGGAAACGCCAGTCGCGCCCCGCGCGCACGCCCCTGAGCTTGCCGCTCGCCAGCCAGCGGTAGTACGTCGCCTGCGAAATGCGCAAGCGCCGTCTGAGCTCACTACCACTCAGATAATCGCTCATACAATCTTATGCTATCATATACTGTCAACCCGGTCAGGACGGTTCCGGATTCCCGATCCCGGATCCCGGGGGACGGCTACGTGCCGATCCTCCTGCGGGGCTTCCGGGCCCACGCGCGCGCGACCTGGCGCAGCGTCGAGAGGGGCAGCGCGCCGTTGCGCAGCACCATGTCGTGGAACGCGTCGAGGCGGAACCGGGCCCCGAGCCTCCTCTTTGCCGCGCGGCGCAGCGACTCGATCTCGCGCTGGCCGACCTTGTAGGCCAGCGCCTGCCCCGGCCAGATGATGTAGCGGTCCACCTCGTTGGCGGTCTCGGGCGCGCCGAGCGCGATGTTGTCGCGGAAGAACTTGACCGCCTTCTCGCGCGTCCAACCCAGCGCGTGGAGCCCGGTGTCGACCACGAGGCGGCAGGCGCGCCACGCCTGGTACGTCAGCATCCCGAAGCGGTCGAGGTCGGTTTTGTAGAGCCCCATCTCGTCCGCGAGCCGCTCGGTGTAGAGGGCCCACCCCTCGATGAACGCCGTGAAGTGCGTGTGGCGGCGCCAGACCGGCAGGTCGGTCTCCTGCGCGATCGCGATCTGCAGGTGATGCCCGGGCACCGCCTCGTGCACCGTGAGCGCGATCTCGTTGAACCGCGGGCGCGTCTCCGGCTTGTAGCAGTTCGCGTAGAAGATGCCCGGGCGCGAGCGGTCTTCCGGCGGCGGATAGTAGTAGGCCGCGGGCGCGTCCTTCTCGCGATACTCCTCGATCGGCTTCACGACGCACTTCTGCTGCGGCAGCCGCCCGAAGAATCGCGGGAGCTTCTTCCGGATGGCCGCGAGGATCCTGCGGAAGCTCTTCGGGAGGTCCTCCCGCTTCGCGTGAAAGTTCCCCGGGTCCTTCATCTGACGGGCGAGGAACGCCCTCTCGTCCCCCTTCGCGATCGCCCGCATCTCCCTGCGGATCGACGCGAGCTCCACATGCCCGATTCCGTGCAGCTCTTTCGCGGTCATGTTCGTCGTCGTATGGGTCCGCACGCAGTACTCGTACGCCTCGCGCCCGCCGGGGATGGCGGAGACGCCGACCTTGTCGCGCGCGGGGTAGCTGCGCAGGAAATCGGCGAGCTTCGCGTACGCGGGCAGCACCGCCCCGACCAGCGCCTCTTCCATGTCCTCGCGCAGCGCCGCGTTCCTGACCTTGCGGAGCGCCGCCTCGAACGGCGGGTCCTTGACGACCCCGTCGGCCTGCCCGATGACGCGCTCCACGGCGATGCGCGGCGCGACGCGGCCGCTCTTCACGCCCTCGCGCAGGTTCGCGAGGTACTGGTCGATGTGCCGCGGCCAGGCCCGCCAGCGCGCCAGGAGGCTGCGCTGCCCCTCCTCCGAGCCGAGCGGATGGTAGTTGAGCAGCTCGAGGAACCAGAGCTGCGGCCCCATCATCTGGTCGACCTCCCACTCGTAGAACCGGTGGGAGAGCGCCTCGAGGAACCACTCCATCTGCAGCCGGAGGATGTCCCACGAAACGCGGTCGCCCTCGTTCTGCGGACGCGCCGCCTTGAGCCGCGTCAGCAGGTCCCGGACCGCGCGCGCGTCGACGTCGCGCGCCGCGGCGTCGATCTCGGGCAGCCGGTCGTCGTACCGGTGGTCGCCGAGATACGTCGCACGGGTCGGAGACGAGCGGAGCGCCCACTCCCACCAGTCCCGTCCCACGTCATGGAGCGCGCTCATGGGCGGGGCACCGCGCGCTACCGGTTGGTGAGCAGGACGACGATGAGCGCGATGAGGCCGATGAGCACGAGGGCGATGAGGATGGCGCCGCCGGAGCCGCCCGCCTCGAAGTCCGCCAGTTCGGGGGTCTCGGCCGCCCGCGCGGCGAGCTCGCGGTCCTCGTCGGCGGACATCGCGGCGGCGCGCCGCTTGCCGCCCTCGTCGGCGCAGACGTCCGGGGCGACGGAGAACATCAGCATCGACACGCACAACAGCGCGGCGAAGGTCTTCATGGCGCCTCCGTGCGCCGGTCAAACCGGCGAGGTGTTATAGATGAAAGTTCTAGACGTTGAAGGGCTAGCGACCCACGACGGCCCCGAGTCATGCGCGGCGGCGGGCAACCGCAGACGCGAAGCGTTGACAGGGGGAGCCGCGGGGCGGGTATCGAGCCGCGAAAACCATGAACCACTTCGGGGGGCCGACCCTGTGGAGGAAAGGGGGAGGCAACACTCGACGAAGCGATATCGCGAGCTTCGACGAGCCCCTGCGCGGTCAGAGACCCCGAACGCGCGGTCAAGCACCTCGCGCGGGAACCGGGAGATCCCACGACTGACCGGGGACCATGGAACTCCGGTCCGCATCGGGAACCCCAAGGGGGCACGCCGATGACGAACGGTCGCGGGAAGTCGGACAGCCCTGTAGTACCGGGGAAGTTCCCGAACAAGGGCGGCGCCACCGCTGGGCCGTCCGCGGAGGGAATGGAGGGAAGGGGGCTGGCCAAGGGAAACCCGGGCGGGCGAACCAGGTTCCGGGCACAGAACCGGGAAGACCTGCAACGAGAGCTCGAACGGGTACGGCAGGCAGCGGTTCGCGATAGGAGGATGAAGTTCACGACGCTCTGGCACCACGTCTACAACGTGAACCGCCTTCGGGAGGCTTATCTCAGCCTCAAGCGGAATGCCGCACCGGGAGTGGACCGCGTGACGTGGGAGGACTACGGGCAGAAGCTGGAGATGAACCTCCAGGGTCTCTCGGAGCGCCTGAAGCGCGGGGCGTACCGGGCCAAGCCGGTCAAACGGGCGTACATACCCAAGCCCGACGGACGGCAGAGACCGCTCGGAGTGACGGCGCTGGAAGACAAGATCGTACAGCGCGCCACGACGGAGGTGCTCAACGCCGTCTACGAGATCGACTTTCTCGGTTTCTCGTACGGGTTCCGACCCGGGCGCAGTCCGCACATGGCGCTGGACGCGTTGGCGGTAGGAATGCGCACGAAGAAGGTGAACTGGGTGCTGGATGCAGACATCCGCGGGTACTTCGACGCCATGGATCACGGATGGCTGGAGAGATTCATCGAGCACCGCATTGGAGACCAGCGTGTCCGACGCCACATCAAGAAGTGGCTGAAAGCGGGCGTGCTGGAGAACGGGGAGCGGATACGGCAGGAAGAAGGATCGCCACAGGGAGCCAGTATCAGTCCCTTGCTGGCGAATGTGTACCTTCACTACGTATTCGACCTGTGGGCTCAGCAGTGGAGGGAGCGGCACGCACAGGGGGACGTCATTCTCGTGCGTTTTGCTGACGACTTCATTGTCGGGTTCGAACACCGGGCGGAGGCCGAGCGGTTCATGGGAGAGCTGCGCGAGAGATTCGCAAAGTTCAACCTGGAGCTGCACCCGGAAAAGACTCGGCTGATCGAGTTCGGCCGCCATGCGGCGGAGAACCGCGAGAAGCGAGGCGAGGGGAAGCCCGAGACGTTCAACTTCCTCGGATTCGCGCACAGCTGCGACGAGACGAGGAGAGGGGACTACATCGTGCTTCGGCAGACGCGGAAGGACAGGCTGCAGGCGAAGCTCAAGGAGGTGAAAGAGTGGCTGACCGAGCACCTGCACGACCCCGTGCCTCTCGTGGGGCGACACTTGGGACAAGTCGTTCGTAGGCACACGATGTACTTCGGTGTGCCGCGCAACGGACCGGCGCTGACGCTGTTCCGCAAGGTCATCGGTTGGCTCTGGTGGCGAGCGCTTCAACGCCGCAGCCAGACCGCCTCCGTGACCTGGGACCGCATGACGCGTCTGCTTGCCCGCCACCTCCCCGCGGCTCGCATCGTTCATCCCTATCCGGAGCAACGCCTGACCGTCATGACCCGAGGCAAGAGCCGGATGCGGTAATACCGCCCGTCCGGATCTGTGGAGGGGGTTATGAGCAATCATCGATCTCTACTCCGACTATTGGGGTGCGGGCGCGACGATCAGCGTCACCCGCCCAGAAGCGTCCCATTCGAGGAGAAAGCCGTCAAACGAATTGCGCATCCATCCGCGGGCCGGATCGACCGTCACGACGCACTTCGCCTCGGGGTCGATCCCCGCGAGGACCTCGAAGTGTGGCACGAGCTTGCTGATGTAGGGCTTGATGAGACCCACGACGAGCGGCCGTCCCAGGGCAATCTGCTTGCGCAGGTCGTCGAACGTGCCGGCGACGACGTGCGCGCGGAAGCCGCGGGCGCGCGCGAAGTCGCGCAGGGCTCCCGCCGTCACGCCGCCTCCCTCGCGAGGCGGAAGCGCCTTCACCGCCTCCTCCAGCGTGAGCGGGTCTTCGTGCCAGCGCAGCACCATCGTGAGCGCCGCCGGACCGCAGTCGTTCTCGACGCCCTGGCGGACCGGCTCGATCTGCGCCAGCAGGTCCATGCCGGGCGGGGGATGCGCGGGGTTGAAGGGGCGGGCGCTCCCCAGGTAGCCGCAGCCCGCCAGGACGAGCGCGGGCAGGAACCTCACGGCTTGGTCTGCTTGCCGAACGCGGAGACGACGTAGGTGCCGCTGCGAGGGTCGGTCGAGAGCTTGATAAGCCCCTTGTCCTGCGCGTCCTCCAGAAGGTCGCCGAACGAGCGGTAGCCGTGGTAGCTCTCGCTGAACTGCGGCTGCTTGCGCTTCATCGTGTCCTTGAGCATCGACGCGTGGAGCACGTCCTTGTTCTCGCGCATGAGCGCGGTGATCGCGTCGAGGAGCTGCTGGAACGCCTCGCGCTTGACCTGCGGGATGTCGGCGGCGAGCTGCGGGGGCGTGCCGGAGACGCGCTCCAGGTCCTCGTAGAAGATGAACTCGTCGCAGTTGTCGATGAGGAGGTGGGAGCTCGAGTCCTTCACGCCGAGCCCGATGACGTGCTTGCCGTTCTCCTTGAGCTTGGAGACGAGCGGCGAGAAGTCGCTGTCGCCCGAGATGATCGCGAAGGTATCGATGTGGTCCTTGGAGTAGCAGAGGTCGATCGCGTCGACGCAGAGGCGGATGTCGGCGGAGTTCTTGCCGGCGGCGGAGCGCTTCGGGATCTCGATGAGCTCGATGGCGCACTCGTGCATGACGTTCTTGTAGTCGGCGTAGCGGATCCAGTCGGCGTACGCCTTCTTGACGATGATCTTGCCCTTCTCGACGAGGCGCCCGAGGACCTTGGTGATGTCGAACTTGTTCTTGCGTCCGTGGAACCCGAGGGCGAGGTTCTCGAAGTCGACGAACACCGCGAGGGTGTGCGAGTCGTTCATGTGCGTGCGAATCGGGGGTGATGGTATACAATCGGGGCATGGCTGAGAACGAAAACCTTAAGGTCTCGACGGACTGGCTCGACGTGGAGGTCGTTTCAGAACCGTACGTGATCATGACGATGCGGGGATACGCGCCGGTGGTCGACGTGCAGACGGGGGGCGCGAAGCGGCGGCTCTTCATCGCGGCGAAGACGCTGGGGGAGGAGCTGGAGCCGGAAGTGATCCGGCAGGACGGGAAGTTCACGGGGCTGAAGTTCCGCGTGAAGAAGGAGACCGCCGACAAGATGGCGCCGTATGTGGTGGAGTGGCCGAAGTAGAAGCCGGAATTCAGGATTCAGAATCCAGCCAGAACCCAGAACGCAGAACCCAGTCAGAGAATCCGAACCCAAACCCGAACCCAAACCCGAACCCAGAACCGAAACCCGAAACCCGAACGCGAACGCGAAGTCGAAGCCCCCCCGAAACCCGAAACCCGAAGCCAGAAGCCAGAAGCCACCCAGAATGCCCGCCAACGTTGAGGTGAAGGTGCGGGCGGAGCTGGGCCGCGTGCGCGAGCGCCTGCCGGGCCTCCGAGCCCGGCGCGCCGGCTTCCTCCGGCAGCGCGACACCTACTTCGACGCGCGCGGGCTTCGGCTGAAGCTGCGCGAGCAGGGCGGACATGCCGAGCTCATCGCGTACGTCCGTCCCGACCGGACCGGCGAGCGCCGGAGCGACTACGTCGTGATCCCGGTGCAGGACGTCCGGTTTGCGCTGAGTCAGTTCGCGGCGCGCGTCGTCGTCGACAAGGTGCGTGAGCTGTGGATGATCGGCCGCACGCGCGTGCATCTCGATCGCGTGCGAGGGCTGGGGACGTTCGTCGAGCTGGAAACCCTGCTTCGCCGACCGGGCGAGGACGGGGCGGGCTTGCGGGCTTCGCAGGGCGAGCGGGAGTGCCGGCGGATCCTGGACGGGCTGGGACTGGGGCGGGAGCGGAAGATCCCGGGGTCGTACGCCGATCTCGCCGAGGTCCGTGATTCGTGATTCGTGATTCGTAATCCGGTATCTTCTGCGGGGGCAGCCCTCCTTCGCCGTCTTCGGGCACGAGATCCTTGGGAAGGCTGCGGGGGGCAAACCGGGAGGAGGATCCGCATGCGCAGGCTCGGACGCAGGGTCGGCAGGCCGGGGTTCAAGAAGCCGTCGTCCTCCGCCGTCGACCCAGCCACCGGCGCGGCCGGGAAGGCTGCGGAGGGCAAGCCGCCGCCCGCGGCCGCGGCGTCCCCCCGACCCACCGCCGTCCGTCGCCGGGGCCCGGAGAAAATGCCGGAGGGCACGCTGAGCATCGGGCAGTGGTCGGACCTGATCACGGAGTACCCGGACTTCCTCGACGCCTACGTGCAGCGGGGGATCCTGCTCTACAAGACGGGCCGCTTCGAGAACGCGCTCTTCGACTTCAACATGGCGCTCAAGCTCGACCCGTCGAGCGCGAAGTCGCTCTACTGGCGCGGCTGCATCTACTCGCACCACGGCAAGTTCCGCGAGGCGGCCGCCGACTTCAAGAAGGCGGTCCCGCACAACCCGGGCGCGGACGTCTGCTACAACGCCGGCTTCGCGCTGGAGCGGATCGGCGACACGGACGGCGCGATGGCGATGCTCGACAAGGCGGTCGAGCGCGACGCCACGCACGGCAAGGCGTACTCGCTGCGCGGGGCGATCCGGCTCCGCCGGCGCGAGCCGGAGGCGGCGCTGGCGGACCTCACGAAGGCGATCGAGGCCGACCCGCAGGACGCGGAGGCGCTCGCCGCGCGCGCGCAGGTGTCGATCGTCAAGGGCAACTTCGGGCGCGCCCTCGAGGACCTGAACGCCGCGCTCAAGATCAATCCGAAGATCGCCCGGGCGCTCCACGACCGCGGGCTCATCGTCATGAAGAAGCGCGACTACGTCGCCGCGATCGCGGACCTCGAGCGGGCGGTGCAGATCGAGCCGTCCCACCCGGTCGATCCGAAATACGCGGACGCGTACCTCTGGCGGGCGCAGGAGCGTTTCAAGGCGGGCGGCCTCCCGCAGGCGATCGGCGACTTCCAGCAGGTCGAGCGGCTGAACCCGGAGATCCTGCCGAAGGCGGAGTTCGCCGACGCGCTCCGGCGGCGCGCGGCGGCGGAAGTCGACGCGAACCAGCTCGAGGCGGCGGTGCACGACTTCGAGCGCGCGGACCAGCTCGTCCCGGCCGAGACCTCCGAACTGCACATCAACGCGCGCTACGCGCGGGGCGTGGCGCGGTCGCGGCACGGCGAGCACGACGCGGCGCTCGAGGACCTGGAGTGGACGGCCGCGAAGCGGGCGGACCAGCCGATCGATCCCGCGTTCGGCGTGAGCTTCGGGAACCGCGGCATCCGGCGGACACAGGCCGGCCAGCACGCGGAGGCGATCGCCGACCTGACCCGCGCGATCGCGCTCGTCTCGACCGACACGAGCACCCGCGACGCGCGCGCGAAGGCGTACTTCGAGCTGGGCGACCACGAACGCGCGGCGGCCGACCTCGAGGTGCTGCGGAAGATGAACCCGGCGGCGCAGGTCGAGGCGAAGTACTTCCGCGCGTTCGTCGAGCGCGGGAAGTCGCGCCTGGCGCTGGGGGACTTCGTCGGGGCGGTGGCGGACTTCGAGGTGGCGGTCGTGGCCGACCCGGGCTCCAAGAGCGAGCCGGCGTGGGCGGCGGCGTACCTCATGCGCTGCGGGCACGAGTTGAAGGAGCAGAAGTGGGACGCGGCGCTCTCGGACTGGGAGCGCGTCATCGCCGTGAAGGCGGACGCGGCGGCGCCGAAGGGGCTGCACGTCGCGTACTGCCAGCGGGCGCAGACGCGCCAGTCGCGCGGCAAGGCGGACCACGCGATGAACGACCTCGCGCGCGCGATGAAGCTCGCGCCGCAGGACGCGGAGGCGTACGCGCTGCGCGGGCGGTTCCTGACGGAGCGGCTCGACTTCGCGGATGCGCTCAAGGACCTCGAGAAGGCGGTCGCGCTCGAGGGCGGGCGGGCGGAGTCGCTTGCGCCGCTCATCGAAGAGGCGCGGAAAGCGATGCCGTAGGTCACGGCGCGCGGCGCAGCGAGTCCTACTGCCATGACCCTCGTCCTCTTCGCGCTCGGAGTCGTGCTGCTGATCGCCGGCGCGCAGGCGCTCGTGCGCGGGGCGTCCGGGCTCGCCGCCGCTCTCGGCGTGTCGCCGCTCGTCATCGGGCTGACCGTGGTGGCGTGGGGGACGAGCGCGCCGGAGGTCGCGGTGAGCGTCGACGCGGCCGTGCGCGGGAGCGGCGACATCGCCGTCGGCAATGTGGTCGGCAGCAACATCATGAACGTGCTGCTCATCCTGGGGCTTTCCGCCCTGGTGGCGCCGCTGGTCGTGGCGCGCGCGATGTCGCGCGTGCACGTTCCGCTCATGATCGGGGCGTCGATCCTGCTCGTGGCGCTCGCCGTCGACGGGCGCGTCGGCAGAATCGACGCGGCGGTGCTGCTGGTGGGCTTCGCCGCGTACACGGCGTACTCGATGCGGTCGTCGCGGGGCGGCGAGGCGCCGCGCCCGGTGGGGAAGCGCCGCCCGGCGCTCGACGTCGCGTTCGTGATCGCGGGGCTCGGGCTGCTCGTGCTCGGGGCGCGATGGCTGGTCAACGGGGCGGTCGCGTTCGCGCAGGCGCTCGGCGTGAGCGAGCTGGTGATCGGGCTGACGATCGTCGCGGCGGGGACGTCCCTGCCGGAGATCGCCACGTCGGTCGTCGCGACGCTCAAGGGGGAGCGGGACATCGCGGTCGGGAACGTCGTCGGCAGCTGCATCTTCAACATCGTCGGGGTGCTGGGCGTGTCCGGCCTGGCGGCGCCGGACGGGATCGCGGTGAGCGGCGCGGTGCTGCGGTTCGACCTGCCGGTCATGGTGGCGGCGGCGGTCGTCTGCCTGCCGGTCTTCCTGTCGGGCAGCATCATCAGCCGGGCCGAAGGCGCGCTCTTCCTGGCGTGCTACGCCGGCTACACGGCGTGCTGCGTGACGGGCGCCGCGCCGGTCACTCCCGTCATCGGCGTGACGGCGGCGGCGATCCTGTGGGGGATCGCGCGGCTGCTCATCGGGTCCGGGCCTCGCCCAGCGCGCGCGTCAGGAGAGGGACGATCTCCTTCCAGTCTCCCTTGACGCCGATGTCGGCGGAGTCCCAGATCCACGCCTGGTCGTCGTTGTTGATCGCGACGACGAGGCCGGCCTTGCGGATGCCGACGGTGTGCTCGAACGCGCCCTTGATGCCGATCGCGAAGTAGAGGCGCGGCGCGATCGCCTTGCCGGTGAGCCCGACCTGGTGCTGCCGCGCGATCCAGCCCTTGTCGGCGACGTCGCGCGTCGTGGCGAGCGAGGCGCCGAGGACGGCGGCAAGCTCGCGGATCGGCACGAGGTTCTCGGGACCGCCGATGCCCATGCCGAAGCCGACGACGTGCTTCGCGGTTTCGAGGTCGGCGGCGTCGGTCGTCGGCTCGACGGCGACGCTGACGACCTTGGTGCGCACGCCCTTCGGGTCGATCGTCGGGACGGCGACGACCACGGCCTGCCGCTGCGCGTCGGCCTTCGCGGCCTGGAGGATGCCCGGCCGGACGGTCGCCATCTGCGGCCATGTGCGGGAGAGGATCGGCGCGACGATGTTGCCGCCGAACGCGGGCTTGTGCTGGACGAGGCGGCTCTCGGCGTCGACCTCCAGCCCGACGCAGTCGCTCGTGAGCCCGAGGCCGAGGCGCGCGGCGATCCGCGGCGCGAGGTCGCGGCCGACGGCGGTCGAGCCGAAGAGCACGCTGTGGGGCTTGTATTTGAGGAGGGCCGGCGCGAGCACGTCGGCATGGAGCTCGACCTGGTACGGCGCGAGC
>Ga0187892_10006239_pt1 | contig 17908 bp, 21 predicted proteins | sample MA1701073metaG_FD_139345 | JGI IMG/M metagenome (GOLD analysis project Ga0187892, IMG submission 139345) | Bio-ooze microbial communities from a basaltic lava cave in the Kipuka Kanohina Cave System on the Island of Hawaii, USA - MA170107-3 metaG ... | reverse complement strand
GCCGACGGCGAACGCCGCCTCCTGGCGCACGGGCGCGTCAAGGCCGCTGACCTCGATGCTGCTGTCGCCGAGCTCCCGACCACGAATCCGCCGCGTGCCATGCGGGCGCGACTGCGCGCCGGCAACGACCTCTTCTACATCTACACATCGGGGACCACCGGGCTGCCGAAAGCCGCGCGCTTCAGTCACTCGCGCTTTTTCGGCGCCTGCCTGCACAGCTTCGTGAGCGGCTTCACGGCGTCCGACACGATGTACTGCGCCTTGCCGCTCTATCACACAGTCGGCGGTGTCATCGCGGTGTCGTCGGTGCTGACCGCCGGCGGCACGCTCGCCTTGAGCCGCCGCTTCAGCGCCAGCCGCTTCTGGGACGAGGTCGCCACGATGCGCGCCAGCGCCTTCGTCTATATCGGCGAGTTTTGCCGCTACCTCCTGCACCAGCCGGTACACGCGCTCGAACGCGCGCACCGCTTGCGCTTCGTCGTCGGCAACGGGCTTCGACCCGACATCTGGGAGCGTTTCCGCGACCGCTTCGCGATTCCGCATATCGTCGAATTCTATGGCGCGACCGAGGCCAACGTCGCTCTCATTAACTTCGAGGGTCGGGTCGGCTCGATCGGCAAGCCTCCGTTCGGCATCAAGGGAAGCGCCCGCATGATCCGTTATGACGTCGAGCGCGATGTGCACGTGCGCGACGACCGCGGGCGGCCGATCGAATGCGGCGCGAACGAGGTCGGTGAGCTGATCGGCCGCATCGCGATCGGGCGCACCGCCGCGGGACGCTTTGAAGGCTACACCTCTGCAAGAGCCAACGAGCAGAAGATCCTGCGCGATGTATTCGAGCCGGGCGACGCGTGGTTTCGCAGCGGCGACCTGCTGCGTTTCGACGAGGCCGGCTACTTCTATTTCGTCGACCGCATCGGCGACACCTTCCGCTGGAAGGGCGAGAACGTCTCGACCCAGGAGGTCGCCACGGCACTTGCAGGTTTCCCCGGAGTCAACCTGTGTGCCGTTTACGGAGTCTCGGTTCCCGGCACCGACGGGCGCGCCGGCATGGCGGCGATGACGCTGGACGACGAGGCCGGTCTCGACGGCACAGCCTTCTATCAATTCGTCTCCGGCGCCTTGCCGTCCTACGCGGCACCGGCATTCCTCCGCCTGCCCGCGGTGCTCGATGTGACGGGAACCTTCAAGCTGCGCAAGGTCGACTTGCAGCGCGAAGGCTTCGACAGTGCCGTCGTCCACGACCCGCTGTATGTGCGCGACGACCGGCAAAGAGCATACGTGCCGTTCGACGCGTTGCTTCAGCAAGCGCTCGCCGCGGGCGAGCTTCGCCTGTGAAGAAAGGACAGCATGACATGAACGCCACTGCACTCAGCCCGGCGCAATCGAGCGAGCGCCGCTCCGCACCCAGCGCAATCGGCGCGTCCGCCACGCGGCCGCCTCGACGACGACGCCGCGCGCGGCGCCGCGAGAAACCGAACTACGCGCTCGCCGAGCGCGATACGACCACCATTCGCACGACGCTGCCGCTGCTGCGCTTCTACACCGAGACCTACCATCGCGCCGAGGTGCGGAACATCGAGCGCGTTCCGGCCTGCGGACCGGCCCTCGTCGTCAGCAATCATTCCGGAGGAGCGACCGCGCCGGATGCGCCGGTGTTTGCGGTGCCGTTCATCGATCACTTCGGCTTGGACCGGCAGCTGTACCTGCTGACTCACGACCTTCCCTTTCACACGCCGTTCGCCGGTACCCTCAAACAGTGGGGAATGATGCCGGCGACACGTGCCAACGCCCGCCTTGCGCTCGACGCCGGGCACGTCGTGATGGTTTTCCCCGGCGGCGACTACGATGCCTTCCGGCCGACGCGCGACTCGGCGCGCATCGACTTCGGCGGGCGCAAGGGATTCATCGACATTGCGCTCGAAACCGGCGCGCCCATCGTGCCGGTCGTGCAGATCGGCGCCCAGGAGACACAGCTCTTCCTGACTCGCGGCGAGTGGCTGTCGATGTTGTCGCCGTGGCGCGCCTCGTTGCGGTCGAACCTCGTGCCCATCACCTTCGGCTTTCCGTTTGGTCTGACGATGGGCGGTATGAATCTTCCCCTGCCAGCGAAGATCACAGCCCAGGTGCTCGAGCCGATCGACGTGCGCGCCCGCTTCGGTGCAAACGCCAACCGCGATGAGATCTACGATCATCTGACGGTGGTCATGCAGCGCGCCATCGATACTCTTGCCGGTGAGCGCCGGTGGCCGATCCTCGGTTGAGCGAAGGCGCCGCGGCAACAGACAGCGCGCGGCATTGCGGCGGGCTGTGGCGGCTTCTCGAATGGCCGGCGATCGGCTGTGGTGCCGCCGTCGATGCCGTGGTGCTTGCCCTGATGAAGGGGCCGTGGGCGCAGCCCAAGAGCGCCGATCTCGGCCGCCTGGCCACCGAAGTGCGGAGCGCACACACCCTCTATCGCAGCGCCGGATGGTTCGAACGGCCGCTCGAATTTCATCGCCCGCCGCCCGCAGTCGCGGATCGGTTTTCGATCACCGGCCCCCACTGGCCGCTCGGGCACGAGTGGCTGTCGTTCGCGAGCGACTACGCGTTGCATCCCGAGGATCCCGCCGCCGGTCGCTGGCAGTCGTATGAGCGCAACCGGATCGCGCATGCCTGGATGTTGCGGCGCGACGAGAGCGCGCCCTGGCTCATCTGTCTGCACGGCGCCGGCACCGGCCATCCGCTGATCGACGCGCAGGTATTTGCAGCGCGTCGGCTGCACGCGACGCTCGGCCTCAATCTGCTGTTTCCGGTGCAACCGCTGCACGGGGCGCGACGCGTGCCCGAGGTCGGCATTGGTGGTTTTCTGTCTTTCGAGCTGCTCGACACGCTGCACGGCTTTGCGCAAGCGGTCTGGGACACGCGTTGTCTGATCGCCTGGATGCGGGAAAGCGGCGTGAGACGAATTGGACTCTATGGCCTCTCGCTCGGCGCCTACACCTCCGCGCTGCTGGCGATGCTCGAGCCGGTCGACTTCGTCCTCGCCGGAATTCCGTTGTGCGACGTCCCCGATCTCTACGCGGGGCACAGCTCCGGTGCGATACGCCGCCTCGCCGAAGAGAGCGGAGTCCTGAGCCCCGAGCTACACGAGTTGTTCACGCTCGTGTCGCCTCTGGCAGCCAAGCCGACGCCACCGCGCGCCCATCGCTTCCTCTTCGCCGCAAGTGCCGACGGCATCGCTCCGCCGCTGCAGGCCCAGCGCCTCTGGGAACACTGGGAACGGCCCGACATTTTCTGGTACCCGGGCGGTCATGTCAGCTTCTTCTGGACGCGCGCCGTGCAGAGTTTTGTCGACCAATCGTTGCGAAGATCGCTCCTCGACAAAGCCGCGCTCGCATAATGCGGTCGCGCTTGTCGACGCCGACCGCCCGAGGCGAAGCCGACCGAGCCGCCGGCAGAGACATCCGACCGCTGGTTCAGAGAGTCCGACAGATTTCTAGGCGCAGGCTTCAGCGTGCGGCGCGCCTTTGGCGAGATTGTCGCGATTTCCCAACCTGATCGGTGAAAACTCTGCGGGCCGGCAGGTTTGTTGCGACCGCCTCCGGGATGTGGGTTTCAATCTTCTCCATGCTGATGCCGGAGCGCGGCAGGGCGCTGATCCAGTCTGCCCTCCGAAGCTTTCGCGAAGGAGGGTGGATCAGCAACACGTGCCGCTCCTCGGCCGGGAAAGCACGGCCGAGTGGGCCGAGTTTGATGTAGTGTCCGATGTCGGAGACGTTGCCGGTAGCGACCAAAGTTGGGGTGCACTCCACTGTTCGCTGTCAGTAGCCGAGGTTTCGCATCCGATCCTCTGTCTGCGCGTCGAGCTCCCGACCTTGGGCCCCCGTGCTCGTGCCAGCGTGGAAGTTTGGCGTTGCCATGAGAATGGCGGCCAGGAATTCCCGAAATCGCCCGATGATTCGTGGTCCCTCTTCTGAGCCTGCAAGATTCAGCTCTTCGCCGGGATCTTTTTCGAGATCGTAAAGCTCTTCGTGGCCGCCACTTTCGATGTAATGATACCCGGCCCCCACAACCGAGTGCATGTCGCTCTTCCGCAACGGACCCGGATGCCTGGCGGTGGCGCGTTTGCCTGCCTCGGCGAGCACCATGGCATCACTCGCCGGAGATACGCTCCAGCTTTTCGACCAGGAGCTGCCTGGAAAGTGGGACTCCTTCTTGAGCCCGATCAAATCCATTACGGTCGCTGGGAGGTCGCGCAGACTGACTGGATCGTGAACCGCCATTCCAGCGGGCACGCGGTTACGAAAGTGGATCAGCAACGGTACGTGCAGCAGTTGGCGATACAAACTGTTGCCGTGTCCGAAGAGTCCGTGCTCGCCGAGCTGCTCGCCGTGGTCGGATGTGACGATGATCAAGGTGTTGTCGAGCAGCGATTGTCGCTGCAACTCGTTCATCAGCTCGCCGACTTGTTGGTCGAAGTACGCGATCGAAGCTTCGTAGGCTCCAGCCTCGGCATACGCCTGCTGGGCCGACATCGTCTCCTTGTCGAGACGGAACGCGTCGATACCCGAGTGCCAGTACTTGATACGTTGACGCGGCGGCCCGAATTTCTCACCGAACGGTTTCGGCGGCAGATATGGCTCGTGCGCCTCCATGTAGTTGAGAAAGGCAAAAAAAGGTCGGCCATTGCGATTGGCTACCCATGTCAGAAAAATCTCGGTTGACCTCCGCGGCCGTCTTGCGGTTCAGGATGTGGTGGTAGTTGAGCCAATAGCGCAGGCGGTTGTTGCTGGCGATACGAATTCCCAACGACGAGCTGAGAATCGCCTGTCCTACCGAGATCGGATAGTCCTCATAACGGATGAAGCCGCGATCCAGCCCATGAAACGAACTGCCATAGATCAGGTTGGCGACGAACCCTGCCGTGGCGTAGCCGTGCGTTCGTAAGACGTCGGCGAGGGTTGGATACGTTCCGTCGAGCGGTGTCCCGCCAACGAAGACCGACAGCTCATGCGGCCAGTGGCCGGTGAACATGCTGGCGTGCGAGGGGAGGGTCCACGGCGTCGGCGCGACCGCAACGTCGAATACGACACTGGCGGCCGCCAGACGCTGCAATTGTGGTGTGGTGCCTTTTGGATAGCCATACAGCGACAAGCTTTGCGCGCGGACAGTATCGAGGACGATCAGCAGGACGTTCGGAGCATCCGGCCGAGCGGGCGCCAAGTGCGCCAATGCATCGCGCTCTTTGAGACACCGCGACGCATTGACACTGAACGCCAGCAAGATTACTGCCGCGGCCGGCGCGGCGATCAGGCGAGACCACAAAACCGGATCACGGCGCGTTCGACGCGCGACGACGCGCATCGCGAATGTCGCGACTCCTGCCGCAAGCACTATGGTAACGGGGAGTTGGAGATGTGGAACGGTAGTGAGCTGCGGAAGCGCCAGGAGTGGGACCCAAGAAGCCAGGAAGGCGAGGGAGAAGACGTCCAGACGGGAGGCATTGCGTTCAGGGATCGCCCAGGACGCGATCCTCAGGAGCACACCCATCCCGACAAAGAACCCGAGCGTGACCAGAGGAACCATCCACACGAACTGTTCACTCAGAAGGAGAGGCTCCTTCAGCCAACGTGTGCGTACCGCCAGAATCGCCACCTCGAGCACACCGCTGCTCAACCCGAGCGCGATCGCAGCAAGCAGGATGCTGCGCCATGAATGAGAGGTCGATTGGCGCATGGACTGTACCGAGTCACCCAGATGGCCGAGTGCGGGCAGATAGTCCAGCGTCAGTGAGTTTCAGGCCGGCGGGGCGGGGAGCCTGCTTCAGCAGGCTTGGCTCCGGGTTGCCGGCGGCTCAGCCTCCGATGCGGAACGAAAGCAAGCGCCAGGGGCTCCACCCCTTGCTGGTGAGCGTCGCCCCTTCGGGGCGGCCGACTGGACACCTGGCGGCTGCTTGAAAGACACAGGCGCTTTGTGAGCAAAGCCGCTACGGCCATGCCTCGATCCCAGCCTGAGCTTTCCGGTCGTCTCTCGCGCGCTGATATGGCGTTCATCGCAATCCTGGCAGTCCTCGCCGTGCTCGCGTCGTACGCCACCGCGAACCTCTTCTCTCCGGTGATCCACGAGTGGCACACCGGCGACGTGTACTTCTCCGCCGACATACCGCGCGCGTTCGCCAACATGACCGATCATCAAAGCAACTACCGTCGTACCGCCGTGCACCCGTTGGTGCCGCTCGTCATGTACGTGCCGGTCAAACTGCTGCGCATGGCGACCGGCACCGATGCGATCCGCGCCACGCGCGTAGTGATCGCCGCTGTCGCGGGAGTGTGGGCGGCTCTGATCTTCTTCCTGCTGCGACGGCTAGGATGTCGGCGCGGCGATGCCGTTCTGTTCACTCTTCTGGCGATCGTCAGTGCCGCCGCGATGTTCTGGTTTGCCGTGCCGGAGACCTACGGATTCGGATCGTTGACGATTCTTCTGGGGCTGCTCTTGGTCGTCGAAGCCACGCGCCGTCCGGTGTCGACGCGCTGGCTCGTTGCGCTCAACATCATCGGCATGAGCGTCACTCTCAGCAACTGGATGGTTGCGATTCTCGCTACGCTGGCCGTGCGGCCGTGGCGGCAGACGTGTCGCATCGCGGCCATCGCCTTCGCCATCGTCCTCGCGTTGTCGGCGTGCGAGCTGGCTTTCTTTTCCCGGGTGCGCCCGCCGTTCTACAGCCTGCAAGAGGAGGCCGGGTACACGCAGCCGCTGTCCCTCGCTGCGCTCGGCAGACGTGTGGCGTCGTTTTCCGTTCACTCCATGGTGCTGCCGGGCATTCGCTTCGTCGATAACGCCAAGCATCCCGAGTGGCCCAAGATGCGTGTCGCGCACGGCCTGCGCGCGTGGAGCGGATTGAGTACAGTTGCGGCTGCGCTTTGGATCGCGTTGCTGGCTGTTGGCACGATCAGCTTCCTGCGCCTGAAACGCGCTCGCGGGCTACGCCTCGTTCTCATCGGCACACTTGCAGGCCAGCTCGCGCTGCATCTCGTGTATGGTGATGAGACGTTCCTCTACTCCCTGCATTGGTTGCCATTCCTCGTCATCCTGGCGGCGATGAGCACACTCGAGCGTGCACGCTTGCTCGCGTTGCTGCTGTGCGGTGCCCTCGTCGTATGCGCGGCATACAACAACGTCGCGCAGCTGGGCATCGCTGCGGACTTCTTCACGGGCTCTGCATCGGACCGGCAAGAACTCCTGAATATAGTCGGAGGACCATGAGTTTACTTTACACGTCGACGCAATCGTTGACCGGACGCTGAAGCGTCCGGCAACCCAGAACCAAGCCTGCAGACGCAGGCTCCCCGTCCCCGCCCAGACTGGGAGAGTCTGAGATTTTCTCGCGAGCGGCCCCTCGATACGCCGCCGAAGACGACGGCTACTCGGGGCGAACGGATTTCGATACTTGATCTTGAAGAACTTTTTCCGTTCGCCCCGAGTAGGCCGCATCTTCTCAGCGGCCGTATCGAGGGGCATTTCGCATTTATCGACAGTCCCGGGAGTGGGAGGAGCCGCCTTCAGGCGGCTTGGCTCCGGTTGCCGGCGGTTTCAACCGTCGGACTCAGCGACTCCGCGCTCCCGCGCCATCGCCACCAGCACCATCAGCCCGAGAGCCGCGAACAGCACGTAAGACTGCAGCGGATTCCACGCGGTCGCCGCGAGCTGGCGCGTTGAGGACGACAAGTTCGCCGCCAGGAGGTAACAGAACGCCAGCGCAGCCATGAACCAGTTCCCAAGGCGGCGCTGATGAGCAGCGTGGTAGACGATCAGGAAGATTGGCAACAGCACTCCATAATGGTGGGTCCACGCAATCGGTGCAGCCACGGTGGCGGCAATGCACGCGAACGCAAGGTCGAGCGGCCCACCGCGCTCCTCACGACGCCGCGGTGCTCGGAGGGCGGCAAGCAGGAGCAGTATCGAGCTGGCTACGGTGCACAGGTAGACCGCGGGATGGTAAGGCGGAAAGTGCTCGAGCCAAAACTCGCTGCCCGGCGTGTAGAACGTCAGATTGTGCCCGTTGCCGAGCCAGCGGTGCAGCAAGCCGTTCACAGATTGATTCGGCCAGAAGGATTCACCGTGCTGCGTGAGGAAGCGCAACACGTCCAGATACTCGATGTGGGGCGCAATGCCGTAGCGCGCGACCGATAGAGTGAGGCCGAAAAGGCCAACGGCGGCAAACGCCGCCACGAAGCGTCGCTGAGCGCGCAGCAGGGCCCATAGAGCAACGAACGCCAAACCCAACGGCAACTTCGAGTGGTCCGGATGACGGGCTCGCATTATCAGGAAGCCGAGCGACTGCCGAAACTGCGATCCTTCTTGGAGAGGGTCCCGTAATGAACTGTATCGTGCGCAGGCATCGATGTACCACACCGTTCGCATTTGGACATATCACGATCTCCCAGGGGCGCGCGCCAGGCCAGCGCGATGCGCGCAACTCCAGCGGGACGCCGTAGACCATCTCCTGAACAATGGTGAGCCGTTTGCTTCCCAGCCTCATCGCCAACACCAGTTCCATAGCCGGCACTGCACATCCGCAGACACACATTGAGTCGCAGGTGGCTGGTGAGCGGTGGTCCTCCGACTGACCACCCAGCAAAACTAACGCAGGAACCCTTGACCCGGCGTGACCCGCGCCGTCTCTATGTTGGCGTATAGCATTCCACCCCGTTCCGCGGGAAAATCCTCGCAACCTGACTCGAAATCGGGGGCTGAGGATGAAGACCTGGCTCTTTAGTAGGAGTTCTGCTTCTAATCGGCACGGCGCGAATGTCAGCTGTTTTTCTATCCAGAACGGCGTAGAGGCCGGATACACCTTGAGAATGTTTGCGGTAACTGGTCCTTCCGAGGTGCCGGTTACGCCGACACCAAGCATAGCGCCGACGACAGAAACGCCCACTTCGTTCCGGCTCGCGCCCGGAAGCACAATCGAATACATGTCATCAGACGAACAACCTCATTCGTCCGAAGAACCTCTGCAGGGAGGCTTTCTTCTTCGCCGCAATCGGTTGGAGCCAAACGCCGCGGTGCTGGACGTCTTGAACTTGGACCTCAGGAGCCAGACGTTCCATGTGACCCTGCTTGGCGAGATGATTCCCGGAACGGTTCTCGCACCATTCCTCAACCCAGGTCTCCCTATCATGGAAGTGGATTCGTTGATTAGTGGGCAAGCAGTGTCGTTGTCCGGAAGTGGAACGTTTGAATGCTCACCATGCGAACCCAGTTCATCGCTAGAGGTGGGTCGACACCGACGGGGCCCGGCTCGAGATTTGCGAACGGAGCCTTGCCGCTCGGCTGCCAGAAGTTCACTTCGTCGGGCTGTAAGCGGCTTAGAAAGTCGAACCAGCTGTTGTCGGTGACCCCCACCCAGTAGCGCATGGCCGAATATTTGGTGCAGTTAGCACCGGAGTGGGCGGCTGTCACGCACGGTGGTGATGAACCTCGCGCTCATTCCTCGTTGTCGCGGCTCTGCACCGCAGATGTAAAAAGGCGTCGGGTAACTCCTTCTCATTGTTGGACGTGATGAGCACCACCGGACGATGCTTGGCGGCGATTTCTTCCTTCGTCTCGATGATCGTGGTCCGACAGGCATGTAACTCTGGGCATTCCCAAGCGATGCTGATCAGCACCTGGTCGAGCAGCTTCGCGTCTAAATGAGGATGGTGGACGTCGATGATTCGGCGCATCAGATTCACGTCCGGGAACTCGATGAAGTAGAAGATGCAACGCCGCCGGCGACCACCTTCGGAAGCGTCGCCTCGATTTGGGCCTACGCCAGTCGGATCTGGCCCGCCAGATCGGCGTTTGGACCTCGACGGTCAATACCTGGGAGAACCATCACTTCGATCCGGACGTTTACCACGTCCCCAAGATCGTCCAGTTCCTTGGATACGACCCGTTTGGGCCGCCGCCGTCCAGCTTCCTGGCCCGCCTGAAGGCTGCCCGGATCGGCGCAGGGCTGACCCGGCGGCAGCTTGCCGCGAAGCTTGGGATTCACCCCGGCACGTTGGCTGAGTGGGAACGTGGGGAAGCGAAGCCGCTTTGAGTTCTCCAGAAAACGGTTGAGTGCCTTGTTCGGGGACTCCTTCGAGGCGACCGCCTGACGGGACTCGTGACGTCACCGCTCAAACTTGCCGGTGTCAGTGATATCCAGTAGCTTGTGCTCATGGCAAAAGGTGCCGGGCAACCCGAAACTGATCTGATCAAGCCGACCAGAGAGGGCGTATGGCGGGTCGCCGGTACGCGCGTGTCGGTGGACAGCATCATCCATGGGTTTTGGGGAGGCGCCACGCCGGAACAAATCGTCCAGGACTACGAAGCGCTCACGCTCGCCCAAGTGTACGGAGTCGTTCACTACTATCTGACCCATCGCAAGGCGGTGGGCGCCTATCTCAAGACACAGGAGCGGATGGATAAGAAACTCCGCCGCGAGCTACGTGCTGACCACGCGCCGTTTCTAGCGGACCTGCGGCGGCGGATGGCGGCGCGCCGACGCAGCGGAAACCGGGCTGCGTGAGTCGCGTTCGGTTCCTCTTCGACGAGGACTTCAACGGTCGCATCTCCGTGGGTTTCGGCGCCGGCTGCCCCAAGCGGACACTCGAACCGTCCGGGAAGCGGGCCTTGAAGGTGCAGAGGACCCGATCGTTCTCAAGTGGGCCGCTGCCCACGATCAACGTAGTCGAAGATGCGGACCTCGCGCTTGCCCTCGTGCAATCGGTGCAAGCGGCCGGCGTACTGGACGAGCGTACCCTTCCACGACACCGGGAGCGCTAGGAAGAGGGTGTCGAGCCGCCCATCGTCAAAGCCCTCACCGATGTATCGCCCTGTCGCCAGCACCAACCGTTCCGCGCTAGACGGGATAGCGGCGATCCGCTCAGCAGTGTTCCGCCGCTGCTTGATGACCATTCCTCCCTGAAGAACAACAAGGTTGCGGGCGGCTGGTCGCAACTGCGCCTCAAAGTATTCGAGATGATCCTTCCGCTCCGTGAGCAGGATTGGCGACCGACCCTCCTCGAGTGCGTTGAGTACATCGTTTACGATGAGCTGGTTTCGTGGCCCGTCACTGACCAGCGCTCGGTAGAGATCCTGAATCGGCATCCGGGTCTCATCGCCCGTAAGACGGAAGGGCGTCTCCCTCACAATCAAGCGAAGCGCGAAGGGTCTTCGTGCACTCTCCCTCTTGCCGTCGACGGCAAACCGCATTGGGCCGAGCTGCATTTCGATGATCGGATGATGTCCGTCGCGCCGCTGAGGGGTAGCGGTGAGCCCGGTCACGTACCGCGCTTTGACATTCGCGAGTACCCGTTCAAACGAAACTGCAGGAACGTGGTGGCACTCATCCACGATTACGTGTCCGTAAGTTGAGACGAGATCGTTCACAGCGTCACCGCGAACGAGGCCCTTCCTGGTTGCCTCGGCTGCAACCCGCTCGACAACTGATGGGGTGATGCGTTCCAAGCCGGCGAGAAACGCCCATTGGTCCTGGTGCGGGACGAACTGATCATTCAAGAAGAGCGTGTTGCCCCGTTGGCGCGCCTGGTGTTGCAGGGGCAGGGCGATCAAGTTGCCGAACCCACCGCGGGGCATGGTGTCTTGGCTCGGGAAGAGGCGCTGGTGGCGGAGGTTCACGAATCCCTTGCGCAGCCGTAGAGAGCGTTGCTCACACCGGTCAGGATCTCGTCAACCTCGATTCGGTCGTCGTGGTTCACATCGCCCGCCGTGCAACGAGACGGGCTCGCGATGCCGAGGGCGATGTTGACCATGGTGAGGATCTCGTCGACCGTGACCGAGCCCTCGCCGTCGCAATCGCCAGGGCAGACAATATACGCCGGTACCCCTGCCCTTGCTATCCGCAAACCGCAAGGGCTGCCTCCGTCTGCGATACAAGCTGGCCAATGGGTCTCGTCACCAGCGTAACTGGCGAAGAGGACGTGGCCACCGACCTTGCTCCCGTCAAAGCTCATCCTGAGAAACCCCCTTTCGTCGCTTCCGAGCGTGTTCAGCGTCCGGGCCAAAGGCGCGATCTGATCGAAGACGTGGTACTCGAAATAGCCTTGGTCTCTGCCGCGAAAGAAAATCACACCGAATTCGCCTTCCCCGTCCGAGCTCGGCCGAACTCTGGCCGCGATGACTGCACGAAAACTCCGGTTGGGTGTCACCTGGAACGGCAGGGAGTTTAGATTCGCCACCTGGGTGGCGCTCGCCACGATGTGGAGCACCTGGCCAACCCCGCTGTCGCTGGGCTCGAGAGTTGCCCGGCCGTAGCCGGAAAAGCCCCAGCCATTGAGGCCATCCGAAAAATCAGGATTGGTCACTCGGTTGACATCGTCGCCCTCGGAGTAACGTCCCGAATGGATGAACAAGTCGTTGAACCCCTTGAACGTGCCGGGGTTGTTCGCTCGCACCGCGAGGAACGCCTGGGTCGTATCGAGCGGAACTAGACCGGTGAACACGTAGTCCTGGACGCTTCCCTCGCCGCTTACCGCGAGTGAGTTGAGCGCGACGTTGCCGCGAATCGGCGTCCCATCGTGCTCCACGACCACAGCCTGCGCGGTCGACGAGACCGGGTCTACCGCGAGCGTCACATAGGATCGCTTCCGCTGGTAACGTTTGAGCAGGTTGGTGAACGTCCCTGGTGTGTTCTCCGGCAGGACGTAGTCAGGAAGGTCAGTCCAGGATTGAAAAACGGCCATTTCGGGGATGAGAGTCATGAGCGATTCGACATCCGAAAGGTACTGTTCGGCGGCTCCTGTGAAGGCCACATCTGACGATTCGTCGCTCCACCCCTGATAGATGACTCCAAACGGGATACCGCGGCTAGCAGCGGCGGCCGCAACCGTCGCGACGCTGCCATGCCAGTCACCCAAGCCCTTGTAGGAAACGTCAGCCTGGAACCCGGCGAACGGCTCTCCGGACGCCCGCCGATAGGCGTCCAGGAAGCCGATCGTGCTGTCAGCCCAGCCCTCGGCAGTCCCGACCGGTTCAATCTCGATCACCTTGAGGTCTGGAAACACTTCTCTCATGCTCTTGACGTGGTCGCTGACGTTTCTCGCGATCTTGTCGAGCGGCCACCGGCACGGGTTCGGCTGGTAGTAGGTGGCGTAGAAGACTGGTTCGTCCAAGGTGATGTAGGCGACTTCTGCGCCCAGGGACTTGATGCGCCGCAACCAGGCGGCGACCTGCCCCGGCAACGAGTATCCGCCTCCGCTGCATCCGTCTTCAACCACCAGCGGCTCAGCATCCAAGGAAATCAGCATCTGGCGCCGGTTCAAATCTTGGAGCATCGGCCTCAACTGTGAGTCCGGCACCTCGGCTGTCAGGAACCAACCGAGCCCAAAGACCTGAACGCCCTCGGCCGCCTTGCCCCAGGGGGCATTCGCCTGGAACAGGTCCCAGTAATCGAGACTGCCGATGAAGTTCTGCCAAGGCCGCTGAAGATTGTCGTTCGGATGGAACCAAATCTGGGGGAAAGGTTTGGTCATCGCGGTGACGGTGGCGAGCGTACGATCTCCACCCACGCGGCTGCTGGCGGGGGGCGCAACGAGCCAGAACGTCACTCCGTCGCCGACGTCAGTGCCCGTCCCGCTGATCCCGCTCGATCCGCCAACTGCCAAAATGGGGCCCTCGGGAGAGCCGACCCGGATCTCAACCTCTGCGAAACCGGGTGCATTCCATACCAAGGTGGCGCGCCCGACCATACCAGGTGGCGATACCAGAACCGGATTCGGAACCATCGCCAGGCGCGCCCCTGAAGCGCCCGGGCCTTGTCCCACCGCAACCGACGCCGTCCACAAGGGAAAGCACGTCAGGATCGCGCGTGCGGCCACCAGTACCAAGCCATCAAGCTCTCGCCACACTCCGGCTGCCGACCAGTTTCGTGGTGAGGCCTTCATTCGAAATGACCCTCGGCTTCCCCCCGCGACGCGCCTGTAGCTCGGCAAACGACTGCGTGTCAACGAGCCATTCAGCGCAAGATCAAACCTCGTCAGCGGCGGGTAGTGGGCTGTTTTTCAAAAGAGCCCACTACCCAGTGGCGCGCCAGCCTGGAACCGCGCCCGCGAAACTTGTAGGTTGCCTAGTTGATGATCGCCGAGAATTGCGGACAGTCCCCGCACTTCACTCTCGGCTTCTCACACACGCCGCGGACCCACTCGTTTGTGCAGGCGGGTGCATACCCCTTCTTGCCGGTCCGTTTGTTCTCCCAAAGCTTCGGGTAAACATCGTCCCGCCTGCGAAAGAGCGAACGGAATAGCGCCACCTTCGCTGATGACGTCGTCCCAGCGGCAGTGTCGCTCGACGATGCCAACGCAATTCGTGTGGTACCCGCCGAGTCGAGTGCGATCAGTTCGCCCCGCAATCGCTCCAGTTCCAATCGAACATCTTCTCGGTCGCGATCGAGTGCGGCCAGCCTTGCCTCTTCGGCAGCGATCGCGTTGGCGAGTGACTCACGAGAGGCGGACGTCATCACTGTTCCGTTGTTACCGCACCGCGGTCGGAAGGTCGTCGGCCGCAGACTGTTTTCAAACTCCCGCGAAACATTTCCCAACAAGAGAGGCGCGTCGATCGTCGACGACCGCATCGATTTCCACGGGGCCAAGCTGATCTCGGGCCGAGCTCTTCCCACTTCTTCGGATAGCGCCCGCCCTTCGAGTCGTAGGCCCCGAGCGCGTCGACATCCTGCTCCTTCTTGAGCAGCGCGCCGACGAACGGGATGTGCTCCTCGACCTTGTCGAGCGAAACGCCCGAGCGCAGCAGGGCGCTGATCCAGCTTGGGCCGCCGAAGCTTCAGCGAAGGCGGCTCGATCAGCTCCGAGGTCGACGGCTTCTTGCGCAGCTCGTTCTGCTCGCGCAGCCAGTAGAACTTGATCAACACCCGCCTTCGCAGCCAGCTGCTACGGCGGGCAAGCCTGGTCGAGCAGCTTCGCGTCCAAATGCGGGTGGTGGACGTCGATGATCCGCCGCATCAAGGCAACGTCGGGGAACTCGATGTAGTAGAAGATGCAACGTCGCAGGAAGGCGTCGGGCAGCTCCTTCTCGTTGTTCGAAGTGATCAAAACGACCGGGCGCTCTTTGGCGACGACCTCCTCGTTGGTCTCAATGATTTTGAAGCGCATCTCGTCGAGCTCGAGCAGCAGATCGTTGGGAAACTCGAGATCGGCCTTGTCGATCCTCGTCGATCAACAGCACGTGGCGTTCTTGCGCGGCGAAGGCCCGTCCGAGAGGGCCGAGTTTGATGTAACTGCTGATGTCCGAAACGTTGCCGCTTCCAAAGCGGCTGTCGTTTGGGCCTAAGTTGCCAGTTGCGGCTAAGTGCGCGAAAACCAAAGAAACTGGGTTATCCAGACGAGCCCAAGACGCTCGGCGACCACCTCCGGAAGCGGCGGATGGATTTGGGACTTCGCCAGTCCGAAGTCGCCGCCCGGGTCGGGGTTGGGACCCAGACGGTCAACTATTGGGAGAACGGCCACTTCAATCCCGAGGCTCAATACGTGCCGGCGATCATCGCATTCCTCGGATACGACCCGTTCGGGCCGCCGCCGGCTTCTTTTCCCTTGCAGCTCAAGGCGGCCCGGATGGCCGCTGGTCTGACCCGGCGCCAGCTTGCTACCCGGTTGGGGGTGCACCCCGGCACCGTGGCCGAATGGGAGCGCGGAACGGCGGCGCCGATTAGACTGTCCCAGAAGAGGCTAAGGGCACACCTTGGAATGACCGACCACCCCTGAGGCAACAACATATGAACCGGGACTTCTGGCTAGGAGGATGCCGACCCTTTCGCAGCCGTCAAGTTGATCAACGCCAGGTCCGGAAAGTACGTTCGATAGAATCCCCGGTCGCGGGTGAGCAATCGGGAGCTGCGGGTCTGTGCATGAGCGCCAATCAGGAAGTCCGGTAGGATTCGATCCCTTGGCCCTCCCGCCTCTCGGTATTTCTTCCAGGCACGGGCGGCAAGAGCGCAGCCGGAGCGCGTCAACGACTGCACAGCGATCTGGCGGTCCCGTAGGAACCCATCGCACGACTTGCGATCAGGAAAGTGAACGCAGACCTCAGCATACACGATATCGCAAATAACGAGTTTGCCCTCGCCAGCAGAGGTCACGAGCGCTTCCAAGGAGGCATCAAGAAAATCAGGATTCGGGCGTAAGACATCAAGGAGGACGTTGGTGTCTACGGCCGTGATCACCGACCCCTCACCGTTTCGATGTACTCATCTACGGATGGATTGCCCATGTCTTCAAAGCTTTTGCGGCAATACCCGATCCACTTGTCCCAACCGTGGGCCTTGCGAGCGGTGGCTTTCTTGCGGATGTACACCCTGCCGTTCTCAGGAACCAGCTCGACGTTGGTGCCGGGCTTGAGTCCAAATTGCTTCTGCACTCTCCTGGGAATCCTGATCTGTCCCTGCGCGGCGATTTTCATACGGACAGTATGAGCACACGGACAGAAATCTCAAGCGGCGGGTACCGCAGCCGGCGGACTTCGCACGAATCTCTGAACACGCTTGCTTACGGATCCTCGTACCTTGGCAATGCTGCCCCATCCAGTTCAATCATGGGTTCGTTGCTCGGACCGTCATAACCCGCTGGCAGCGTGGCGTGTTCGTACCCGATTGCTCGGTAACCGCGCAGCCGCTTCTCAAACATCCGGGCCAGCATTGGCACCTCGCGATCGGCGTAGGCGAAAATGCGCACCTCCCGCTTGCCTTCATGCGACCGATGCAACCGGCCGGCGTACTGCACGAGTGTGCCCTTCCACGAGACCGGCAGAGTGAGAAAAAGTGTGTCGAGGCGCGCATCGTCGAAGCCCTCGCCGATGTATCGCCCTGTTGCCAGCACCAATCGCTCCTCCGTGAGAGGGGAGTGGTTTTGATGTTGTCCGAGGAAGTAGCTGATTTACCAATCGTTGCGAGGTGCTTACGAAGTGGGTGTCCTTCTTCCTTGCCCTGGCGAAGCGGCCAATGATCCTGTCAGCACGGCGCCCACGGTGGCGCCTGCGGCCGAGTCCGTTGGTGGCGACCCGGCCGCGCCGCGGCCACCCCCGCTACCTGCCGGCTATGTCCGGCCAAAATACGTTGCGTGGGCCTCGTTACTGGAGCGGACGTTTGCCATCGACGTGCTTGCCTGCCCCGAGTGTGGCGGGCGACTGCGTTTGATCGCGACCATCACCGACTCCAGCGTGATCGACAAGATTCTGACTCATCTGGGCCTGCCGGCCGAACCGCCAACGCCAATGCCGGCGAAGCTCAGCGAGTGGCTGCCGGGCATCGAGACCCCTTCCGACTGGATCACGCAGTGACCCGGCGCGGCCGGGGTGCGTCTCGTGCCAGGCCGGGCGGCCAGTTGGCCTGCCCAGCTTCCGCAGAACACTTCCGCAGAAAATGCGTGACAGGCGCTTTGTCCGCCCCGTATACGCGTATCAAAAGTGTCAACAATGAGACTTGTTACGCGTTGGCGCCTCACGGCCTTAATGGCCGCTGCTTTTGCGGCTATTCAGATCGCCCCTTTGTCACCTGATGATGTTGCGATTGCGACCGCAGCACTTGAAGGTGAAGCGTGCACAACACCGATCACCGAAGTGTGCACCAACGGTATTGATGATGACGGCAACGGCCTGGCCGATTGCATGGACTCTCAATGCAACACCGGCGCCGCGTTCCTCTGCAGTACCGAGTCGACTCTGGCTCCCGCATGCCAGCCGCTGCTGGATGATCCGGCACGGATTACGTTTCGGAAGAGCGCGATGCTCGGGTTTGAGAAGCTGGATCTATTTATTGAGCCTTGTAAAAGTAATAGAAAGCCCAGTCAAAAAAGAGAGGGGAGCTCAGAGCCGAGGATGAACGCCCGTAGTAGCGCTGGCGCCCGACGCAGCCGACGCGTCTGCAAACTGATCG
>Ga0187892_10006238_pt1 | contig 17908 bp, 17 predicted proteins | sample MA1701073metaG_FD_139345 | JGI IMG/M metagenome (GOLD analysis project Ga0187892, IMG submission 139345) | Bio-ooze microbial communities from a basaltic lava cave in the Kipuka Kanohina Cave System on the Island of Hawaii, USA - MA170107-3 metaG ... | reverse complement strand
GCGTCTGCCCTGGTCCTCGCCGGCTGCGGCAACCCTCCACCTCTCGTGTCGGTACCCCGGGTGACGGTGACGAGCCGCACCCTCCGGACGTTGCCCCCCGGCCAAGCGGCGACACCGACGACGTCCGCGGCATCGACCGGGACACCCTCCCAGGTGCCGGTCGGGGTGCCGACCACTGCCGCACCGGAGGGGACTGCGACCGGCGAACCACGCGCCGGTACGGCGTTCTGCACCCAGGTCCGCCGCTACACCAACATCGTGAACCAGCTCGACGCCTCGCCTTCGGGCACCCAGCTCCACCAGCTCGTGATCGACGTGACCACGGCCATGGAAGCCGCCGCCACGACGGCTCCGCCGCAGGTGAAGGGCGACGTGGTCGTCATGGCCGAAGCCCACCGGCGATTCCTGACCGCACTGGAGCAGGCCGGCTTCGACCCCGCGGCGCTGGCCCCCGGCGCCGCCGGGGAGCTCCAGTCGGCCAGCTACCTGGCGGCCAAGGAGCGGGTGCGGGTCTACAACCGCCAGAACTGCTAGCGGTCGCGCCTCACCCGCCCGAGACGTCCTGCGGCTTGGCCGCCCCGGCCGCGATCCACGGCATCATGGCCCGCAGCTCGGCCCCCACCGCCTCGATGGGGTGCTCCCGGCCCCGCCGACGGAGCTCGGTGAAGCGCGGCCGTCCGGCGCGATTCTCGGCGATCCACTCCTCGGCAAAGGAGCCGTCGCGAATCTCCTCCAGGATGCGGCGCATCTCCGCCCGCGTCTCCTGGGTGATGATGCGAGGCCCTCTCGTGTAGTCCCCGTACTCCGCCGTGTCGGAGATGGAGAATCGCATCCCCGAGATGCCGTGCTGGTACATCAGGTCCACGATGAGCTTCAGCTCGTGGAGGCACTCGAAATAGGCCGACTCGGGAGCGTACCCGGCCCCGACCAGCGTCTCGTACCCGGCCATGACGAGCTCGGTGATGCCGCCGCACAACACCACCTGCTCGCCGAAAAGGTCGGTCTCGGTCTCCTCCTCGAACGTGGTCTCGAGGACCCCGGCGCGGGTGGCGCCGATCGCATGGGCGTAGGAGAGCGCCAGCGCCATGGCCTTGCCGGACGAGTCCTGCGAGACGGCTATGAGCGACGGAACGCCTCCACCGGACTCGAACTCCCGGCGCACGAGATGGCCGGGGCCCTTGGGGGCGACCATGGCCACGTCGACGCCCGACGGCGGCCGGATCTGGCCGAAGCGGATGTTGAAGCCGTGGGCGAAGAGCAGGGCGTCGCCGTCGGCCAGGTTCGGGGCGATCTCGGCCTCGTACACCGCCCGCTGCTCGGTGTCGGGCAGCAGGACCATGACGAGGTCGGCCTCAGAGGCGGCCTCGGCCACCGAGAGCACGCGCAGCCCGGCCGCCTGGGCCTTGGCCCGCGACGCCGAGCCCTCCCGCAGGCCCACCCGCACGTCGACGCCGCTGTCGGCCAGGTTGCGGGCGTGGGCGTGCCCCTGTGAGCCGTAGCCGATGACCGCCACCTTGCGGCTGGCGATCAGGGCCCCGTCGGCGTCCTTCTCGTAGTACACGTTGGCCATGGGATCGTCTCCTTTGCTCCCCGACAGCGTTCGTCAACCGGCGGCGCCCGTCAACGGGCAGGAACTCACCCGGCGGCTCGCAGGCCTCCGGGTTGCTTCTCCAGCTTGGGCAGCGCCACCCGGCCCGTCCGCTGCAGGGCGGCGATGCCGTAGGGCCGCATGAGGTCCTCGAAGTCGTCGAGTCGCGACGGGGGCCCGGTGAGCACCACGGTGAGCTCGTCGTGGCCGACGTCGACGATGCGGCCCTCGAACACGTCGACCAGCTCGATGACCTGCCCGCGGGTGCCCGGCTCGGCCCGGATGGTCACCAGCATCATCTCCCGTTCGACGGCCTGGCTGGGCGCCAGCTCGGAGATCTTCACCACGTTGATGAGCTTGAACAGCTGCTTGGTGACCTGCTCCAGCGGGGTGGACTCGACGTCGACGACGATGGTGATGCGGCTGAAGTGCTCGTCGTCGGTGGGGGCCACGGCCAGGGAGTAGATGTTGTAGCCGCGCCGGGCGAACAGGCCCGAGACGCGGGCGAGCACGCCCGCCTTGTTCTCGACGAGGACCGACAGGATGTGGTGCCGGGCGCTCGTTCCCGGGGGCGGCATCAGTGCCCTCCGGGGCCCTGCTCGGGGCCGAGGATGACGTCGTCGTTGGAGGTGCCGGCCGCGACCATCGGGTAGACCTTCTCCTCGGAATCGACCCGGAAGTCGATGACCACGGGACGATCGTCGACGGCGTTGGCCTTGTCGATGGCCGGTCCGACCTCCTCGGGGGACTCCACCCGCAGCCCCACGCACCCCATGGCCTCGGCCCACAGCTTGTAGTCCGGCAGGTCCGGGGACAGGTACACCTCGCTGTAGCGCTCCTCGTAGAACAGCTCCTGCCACTGGCGCACCATGCCCAGGTAGGCGTTGTTGAGGATCGCCACCTTGACGGGGATGCGCTCGGCGCTCGCCGTCACCAGCTCTTGGGCCGTCATCTGGAAGCAACCGTCGCCGTCGATGGCCCACACCGTGCGATCCGGCCGCCCGACCTTGGCGCCGATGGCGGCGGGCACCGCGAAGCCCATGGTCCCCAGACCGCCCGAGTTGACCCAGGTGTAGGGCTGCTCGAAGCGCCACAGCTGGCTGGACCACATCTGGTGCTGGCCCACGCCGGCGGCGACGATCGTGCCCTCGGGGGCACGGTCCCGCAGGGCCTCCACGCAGAACTGCGGCTTGAGGGTGTCGCCCTCACCCCAGCCCTGCTCGTAGCGCAGCGGGAACTGCTCCCGCCAGGCGTCGAGCTGGGCGTCCCATCGGCTGCGGTCGGCTCGGGCGGTCGTGGCCTCGAGCTCGGCGACGGCCCGCACCAGCTCCTCGATCACCAGCCGGCAATCGCCCACGATGGGCACGTCGGGTCGGCGGACCTTGCCCAGCTCGGCGGGGTCGATGTCGACGTGGATGATCTTGGCGTCCGGGGCGAAGGCCGAGACCTTGCCCGTGACCCGGTCGTCGAAGCGCGATCCGAGCGCGATCAGCAGGTCGGCGCGCTGCATCGCCGTGATGGCCGTGTAGTTGCCGTGCATGCCCGGCATGCCCAGGCACAGGGGATGAGAGTCGGGGAAGGCGCCACGGGCCATGAGGGTGGTCACCACGTGGATGCCGCACTGCTCGGCCAGCGCCCGAAGGGCCTCGGCCGCCCTGGCCTTCAGGATGCCGCCGCCGGCGTAGATCACCGGCCGCCGCGACTCGGCGATCAGGCGGGCCGCCTCCCGGATCATCCGCGGCTGACCCCGGGTGGTCGGCTTGTAGCCCGGGAGGTCGACCGACGTGGGCCGGTACCACTCGAGGGCCGAGCGGGGGTTGCGGGGGTCGACGATGTCCTTGGGGATGTCGACGAGCACCGGCCCCGGGCGCCCGGTGGTGGCGATGTGGAAGGCCTCGCGGATCACGCGCGGGATGTCGGCCGCCTCGGTGACCAGCTCGTTGTGCTTGGTCACCGACCGGGTGATCCCGATGTTGTCGCACTCCTGGAAGGCATCGGTACCGATGGCCGCCGTGGGCACTTGCCCGGTGATCACGACGATCGGGATCGAGTCCATCATGGCGTCGGCGAGGGGCGTGACGATGTTGGTGGCGCCGGGGCCGCTCGTGACCATGGCCACGCCGGGCCGGCCGGTGGCGTGGGCGTAGCCCTCGGCCATGTGACCGGCGCCCTGCTCGTGGCGCACGAGGATGTGGCGTATGGGCGAGTCGATGATCGGGTCGTAGACGGGAAGGATGGCCCCACCGGGCAGGCCGAAGATGACCTCCACGCCCTCGAGCTCCAGGCTCTTGATCAGGGCCTGGCCGCCGTTCATCCGCTGGCCGGCACTCGGGCGGTTCATCGTTTCCTACCTTCCTTCACCTCGGCTCCTCTGCTGACGTGGCCTGTCGACCTGGTTCGGAAAAGAGAACGACCTCCCGAGGATCGGGAGGTCGTGAGCGCACGCGCGGACGCGACGTGCGCTAGGTCACCGATACGAGCTCGTGCGAAGAGGACATCGGTCGAGAGATTAGCGGGTGACGACCGCGTCCCACTCCGAGCTCACCGATAAGCCGGAGGCGGAACCCATGGCCGACAGGGCGCTCCGCCGGCGCCGGCTGAGCGCCAGCAGCGCACCACCCAGGGTCATGGTGACCAGCGCGCTGGCACCGAGGTTGCCCTGGAGGCCGGTGCGGGCCAGGGCCGGGCCGCGCTCGGGACGCTGAGGCGTGACCGCGACGGGCGGGTTGAAGGGCACCTGGCGGGGGACGAAGGCGGGCGTGGGGCAGTCGGGGGCGGCGAAGCGGTTGCCCTCGGCGCCGGCCGAACCCGTGGCGATCTCGCTCGTGCCGTTGCTCGTGGCGTTGTTGCCGCCGAGGCTCAGGTTGAGCCCGAGGAGGCCGCCGGTGACGCTCGGACCGGCGGCGGTGTTGTTGCCGGCGTTGCCGGCGCTGCGGTTGCCACCGGTGTTGGCGCTGGCCGAACCGACGGTGCTGCCGAGGGCGGCGGCCGCCGGACCGACGTTGCAGGCACCGCCGAGGCCCAGGGCGGCGGCGGCCGCGCTGGGGCCACCGCTGCTGTTGCCGGTGGCACCGGCCGCGCCGGTGGTGATCTCGCTCTCGCCGTTGCTCGTGGCGTTGTTGCCGCCGAGGCTCAGGTTGAGGCCGAGGAGGCCACCACGGACGGTCGGCCCGCCGGCGGTGTTGTTGCCGGCGTTGCCGGCGCTGCGGTTGTTGCCCGTGTCGGCGTTGGCGAACCCGGCCGTGGAGCCCTTGGCCGCCTGCGCGCCGGCGGCCTCGTCACCGGCCAGGGGCGTGATCCCGAGAGGACCGCCCTTGGCCCCGAGGGCGGCCGCGCCGGGCAGCACGCCGCTCGAGGAGGCGCCGGAGTTGCCGGTGGCGCCGGCCGAGCCGGTCTCGATGGTCGACGAGCCGTTGCTGTCGGCGGTGTCGCCGCCGAGGCCCAGGTTGAGACCGAGGAGGCCGGCCGTGCCGCCGCCACCCGCGGTGTTGTTGCCGCCGTTGCCGGCGCTGGTGTTGTTGCCGGTGGTGGCGCCCGCCGATCCGAGGGTGCTACCGAGCGTGCCCAGGAGGTCACCGTACGCGGGGCTGAGGCCCAGGACCCCGACGCTTGCGATCGCCAGGGTGCCGACCACGCGGCGGCCCACGTTGCTCCCAGCCTGGATCCTTCTCATATGGGCACCCCCGCAACCGTGAACGGCGAAGTCTGCCCCAGCACGGCGGCGCGCTGCAAGGACCAGATCCGGGTGGCTACCCGCCGTTCGACGAGGTCACCGCACCGCGTTCCGCTCCCGTCACCAGTCGCGCGAACTTGGCCAGCACGCCGGTGGTGTAGCGGGGCGCCGGTGGCCGCCACGTCGCCCGGCGGGCCGTCAGCACCGCCTCGTCGACGAGCAGCTCGATGGTGCGGGCCTCGGCGTCGATGACGATGGCGTCGCCGTCGGCGACGAGTGCGATCGGCCCCCCGTCCACGGCCTCGGGCGCCACGTGACCCACGCAGAAGCCGTGGGTGCCGCCCGAGAACCGGCCGTCGGTGACGAGGGCCGTGTCGCCGCCGCGGCCCGCCCCCTTGAGTGCCCCGGTCACGGCCAGCATCTCCCGCATCCCCGGGCCGCCCTTGGGCCCCTCGTAGCGGATGACCAGCACGTCGCCGGGCAGGATGCGCCCGGCCAGGATCGCCTCCATGGCGGCCGCCTCGCCGTCGAAGACCCGGGCCGTGCCGGCGAACTGGAGCTGGTCGATCCCGGCCACCTTGACCACCGAGCCGCGCGGTGCCAGCGAACCGGTGAGGACAGCGATGCCGCCTTCGGCGTGAATGGGGTCGTCGAGGCGGTGCACCACGACCCCGTCGGGGGGCGGCGGGGCCAGCTCGTCGAGGTTCTCGGCCATGGTCCGGCCCGTGACCGTGAGGCAGTCGCCGTGGAGGAGCCCGGCCTCGAGCAGGCTTCGGAGCACCACGGGGACGCCACCGATCCGGTCGAGGTCGGTCATGTGGAACTTGCCGTGGGGACGCATGTCGGCCACGTGGGCCACCCGCCGGCCGATCCGGTTGAAGTCGTGGAGCGAGAGCTCGACCCCCGCCTCGGTGGCGATGGCCAGGAGGTGCAAGACGGCGTTGGTCGACCCTCCCAGGGCGTTGACCACCGCGATGGCGTTCTCGAAGGCCTCGAGGGTCAGGATGCGGCTCGGCCGGATCCCCGCCTCCACGAGGGCGACCACGGCCTCGCCGCTGGCGTGGGCGAAGTCGTCGCGGCGGCCGTCGACGGCTGCAGGCGACGACGAGCCCGGCAGGCTCATCCCCAGGGCCTCGCCGACCGCGGCCATGGTGTTGGCCGTGAACATCCCGGCACACGACCCGATGCTCGGGCAGGCGTTGCGCTCGATACGGGCCAGCCCGGCGTCGTCGAGCGTCCCCGCGGCGTGGGCCCCCACCGCCTCGAAGACGCTGACCAGGTCGAGGGCCTCGTCACCCAGTCGCCCCGGAAGGATCGTGCCGCCGTAGAGGAACACGCTCGGCACGTCGAGGCGGGCGGCGGCCATGAGCATCCCCGGCAGCGACTTGTCGCAGCCGGCCAGGCTGACGAGGGCATCGAAGCGCTCGGCGTGCATCATCGTCTCGACCGAGTCAGCGATGACCTCGCGGCTCACGAGCGAGGCGTGCATGCCCTCGTGCCCCATGGAGATGCCGTCGGACACGGCGATGGTGACGAACTCGAGTGGGAAGCCGCCGCCGGCCCGGACCCCGTCCTTGGCCCGCTTGGCCAGCCGCTCGAGGGACATGTTGCACGGGGTGACCTCGTTCCAGCTGCTGGCCACCCCCACCTGCGGCTTGGACCAGTCGTCGTCGGTCATCCCGACGGCCCGCAGCATGGCCCTGGCCGGAGCCCGCCCGGCGCCCTCGGTCACCTCGCGGCTCCGCAGATCCATGGCCCGGATGGTGGCACAGGGCGCCCGGTGGCTGCGCCCGATTAGTCCCTAGAGTGGCCCCGATGGACCTCCACCAGGTGGTGGCCGACGAGCTGGAGGTCGCCCGGCGGCGCTCGCTCGCTCTGCTCGAGCCGGTGGACGAGCGCGACCTGCGCCGCCAGATCGACCCGATCATGTCGCCGTTGGTGTGGGACCTGGGCCACGTCGGCAACTACGAGGAGCAGTGGCTCGTCCGGGCCGTCACGGGCGCCGCGCCCCTCGACGCCGCCCTCGACGACGTCTACGACGCCTTCCGCCATCCGAGGCCGAACCGGCCCGCACTGCCGATGCTGGACCCCTCCGGCGCCCGCCGCTACGCGGCGACCGTGCGGAGCCTGGCCCTCGACGCGCTCGAGGGCGCCGACCTGGGCGACGGCTCGGCGCCGCTGCTGGCGGGGGGGCTGGTGTACGGCATGGTCGTCCAGCACGAGCACCAGCACGACGAGACGATGCTCGCCACGCTCCAGCTCCTGGGAGGCGACGGCTATCGCCCGGTCGCCCCGCCGCCACCGCCGGCGCGGACCGGCGTGCCGGCCGAGGCCGAGATCCCCGGCGGACCGTTCGTGATGGGCACGAGCGACGACGTCTGGGCCTACGACAACGAGCGTCCGGGCCACGTCGTCGACCTCGCGGCCTACGCCATCGACGGTGGACCGGTCACCAACGGTGCCTATGCCGAGTTCGTCGAGGACGGCGGCTACGACACCGACCGGTGGTGGACGCCCGAGGGGTGGGACTGGCGCTGCCGGACCGGGGCCCGCGCTCCGGCGTTCTGGACGGCGGCAGGGCACGGCTCCTGGGCCCGCCGGCGCTTCGACCGCACGGAGGACCTTCCGGCCGCCGAGCCCGTCCAGCACGTGTGCTGGTACGAGGCCGACGCCTACGCCCGATGGCGGGGGCGGCGGTTGCCGACGGAGGCCGAGTGGGAGAAGGCGGCGGGCTCGGGTCCCGACGGTGGAGCCCGCCGGCTGCCGTGGGGCGGTCGCCGGGGTACGGGCGAGCGGGCCAACCTCGGCCAGCGCCACCTCGGCCCGGCGCCGGTGGGCGCCTACCCCGACGGAGCCAGCGCGTGGGGCGTCCACCAGCTCCTGGGCGACGTGTGGGAGTGGACGGCGTCGGACTTCGCCGCCTACCCGGGCTTCGCCGCGTTCCCCTACCGGGAGTACTCGGAGGTGTTCTTCGGGTCGGCCTACAAGGTCCTGCGCGGCGGGTCCTGGGCCACCCACCCCTCAGCGGCGCGCACGACCTTCCGCAACTGGGACCTTCCCATCCGGCGCCAGATCTTCGCCGGCTTCCGCTGTGCCCGGGACGTCTAGAGCCTCAGCCGTCCATCCCTTCGAGGGCGTCGCGAGCGGCGGCGTCGAGCCGGCCGTCGTCGGTGTCACCAGCCGAGCGAGGCGACCAGGTGGCCGCCGGGCGGTGCCGGCGGGGATGCCGGGCCCGCTCACGGGCCCGACGGGCGAGCGCCAGCGCCGGTAGCCCCTCGCTGCCCAGCCGTAGCAGGGCGCCCATGCCGAGTGCGGCCGCGGCCAGCACGAGGAGGGCCCCGGTGACCGGACCGGTCTTGGCCAGGCTCTTGCCACCCTTCGCCGACGTCGTCCTGGTGGTGCCGGTGCCGGCCTTGGTGGTGCTCGTGGGCTTGGCCGTCGTGGTGGAGCCCGTGGCCACGGTCGTGGTGGAGCCCTTGTCCTTGCCGCCCCCCTTGACCTTGGTGGTCGTGGGGCCGGCGGTGGTGGAGGACTTCTCCGGCTGCGTGGTGGTGGCCCCCTTGGCGGACTGGGCGCCCTTGGCGAACGCGACGTCGGAGGCGCCTGCGCCGCACTCCACGTGGCCGATGATCATCTCGACCGCGCCGAGGTTGACCCGCAGTGCGTTGACGGAAATGCGCCCGCCGCCCTGCACCTGCTCGTTGATGACACCGGAGAGGCCCGGCACGACGTTGGACAGCGGCGTGTTGGGCTCCGGGTTCTTGACGTCGCCGACGACCTTGCCCACGGCCTCGACACCGCTGATCAGCGCCGCGCCCTTGGTGACGCCGTCCTCGACACTGCATTCCGCGGCAACCAGCTTGGCCTTGAAGGCGTTGACCGGCGTCGACGGGCCACCGGCGACGGCCTGGGCCACCGCCCGGCTGCGCAGGCTCCCGGTGGCAGAGGTGCAGGCGACCTGCACGTCGAGCGCGCCGGTGGTCAGGAACGGGGCGGCGTCGCTGCTCGCCAGGGCGGCCACCTGATCGTCCGGGCAGCTCTTGGTCTTGGCCCCGGGACGCGCCGACAGGGAAGCACCGGAACCGGAGACGCTCACGGAGTAGGCGCTGCCCTCGTTGGCGACGACCGCCTCGACCGCCTCGCCAGCGGCCTGGTCCTCCTCGTCGGCCGCCTGACCGACGGCCGGGCCCGCCAGCAGCGCGCCGCCCAGGACGAGCGCTGCGGCGGTGGTGATCCAGCGGCCGGCCACGCTCCCCCGTCGAGATGCCATGTCGCCTCGCTTCCTCGCCACGCCGACGCTGCCGGCCAGCTCGCTGTCACCACGCGCCGCGACCGTTCACCCGCGGCAGAACGGGCGCAACCCTAGCGAGGTCCGGCCGGACATTCCATGACCGATCGAAGGGCTCGCCAGCGCCCGCCGGAGCTCGCGAGGGTGCGTCGAGGGAGCCCGATCAGCCGGCGCGCTGGCGCAGGAGGGCGGTCACGGCCCGACCATCGGCCCTTCCTCCCGTCGCCGCCATGACCTTGCCGACGAAGAAGCCGGCGAGCTTGGCCTCGCCGGCGACGAAGCGCTGCCACTCGCCCGGGTGGGCGGCGAGAACCTCCTCGACGGCTGCCTCCAGCGTGTCCCCGCCGAGGACCTCGAACCCCTTATCGCGGGCGATGGCCTCGGGGTCGCCGCCGCGCTCGGCCATCTCGGCCAGCACGGCCTTGGCCTGCGTCGCGGTCAGCCGACCGTCGACCTCCATGGCGAGGAGGGCGGCGAAGGGATCGGCTGCCACCAGCGCCCGCCCGGCCAGCTCGTTGGCGGCCCGGTTGAGCGCGAGGCGCGGCTCGGCTCCCCGGGCCACGGCGTCGAGGACGAGCTCGTCGAGGTCGAGGCCGACGACGGTGACGACCAGAGGATCGGCCTCGGGCAGGCCGGCGGCGGCCGCCAGGCGGGCCCGGCGCCGCGACGGCAGCATCGGGAGGGCGGCACCGACCCGCGCCCGCCAGCCTTCGTCCGGCGCCAGCGGCACCAGGTCGGGCTCGGGGAAGTACCGGTAGTCCTCGGCCTCCTCCTTGGAGCGCAGCGTTGACGTCCGCCCGGCGGTGTCGTCCCAGTGACGGGTCTCCTGGAGCACCCGGCCGCCCTCGGCGAGCACCGCGACCTGCCGGGCGATCTCGTGCTCGATGGCCCGCACCAGCGAGCGCACCGAGTTGAGGTTCTTGATCTCCGCCCGGGTGCCGAACCGGTCGCTGCCCGCCGGCCGGACCGACACGTTGGCGTCGACCCGCAGCGAGCCCTCCTCCATACGGGCGTCCGACGCCCCGACGGCCACCAGCAGGGCCCGTAGCTCGTTGACGTAGGCCTTGGCTGCCTCGGCGGAACGCAGGTCCGGCTCGCTCACGATCTCGACGAGGGGCACCCCGGCGCGGTTGTAGTCGACCAGGGCGTAGTCGGCCCCGTGGATGCGGCCGCTCTCGCCGACGTGCGTCGTCTTGCCGGTGTCCTCCTCGAGGTGGGCCCGGGTGATGCCCACCGTCGAGCCGTCGGGCAGGGCCAGGGAACCGCCGAGGTTGATCGGCTGGTCGTACTGGCTGACCTGGTAGTCCTTCGGCATGTCCGGATAGAAGTAGTTCTTCCGGGCGAACACCGAGGGCCGGATCTCGCAGCCGAGCGCGGTCCCGATGCGCATGGCGAGCTCGGCCGCCTGGCGGTTGAGGACGGGCAGCGAGCCGGGCAGGCCCAGGCACACCGGGCACACGTTGGTGTTGGGCTCACTGCCGAAGACGTTCGGGCACCCGCAGAACAGCTTGGTGGCCGTCGCCAGCTCGCAGTGCACCTCGAGCCCGATCACCGCCTCCCAGTTCATGGCGGCGGGCACCCGGGTCCTTCGGAGCACGCCCGCCGCAGTCCGGCGGGGCCCCTGCCCCGCCGGCAGGTGCAACAGGGGCCGCCGGCGATGCTGCGCGTCACTCGGGGCGGCCGTACCCGCCGCCCGGGGCGGCCGGCTCCGCCGGGCGGTCGGAGCTCCATCGGCTCGCCGAGGAACCTCCGGTTCCGATGCCGAAGCTCATTCCGGCGTCAGGATGCCGGGGACTCGGAAGCGGTCGGCCTCGGCCTCGGGCGCCTGGGCCAGCACCTCGGCCCGGTCGAGCGTCGGGCGCACCTCGTCGTCGCGCAGGACGTTGAGGAGCCCGAAGGGGTGGGCCGTCGGCTCGACGCCGCCGGTGTCGAGGGCGCTCACCTCCCCCGCATGGGCCAGCACGCCCGCGAGCTGGCCGGTGAAGCGGTCGATCTCCTCCTCGGCCAACGCCAGCCTCGCCAGCCTCGAGACGCGCACGACCTCGTCGCGGGAGATGCCCGGCTCCACGGCGGGCGATCCTAGGGTCGCGGCGGTGCCCCGTCGTCCCGGGTGCCGCTGGCCCGCGCCGACATGACCTGGAACCTCAGCATGGCGGCCGACGCCCCTGCCACCGCCTGGTCGATCACCACGACGTCGACCGGGACCCCGTAGGCCGCCAGCGCAGCGGTCGCGGCCTCGATCCGCTCGGGCGGCACCGTCTCGGCGACGATCGACAGCGAGAGGGGTACCGCCGTCTCGCCCCGCAGGGCCTGGCCGTCGTCGAGCACCCGACCACCGAGGCGCACCCGCCCGAGGACGATGCCGACGTCGGGCGTGAGGCACAGGCCGTGCTCGCGCAGCGTGCCCAGGTCGGCGCTGGCGTAGATGCCGCAGTTGCACCGCTCGGCGGGAGCAGGGTGGGCCACCTCGAGGCAGCGAGCCACGAGAGGCTCGTCGACCGGCCACTCGATCCACTTCTGGGTGACCGAGCGCAGGCGGCCCGAACGGGTCAGCTGCCAGTAGCGCCAACCCTCCCGGCCCGGGCCGGAGGAGGACGTCAGACCTCGATCGCGTCCGGGTCGGTCCAGCGCTGTGTCTCGGGGAAGCGGGTGTCGACGAGGCAGTAGGAATCGGGGTCGGGCTGCCACATGCCCTTGGCCTGCTCGTAGCAGACGGGGTGGAAGATCATCGGGGTCGGGCACATGGCGCCGGCCACCGACATCTCGGCCTTTACCGCCACCTCCGCCTCCACGTCGAGGCCGCACACCTCGCACATCACAGGAGGTTGTTCCATGCCACAGATGCTACGCCTCCGCGTCCCGCTACGGTCGAGGCCGATGCCGGCGTCGCCGTTCCTGTCCGAGACCTGGATCGAGGCGGCCCGGCGCATCCGCTCGGAGCACGCGACGGCCGCGCCCGAGGTGCCCGGCGACATCCGGATGAACCTGGTCGTGACCGACGTCCCCTTCGGTGAGCCCCGCCTCGACGCCCACGTCGACACCACCTCGGGTCGACTCGAGATGGAGCTGGGCCACCTGGACGACCCCGACGCCACCGTGACCCTCGACTACGAGACGGCCAAGCTGATCTTCATCGAGGGCACCCCGACGGTGCTGATGCAGTCCTTCATGGCCGGCAAGATGCGAGTCCAGGGCGACATGGCCAAGCTCGTCGCGGCGATGACCCAGCTGGCGCCGCCCGACCCGGCCGTCGCCGCGCCCCTCCAGCAGGCGATCCGGGACATCACCGAGTGAGGCGCGGCAGGGCGGCGGCCAGGCCGGCCACCGTCCAGCGCGCGGGGCGCGAGATCCACGGCCCCTCGCTCCAGCCCTCGTAACGCTGCACCCTGCCGCCATGGGCGAGGAAGACCTCTCCCGTGAGCGGGCAGTCCTCCATCGCGAGGTAGACGACCAGGGGTGAGACGTTGGCCGGGTGCCACTCGTCGAAGGCTCCGGGGTCGGCCGGTGCGGCCACGGCTGCGGCGAGCGCGGGAACCGACTCGGTCAGTCGAGTCCGCGCCAGCGGCGCCACGGCGTTGACCCGCACCCCGTAGCGGGCCAGCTCGGCCGCCGCGCTGCGAGTGAAGGCGGCCACCCCCGCCTTGGCGGTGCCGTAGTTGGCCTGCCCTGGGTTGACCCCGAGGCCCGAGGTCGAGGTCGTGTTGACGACGGCGCCTCGCGGGCGGCTCCCGGCGGCGGCTTGGGCTCGCCAGTGGTTGGCGGCCCAGCGCGTGGGCACGAAGGTGCCCTTGAGGTGGACGCGCACGACCTCGTCCCAGTCCTGCTCCGAGAGGTTGACCAGGAACCGGTCCCTGACGATGCCGGCGTTGTTGACCAGGACGTGCAGGTCGCCGAACACCTCCACGGCGGTCGCGACCAGGCGGCGGCCCGTCTCCCAGTCGGCGGCGTCACCCGGCAGGGCGACCGCGTCGCCGCCGGCACCGTTGATCTCGGCGGCGACCGCCTCGGCCTCGCCCGCATCGAGGTCGTTCACGACGACCCTGGCCCCCTCGAGACCGAAGAACAGGGCGTGCTCCCGGCCGAGGCCGCGGCCCGCGCCGGTGATGGCGGCCACCCGGCCCTCGAGGGCCCGCGGCACCCCTCGCTCAGATCTTGAGGTAGACGTCGACCTTCGTGCCGGGCTTGGTCTTGAGGCCGAACTCGGGAACCGACGCGAACACCTTGCCGCCCTTGGGACCGAACGCCTGGCCGAGCTGGAGCCCCGATGCCTGGAGGAGGTCGGCGGCGGCGTCGACGGTCATGCCCTTGGTGTCGGGGACGAACGGCTGTCCCTGGGAGACCGAGACGACCACCTTCGTGCCCCGGTCGACCCGGGCTCCGGGTGCGGGATCGAGGGACACGACCTTGTCGCGATCGGTCTCGAGGTTCGAGTAGGCGTCGGCTCGCACCGCGGTCAGGCCGAGCCCTCCCAGGGCGTCGCGGACCTCGTCGAAGATCTTGCCGAGGAGGTCGTCGGGGACCACCCGCTTCTCGGGACCCGAGGACAGCACGAGGTCGACGACCGCGCCTTTCGGTGGCGACTCGCCCTTGAGCGACCAGTCGAGGACGCGCCCGACGGGCACCTCCTCGTCGGCCCGGCGCGTGACCGCCCCGACCTGGTGGCCCACGTCGGTGAGCTTGGTCGTGGCCTCGGGCTGGGTCAGCCCCGCGAGGTCGGGCACGGGCGTGGGCGCGGGCCCGTCGGAGACGGTGAGGAGCACGGTGGTGCGCTCGGCCACGCGGGTGCCGGGCGAGGGGACCTGCGACAGGACGATGCCCCGCTCACGGTCGTCGCTGTACATCGGCTCGGTGCGCGTCTTCAGGCGGAGGCGTCCCAGCGTCGCCGCCGCCTCCTCGGCGGAACGGTCGACCACCGTCGGGACGAGATGCGTCGGCGTGCGGGTGCTGGCCACGACGAAGGCGGCCGCGCCGGCGACGGCGGCCAGCACCAGCAGCACCAGGATCGTCACCGGCCACCGCCGGCGGCGGCCGGCTGCCGGGGACAACACCACGTCGTCACGCGACGCCGGCCGGAGAGGCGGGGCTGCCCGCGTCGGCTCGCTCGGCAGGTCGAGGCGGGTGGCGTCGGGGTCGACCGTGAGCGCCCCCGCCGCCACGGTGACGGGCGGAGCCACGACCCCGAGGGGACCGATCTCGGTGGCGTCGTGCGCCGCGATCGGGGTGCCCTCGTCGAAGGCGGCCGCGCCGGCGAGCGGCAACGGTGCCGGACTGGGGAGCTCGGCGGCCGCGGCACCGAGGGCGGCGGCCAGGCCGGCGGCGTCGAGGCGCTCGCCGGCGTCGGGCCGCCCGGCGCGGGCGATCACCGGGCCCAGAGGTCCGAGCTCGGGCGGGGCCTCCAGCGGGCGGTCGAGGCGCGACAGCAGGGTGGCGACCGTGGTCTCGGCCGCGAAGGGGACGGTGCCGGTGACGGCCTCGATGAGCACGACGGCGAGGGAGTACACGTCGGCGCGCCCGTCGAGCACGCTGCCGCGGGCCTGCTCCGGCGAGGCGTAGCGGGCGGTGCCCAGCACGGCACCGGCCGGCTCGGTCCAGGCCGCCTCGGCCAGGGCACGGGCCAGACCGAAGTCGGCGATGCGCAGGCGGCCGTCGTCGTCGAAGAGGAGGTTGGCCGGCTTGACGTCGCGGTGCACGAGGCCTCGACGGTGCGCGTAGTCGAGCCCCCGAGCCGCCTCCAAGCCGACGAGCAGGGCCTGGGACGGGCTCAGGTGGTGACCACGGTCGAGGATCGAGCGCAGGCTGCCGCCGCCGAGGTACTCCGGGACGAGGTAGGGCCCGTCGTCCTCCTCGCCCCAGTCGTACACCGCCAGCACGTGGGGATGGTTGAGGGCGGCGGCGGCGCGCGCCTCGGCCCGGAACCGCTTGAGGAACGACTCGTCGCCGGCGAGCGCCGGGTGGAGGATCTTGACTGCGACCCGGCGGCGGAGCCGGACGTCGTCGGCGAGGAAGACGTGGGCGGACGCACCGGTGCCGATGGGAGCGACCAGCCGGTACCGGTCGCCTAGGACCCGCCCGATGTGATCGGCGCTACGCGTCGCGCTCATCTGGTCCGCTCGCCGTGCGGCTCCCTCACGGGGGTGGAGGCTACCGTGCCGACCTTGCCGGACCCGGTCATGGCCGACCCGGGGAGGTGCGCAAGAATTGCCCCGGTGCGACACCGCGTGATCATGACGCTCATCGCCGCGGCAGCCGTCGGAGGGTTTGTCTTCGTCTTCACCCAGCCTCGTCAGGTCGGGGTCGGCCTCAAGCCGGCGGCGGTGGAATCGGTCTTCCCCGAGGGCGGCCACCTCAACCTGCGCCAGGTGACGATCAAGGCCGACCTCGCCCCGGGCCACACCGGCTACCTCCTCCTCGACGGGGTGGAGGTTCCTCGTGACGACCTGCAGATCGTCGACGCGCTCAACACGGTGACACTCCAAGCGCTCCCGGGCAGCGACTACGCCGCCCTGGAACCCGGCCCGCACTGCGCCACGATCGTCTACCGCCGTATCGGCAGTCCCGAGAGCGACTCGGGCTCCTACCGCTGGTGCTTCAGCCTGGCATGAGCCCTGCCGCGGATCCCGACCGAGGTCCGGGCCCGCACTCGGCCGACGCGCCGGACCTCGAGACACTGGCCGCGGCCGGCGACCCCGACGCCTGGGAGGGGCTGCTGCGCCGCTACTACCCCAGGCTCGTGGCCTACGCCCGGCTGCGCATGCCCAACACCGAGGCTGCGGCCCGGGCCGCCAACTCGGCCTTCGACGGGCTCCACGACACGATCCGGCGCACCCGCCCGCCGGTGGCCGTGCGGCTCTTCCGCTGCCTGCGGGAGACGCTCGCCGAGTGCGGGGCACCGGCTCCCGCCGCCCAAGCGGTCCGCCTGACGACCACCGACTTCCAGCTGCTGCCGCCGGATCCCACCGACCCGGCCACGGCCTACCTCGACGCCTTTGCCCGCCTGGGCCGTGACGAGCGCGACGTCCTGGCCCTGCGGGCCGCCGGCGGGCTCGACGAGCAAGAGGTGGCGAGCGTCGTGAAGCGCCGCCGGGGACACGCGAGGGCGCTGCAGGCACGGGCGCTGGCCGAGCTCAAGTCCTCGGTGGCCGGCGACCTCCACGGTACCGACGTCAGAGCCGAGGTCGCCGACCCCGATGTCGATGTCGATGTCGATGTCGAGCTGGGAGCGGCCGCCGCAAGGGGCGGGGACGACGCCGGCTCCGAGCTGGAGCTTCTCACCGGCCTGGCCAGGGCCCTGGCCGCGACGGAGGAGGCCGGCCTGGAGCCGCCGGCGGCGACGGTGGTGGCCGTGCGGCAACGGGCCATCGCCGCCCGCTCCGGCACCGACCCGAAGGTCGAGCCGGCCCGGACCCACCTGCGGCACTACTCGCTGCTGTCGCTGGCCGTCGGCGGGATCATCGTCACCGCCCTGTTCATGGGGCTCGTCGTCGGCAGTGCCCGCCCCGCGCCGGTGCGGGCCTTCGCTCGCCTCCTCGGACTGCCCGTCGAATCCGCGGCGATGGCCCGCACCCAGGCCGAGATCAGCACGCTCGCGTCCGCCCTGGAGCGGGGCGACATGGCCCGCGCCGCGACCGCCGATCACCACCTGGACGCCCTCCTGGAAGCCCTCGACGGCGACGAGCGGGCCGCGGTGGCGCCCGTCGCCGCCCAGCTGCGCCGGCGGCTGACCGAGCTCGTCGCTGCCGGGCCTGCGAGCGGTCAGACCGATCCGGTCGCGAGCAGGCGGACGAACGCCTCCTCGTCGAGCACTGGGACGCCGAGCTCCTCGGCCTTGTCGAGCTTGGCCCGACCCGGTTCGGCGCCCACGACCACGTAGGAGGTCGTTCGCGAGACGCTGCCCGGCGACGTCGCCCCCCTGGCCTTGAGGGCGTCGACGGCGGTGTCGCGCGACATCGTGGCCAGCGTGCCGGTGACCACGACGGCCAGGCCGGCGAGTGTCTTGGGGACGTCCTGGTCGGCTGTCGGTCCACTGAAGTTGACGCCGGCCCGTCGTAGCTTGTCGACGAGCTCGAGGTTGGCGGGCAACGAGAAGAACTGGCCCACGCTGGCGGCGATGACGTCGCCGACGCCCGCGGCCGCGGCCAGCTCGTCCGACGACGCGCCGACGATCCGCTCGAGGTCGCCGAAGGCCTCGGCGAGGACCTCCGCCCCCCGCCCGCCGAGGTGCCGGATCCCCAGCGCGGCGAGGAGGTTGGCCAGCGGCCGCTGCCTGGAGGCGTCGATGCCGGCCAGCAGGTTGCGCGCCGAGAGGTCGGCGAAGCCCTCGAGGTGCATCAGCGCCTCGTAGTCGAGGAAGTAGACGTCG
>Ga0187892_10006237_pt1 | contig 17909 bp, 19 predicted proteins | sample MA1701073metaG_FD_139345 | JGI IMG/M metagenome (GOLD analysis project Ga0187892, IMG submission 139345) | Bio-ooze microbial communities from a basaltic lava cave in the Kipuka Kanohina Cave System on the Island of Hawaii, USA - MA170107-3 metaG ... | reverse complement strand
GGCTGGGGTTCACGTCGGCCCCCCGTTCCTGCGCTCATTGAACACTAGCCCAGCCTGCTGATCGATACCACACGAAGATGGGCTGAAATCAACTGGTCTCCAGTAAGTACCCCCGGCACCGCACCGTGCGGATCGACAGCTCGATCGGCTCCAGCCGGCGGCGGAGGCGAAGGACGTGCACGTCGAGGGCGTTGCGGCCGGTGGCCCCGTCCGGCCAGGCGGCGCGGGCCAACGCCTCACGGCTCACGACCGCGCCGAAGCGGCTGAGCAGCACCTCGAGCATGCGGGACTCGAGCGGAGGCAGCGACACCCACTTGCCCCGGTAGCGGAGGACGCCGTCGGCGTCGATGCCGGGGGCGTCGTGGTGGTGGGCCGCCCGCCGGATGGCCAGGGCGTCGACGCGGGCCTTGACCTCCTCCTCCGCCGCCGGCACCCGGATCCAGTCCTCCAGGCAGTCGATCACCGGCGGGGGCGGCGCCCCATCCTCGACCAGCAGCAGCCGGGGACCGCCGGCCACGCTGAGCCGTTGGCGGCGGACCTGCTCGTCGGGCCAGCGCAGTAGGGCGACATCCACATGGCGAACATACGGGTCGAAGGTTGCCGCCTTGTTTCCGACGGATGAACGTCCGGCGCACCGTCGGACCCGGTGATTCGTTGGTAGCGTGGACGGCGCTCGCGGGCGTAGTTCAGAGGCAGAATGTCAGCTTCCCAAGCTGAAGACGCGAGTTCGATTCTCGTCGCCCGCTCCACGAGGACATGCATGTCGGTTGGCGCGAAACGACGGCCACGAGGAGGCGATGTTCGACGGTGTCCGCGTCCTGTCACCGGACCGGTCAACCGGGTACCCGTCGGGCGCTCTGCTTAGGCGGACACCTGACCGGGTCGACCGGAGGTCGATTACATCGAGGTCAACTCGTCGGGACTGCGCGGACCGGCCATGTACCCGCGCATCGCCTGCCTCCGGCGGCTCGTCCGCGAGCCCGCAGGCTGAAGGGCCGCTATTCGACCACTTCGAGCTTCACGCTGACCTCGTCGAGGAGGCGTTCCGCCAGGTCGGTGAGGGCGCGGGGACGGTCCTTGACGTAGCGGTCGAGGAAGGCGACGACGGTCTGGTTGACGATGGCGGTGGGACCGCCGGCCGTGGCGCCCAGACGCTCGGCGTTCTCGGTGGTGGTCAGGGCACCGCCGTAGGGGCGGTTGTGGTCGCCGCCGAACACGGTCAACATCGCCTTGGGAGCCGGAGCCGAGGTGAAGACCTCCTGGCCGGCGGCGATGCGCACGATCCGGTCGTCGTCGCCGTGGACGACCAGCAGGGGCGTGCGGATCCCCGCGAACCAGCCGTCGTCGGGAAAGGCCGACTTGCCCCCCGCCAGCACGATGCCGGCCCGGATGCGGGGATCCAGGCAGCACCGGTTGAACACTGCGCCCATGGTCATGACCCCCCCGAGCGAGTGCCCGGCGGCAGCGATGCGGCTGGCGTCGACCAGGCCCGGCGAGCGCCGCAGGAACTCGCTGATCAGAAAGCTGATGTCAGCCGGTTGGCTGACCACGTCGGCCGAGTTGTCGGGCAGCGACGTGCTCGAGATCGGGTACTTGGGGGCCACCACCACGTAGCCGGCCGCCGCCCAGTACCGGAAGAGCAGGTCGTAGCGCACCGGGCTGGACACGCCCGACCCGTGGGAGAACACGACCAAAGGAAAGCCGCCGCCGGTGGCGGCTGCCGGTGCGCCGGGCCGGGGATCGCCACCCGACTCCCCGGTGGCCGGGTAGTACACGACCGTCTCGAACGTGCGAGTGGGCTTGGGGTCGACGCCTTCCCGGCCCTCGGTGCCGCGCGTCTCGTCCACCAGGGTCTCGAAGCGGGTGCCGACCGCGAACTGGCCGGCCGATCGTGCGGCGCCGTCAGCCCCGTCCGACCCCGATCCCCCGCCACACGCCGCGGCCAGCACGGCCAGCGCCGCCCACGCCGCCGCTCCCCGCATCGTTCCCCGCCCCGCCGCCACGCATCGATTGTCGCACGGGCGTCGAGACGGACGCGAGGTGTTACCGGGGGAGGCCGGGGCGGGACACTCGCGTGTCGGTCACGTTGTGGTCGGAGCGGCCCAGCTTGCGCTTGGCGATCGCCACCGGGCTGTGGCGCTCCGTCGCCTCCGCCGCCTTCGGGCTCAGCCCCACCCGACAGCGGGTTGTCAACCACAGGGGCCGCTGGAGCGTTGAACCGGTAGAACGCAGAGGAGGTACGCATGGTCGGGCGTCGTCGGGGCAGCGCGGCGGTGCTGGCGCTGATGGCGGTCGTGACGACGCTTCTCGTGCTCGCCCCCCGCCCGGCGGCGGCGTGCAGCTGCCTGGCCCAGGCCGACGACCAGCTCCTGGCCCAGGCCGACGCCGCCTTCGTCGGCACCGCCCTCAGCCGACGGGAGTCGGCGACGTCGACGTCCGCCCCCACCATCCTCACCGGGCCCATCGTGTACACGTTCTCCGTCGAGAAGGTCGTGAAGGGGACGGTCGGTTCCGCCCGCCAGGAGGTCCGAACCGGACCGAACTCGGCCGCATGCGGCGCGTCGTTCGACATCGGCCAGCGGTACCTCGTCTTCGCCCAGCGCACACCCGAAGGCGACCTGCAGACGAGCCTGTGCAGCGGGAACCGCCTGGCGACCGAACAGTTGGGCACGACGACCGTCGCCCCGCCCACCACCGTGGGCAACCGGGCCGGCCCGTCCCCGGGCCGGGTCCGTCTCACCGGCTGAACGGGCGACCGGCGCGAGCGGCGGCCTTCCTCGCTCTCGGGATGGTCACCGCCTGGCTGGCCGAGCCGACCGCGCCCACGACCGCGCCCACGACCGTGCCGGCGACCGTGCCGGCGACCAGCCCGGTGCCGGCCCGTCCACCGTCCGCACGCGCCGCGGCCGTCGTCGACGCCCCCGCGCGTGCGTTGACGTCTGGCGCCTGCCCGGCACCGGCCGGCGCCCTCCATCCCGCCTCGCCGCCGCAGGGCCCGATCCGGCCCGAGGACTTCGACCAAGGCCCGCTCGAACCCGACATCGGGCGGGTCCGGGCCTACGGCGAGGCCCGGCCGAGGGAGTTCGGAGGACTCGCGCTCGTGGGCATGCCGTCGCGGATCGTCGTCGCCTTCACGGCCGACACCGAACGCCACGAGCGGGCCCTTGTCGCTACCGTCGCCAACCCCCACCGCCTCGAGGTCCGCCAGGTGGACTACTCAACCGCCGAGCTCCAGGCGGTGCGGGACACCATCCAGGCCGAGCTGCTCGCACCCGGGGCACCGCTCCGGCTGCAGTTCCTCGGGGCGGGGTGGCAGGCGGTCGGCCTGGGCCTGGTCCCCGGGCAGGAGGCGCTGGCGCTGGAGTACGTCCATCGATTCGGGGCGAAGGTTGCCGTCACCCTCGGCGGCCACACGTTCGTGCCCGAGGGGTGCGGGCCGCAGCCCGAGCCGCCGCGGTGCCCGGACCTCGTCGGTGACGAGCCCTCCGGGATCGGCCTCGAGCTCACCCTGGTGCCCGACCGAGCCGCGATCGCGGTGGGCGAGGTCGGCCAAGGGACGCTTCTCGTCCGCAACCTCGGGGGCCGGCGGTTCACGATCTTCACCGGCATCGTGCAGGCGAACCTCATCCTGCGGGCGACGACCACCGCCGTCGGCCGGTACACCGGCTCCGTCGCCGGTATCGGCTACGGGCTCGACCTGGAGCCGGGAGAGGAGGGCCGGATCCCCATCCTCTTCGGGGCCGGCCGATGTGACGGCCGGCCCGGCAGCGGGCTCCCACCGGGCTCGTACGGCCTGCGCGCCGTGCTGACCGCGACGGGAAGCGGGGCCCCGGGTGGGCTGCTGTCTTCGGAGACGCAGGTGACGGTTACCGGCTGACCCCTCGAAATCCCGGGCCGGTCGTGGGACGCTGCTGGCCGTGCGACGCCTCGCGCCCGTTCTGGCCGTGATCCTGCTGGCCGCCGGGGCCTGTTCCGATGACGGTGGCGACCAGGCGGGCCTGACCACCGCCCCGACAACCACCACCACGACGGTCGCCGTCACCACCTCGGCCGCAGCAGCAACCACGGTCACGACGCCCCGGGCCACGACCACCACCACCGTCGGGGTCACCGCCGCCAATTCAACAATCGAGCCCCACTCCATCGGCGGGCTCGAACCGGGTAGCAACAAGACGGCCGCGTTCACCCGCTTCGGGGACCCGACGAGCACGGGCGACGGGACCGACCTGGCCGGCGACCGCTACGACTTCCTCCGCTGGGACTTCAGCGGCAACCGGGGCCTCACCCTGTACTACCGCCAGGCCGGGGTGACGTCGCCCCTGCTCGCCCACTGGCAGGTCACCGCCCCCGGGCCGGCCACCGCCCGGGGCGTGAAGGTGGGCGACCCCGCCAGCGCTGTGGTCGCCGCCTACGGGGCCCTCCAGCCGTTCTGCTGCGACACCCAGGTGGCGTCGGTCACGCGAGGCCCGGGCCGGATGATCGTGATCGTCCAGCCGGGGGCCAACGTCACCCAGATCGTCGGAGGTGTCGAAAGCTCGTGGTCGCGGTTGATCGCCGACTGAGCGAGAATACGAGGGCTGATCCCCCAGAGGAGGCTTGATGGGCGACACCGACGTGAGCGCGAGGGGCTGCGGCTGCTGCAAGCCCGACCCGAAGACGACGGCCGACGTCGTCCGTGAACTGGAAGACCGTCGCGAACGGCTCGACGAGCGCCTCCGCCGCCTCGAGCTGGTGAGCGCCCGATGAAGGTCGGCGTCGTCGGCAAGGGGGGTGTCGGCAAGACGACCCTGTCGTCCCTGCTGTGCCTGGGGTTCAGGGGCCGGGGCAAGCGGGTGCTGGCCATCGACACCGACTCCAACCCCAACCTGGCCATGAGCCTCGGCCTCGACGAGGACACGGCCAACAGCGCGCCCATCGTCCCCCGGGAGCTGGCCGTGGGCGGCATGGCGCAGTGGACGCCGCAGCGGCTGGTAGAGGTCTTCGGCCTTCCGACCCCCTCGGGGGTGACCCTCATGCACGCCATGCGGGTCGACCAGGCCGGCGCCGGCTGCACGTGCACGAGCCACGCCGCCGTGCGCAGCATCCTCGGCTCGGCCATCGAAACCATGGCCGACGTCACCCTGGTCGACATGGAGGCGGGGCTCGAGCACCTCAGCCGCTCGGGCGGCACCCTCGCCTACGCCGACGTGATGCTGATGATCATGGAGCCCACCCGCAAGTCGATCCTCACCGCGGCCCGCACCATCGAGCTGGCCCAGGAGCTGGGCATCCCCCGCATCGCCGGGGTGGGCAACAAGGCCAAGCTGCCCCAGGACGCCGAGTTCTACGAGAAGGTGGCCGCCGAGTTCGGTGTGCCTCTCGCCGCCATCATCCCGTGGGACGCCGACGTTCCCAAGGCCGACCGGCGGGGCGGTCCGCTGCTGGCCGAGGAGGCGTCGCCCGTCCGCCAGGCAGTCGAGACGATCATCGACTTCGTCGAGTCGCCCAACGAGGAGCGCAGCGCCCTGCTGCGCGAGCGTGACCGCATCGAACGGCGCCTGCTGGAGCTGCGGACCGACTGACCCGGCGTCAGCCCGACGTCAGGCTCGCCAGGGCCCAGATGGCGGCGATCAGGCCGACCACGAGCATCCCCACGCTGCGGCCGACTGGTGCCCGGGTGAGCTCGCCCGGTTTGGCGTTGCGGGGAGGCCGGATCAACGCCAGCCCGTTGCCCACCGCCAGCGCACCGCCGATGGCCAGCACCAGGTAGGGCAACAGGTCCTCGCCCAGGAAGAAGCCGTTGTCGCCCTCGGCGGCCAGGATCAGCGCGACCACGTCCACGCCCAGGAACTGTAGGGCGACCGGCCCGGAGCGCCCGAAATCGCGCTCAAGCCCGCCACGGAGCGTGACGACACCCCTGTTCACACGGAGAGAGGTGGGCCCGGGCAAGAGCCCCCTACATGGCAGCTACGACGCTCCGCCCGCGTCCGGCTTCCTTCCGACCCGGGCCCGCTCTCCGTCACATGGCCGGCCTCTGGGGCCGGCCCGGCCGGGGCCCCAACCCGGCCTCCTCCCCTGGCGTGGGGGCCCCTGCCCCACGCTGCTCCCCGCCGGCTGGCCGGGAGGTGATGCGCCGGAACCACCGAATCGGTGGTTGAGGCGCATCACTTCGGCGTCTCAGCGGCGGGCCACCGGAGCGTCAGGAGGAGGCGGCGGCCTTCTTGGCGGCGGCCTTCTTGGCGGCGGCCTTGCGGGCCTTCTTGGCGGCGGCGGCGGCCTTGCGGGCCTCCTCGCCGGCCGCCCACTCCTTGGTCGTCTGGTCTTCCATGGCCGCGCTGGTGACGAGGTTTCGCACCGCCTTGATGCCGTTCATGCACGACGCCTTGGTGTTGTACGCCTCACTGCTGGCGACGACCTGGCCATTGGTCGAGACCAGGCTGAAGCGGAACTTCCCCGTCGATCCCTTCTTGACCACGAACTTGCCCGGCATGCGTTCTCCTCCTGTTGTGGCGCCGCATCCCTCGAGCCGCCCAGGAACCCCTCGTGGGCCCTCTAGCGGCGCTTGCGCAAAAGGCCGAACACGCCTCGTGCGACGGTATTGATCATCGATCGGCCCTCGCGCGACTTCAAGTACCCCATTATCGGATTGTCGTCTTTCTTGCCTTTTCCCTTTGGCTGCTGGGGCGGCGGCGGGGGCGGGGCATCCTTCTCGACCTTCTCGGCGGCGGCCGCCGACTCGGCCAGGCGGGCGGCCAGCTTCTCCCGCGCCGACTCGCGGTCGACCTCCTCGGCGTACGTCGACCACAGCGAGCTGTCCCGAGCCGAGCGGTCGACGGCCTCCGGCTCGATGGCGGCCATGAGGGAACGGGGCGGGCGCAGCTTGGTCCACACGACCGGCGCGGGCGCGCCGCGTTCGGACAGGATCGTGACCATCGCCTCGCCCGTGCCGAGCTGGGTGAGATCCTCCTCCAGGTCGTAGTCGTCGGTGTTGGGATAGGTCGTGACCGCGGCCTTGAGGGCCCTGGCGTCACGGGGCGTGAAGGCCCGCAGGGCGTGCTGCACCCGGTTGCCGAGCTGGGCCAGCACCTCGTTGGGCACGTCGTCGGGCAACTGGGTGACGAAGAACACGCCCACGCCCTTGGAACGGATGAGCCGCACCGTCTGGGCCACCGAGTCGACAAACGCCTCCGACGCATCGTCGAACAGCAGATGGGCCTCGTCGAAGAAGAAGACGAGCTCGGGCTGGTCGAGGTCGCCCACCTCGGGCAGCTCGTGGAACAGCTCGGCCAGCAGCCACATGAGGAACGTCGAGAACAGCTTGGGCTTGTCCTGCACGGCCACCAGCTCGAGGCAGGAGATGACGCCTGCGCCCTCGGGGGTGGCGCGAAGGAGGTCGGCCACGTTGAGCTCCGGCTCTCCGAAGAACGCCTCCGCTCCCTGCTCCTCCAACTCGACGATCTTGCGCAGCAGCACCCCGGCCGTCGCCTCCGACAGCCCGCCGATCCCCTCCAGCTCGGCCTTGCCCTCATCGCTGGTGAGGAACCTCAGGACCTCCCGCAGGTCGTCGAGGTCGAGCAGGGCCAGGCCGTTGTCGTCGGCGTAGCGGAAGACCAGGGTGAGCGACGAGGCCTGGGTCTCGTTGGCGTCGACCACCTTGGCCAGCAGCCGGGGGCCGAACGACGAGATGGTCGCCCGCACCGGCACGCCCGCTCCCCGCCCGCCCAGGGAGAGGAAGGTGACGGGATGGCCGGCCGGCGACCACTCGATGCCCATGTCGTCGACCCGCTGGCGGATGCGTTCGCCCGGCTCGCCCGGCCGGGACAGGCCGGTGAGGTCGCCCTTGATGTCGGACACGAACACCGGGACGCCCAGGGCCGACAACTGCTCGGCCATGAGCTGGAGGGTCTTGGTCTTGCCCGTCCCGGTGGCCCCGGCGATGAGCCCGTGGCGGTTGCACATCGCCGCCGGCATCTGCACCGCCGCCTCCGGGAACGTGGTGCCGTCTTTCATGGCCCGGCCCAGTTCGACAACCTTGCCCTCGGCGGCGTAGGCGGAGGCGATGCGGGACGGAAAGTCGAGGTTCGCCATCCTGGGACGGTACCGCCGACCATCCACCTGTTGCGGGTGGGGACAACGTAAGTTGCTGTTGGCGTTGAGCATCCGGGGCGCTAGCCTCGCTCCCCGAATGTCCAGGGACGGAACGTTTCCGCTGCCCCGGTCGTCCAAGAAGGTATGAACGGCGGGCTTCGAGGTCGCCTTGGCAGAGTCCTGGCGCTGGCTGGGCCGCTGATCGTGCTGGTGGGCGGGGGGGCCATCGCGCTCGCGACGCGCGACGGGTCGGCCATGCGCCAGCTCACCGCCGCGCCCGCGGCGACGTCCACGACCGTGGGCGCACCGTCGAGCACGGCCACCCCCGTCCCGACCACCACCACGACCACCGAGGCCCCGCCCGAGACCACGATCACAACCGAGGCCCCGGCCCCGCCCCAGCCCAGCGGGTCGGTGCGGGACCTCCAGCAGCGGCTGGCCGACCTCGGCTACGACATCGGGCCGGTCGACGGCCTGTGGGGGTCGCGCACGTACTACACCGTGCAGGCCTTCCAGAAGGTCGAGGGCCTGGCCCGCACCGGCGAAGACAGCGACGCCGTGCGGGCCGCCCTCGCCTCCGCCTCCCGGCCCGGGCCCATGGTGCCGGGGGGCGCCGCCAACCGGGTCGAGGTCGACCTCGACCGCCAGGTGCTGTTCCTGTGGCAGGGCGGTGCGCTGGCCCGCATCCTGCCCGTGTCCACCGGCAACGGCGTGGCCTACTGCGAGAGCGGCCTGTGCGGCGACGCACTGACCCCCACCGGCTCGTTCCGCATCGGCCGCAAGGCCATGGGGCTCGAGGTCAGCCCCCTCGGCCAGCTGTGGAGCCCGAGCTACTTCTACGGAGGCATCGCATTCCACGGGTCGCCCTCGATCCCGCCCTACGCCGCCTCGCACGGCTGCGTGCGCATCCCCATGTATGCCCACGAGAGCTTCTACGGCCAGACCCCGTCGGGCATGGCCGTCTACGTCGTTGGCGACGGTCCCGCCGCCTCCGAGATCCCGCCGCCGCCCGACGCCCCGGTGGTGCCGACCGAGCCGGTGGCACCCCCCGTCGACGACACGCCGACCACCACTTCCACCACGTCGCCGGAGCCCGAGCCGGAGCCCGACCCGTCACCGACGACGACGCTGGCGCCCGCCCTCACCGCTCCCGACAGCACGACCAGCACCACCCGCCGCAACCGGGACTGAGGCTTTCTGTGGCGTCGTCACCACCTCTGGGGTGGTCAGGACGCCGAAAAGCGGCCGGTAGCGCCCGGCTCAGGTGACGACGACGCCTTCGAGATCCTCGGCCGGCGGGTACCGGGGGTCCATGTCGGCGAGGGTTTCCTGGACGATGCGGGTGACGGCCCAGTTGCGGTACCACTTGCGGTCGGCGGGGATCACGAACCACGGCGCGCCGCGCGTCGACGTCTCGGAGATGGCCTCGGCGAAGGCGTGCTGGTAGTCGTCCCAGCGCTCGCGCTCGTCGAGGTCGTGCTTGCGGAACTTCCAGCGCTTGCGAGGCTCGTCGATGCGGGCCTGGAAGCGGCGGGCCTGCTCGTCCTTGGAGATGTGGAGGAACAGCTTGACGATGCGGGTGCCGGCGGCCCGCAGGTTGTCCTCGAAGGCGTTGATGTGGGCGAAGCGGGGCCGCCACACCTCCTCGGGAACGATCTCGTGGACCCGCACGACCAGCACGTCCTCGTAGTGGGAGCGGTTGAAGACCACGATCTCGCCCTTGGCCGGGGCCTGCTTGTGGACGCGCCAGAGAAAGTCGTGGGCCCGCTCCTCCTCGTTGGGCACCCTGAACGACGCCACGCGGGCGCCCACCGGGTTCATGCCCCGGAAGAGGTGCTCGATGGTGCCGTCCTTGCCGCCTGCGTCGATGCCCTGGAGGACGATCAGCAGCGACTGGCCCCGCTCGGCCCACAGCCGCTCCTGGGCCTCCCGCAGGGTGTCGAGCATGTCCCCGAAAGCGGCCTTGGTCTCGTCCTTGTCGCCGCCGCCGGGGGCGCCGGCAGCGGAGTCGGTGGGGACGGCGCTGAGGTCGAGCGGCGCGCCGGGGGCGACGCGCCAGCGGTCGGAGTCCATGCCCGGCACGGTACTCAGCGCATCGCCTTGGCCCGCCCCAGCTCCCGGTCGAGGATCTCCACAGCCGGCCCCAGGGCGGGCGGCATCGTGCCGTCGGAGAAGCGGACGGAACGGCCGCCGAAGATCACCCGGAAGGCCCGCAGGTCGGCCGACCCGGCGACGGTGGAGTCGACGGGCGGCAGCGACGGCAGGTCGGCCCGCTCCAGGGCGGAGCGCAGGGCGTCGACCGTCGACTGGGGGACGGCGAAGCTCACCACCCGGCCCCGGCTGGCGTAGACGGCCCGGCCGTCGGGATAGACCTTGAGATGGTCGTCCACGCCGGCGATGCCTCCAACCACCACGTAGTCGACGAACTCGAAGCGAGACGCGACGGTGCGCACCGGCGCCGTTGTCGTCGGCAGCACCCCCACCCGGGCGGGCTCGCTCGGCTCCTGGAAGGAGTCCGACCGGTCGGCCTCCCCACCGCCACAAGCGACGAGCACAGCCGCCAGCAGCAGCGACACGAGCCCACGGGCGGTCATCGTCGGAGAGCCGGGCCCGCCTCCGGTTCCACCCCTTCAGCCAACGGCTCGGCCGGGCGGCGACCCAGCTCGACCCGCCAGATCTCGAAGGCGGCGGTGGCGCCCAGCAGCCAGGCCAGGCCCAGCACGTAGCCGCCGACCACGTCGGTGAGGAAGTGGACGCCGAGGATCAGGCGGGAGCAGCCGATGGCCAGCACCAGCGCGGCGGCGGCGACGACGGCCGCCACCCGCCGCCGGCCCGCCAGCACGGGGAGGAAGGTCAGGAGCAGGGCGCCGTAGGTGACGGTGGAGGACATGGCGTGGCCGGAGGGGAAGCTCTTTCCCCACGCGGTGATGACGGGATGGTCGACCACGGGCCGGGGGCGGTCGACGAGGATCTTGACGGCCGAGTCGACCAGCCCACCGCCCACCACCGTCACGACCAGGTAGACGGCCAGGCGGCGCTGGCCCCGGCGCCACACGAAGATGCTGGCCACCGAGACCAGCACGCCCAGCGTGAGCGGCTTGCCGAGGTGGCTGATCAACTCGAACGTGCGCAGCAGCACCGGATGCTGGTCGACGGCCCGGTTCATGCGGTCGGCCAGCGATCCGTCGAGGCGGGCAGCCGGTCCCTCGGCCACGACCTGGAAGAGCAGGGTGGCGAACGGCACCGCCACCAGTACAAGAGCGGCGGCGAAGAGTGTCAGCCGGAGGCCGTAACGCTCCTGGGGGTCGAGTCGGCGACGGATCGACTGGGGTAGACCAGCCCGCATGGACTGGCTTGTACCCGCCCCGTGAGCGGAGCGCAAACGCTCGGGGGCCGGACGCCGCCCCTGGTGCTTGCCGCGCTGCGGGGGGCGCTCAGCCTGATCGCCATCCCCCTCGCCCCAGCCTTGTTCCGCGACCACTTCGTCCTCCTCGTCCTGCTCCGTCCCACCAAGGAGGTGCTGCTGGCGGGTGGGTTCCTCCTGCGGGAGGGCGAGGTGGGACTCGCGCCCATGCTGGCGGCCACCATCCCCATGGGGGTGCTCGGCGTGTGGCTGTTCTTCTGGCTGGGACGAGCGTTCCGCGACGAGATCCAGTCGGGCCAGGGCCTGCCCACGTGGGCCCGGCGCATCCTGCCCCCGGAGCGCATCCGGTCGATGTGCCGGGTCCTCGAGCGCAAGGGCCGCTGGGTGATCGTCGCCGGACGTCTGGCCGCCTTCCCCTCCACCGCGCTGGCGGCGGCGGCCGGCGCGTCGGGCATGGAGCCGGCCCAGTTCCTGTCCGCCGACGGCCTCGGGGCGACGCTGGCGGTGGCCGAGGTGGTGGTGGCGGGCTACGTGCTGGGGGCAGCGTACAAGGAGGCGGGCCCGTGGCTGACCGGCGTGGGGGTCGTCGTGCTGGTGGGCCTGATGGTGGCGGTGGGCCGCTGGCTCAAGCGGGAGGACGGCAAGGATTAGAAGGCGGTGCCGGTCGTGACCAGGCCTTCGGCCACTTCCCGTTCCAGCGGGCGGCGGGGACGGTCGCCCACCATGCGGCGGGCCAGGCCGGGGGCTGAACGAGGACTGCATGGGATTGGACGTCGTCGGTCGCCCGTGAGTGTCAGCTCCAGCGGTGGCCGTCGAGCCAGTCCTGGACGGCCGCCTCCTGGAGAGCGGCGTGGTCGTGGAGGCCGGACACGATGGCCCGCTCCACCCGGCTGGCCACCAGCAGGGCCCGGACCCGCAGGTCGCCCTCGGTGACACGAGTCGTCCCACCGCCGTCGCCGGCCGGGGGGCGAGCGTGACCGTGGCCCGGCACTGGAGGCGGTCGGGATAGTGGTCGGGGCGGATGTCGATCTGGGTGGTGTGGGTGCGGGGATCGACGGTCGAGTCCTCGACCCCGCCAGCGGCGAGCTGGCCGGAAGCTGATGCGCCTGAACCACCGATTCGGTGGTTCAGGCGCATCGGTGGCGTAGGTGCTGTAGGTGCGGCTCTAGGGCGCCGCCGGAGCCGTTCGGGTCGGTCACCGCTGCACACTCCCGCCGATCAGGTCGAGCAGGCGGGGGAGGGACCCGGGCCGTCCGCTCATAGTCGAGGTCGTCCCCGGCATCGTCGCCGCGGTGGAGGGGGATGCCGCCGCCAGCCGCTGTACCCGGGCGGCGATGGCCCGCCTCTCGACCGCCGGGAAGTTTGAGAACGTCCGGTCGCAGGAGGGGCAGGAGGTCATCACACGGCACGGGTCGCCACCCCCGTGACCCAGCCGTCGATCACCCCCAGCAGTTCGCACTGTGCGACGCAGCGACGGGTGTCGGTAGGCCGGCCATGCCCGCCCCGCTGAGCGTTCGACCATCACATCTTCGAGGCCACTCTTCGCCGAGCAGAGCGGGCCGTGGGCCGATACTCTTTCGGCCGGCGGCGGCGGCGGAACGACGGAGAAAGGGCGGCGACCATCGACGGGCGGGCCTTGGTTCAGGATTCTGTGCCCTCGCGCCTGCACCCACCTGCCGGTGGGGATGGGCCTGCGCTGGCGGCCTTCGTCCTGCTCGTGGTGGCGGCGCTGGCGGCAGCGGTCGTGCGCCAAGGTGCCTACTACCCCGACGGCCAGTGGCTGGTGGGTCCGCTGCTGGGAGCGGCGGTGGTGGCCGTCCTGATCGCTCGCCGCCACCCCGGCCACGCCGAGCGCTCGCGGACGTCGTGGTGGGCGGCGGCCTTGGCGGGCTGGGCAGTGGTCAGCGGCGCAGTCGCGGGCGACGTCGGGGCGGCGTTGGCCCCCATGGCCTTGCTGGGCGCGGTGGTCGCCGTCCTGTCCGTGTGCCGGCGGGCGACGCCGACGGAGCGGGAGGCACTCGCCGGGGCGGCGGCAGCCATCGGCGTGGTCGCCGCACTGGTGGGCTGGGTTGGAGTGGCATGGCGGATCCGGCCGCTGGCCCTGGAGGACCAGGCGCTGTGGCGGGCGGCCTCGACGCTCACCTACGCCAACGCCACCGCCGCCCTGCTCGTTCCTCTGGCGCTGGTGTCGCTGGCGTGGAGCGCAGCCCGTCCCGGGCGGTGGGCGCCCGCGGCGGCCACGTCAGTCCTCCTCGTCGGGACGGCGGCGACCCTCAGCCGGGGCGGTGCGGTGGCGCTGGTGGTGGGCCTTGTCGCCCTCGCCGCCCTTCTCGGTCCTGCCGCCGTGTTCCGGGCCGCCTTCGCTCCCGCCGCCGGCGCCGCTGTGGCGTTCGCCGGACTGGTCCCGTCGATGCCTGCCGACTCACCTCCCCGCCCGGCGCTGGCCCTGGTGGCGATGCTCGTGGGGCTGGCGATCACGGTGGTGGTCCCTCGCTGGCGCCTCACCGGGGGGCTCGTCGTCGTGATCGCGGCAGCGGGCGTGCTGGTCGCGGGTCCCGCACTCGGGGCGTGGTCGGAGATCAGCGGTCCGCGTCTGACCGTGTCCTCCTCGGACCGGGCCGACGAGACGTCCGCCGCCCTCCGCCTCGTCGGCGAACGTCCTGTCACCGGCACCGGTCCGGGCCGGGCCACCCTGGCCTGGACCGGGCCCGACGGCCGGACCATGGTCGCCCGGTACGTGCACAACGAGTACCTCCAGGTCATGACGGAACTGGGGATGGTGGGCCTCGCCCTTCTGGGCGCGCTGCTGGTCTCGGCCGCCTCCATGGTTCGCCGGGGGAGACCAACCGCCGGCCGGCCCGATCTGTGGGCCGGGGCGGCGGCCGGGCTCGTCGCCCTGGCCGTGCACAGCAGCTTCGATTTCCTCTGGCACCTGGCGGCCCTACCCCTGCTGGCCGCCCTGCTCGCCGGCATCTCCGCACCCGTCACCACGGAGGACCAACCATGAACCGACCCGTGACCGTCCGCCTCGCCCTCGCCATCGGCGCAGGCGCCGGCCTCGCCCTGGCGGCGCCGATGTTGCCGGTCCTGGGGCAACAGTCGCCGCCCGTGTCGTGCCAGTCACGGCTCGTCGGCATCCAGTCGCAGGTCGTCGGCCTCGACTCCCGCGTGCTGCCGTTCCCTGTGCCACAGGTCGTCGGGATCGAGACCCGGATCGTCGCCCAGTTGTCCCGGGTGTGCGAGTCGCTGGCGGTGCTGGACGAGGTGCCGCCCCGGCCAGGGCCGTTCCCCTTCCCCTTCCCCTTCCCGTTCCCGGGACCGTTCCCGGGACCGGGGCCGGGGCCGCTGCCGGGGCCGGGGCCGTTCCCAGGCCCGCTGCCAGTCGTCCTGCCGCCGGCATTGCTGCCCATCGATGAGCCGCCGCTGCTCCCACCCCTCCCACCATCGCCGCCGACGACGCTCGCGCCGGCGCCCCCGCCACCGCCCCCGTCCCCGATCACCACAACGACCGCCGTTCCAGGCGGCCCGACGGCGACGCCGGTCGGGGGGACAACCGGCGCCACGGGGACGGCACCGGCCGGGGCGGGGGCCCCCGGGACGGCCGGAACCAGCGGAACAGGTCCGACCGAAGGCTCAGGCGATCCGGCCCGGGCCGCCCGGGAGCGGGTGGCGGCTGCGGTCGAGGAGGCCAGGCAACGGGTCGAGAACCTGCGCCCGCCGCTCCGCAACTGACGGGCCGCCGGTAGCGTCGGGCGGGCAGACGACGCCCGCCTCGCCACTCCTCGACAACATCTTCAGCACCCGCTCCACCGACCAGCGCGCCGCGGTAGCCACCGCCGCCAGTGGGCCCGACGGCGTAAGCCCCGGCCCCTCCGGTAACGACGCGATAACGCCCGCGCTACGAACGCGTACGTAGGGTCGGACCATGAGGAACCGTCGGGGACTGCCCGTTGCCCTTCTGCTGGTCCTGACCCTGGTCGCCGCTGCCTGCGGGAACGGTGACGACGATGCGCAGGAGGTGCAGCCCGCCGAGCCGTCCGCCGGCACGTGGAAGACGTGGGTGCTCGCCGCTCCGACCGACATCGCCGTGCCGCCGCCGCCCGACGACGATTCGGCCCAGGCCCGGGCCGAGGAGCAAGAGCTGGAGGACTTCGCCAGTCGGCGCACGCCCGAGGTCGCCGACATCGTCGGCAAGTGGGAAGGCATCGGCGAGCCGGTGAGCGCGCCGTGGATGGAGATGGCCCTGGAGTTCGTCTCCGCCCGGGCCAAGGACCCGCCCATCTCCTCCCGTGCCTACGCCCTGCTCTCGGTGGCGGCCTACGACGCCATGGTGGCCACCTGGCACTACAAGTACCAGTACGACCGGGAGGCGCCCGACGTGGTCGACTACCTCTCCGAGCCCGGTCCCGACCCGTCCTACCCCTCCGAGCACGCCGCCATCGCCGGCGCTGCCTCCAAGGTGCTCGCCTACCTGTTCCCCGAGCGACCGGCGCTCCGGCTCGACGAGGCGGCCGAGCAGGCGGCCGACTCCCGCGTCTTCGCCGGCGTCAGCCGCCGCAGCGACGTGACGGCCGGCCTGGAGCTGGGCCGGGCGGTGGCCGACAAGGTGATCGCCTTCGCCAAGGAAGATGGGGCGGAGAACCCCTGCAACCCGCGCCGCCCCGGGAATCCGCCCCGGTACTGGGCCCCGCCTCCCGGTTCGGTGGCCAATCCGGTCCAGCCGTGTGCCGGCACGTGGAAGACGTGGGTGCTCACCAAGGGCGACCAGTTCCGCCCGGGCCCGCCCCCGGTGTTTGGGTCCCCGGAGTTCCTGGCCCAGGCCCGTGAGATCGTCGAGGTCAAGAACCAACTGACCCCCGACCAGCGCAGGGCAGCGACGTTCTGGGCCGGGGGCGAGGGCACTCCCCTGCCCGCCGGCGTCTGGAACCAGGTCACGCTGGCCTACCTCCGGGACCGAAAGCCCACCGAGCCGCAGGCCGAGCGGGCGATGGCCCTCGCCAACGTGGCCATGGCGGACGCCGGTGTGGCGGCCTGGGACGCCAAGTACACGTACTGGGACCCCAGGCCCGAGAACGGTGTGCGCGACTCCGGCATCGACCGGAACTGGGAGCCGTTCATCGAGACCCCGTTCTTCCCCTCCTACATCTCGGGACATGCGACCTACTCCGGCGCGGTGGCCGAGGTGCTGTCGTGGATCTTCCCCGACAACGAGGCCGACTTCCGGGCCAAGGCGAACGAGGCGGCCGACTCACGGCTCTGGGGCGGCATCCACTGGCGCTCCGACAACGAGGTCGGTCTCGAAGTCGGGACGAAGGTCGGCCAGTCCGTCATCGAACGGGCCAAGGGCGACGGCGCCCCGCCTCCGAGCGGACGCCGGGCCTGACCTGGCGCCAGCCGTGACCTCACCATCGGCGACGACAGCACGCTCCCCGGCTTGAGTGAGAAGGAGCCGGCGGCTCGATGCATGCGGCCTCGAGCTGTGACCGCTGTGACGTCAGGACGGTGCCGTGAACACCCAGCCGCTGGCTCTGGTTGGAGCGAGCGGAACCGGGCGTAGACCTGTGGACCCGGGCACCTCACGCCGTCGTGGTGCAAGAGCCGTGTAGGGATTCACCGAGGATGAGAAGAACGGCACGCTGAAGATGATCACTCAGGACGCGTCCGAGGGACCGCGTGACGGCCAGCGTGATCATTTCCTGGGAGTCGTGCCCTCTGCTCGGGTGACAGATCGCCGATTCTGTACGGCTGCGTGACGCTGACGCGTCCTACTTCTCCGCAACAGAACCACGTGTGGTGTTCCTGCGGGCATCATGGGCATGTGGCTGATGGAAAGCGCAGACACGGGTTCGATGAGGACGCGGCAACTCGTGTCCTGCTGCGGTCGCCGCCGACGGATGGGGCCCCTGAGCTGGGTGGCGGAATGCGTTGGCAGCGATGTCGTCGAATGGACCGTGTTGCGCGGCGGGATGTCATCGGCGATGTACGCCGTCCGTATTGGCGATCACGCCGGCAGTGAATTCGTCCTCCGCTGCTACGTCCGGGCCGAATGGAACGAAGAGGAGCCGGGTCTCGCTCAGCGGGAAGCAGGGGCACTTCGCGTCGTGGCCCCCGCAGCCGTCGCGACTCCGAAGTTGGTTGCCATCGATCCAACCGGTGAGCGTGTCGGCGTCCCGGCACTACTCATGAGTCGACTGCCCGGTCGCGTCGTCTGGGACCCTCCAGCTGTCGACCGGTGGCTAGCCAATCTCGCAGCCGTCTTGCCTGCAGTGCACGACGTCGAAGTCGGCGACGACGCAGTCGGGCACTACCTCAACTACGCGCAGTCGTCGTATGCACCTCCCAAGTGGGCGTCGCGGCCCGACATCTGGGAAAGAGCGATCGAGGTGTTCCACGGCCCCGTACTCGAGCCCGCACGCTGCTTCATCCATCGCGACTACCACCCAGGCAACGTCCTGTGGAAGCGAAGTCGCGTCGCCGG
>Ga0187892_10006236_pt1 | contig 17910 bp, 18 predicted proteins | sample MA1701073metaG_FD_139345 | JGI IMG/M metagenome (GOLD analysis project Ga0187892, IMG submission 139345) | Bio-ooze microbial communities from a basaltic lava cave in the Kipuka Kanohina Cave System on the Island of Hawaii, USA - MA170107-3 metaG ... | reverse complement strand
GTGGCCCTGCTCATGGCCATCTTCTCCATCACGGAGGTCGCGATATGATCGGCGCCCGCCGGCGGCGTCTCTTCCGGGACGAGCGGGGCTTCACCCTCATCGAGCTCATCGTGGTCGTGATCATCCTCGGGCTGCTCGCGGGCCTGGTGGGCCCGCGGCTGTTCGGGCGGGTCGGCCAGTCCAAGCAGGTGGCGGCCCGGGCCCAGATCGAGCTGCTGGGCGCGGCGCTCGACCAGTACAGCCTCGACACGGGGTCCTATCCCCCGTCGCAGCTCGGTCTCGAGGCCCTGGTCCGCAACCCCAGCGTGACCAACTGGAACGGCCCCTACCTCAAGAAGCCGCAGATCCCCCTCGATCCCTGGGGCAACACCTACCACTACAAGTGCTGCCCGGGCGACAACGGCGAGTACGACTTGTGGAGCGACGGCGCCGACGGCAAGCCCGGCGGGGAGGGCGAGGGCGCCGACGTGACCTCCTGGGCGCTCAGGTGAGCCCGGTTCGCCCCGGCCCCGCCCGCGGCTTCACGCTCATCGAGCTGGTGGTGACCCTGTTCCTGCTGGGGCTCGCGGCGGCGGTGGTCGCGCCCTCGCTCGGGCGGAGCATCGAGGTCATCCGGAGCCGGGCCGAGGTCTCGGGCATGGCCGCCTACCTGCGCGCGGCGCGCGAGCAGGCCATCACGAGCGGGCTGCCCCTGGAGGTCCGCCTCCTGCCCGAGAGCCAGACCCTGGTCATCACGGTGGCCGGCGAGGAGGCCGTGCGGTCCTCCCGGGGCTTCACCACCCTCGTCGCCATCCAGCCGGAGCCGCCGACCGCCACCAGCATCGTCTTTCACCCCCAGGGCCTCTCCTCCGGGGGGCTCTTTCGAATATGGGCCCCCGGCCAGCGTCAGTATCTCGTGACCGTCGACGCGCTGACCGGACGGGTGTCCTACCGGCCCGCCGAGTCCTGACATGCGCCGATCCGGCTCGGGCGGGTTCACGCTGCTCGAGGTGCTGGTCGCCCTCACCATCGTGTCGGTCGCGATCGTCTCGCTCATCGAGCTGGCCGCCCAGGGCATGCGCCTGTTGAAGCTGTCCGGGGACCACCAGCGCGCCGTGGAGATCGCCGACCGCATCGCCCGGGAGACGGCGGCCAGCGAGGAGAGCGTGGAGGCGGGGGAGGAGGGCTCGTTCACGTGGGAGCGCCGGGTGAGCCTGGTGCCCCTGCCGGAGGAGCTCGTCCCCGCGCGGTCGTCGGCGGACCCGACGCCGCTCTTCGCGGTCTCCGTGGCCGTCCGCTGGGGGCGCCAGAGCGTCGAGGTGGCCACCCTCAAGTCGCCGCCCCCCGCCCCGCCCCCGACGGCCCCCCAGACGGGGGAGCCGCCGGCCCAGGGCGAGCGCCCCGGCGCGGCCGGCCGCCCCGGGACCACGCCGACCCGGCCGCCGGGGACGGGAGGCCGCTCGTGACGCGGGGGCAGCGGGGCTTCAGCCTGCTGGAGCTCATCATCGCCCTTGCTATCCTTGGCGCGATGGTGGCCATCATGTTCGGGGGGCTCCGGATGGGGGTGCGCGCCTGGCAGCGCGGCGAGGCGACGGCGCTGGCGCTGCAGCACTCGCGCAGCCTGACCCAGATCCTCGAGCAGGCGCTCATGGGCATCCACGCCTACCAGGGGACGCCCGAGCCGGAGGGCCGCCGCGTCCTCCTGTTCCAGGGGGACGCCGAGCGCCTGGGTTTCGTGACCGTCTCGCCGCCCGTCCCCCTGAGCCCCATCGTCGCCTTCACGGCCGTCAGCCTCTCGGTGGAGGCGCCCGAGGGCGGCGGTCCTCCGGCCCTCGCCATCCGCGAGAAGGCGCTGCCCAACCTGGACCCGTTCGAGGCGACGCGCCCGGTCCTGGTGGACCCGACCACCACCGCCATCCGGTTCCGCTACCTGCGGGACCCGGGAGGCGGCTGGGAGGAGACGTGGGACGCCGCGGTGGAGCGGGCGCTGCCCCGCGCCGTCGAGGTCACCGTCACGACCACGATCAACGACCAGGCCGTCGAGCAGCCGGCCATGATCGTCCCGATCCGGGCCACCGCGCTATGAGCGCGCGGGAGGGGGCGCGCGACGAGCGCGGCTTCGCGCTCGTCGCGGTGACGCTGGTGCTGGCCGTGCTCGGGGTGGTGGTCACGGAGTTCGCCTTCGCGACCCGGCTCGAGACCAGCATGGTCCGCGCCTACAAGGAGGCGATCCTCGCCCGCAACCTGGCCGAGGCCGGCGTCGAGCAGGCCATCCGCGAGATCCTCGGCGACGGGACCGTCGTCGCCCAGGACGAGACGGGCCAGGTGGTCTTCCACCGGGTCGCGCAGAGCGGGGCGGCCCCGCAGCGGCTGCCCACGCTGCCGCGGACGCGGGTGGCGCTCGGGGCGGGCGAGTTCTCCTACCGGCTCACCGACGAGGAGGGGCGCCTCAACATCAACGGCGGGCCCGACCGCCTGGCGCGGCTGCTCCAGGGCCTCGGCGTGGACCGCTCCGTCCGCGACACGATCGTGAACTCGCTCGAGGACTGGCGGGACCCCAACGAGCTGCACCGCGTGGCCGGCGCCGAGAGCGCGGACACCTACCTCCTCCTCCCGCTCCCCTACCGCTCCCGCAACAGCAACCTCCAGGACGCGGCCGAGCTGCTCCAGATCAAGGGGGTGACGCCGGAGCTGTACCACGGCACGGCGGAGCGCCCCGGCCTCGGGGACCTGGTCACGACCCGGGGGCGCGGTCTCGTCAACATCAACACGGCGCGGCCCGAGGTGCTGGAGGCGCTGGGCCTGTCCGACGCCGAGACGTCGGACATCCTGCAGGCGCGCAGCGGGACGCCGTACGCGGCGGTCCCGGGGCGCTTCGGGGCCCGCCGGATGGCCGTGAGCAGCGCGACCTTCCGCATCGAGGCGCAGGGGTTCATCGGCGGCCGCCCGCGGGCGCGCATCCTCACCATCGTCCAGCGCACGGGTGGCTCGACCGCCGGCGGGGCGCCGTCGCTGGTCACCTACACCTGGCGCCTCCTGCCGCCGCGGAATGAGGAGCCGGCGGAGGGCGGCCGAGGCTGATGGGCACGCGGGCCGGGCTCTACGTCGCCAGCGCCCGTCTGACCGTGGCGCTCCTGTCCGGCCGGCGCGGGGCCGCCGAGTGCTTCGCGGTGGACACCGGCGAGGGGCCGGGGGCCCGGCTCAAGGCGGAGCTGGACTCGCGGGGCGTCCGCCTGCGGCGGCTCAAGATCGGGCTGGCGCGCCCGCTCGTGACCGTGAAGACCCTGGAGCTGCCCGGAAGCGCGGGGGAGTCGCTGCCGGACATGGTGGCCTTCGAGGTCGAGCGCCACGTCCCGTTCACCCCCGAGGAGCTGCGCTTCGACTTCACGCCGCTGCCGGGGACGGCCAAGGGACCGCTGGCGGTGCTCGTCGCGGCGTGCGAGCGGCGCACGGTGGACGGGGCGCTGCGCCTGCTGGAGGAGGCGCGGCTCAGGCCCGCCGTCGTGACCGTGGCCTGCCACGACCTGCCCGGCCTCCTGGCCCGCAGCGGGCGGGGCCGGTCGGTCGTCTGGGTGCACCGGGCCGCCCACGGCGCGGACGTCCTGTGCCTCGCCCAGGGTCGGCTCGTCCTGAGCCGGACGGTCCCGGCCGACACGCCGGACGGGCTCGCCGCCGAGGTGGAGACGACGCTCGCCATGCTCGGGTGGCGCGAGTGCGAGACGCTCTGGGTGTCGGGCGACGGCGAGGCCGACCTGCTCGAGGCCCCCGCGCTGGCGGACCTCGGCCTCGCCGTCGCCGAGCCGCCGTGGAGCGTGACGGCGCGGCGCCGGCTGGCGGGCCTGCCCGAGGAGGGCCGCGGCGCCGCCGTGCTGGCCGTGGCCACCGCCAGCAGCGCCCGGCGGCCGCCCCTCAACCTCCTGCCCGAGGAGCTGCGGCCGCGCACCGTCACCGTCGGCCAGGTCGTCACCACCGGCATGGTCGTCGTCACGGCCGCCCTCGGTCTCGGCGTGCTGGCCGCCCAGGGGTACCACCAGCAGCGCTACGCAACCGCCCTCGGCGAGTCGCTGCGGGCGCTCGACCCGGAGGTCAAGCAGGTCGAGCGGCTGTCCACCGACCTGGCCGCGCGGAGGAAGCTGCTCGAGACGGTCCAGGCCATCGAGAAGGGCGAGGCGCGGCCGCTGCCCGTCCTGCGCGAGCTGACCGAGCGCCTGCCCCAGGACGCGTGGCTGCGCACGTTCAGCATGGACCGCCAGGGCATCGAGATCACCGGCCAGGCGGGCGCCGCGAACCAGCTCATCCCGCTGCTCGAGGGGTCGCCGTTCTTCACCAAGGTCGAGTTCACCGGGCCCGTCACCAAGGCCGGCGACAAGGAGCAGTTCCGCATCCGGGCGGCGTGGAAGGTCGTGGCGCGCCCGGAGGACGGTGACGCCAAGCCGGCGCCGGCCGCGCCGCCGCGCGGCCCGGTCCGCCCGCAGCGGCCGGCGCCGGGAGCGCGCCCGTGAGGCCGCGGGGCCGACGCGGCGCGGGAGCGGCCTGATGCTGGGGAGCCGTCGCGAGCGCGCGCTGATCGGCGTCGCCGTCGTGGTGGTGGCGCTGCTGCTCGGCTACGTCTACGTGGTGGAGCCGCTGCGCGACTGGAGCCAGAGCCTGACCGAGGTCATCCCGGCCCGCGAGAAGACCCTCGAGCGCCGCCGCGCGTTCGTGGCGCAGCGGCCGGGCCTCGAGGCCGAGCTGACCGAGGCCAACAAGCTCCTGGCCCAGCGGGCGGCCCGCTGGCTCCAGGGCCCGACCCCCCCGCTGGCCGCCTCGGAGCTGCAGACCCTGGTCAAGGACCTCGCCGTCCAGGCCGGGGCCGAGGTGCGGAGCGAGCGCATCTTGCCCCTGATCGACCGGGGCGAGGGGCTGCAGGAGGTTCCGATCGAGATCACGGTGGCCTCGAACCTCCGGGAGACGGTGCGGCTGCTGTACGACCTGGCCCACACGTCCAAAACCTTGACCGTCCAGGACGTGAAAGTTAGAGTGGTGTCGGTCGGCCAACCGCGCGACTTGCTGACCACATTCACGGTTTCCGGGTATCTGCTCCCCGGCGCCCAGGCCCCCGCGGCGCAAGAGCCGCCGAAAGGATCTCGCGGCTAGCTGATGTCCAAGCAGCTGATCGTGTTGAACGCGGCCCTGCTCGGCGTGGCGGTGTTCCTCACCGTCTGGCTCGTTCGGGACCTCGGCCGCTCCCAGGCCCTGCCGGCGCCGCCGGCGCCCAAGCCGCCCGCCCCCGTCGCGCAGCAGGACGAGCCCCGCCCGGCGGCCCCCGCCGGCGAGCCCCTCGGCTCCTACAACGTCATCGTCGCCAAGTACCTCTTCGCGGCTTCCCGGAGCGAGGGGCAGGTCGCCGCCTCCCCCACCCCGCCCCCGCCGCCCCCGCCGCCGAAGCCCCTGCTCTTGGGCGTGGTGGTGGACGGCCCCGAGAGCCGCGCCTACCTGGAGGACCCCGTCACCAAGCGGGTCATCGGCTACCGGATCGGGGACGCCGTGGCCGGCGGGAAGCTCCAGCGAGTCACCGCCGATCGCGTGCAGATCGTCGGTCGGCCGGACGGGACCATCGATGTGCTGCTGCGCGATCCGGCCAAGCCCCGGCCGGCGCCCGAGGTCACCACCCCCGCCCCGCCCGCGGCCAGCCCCCGGGTGGAAGGGGCGCAGCCGCCGACGCCCGGTCAGGCTCGCCCCACCCCGCCCCGGTCGATCCGCCGGCTCGTTCCCGAGCAGCGCGAGGCCGAACGCTAGCCGTGGGCGCGCGTCCGCTCGGCCGGGTGGTCGCGGTCGTCCAGATCCTGCTCGCCCTCTCGTCGGTGGCCGGGTGCTCGGCGTTCCGGAGCGCCCTCAAGTCCCCGGAGGCGCCGGCGGAGGCGCCGCGCGTCACCGTCAGCGTGGAGCCGCGGGGCGAGGCCGAGGCGGCCAAGCCGCCCGGGCCGAAGACCCCGTCCGCCGCCGCGGACCCGGCCCCGTCGATCCGGCCCCGGCCGACGGAGCCCACGCCCCAGGTGGCGAGCCCGCCTCCCGCCGCCCGCGCCGCCCAGCCCGGCATCACGACCCCGGAGCGCGGACGCCGGCTCGAGACCTCCCAGGGCGACCCCTACCAGCCCCCGCTGAGGCCCCGCGGGGCGACGGCCGGCGCCGCCCAGACCGGCCAGGTGGCGTCGCCCACGGCCCAGGCGCCCGGCCGGCTCGTGGTCTTCAACTTCGACAACGCCGACATCGAGGTGGTCCTGCAGGCGACGAGCGAGCTCCTGGTGTTCAACTACGTCCTGGCCCCGGGGGCCCGGGGCAAGAAGGTCACGGTGCAGACCACCGGGCGCATCCCGGTGGAGGACATCTTCCCCGTCCTGCTCACGATCCTGGACGTGAACGGGCTGGCCGCCGTCCGGTCCGGCAACCTGTATCGCATCATCCCCAAGGAGGGCGCGGTCCAGACCTCCACCCGCACGGTGGTGGGGACGGAGCTCGACCGGGCCGTGCCGGGGGACGAGGTGCTCACGATGGTCGTGTCCCTGCGCTTCGTCAGCGCGGTGGACGTGGCCGGCCTGCTCCGGCCCTTCGTCCCCCCCCAGGGGGCCGTGACCGCCCATCGCGACACCAACCTGCTCGTGCTCACGGACAGCGCGGCGAACATCCGGCGGCTGCTCGACATCGTGAAGCTGGTCGACGTGGACGTGGCACTGTCGGAGCTGCAGATCTTCCCGCTCAAGTTCGCGGACGCCCAGGAGGTCGCGCAGATCCTCACCCAGCTGTTCTCGACGGGCCGGCTCCGGACGGGCCCCCAGCTTCCCGCCGGGGTGACTCCGCCGCCCGCCGCCCCCGGCGCGCCCCGCGTGCCGGGAGCCCCGCCGGCCCAGGCCGCCGCCGACAGCACGGCGGAGCGGCCGCCGCTGATCGTGCCGGAGCGCCGCTCCAACTCCATCATCGTCTACGCGCGAAAGCCCGACCTGGAGACCATCACCCGTCTCGTCGAGCGCCTCGACACCGACGTCTACGGCGGGCAGCGCATCTTCATCTACTTCTGCGAGAACGCCAAGGCGCGGGACCTGGTCGCCACGCTGGACGCCATCTTCGGCCGCGGCAGCGGCGCGCCCGCGACGCCCACGACGGGCCCGAGGCCCCCGGGCGCCGCCGGCCCGACGCTCCCGAGCCAGGCCGCCGTGCAGCAGCCGCTGCGGCCAGCCGCCGCCGCGGCCGCGGCCGCCGCCGGCGTCAGCCTCGGGGAAGGCCTGACCGTGGGGGCGGAGACCCGGTTCGTCGCCGACGAGGTCACGAACTCGGTCATCGTGACCACGTTTCCCCGGCTCTGGGTCGAGATCGAGCCCATCATCAAGAAGCTGGACAAGAGCCCTCGCCAGGTCCTCATCGAGGTGCTGGCGATGGAGATCACGCTCGGCGACAGCTTCAACCTCGGGATGGCGTGGGCCCTGCGGACCGGACGCTACGACCTCTTCTTCACGCCGTCGACGTCGGACCAGGGATCGACCCTGCCGGCGCGGCCGAGCTTCCTCATCCCCCCCGTCGACGCGGTCACGGGCCTGGCCCAGGGGCTCACGTTCTTCACCTTCGCGACGGAGCGGTTCTTCGCGGCCGTCAACCTCCTGGCCCAGGACAGCCGGGTCAACGTGCTGTCCAACCCCTCCGTCCTCACCGCCGAGAACAAGAAGGCGGTCATCAACGTCTCGCGCTCGGTGCCCGTCCTGACCTCCCAGCAGGTGCCCCTCGGCACCGGCACCACCACGGGCAGCTCGGCCATCGTGGGGACCCAGACCGTGGAGTACCGCGACGTGGGCATCATCCTGACCGTGACCCCGCGCATCGGCGAGCAGGGCACCGTCGCGCTGGAGGTCAAGCAGGAGCTCAACGACATCGGGCGCGATCAGGTGCCGCCCACCAACTCGCCCGAGTTCCTGAAGCGCGAGGCGGAGACCACGGTGGTGCTCGGCAACAGCCAGACCCTGGTGCTCGGCGGGCTGATCCAGACCCGGGTGAGCACGACCAAGACCGGCATCCCGTTCCTGAGCCGGATCCCGGTGCTCGGCTACCTGTTCGGCGCGACCCAGGAGACCAAGGACAAGACCGAGCTCCTGATCCTGATCACGCCGCACGTGGTGGGCACGGCCGTGGAGGCCGTCCGGCTGACGGAGGAGCGGCGGCGGCTCACCCCGGAGTTCCAGGAGATCATGCGGCGCTACCCCCGGACGTCGAACCCGGAGGGCAGCCGCTAGGACGGCGCTACGCGCTGCCCCGCGGGGTGGCGCGGGAGCGGACCGCCGGCTCCCGGTAGAGCGCGGCGAGCCGGTCCATCAGCTTCGCCACCATCCGCCGCGGGATCCAGGCCTCCCCCGCGTCCACCGCCCTGACCGCGGCCCCGAGCTGCCGCTCGACCGCCGACCAGTCGATGCAGCCGTGGGCCCCCAGCGACAGCGCGTCGAGGATCCGGACCTCGGGCCCGGCGTCGGCGAGCAGGATCACGCGCGTGCCGGGGTTCTTCTGCCGGATGGCCGGGAGCAGCGGGCGCCCCTGGGCCGGCGAGAGCGCCAGGTCCATGACCAGGATCCGTGGCTTGAGCATGCCGACCATGGCGAGCGTCTCGAGCCCCCCCCGCGCCTCGCCGATGACGCGGACGCGGTCCTCTCCCCGTAGCAGGTCCCGGCACGCCGTGCGGGCGTTCCGGTCCGGTCCGGCGACCACCACGCTGATGGCGGCCATGGTTCTCTACTCTCCCCGCCGCCGGCCGGATGTCAATTGAACCTTGGTCCAATCCTCATCCGACTGGCGGACCCGTCGGCTGTGCTCCAGGGCGAACAGGGCGAGCTGGAGTCGCCCGGAGATGCCGAGCTTGCGAAAGATGGCCGTGAGGTGAGCTTTCACGGTGCGTTCCGTGACATTCAGGCGCTTGGCGATGTCCTTGTTGCTGGCCCCGGCGCTCAGGAGGTCGACGATCTGCCGCTCCCGGGGCGTCACCCGCTCGAGCCGGCTGTCGTCGCTCGCCAGGTTCGCGCGCTCCTGCTCCCGGGCCGAGGCCAGCTCGTCGAGCAGATGCGGGATGAGCTTGCGCCCCACCCAGACCTCGCCCTCGAGCACCACGCCCACCGCCTTGAGCAGGAGCGCCGCGTCGATGCCGCGGTCGCAGTAGCCGCGGGCGCCCGCCTTGAGGGCGGCGATGCCTTCCTGCTCGTCGGGCTCGGCCGTCAGCAGGATCGCGCGCGCCTCGGGCCGCAACGGCTGGATCCGCTTCAGGCCCGTGACCCCGGCGAGGTCGGGCAGCCCGATGTCGAGGAGCACGAGCACGGTCTTGCGGGCGACCAGCGCGCGCTCGAGCGCGGCCAGGTCCGGCGCCTCGTGGACGGCGTAGCGCCCCTCCAGCGCCTGCCGCCAGGCGCGACGGAGGTTGGCCACCGCGCACGCGGCGACCACGACGGGGAGCGCCGCGTCGACGTCGGGCCCGGCCCCGCCGCGCGCTTCGCCGGAGGGGCGAGTCCGGGCGGTCACCGGCGGGGGCGGCGCGGCGCCGCGCGCGTCCGGGACGGGGACGCGGCCGCCCGCCCGTAGTCGTCCTGGCGGCGCTCGATGTCGTCCTCGCCCAGATACGGTCCGTGCTGGACCTCGATGATCACGAGCGGGGCCTTGCCCGGGTTCTCGATGCGATGCCACGCGCGGCGCGGCACCCTGACCGTCTCCCGGGGCTTGAGGCGCCGGATGCGCGTGCCGACCAGCACGCGGGCGGCGCCGGCCACCACGACCCACCGCTCGGCGCGGAAGCGGTGGCGCTGCAGGCTCAGCCGATGGCCGGCCTCGACCACCAGGCGCTTGACCTGGTAGCCCCGGCCTTCCTCCAGGACCTGGAAGCCGCCCCACGGCCGGGTGTGGAAGCCCCCGGGGCCTTGTGTCGGGACGGCGGGCGCGGGCGCGGCCGGAGGCGTCATCCGTCCAGCTGGACCTGGCGGGCGAAGTCGGCGTCCACGGCCTTGGCGACCTCCTCGAGGACCTCCGGCGCCACCACCTCGTCGAGCAGGAGCACCACGATGGCCCGCCCCCGCTTCGTGCGGCGCCCCACGTGCATGGACGCGATGTTGATGTTGTGCCGGCCAAGGATGGAGCCGATCCGGCCCACCATGCCGGGGCGGTCCTCGTAGGCCAGCACCAGGACATGGCCCTCGGGGATGAACTCGACGGCCAGGTCCCGGAGGCGGACGATGCGCGGCACCCCGTCGAACACCGTGCCGGCGATGACCTTCTTCTTCTCCCCGGCCACGGTGGTGACGGTGACCAGGCTCGTGTACCCCGACGCGGTCTCGGGGTCGCTGTGGACGGCGGCGGCGAGCCCCCGCTCGCGGGCGACCAGGTGCGCGTTGACGAGGTTCACGACCCGGGCCGTCACCCGCCCGAGGAGCCCCTTCAGGACGGCGCGCCCGATCAGCTCGGGGTCGCGCCGGGCCACCCGCCCCTGCACCACCACCTCGACCCGCTCCACGTTGTCGGGCTCGAGCTGCACGCAGAAGCGGCCCAGGAGCTCGCCGAGCTGGAGGAACGGCCGCTGCTCGGCGGCCGCCTCGCGGTCGCCCACCGGGACGTTGACGGCGTGCTCCACCAGCTCCCCGTCGCGGAAGGCCACGAGCTGCCGCGCCACGTCCACGGCCACGTTGACCTGGGCCTCCTGGGTGTTGGCGCCGAGATGCGGGGTCACGACCACGCGCGGGTGCTGGACGAGGCGCTTGACCTGGAGGGACACGGGCGGCTCCTCGCTCCACACGTCGAGGGCCGCCCCCGCGACGCGCCCCGCCTCGAGGGCGGTGAGGAGGTCCCCCTCGTTGAGGATCCCGCCCCGGGCGCAGTTCACGATGAGCACGCCCGGCTTCATGACGCCGAGCTCGCGGGCCGCGATCATGTTCTCGGTCTCGTCGGTGAGCGGCACGTGGAGCGTGATCACGTCGGACTGGCCGAGGAGCGTGCCGAGGTCGGTGAGCCGCACGCCGAGGTCCCGGGCCCGGCTCTCGGGGATGTAGGGGTCGTGGACCAGCACGGTGGCGTCGAACCCCTTGAGCCGGGCCGCCACGCGGGACCCCACCTTGCCGAGCCCGACCACGCCCACCGTCTTCCGGTAGAGCTCCGCTCCGTACACGCTGCGGTCCCAGGCCAGACGCTTGAGCGTCTCGTTGGCCTCCGGGATCCGGCGCAGCAGCGCCAGCAGCATGCCGATGGTGTGCTCGGCCGCCGAAACCACGTTGCCGTCGGGCGCGTTGACCACCACCACGCCCTGCCGCGAGCAGGCCTCCACGTCGATGTTGTCGACGCCCACCCCCGCCCGGCCCAGGATGCGCAGGCGCCGCGCTCGGGCCAGGAACTCCGCGGTGACGGCGGTGGAGGAGCGGGTGATCACGGCCTCGTAGTCGGCCAGGCGCTCGTACAGCTCGGCCCGCGGCAGGGCGCTCGACACCTGATCCACCTGGAACCCGTGCGCCCGCAGGTGGGCGATGCCCTCCGCGGCGATGGTGTCGATGACCAGCACGTGCATGCGGCTATGCTAGCACACGCCGCCGGGCCCGCCCCGGGGGCGCCGCCGGCCCCAGAGAAAGCGCAGGAAGTCGCGGCCCTCGCCCAGCCGGCGCCGCAGCGCCCGACGGTCGGCGAGCGTGCCGGCGGCGAGGGAGACGAGCTTCCGGGGCCGGAAGTAGAACCGCCGGTAGAACTCCTCCACCGACCGGAAGATCTCCGACCGGCCGAGGTGCGGATAGCCGAGGGCCGCCTGCTGCTCCCCCCGGCCGTCCACGAGGGCGTCGGTCTCGAGCCAGCCCCGGGCCCGGGCCTCCGCGTAGAGGGCCGTGCCGGGATACGGCGCGGCCAGCGACACCTGGATCGTGTCCGGGTCCAGCTCGCGGGCGAAGGCGATGGTCTCCTGGATGGTCTCGCGCGTCTCGCCGGGCAGCCCCAGGATGAACGTGCCGTGGATCGTGATGCCGAGGGCCTTGGCCTCCCGCGTGAAGCGCCGGGCCGTCTCGAGCCGGATCCCCTTGCGCGCCCGGTTCAGGATCCCCTGGTTGCCGGACTCGTAGCCCACCAGGAGGAGCCTGAGGCCGTTGTCGCGGAGCACCCCGAGGGTGGCCGGGGGCACGTTGGCCTTGGCGTTGGTGGACCACGTGATGCCCAGCCGGCCCAGCCGCCGGGCGATGGCCTCGGCCCGGGGCAGGTCGTCGGTGAACGTGTCGTCGTCGAAGAAGAACTCGCGCACCTGGGGGAACAGCCGCACGGCCAGCGCCATCTCCTCGGCGACGTGCTCGGGGCTGCGCGTGCGGTACCGGTGCCCGCCCACCGTCTGGGGCCAGAGGCAGAAGGTGCACCGCGACCGGCACCCGCGGCCCGTGAACAGGGACACGTAGGGGTGGCGCAGGTACCCGACGGCGTAGTGCTCCACCGTCAGGTCGCGCTTGTAGACGGGGGTGACGAAGGGGAGGGCGTCCAGGTCCTCGGCCGGGGGCCGGTCCAGCGTGTGGCGCACGTGCCCGTTGACCCGGTAGGAGAGCCCCGCGACGCGCCCGAGGGGGCGGCCCTGGGCGACCTCGAGGACCGTCCAGTCGAACTCGTTGCGCGCCACGAAGCCGACGGCGGCGCTCGCGCGGAGCGTCGCCTCCGGGGCCACCGACACGGCGGGCCCCACCAGGCCGATCTGCAGCCCGGGGTTCTCCGCCTTGAGGGCCTCGGCCACCTTGACGTCCGCGGCGAGGGACGGCGTGCTCGGGTGGATCACGCACAGCTCGTACTGGCGGGCCAGTGGCAGGACATCGGCCAGCCCGAGGCCGGCCGGCGGCGCGTCCACGAGCCGCGAGCCCGGCACCAGCGCCGCGGGCTGGGCGAGCCAGGCGGGATACCAGAAGGACCGGATCTCGCGGCGGGCCTGGTAGCGGGACCCGGCCCCACCATCGAAGCCGTCGAAGGACGGCGGGTGGAGGAACAGGGTCCGGAGGTGGTCGGTCATGTCGGGAGGAGCGCCGGCTGGCACCCCCTCACCGTCCCACGCTACCGCAGGCGGACGGGCCGTCGCAACCGATCCGGTAGAGCCGGCGGCCGTGCGCCGCCGCGACGAGCCGGCGGTGCCCCTCCGGAATGCGCGCCACGACGCTCGCGTCCGGCGCGCGCGCCGTGAGCAGGAGCAGCGGCCGGCCCGCGCGCCACTCGGCCAGGAAGCGGCCCTCGTCCCAGAAGGTGTCGGCGGCCTCCGGATACGTCGCGCCGAAGGCGAGGACGCTCCGCGTGGCGTCCAGGAGGACCGGGCGGCGCCCCGAGTACCACTCCAGCGCCCCGGCCCCCTCGATCGGCCCCTCGTGGACCAGGACGGCGCCCGGCGCCTCGCGGGCCACCGTGGCCCCCATCGCGGCCACCGACCGGGCGGCGGCCACCCGGGCGAGCCCCGCCCCCACCGCCGGCGTGAGGGCCAGCGTCGCGAGCAGCACCACCACGAGGGCGTGTCGTCCTCCGCGGCGCCGCCCGATGAGGAGCGCCAGCGCGGCGACCCCCGCCACCACGGCCACGTGGACGAGCAACGGCCGCACGTCCCCCCAGTCGAGGAGCGGCTCCGTCAGCGCCTCCTTCCGGGTCTGGACGTCCGTGGCGCGCAGCACGACGGCCAGGAGCGCGCGCCCGTCCAGGGCCGCCGCGAGCCCGGCTCCGAGGCCGAGCGCGGCGAAGGCCGCCGCGTGCACGTCGGCGAGCCAGCCGGGCGACCGGACACGGCGCCTCCACTCGCGGACGGCCAGGAGCGCGATGGCGGGATAGGCCGGCAACGCGTAGTGGGGCAGCTTGAAGCGCGACAGCCCGAAGAGGGCGAGGAGCCCGCCCGCCCAGACGAGGAGCGCGAGCCACGGGGCCTCGCGCGGATCCCGCCACGCCCCCTCGCGCAGGAGGCGGCCGGCGCCCACGGCGGCGGGCAGGATCCAGGGAAAGACGCCCAGGGCCGAGACGGTCAGGAACTCGCCCGTCGAGAGCGGCACGTCCGCGTCCGGGAACCGGCGCGCCCCGAGGGCGTTGAGCAGGTGGTTGTCGACCAGCACGTACCAGGCGAAGCCCGGGTTGGCCAGCGCCGCCGCCACGTACCAGCCGAGCCCGAGGGCGAGCCCGGCCGCCACGGCGCCGGCGGGCATCCAGCCCGCGCGGGACGCGGGGCCCCGGGCCGAGAGGGCGAGCGCGAGGCCCACGGCGGCGGGGGGACCGACGAGGGCGACGGGGTCCTTGGCGAGCGCGGCCAAGCCGAGGGCGATCCAGCCGGCCAGCGCCCAGCGCCGGGCGCCGGTCCCCTCGTCCGCCCCCACGACGGCCAGGCAGAGCCCGGTGAGCCCCCACTGGACGGCGGCCACGAAGAGCGTCTCCGGGCGGAGGTAGGAGCCGAAGGCGAAGAACAGCGGCGAGCCCAGGAGCGCGAGCCCGGCGGCCAGGCCGGCCGGGGCTCCGAGCAGCCGGGCGCCGAGGACGATGGTGGCGGCCAGGGCCAGGAGCGCGCCCAGCAGCGGGGGGAGCCGGGCCGCCCATTCGACCGGGCCGAAGACGGCCAGGGCCGCCGCCCCGAGCGCGTAGAGCAGGGGCGGCTTGTCGAAGTAGCGGACGCCGTTGAGGCGGAGCGTGAGGATGTCGCGGCCGAGCCAGGCCTCGCGGGCGATCTCGGCGTGCTGACCCTCTCCGGGGTCGTCGAGGGGAGCGGCGCCGAGCCAGGGCACGAGCAGGACGACGGCGGCGCCCAGCCCGAGGGCCAGCGCCCCGCGCCGGCTCACCCGGCGCGCCGGTCGGGCACTAGAGGCTCCGGCCGATGGCGTCCAGCACCTGGCGCTCCACGGCCCGGTCCGCGACCTGGACGTCCTCCTCGGTGTCCATCCACAGGATGCGCTCCGAGCGCCACACGCGCCGCTCGACGGTGACGGCCGTCCGGCCGCCGTCCTGTGCCTTGACCACCACCCGGAGGCGGTGGCGCGTGCCCTTGGCGTAGACGCCGTAGTCCTCGCCCTCCAGCCGGCGGGACTCGGTCAGGAGCCACCCGACCGCCGGATCCTCCTTGTCGACCTTCCAGCCCAGGCTCCCGAGCACGGATCGCACCACGCCCCAGACGCGGTCGGGCGTCGCCGCGAACACCTGGGTCCGCTCGTCGACCTGCCCGGCGGCGGGCACGGGGCTCGCGGCCACGACCAGGGCCAGGGCGAGCAGAATTCCCCATCGACTCATCGCTCACACCTCACGGATGTCGGATTTCGCCGGCGGCGCGGCGCGTTCGGACGCGGCCCCGCGCGCGGCGTGGATGCATGACAGCATACCGCATCAGCGCGCCCCGATCGGGGCGGGCCGCGTCGCGGCGGAGGCCGCCGCGAGGCGCCCGCCCTCGAGCCGGAGCACGCGGTCGGCGGCGCGGGCGGCGTCGTCCCGGTGGGTGACCATGGCCACCGTCCCGCCGCCCTCGCGCGCCAGCCGACGGAGCTCCTCCAGGATGACGCGGCCGTGGGCCTCGTCCAGGCTCCCCGTGGGCTCGTCGGCGAGGACCAGCGGGGGCCGGTTGAGCACCGCGCGGCAGTACGCTACCCGCTGCTGCTCCCCCCCGGAGAGCTGGGCGGGGTAGTGGTGACGACGCTCCAGCACGCCGAGCCGCTCCATCAAGGCGAGCGCGTCCCGCTCGGCCTCGGCCCGCCGGCGCCCGACGTAGCGGGCGGCCAGCAGCACGTTGTCCAGCGCCGTCAGCCGCCCGATCAGGAGGAAGGACTGGAAGACGTAGCCGATGGCGGCCCCCCGCACGCGGGCCTGGGCCCGCCGCGACAGGTGGCTGGCGCGGACGTCGCCGATCCAGACCTCGCCGGCGTCGGCCGTCTCGAGCAGCCCGAGCAGGTGGAGCAGCGTCGACTTGCCCGAGCCCGACGTGCCCGTGACGGCCACGAACTCGCCCCGCTCCACCCGGAGGTCCACCCCCGCCAGCACCGGCAGCGGCCGCCCGTCGGCGCCCCGGTAGGCCTTGGCCAGCCCCCGCGTCACGAGGGCCATCAGGCCCCGCGCCGGATGGCCTCGGCCGGGGTGAGCCGCACGATCCGCTGGGTGGCGTAGGCGGCGGCCAGCGCGCCGAGCACGAGCGCGAACAGGAGGGCGAAGAGCACGAGGCGGGAGGAGAACACGAAGGCCTGCTGCCCCTCGCGCAGGATGGCCGTGTCCACCACCCAGCCGATGGCGACGGCGAGGCCGATGCCGAGGAGCCCGCCGGACAGGCTCACGCCCAGCGCCTCCAGCAGCACCTCCCGCAGCAGCTGCCCGTCGGTCGCCCCCAGCGCGCGCTTGATGCCGAACTCGCCGATGCGCTCGAAGACCGCCGCGCTCACCGTGTTGGACAGGGAGAGGCCGCCGATGACGAGCCCGAGGACCCCCACCCCGAGGAGGAGCGCGGACAGGAACGCCGTCGACTCCCGGAGCACGCGGCTCACCTCGCCCGGCACCGTCACGTTCACGCCGGGCACCGTGGCCTGGATGCGCCGGGCGAGGGCGTCCGGGTCCTCGCCGGGCGCCCACCGCACCACCACCCCGGAGTTCAGGTCGTCGCGGTCGAGCGTCCCGCCGGCGGTCAGCACCTGCACCAGCAGGGGGTCGCGGGCGAGCCAGAGGTCCCGGGCGTCCTCGAGGGCCACGATGGCGAAGCGGTCCGGCGCGGTGAGGGTCTGCTGGAGGACCCCGACCACGGTGAAGGCCCGCCCCCCGAGGGCGAGCGGCCCGCCCACGCCGAGCCGCCGGGCGCCGGCGAAGTCGGCGCCCACCACGACCCGGCCCCGCTCACCGGGGGCGAGCATGCGGCCGGCCCGGACGGGCAGCTCCCGCACGGAGGCGACGCTGGACCCCCCCGCGTCCAGCCCCAGCACGAGCTCCTGGGTCAGGGCGAGGAACTGCGAGGTGCTCGTGGACAGGGGCAGCATGACCTGGGGCTCCACGGCGGCCACCCCGGGCACGCGGGCGACGGCGGCGATCTTGGCGCGCGGCAGGAGCCCCCCCGCCGTGAAGCCGACCCCCATCCCGATGCCCGCCCCGGCCACGGTGATGTGGCTGCGCACGAAGCGCTCGCCGCCTTCCACGAAGCGGCTGATGCGCTCGGCCATGGCGCCCAGCGCCACGAGCCCGGCCAGCCCCACCGCGATGCCGATGACCGTGAACAGGTAGCCGCGCGGCACGAGCCGGCGGAGCCCTACCATCGCAGGCGGGACTCGACGGGCCGGCCCCGCCGGCGGAAGACCCAGCGCGTCACGCGCACCACCGTGAAGAAGAGCTCGAGGGAGGCGCGCATGCGCAGCGGCATGCCGAGGAAGGCGCCGCCGGCCAGCACTCCGGTGACGCTGTCGAGCATGCCCGCGGTGGTCCGGGGCCGCAGGAACACCGCGGTGAACGCCGGCTCGTAGAAGTGACGGATGAAGCGCGCGAAGCGGCGCATCCCCCGCCCCACCGTCCGCTCGTAGCGGCGGAACCGCCGGGCCTGGAACCGGCCGTCGCGGAAGGCGGCCAGCACCTCCGCCGCCGCCAGCTCGGCCGACCGCATGGCGATGAACACCCCGGAGGAGAAGATGGGGTCGACGAAGGCCATGGCGTCGCCGACGCACAGGAAGCGGTCGCCGGCCACGGGCTCCACGCGGTAGGAGAAGTTGGCCGCCGCGTGCACGGGCGTCAGGCGCGTGGCGTCGCGGAGCGCCTCGGCCACCCGCGGACACGCCGCCACCATGGCGTCGAAGAGCGCGGGCAGCGCCCCCTCGCGGCCCCGCACGCTGCGGGCGTGCAGGACGCAGCCCACGCTGCTCACGTCGCCCGTGAACGGGATGAGCCAGAACCAGCCGTGCTCGAAGGTGAAGATGCGGATGTTGCCCTCGTCCGGCCCCGGCAGCCGGCGCGCGCCCCGGACGTGGG
>Ga0187892_10006235_pt1 | contig 17911 bp, 10 predicted proteins | sample MA1701073metaG_FD_139345 | JGI IMG/M metagenome (GOLD analysis project Ga0187892, IMG submission 139345) | Bio-ooze microbial communities from a basaltic lava cave in the Kipuka Kanohina Cave System on the Island of Hawaii, USA - MA170107-3 metaG ... | reverse complement strand
CGCAAGTTGACCCGAAACGCATCGGGACGATCGGTTGCAGTCAGGGTGGCTTCCAGAGTTGGTGGTTGTCGGCCATGGATCAACGCATCGCCGCTGCCGCAGCGAGCGCAGGCGTGAGCACGTATCGCTCGTGGATCAAGAAGCGAGTTCTCAACGCGCTTGTCTGTTACGTGCCCGGCATCTTGCGGGTCGCCGACCAGGAGGAACTGATCGGCTTGATTGCGCCGCGCCCGCTCTTCCTGTTGGATTGCGCGAACGACATTTTCTTTCCACGCGAAGGCATCGATTCCGTGGCGCGCTTCGTAGCGAAGGTGTACGGATGGAAAGGCGCGAGCCGTTGCTTCCGTCACGATCTGGACCCGGGCGGGCACGGATTCCCCAAGCGCCAGCGCAAGCTGGCCATTGATTGGCTTCGGGAGCGATTGATGCGCTGAGCAGTGCCTGTTTTCCATCATGGATTTTGTGTTGACTTACCGATAGGAGCTTGCTAAAGCGAATTAGCAAGATGGTTAATTCGGTGGAGATCGCGCGAAGATTAGGCGTTTCGCAGCCGACCGTTTCCTTGGTGCTCAACGGACGATGGCAGCAGCACCGCATCTGCAAAGCCACGCGCGACCGCGTTCTCCGAGCCGCCAGAGAGCTGAACTACCGGCCCAACCGCCTCGCACGCGGGTTGGCCTCCCGCAAGACGAACACCATCGGGTTGATAATTCAGACTGTGGATCATCCCGTGCAGTCGGCGCTCAACGAACGCCTCATTCACTTGATCGAGGCACGAAAGTTCGAGGCGCTGATCACAGTGGTGCCGGATTTTTCGGACACGCGTGAGATGGAAGAACTGTACCACTCGCATTACCCCGAGGGCATGATCGTCGGACCGCTTTATTCCGCTCAGCCGAATGCTTTTTTGCGGCAACTGTCCCGGCAACACTTTCCACTCGTCGGATTTGAGGGAGATTTCCCGGTGCCGTTCGATCAAGTCACGCAAGACCGTCCCGCCACGCTGCGCAAGGCGTTCGATCACCTCGCTGAGCAAGGGCATCGCAAGATCGGCTACATCCAGGCGCAACCCGATGAGCGCCACGAAAAGCTTGTCGCAGAAATTGCGGGCGAGCGCTTCGGAGGAATCTACGTTTACTGGGGCAAGTTCGAGAACGGCTACCGCTTCGCCAACAACCTGCCATCGGGTCCGGACGTGCCGACCGCGTACGTGTTTCAGGATAATTGTTTCGCCGCGGGCTTCGTGCGCGGTGCGTTCAAATGTGGCATCCGGATTCCCGACGACGTGGCTTTCGTGGTGTGCGGCTATTGCGAGATGGGAGATTACCTGACAACTTCTTTGACGACAGTCTATGCCGATCTGAACGAACTAGCAGAAAAGGTCGTCGACCTGACACTGGCGCGCATTCGGGGAGAAGCGCCGCCGGAGCCGCAGCACGTCATCGTCGAGAGCCGTTTGGTCGTTCGAGAATCCAGCGCGAAGCAGCCGTAGCGGAGGGGGCAAGATGAAGACGATTGGGAAAGCAATGGTGGCGTTGATGGCAGTCGGCATCGGCGCCGGGCCGATCTTCGCAGAAAACAACACCGACTACATCTTCAACGGCACGACCACCAACTACAGCGGCGCGTTCAACCTGCCGACCAATTCGCCGGGCGCGAACAATTCACTGCGAATCCTCAATGGCGGCTCCGTCTCCAACACGACGGCCAACATCAGTCCCGGCGCATCGGACATCAGCAACCGTGTTTTCGTTACTGACCCAAACTCGCTCTGGTTCAGCAGCAGCACCTTGACCGTGGGCGGCGCTGGTTCGCTCAGTTCGATGACGGTCAGCAATAACGCGGTCGTGCGGAATGCCGATGCCCTGACCGGTCAGGGCGGCGCAGGGGGCAACACCGTCATCGTCACCGCGGGCGGCGTCTGGACGAACACAGGTTACCTCTCCCATGGTAATTTCAGCCCCAGTAATTCTCTCGTTATCTCCGCCGGCGGCAAGGTCTATAACGGCGGCTTGTTTGCAATTGTGGGCAACGCCGGCGGGTATGGTGGGAACAACGCATTGGTGACCGGCAGTGGCTCGCTCTGGTACTCCGCCAGCCAGCTCATCGTCAGTTACGATGACCCCAATAGCTTGCTCACGGTCTCCAGCGGCGGTCGGGTCGAGTCCGCCAGCCAGATCGTGGTCGGCAACACTGCCGGCGGCGACAATGGACTTCTGGTTGTCACAAACGCCGGCCAGATCGTCAGCAGCGCCGCCCAACTCGGCGTCGGCAGCGGCTCAGACGGCAATCAGGTGCTCATCACGGGCGCGGGCTCTGTCTGGTCAAACAGCACCGCTTTCTACATCGGCAACTCTGGATCGGGCAACCGGCTTACGATCGCCAACGCCAGCACGGCCCGCGCTCTCAACGATATCTTCGGCAACTCCTTCGTGATTGGAAATGGTTCGTCGTCCAGCAATAACGTCCTCCTTGTAGATGGCGGCAATCTCGTCTCCGTCAGCGGCAGCATCTTGGTCGGCAGCTCAGGCTCAGCCAACCAGCTCATCGTCACCAACGGCGGCCACGCCAACAGCGTCGGCACACAAATTGGCGCCAACGGCAACAACAACAGCGCGCTGGTCACCGGCAACGGCTCGATCTGGACGAACACCACCGGCCTTTACATCGGCAATTTCGGTTCGGGCAACAATCTGACGGTCGCGAACGGCGGGTTCGTTTACGCCGGCCCTGACGGCCTGGGACGCGCGGGATTGTTCGGCGGCAACGCATCGGGCAGCAACAACACGGCTTTGATTACAGGCAACAGTTCGCTCTGGCAGAACAACGGCACGTTGGTCGTGGGCGACGTAGCCGGCGGCAACCAGGTCACCGTGGCCTCGAGCGGCCAGGTCACCGCCACCCAGATCACCATTGGCAACGGCGCTCACAACAACACGATCACGGTCACGGGTTCGGGTTCGTTGCTTTCCAGCAGCGGACAAACGTTCATCGGGCAGAGCGGCTCGAGCAACAGTCTTGTCATCGCCAACGGCGGCCAGGCCCGCAACACATTTGGGCAGATCGGGCTGAACGCGGGAAGCCAGGGCAACAGCGCCACCATCACCGGCAACGGCTCGGTCTGGTCAAACCAGAACGATCTGATCGTTGGCAACAGCGGCTCCGGCAGCCGGGTCTCGATCAGCAGCAGCGGTCAGGTGGTCGCGGCGGGCGTGACCATGGGGAACGTGGCGGCTAGTTCCAACAACCTCATCACGGTCGCCAGCGGAGGTCGTCTCACGCAGATCAGCGGACAACTGATCGTTGGGGCCGTCGGCTCGGGCAACACGGTGATCGTCACCAATGGCGGCCTGGTCACCAGCACCGGTGTCCAACTCAGCAACGTCGGTGGCAGCCGCAACAACACGGCGATCATCACGGGCACCGGCTCGGTCTGGAACAGCAGCACGTTCTTCCTGGTCGGCAACCTCGACACCGGCAACTCGCTGATCATCTCTGACGGCGGCCAGCTCGTGAACGGCAACGGTTCGGGCTTGTCGGCAAACATCGGAGGCAACGCCAGCGGCAGCAACAATACCGCGCTGGTCACCGGCGCGGGTTCCGTGTGGAGCAACGATTTCATCCACGTCGGATACCAGGGCCGACGCAACACGCTGACGCTCGCCAACGGCGGCAAGATGGTTAGCGGCAGCGCCGTGGTCGGTCAGGACACGACCGCCAACGACAACGTCGGTACGGTGACCGGCGCCGGGTCCGAGTGGCAGATCACCGGCGGCAGCTACTCGTTCGGCGTCGGCAACTTCGGTTCGCGGAACACGCTGATCGTGACCAACGGCGGTCTCGTCCACAACGCGGGCATCGCGTTCATCGGCGCTAACACGCCTTCGAGTAACAACACCATCATCGTTACCGGCGGTGGCTCGACCTGGCAGAGCGACAGCAGCGTATTGGTCGGCAGCGTCGCGCCCTTCGTCGGCGTCGGCAGCCGCGTGATCGTGACCGACGGCGGCACGCTCGAAGCCAACGGCGTCTATACCGGCCCGAGCGGCACGGGCATCATCAGCAACAACGCCGGCATCTACCAGTACACCACCGCGTCGCCGACGGTCTTCACCGGCACGACGAGCAGCATCACCATCCGCGACGGCACGATTAGCTACCGCAACGTCACCGGCGCCGACATCTACAACGCGCAAGTGTCGAACATCGTCTTCGCCGGCAACAACACCTTCCAGCTCAAGAATTCGACCAACGCTGCCGTCAACTACACGTTCAATTCAGTCGCCAACACCGGCGACCCGCGCATTTACCAGCGCCTGGCGCTCGTCAACGGCGGGAGCCGCTGGCAGGCAACAACCACCATGATCGCCAGCGGCGGAAACCTGCTGGTGTCCAACTCCGCCAACGCCACCGTTGCCGGCAGCGTGACGCTCGCAGGCCGCGCCGACGTTCGCAACAGCAAGGTGACGTTCGAGGGTCCCGTCTCGGTCAGCGGCACTTACGTCAGCGATCCCTCGACGAACACGTTCGCATCGGACGTGACGATCACCGCCACGGGCGCGATCGCGGGCGGTGCGGGCGACTTGTTTGACTTCAAGAAGAGCTTCTTCATCCAGCGTCCGACGAATCCGAGCGCTGCCTTCAACTTGGCATCGAGCGAGGTGCGATTCAGCAACGGCGGCGCGCATACGAACACGATCACGGGCGACGACTTCGGCCACAGCGCGACGCTCGGTTATCCCGATGGATTCACAGCGGTGAACTTCTCCTATGGCCGGTTGAGCCTCGGCTCGTCACTGGACACCGTCTGCTTCCTCAGCGGCGACGGGTCGGTAAGCAACGCGCTGTACATCAATTGGCTCGATCTGGGCGCGACAAATCTCGTGGCGAATTTGCACGCGGACACGAACATCAACCTCTATTATTTCAGCGGCAATCCAAACAACGCCTACCTGGGCAACGCGACCTACCAGTTGACCGATTGCGACGGTGGCTCGGGCGGTCTGCTCATGCCCGCCGTGCCCGAGCCGAGCGGGCTGCTGCTCACCGCAGTCGCGTGCGGATTGCTCATGCGACGAAAATTCCGGCGCGCATGAGGGTGGCGCAGAGTGATTGGTGATCAGTCATCAGTGATCAGTTATCAGTCGGCCCGGTCGCGATCGTTCACCTTGATTGAGCTACTTGTCGTCGTCGCGATCATCGCGATTCTCGCGGCGATGTTGCTTCCCGCGCTGCAGAAGGCGAAAATGAACGCCAAGCGCGCCCTCTGTTCCTCGAACCTCAGGCAACTCGGCACGGGCCTGCTCATGTACGCGCAGGACAACAACAACCGTGTGCCACCCTATAACTACTGGTACTTCGGGCATCCGGGCGCGTTCAATCAGTTCACGCCCGGCCCGTCGTTGGTGTTGACCAATCCGTGCCTCGCGATCCTGTATTACCAAAACTATGTTCCCTCCAAGTATGTGTTCTATGATCCCGGTTACTGGTCGAACATCCCTGATCTTCGTGTCACGGCCCCGGATGGCTACCCACCTGCTTTCCCGGTTGGCGGCGGTTGGCCCGACATCGGCGGCAATTTCTGGATGGGCTACTTTTGGATCGGCGGATTCAATTACGATTGTGCGTACAATTGGCAGGTGGGCAACAATCCACTCTCGCTCATGGAATATCAGGCAAGTGAGTTCCCTTGGTGCACGACCACACAGCTCCGCCTCAAGTTGGACCCTGCCCGGTGTCGTCCGCTGTTCTGCCTGCAAGGCGAGGACTGGGGCGGGGGTTCACCCTGGCGCTACTATTACTCGCATTCCAACACGGCAGTGAGGCAGGGGATCAACGCCTGGGCCATGGACGGCCACGTCGAGTGGATTCCCGGCAACCAGCTTCTGTTCGCCTGCAACGGCGGCTGCGGCTTCTATTACTTTTGGGTGCCGAAGTATTAGTGAGCCGACGCGCCATCACCCCATGAACAACGTCGAAGCTTGGGAACAACAAAAGCAACATCTGCGGCGCGAGTTCCGCCGCATCCTGGGCGACTTTCCCGAACGCACGTCTGTGAGGTTCGAAGTGCTCGACAAGAAAATCGAGTTCTCGGAAGTCCAGCGCAAGTTCATCAACTACGCCGGTCGCCAGGTCTTCGAGGACAACTACATCTGCCCGGACGAACAGCCCGACAATCCCACGTACCGTCGCCTCCACATCCGCTATCCGAGCGCGGTCGAAGGCCAGCCGGTCTACGCCTTCCTCCGCATCCCGAAAGGACTCAAAGCGAAAGTGCCCGCCGCTCTGGTTCTGCACGGACACGTGCCCGGCAGTTTCTTCGGCAAACAATTCGTGGACGTCGCGGCCATCGAACTCACCAAGCGCGGCTTCGTCACCCTTGCGCCCGATATGTTCCCGTTCGGCGAGCGACGCGACCTTACGTGGGAAGAGTTCGATTGGGAAAACGGGCGCGGTTCGTCGCATTTCTGGGGTGAACGAAATTGGTTCATGAGTCTGCTGCTGCGCGGCCAAACCCTGCTGGGCTTGCACGTGTGGGAATTGCAACGCGCAATCGACATCCTCCAGTCGCTCGACGAAGTGGATGCCACACGCATCGGCTCGCTGGGACACTCGGGCGGTGGCGTGAACACATTATGGCTTGCCGCGCTCGATGAACGCGTGGCCGCCGCCGTGTCAAGCGCGGGAGTGCAATCCTACGCTGAACTTGCCGAGCGACGAATCCCGACCGCTGTTTGGTCGTTCGCGCCGATTCTGACCGTCGGCGATGCGCATGATCTCGTGGGTCTCGTCGCACCCCGGCCGTTTCTCGGTGTGGAGAGCATCCACGACAGGTTCGGTTTCGACGGTGGATACAACCGCGAGCATGTCTACCCCAAGGCCCGCGCGCTCTACGAACTGTACGGGGCGGGAGAGAAGTTGGCTCAACACGTGTACGAAGGCGACCACGACTACCACGCCGCCCAGAGAAAAGTGATGATCGCCTGGCTCGAACGCTGGCTAATGCCTCACTCATCGAATCGCAGCATCCGGTAATCCTCCGCACGGACAGGGATGCTGAGCGCGTTGTTCTGGATTGGAAAGGAGTCCGGTGCGTTCTTGCCTTCTTCGAGAACGGGATCAGGCGTGGTCATGTCGAGAGCCTTTGTGAACGCGCGCAACTTCACAGGGAACTTTTCGGGATGGAGCGTGATGTTCACGGTCACCGGCTGCTTCTGGCCGTTGAAGACGCACATCACCAGCTTGCCGTCAGGGCGATACCATGCGGAGACGGCGACCTTGTCGGACTCGCCGGGTGAAAACTCGAACGCGCCTTTCGAGTTCCAGTAACCGATGAACTCGATCGAATCGTCCCAGCCCCACTCGACCATCCTCGTGTATGCCGGCAACGCGGGCGTCAACTCACCCCAGAGCGGCGTGTCGTTCACTCGCATGAGACCGGAAAGGTAGCGATAGCGGCGCTGCATCGACGGCGGTATCTGGACGGGCGGACCGGGATGCGCCTTGCGGTATTCATCCTCCTTCTGTCGCTCATCAATCCAGAACTGCGAGAGGAAGAGGTACTGCGACCACACACGCGAGTTGAACATCGCGCGCACTTTGTCGAGCGAGAGCACGGTCGGGTAACAATCGTTCATGGTCAGCTTCGGGTCGTTTGACATCATGCTGCTCCACCACGAGGTGAATTGTTCGCCCTCGATCCACACGTCGCAGAACGAGTACGCGCAAGCGAGGCGCGAGCCGGAGTTGTGGATCGTGACGTAGTTGCGCGGGTCGTGCGAGTGGACGATCACCCAAGTATGTTTTAGAAAATCCCGAAAGGCGAGGAACGTCGAGAGATCGCCGGGCTTGTGCGGCGGATTGCCGGCGTACGGATTATCGGCGCTCACAAGTCCCGAGTTGTCGTAATACACCCAGACCGGCGGCGGATTCGTGACTGTCTGCATCACACTTAGCGTCTTGTCGAGATAGTAATAGTAGAACTCGCGGTAGCTCTTCGCCTCGATGTTCACTTTCGCCATGCCGTAATCGACCTTGCCGTCGTGGCCGGCGTAATCCTTGATCAGCTTCGTCGGCGAAAGGATGTTCGGCGCGGACGTGCCGTCCCAACTCCATTCGTTCTGGTAATAGGCGTACTCCGGCGTGCCGGCGTCCCCGAGGATGATGTTGAGATAGAGCGCGTTGAACGTCCCCGTGCGATCGAAGTAGTTCTTGTAACCATCGCGACGTTCCTCCAGCGCCTTCTGCGTAAGATGGAGGTAGTTCCATTTGCCCGACCAACCTTCGCTGTAAAGGTTCGGCATCGGACGATGCCAACCGATGACCTCGGCTTTTTCCTTCTCGCTGACCGTGTAGATGTCCAACCCGAATGCGCCGAGGAAGTAGTTGCGCATCGCGCGTTCGTACGGCCGAAACGGAAGCGCTTGCAGGCCGAACTCAAACCAGCGCGTGCCGTTCACCTGGATCGCCTGGTTCGCCAACACGAGCCTGAGAAGCACCGCTTCTTCGCCCTCGTAGCCGCGTTCGCCAGAACGGGGCCCATCACCGCAGTCATCGGCTCCCGGCCGCGTTCTGGCGAACGCGGCTACATTCGTGCGCGTGATGAACAACGTATGGCTGCCCGGCTTGAGCAACGCGGGATCGGGATTGATCGTCCACTGGATGCCGCGTTCCTCCGTGCCGACGCGCTGGCACGAGCCCGCCCAGCCCTGGTAACCTTCCTTGGGAATACGGCCCGCCTTGATGTTCAGCGATTCGTAGCCGCTCACGTCATACAACGTGGCCATCGAGGCCCGCATCGGAATCTCGATGGCGACATTGTTCAACGTGACCACCTTGTTTCGCGGCGCATGCAACGTCAGGCGATTGAACTGAAACCCGTCGAACTCGATCCATCCATCGAGCGTCGCGGAAAGTTCGCCGAGCGCGCCATTGCCACCGAGATTCACTCGCATGCCCCCTTTGTCCGCGCGCTGGACACGGAGCGACCTGGCTGTCAGCTCGACCGGCTTGCCGTTCACTTCCGCCGTCAACCGGATCGGTCCGGCAAGCAGTTCCTCGCCCGTCGCCTCGATACTCGATGCCAGCAACGATCTCTTGAAAATGTACTTCCGTCCCCACATGGAGACGGCCTTGCCATCCTCTATCCTCGATCCTCCATCCTCAATCCGCACCGGTGTCCACGGTTTCGGCACTTCCTTCATCTCTCCCAGTTTGTTCCCGACCCAAACTGGATCGGCTTGCTTGGTCATCGTCCCCGTCAGTGTGCCGCTCGGTTTGCCGTCGACGAGCAGCGTCGCCGTCACTCCGTAATCTCCCAGCGGGTAACGCGACATGTCGAAGCAGGTTTCCTGGCTCACCTTTTGGAATGGCTCGATCCGCTCGGTCGCGAGGACTTTCGGTTTGCCTGCCGCGCGCAATTCGATCGCGGCGGACGTCTTGCGCGACAGCAGCGCCGCGCTCGGCAGCGTGACCTCGGTGTACAACTTTCGCTGGCTCGGGATGTATTTCACCTGCAGCGTGCCGGCCTCCGTGCACGGCGCCAGGCCGGCATCGCGAAAGAGCACCCGGCCCCTGGCATCCTTAAGTATGACCGTGGCCAGCGCGATGTCGCCGCCTTCGAGCGTCAGCGAAAGCTTTCCACCGGACGCGGGGAGCGGCTGCGAGATTTTCGCGGGCTGATAGATCGGCCGTTTGGCGATGAGGTCGTTCACCCCCTTGTCGGCGGGGAACACCGTGCGATGATCGAGTGGCAACAACTCGGCATCCAGCGTGACCGACTCCGAAGCATCGCTGGCCACGTCCACGGTCAACGTACGTGCCCGTGCATCCCAACCGGGCGACACCCGAAGCGCCGGCGCATCGTTACCGGCTAGCTGGAGCGTGCCGTAGGATGTCAGCGCGCCCCGCGTGAAAAACGCCTGGCGCTTGGCCAGCCCGGCTAGTCTTACCATACGTGTGAGGTTGAACGACCACTCGCCGTCCTTCGCGTCACCGAGACCTGCCAACGGGATCGTCACCTTGATGCTGACCGACTCGCTGGTTTCCTCGGCTTTGGCCTCGACGCCGTGACCGCCCACAACCACGCCTGCCATGTTGGCGGCGAACCGGTACGTTGTCGTGCCGCCGTCCGGCGACAGATCGACGATGATGCAATCATCAGCGGACACGTCGCCGCTTGCATCCTTTGCCGAGGATTTGAAGAACGTGCCGCCCAGCCGCGTTTTCTCCGCGATGTAATCTTTCGGCAACGGCATCCGGTAGGTGACGAACAGTTTGCCATCAGCATGCGAGAGCATGGCGGTATCGTCCGCGGTGATGCGCGCGCCCGTGAACCCGTTGTAACCAACGGGCAAAATCAGTTCCTTCCCCGCCGGCACGACGGCAAGACTCGTGGCGGCAGTGGGCGCGTTGGTCCGAGCATAGTAGAGGGAGGCGACTTCACCGGCGGCGAATGGTGTCTCCCACGTGCTGATTTCGTCGTAATAGACCGGGCTGCCGTACCATTCCAGGTACTTGGCGTAGCGTTCGCCCTTGGCCCACTGTGCGAGATCGTTGACAGCTTTCTGGTTCTCGAACACGGGCACGTCGTCCACGTAGAGGCACCGGTAACCCTGCTTGTACACGAACGTCATCATCCGCCAGCGGCCGGCTTCGAGGAAGTTGTCTTGCATCTGCGTCATCTGCGGGCCGTTGGACTCGTAGACCGCGAGCTGGCTGTAGATGCGGTAAAAGATGCAATCGTTGCCCGGCAGGAAGAAACGGAAGAACGATGGCCCGTTGAACTCGGTGGTTTTCCATCCATCCGGCGGTTGACCCCAAAACGAGAACGTCCCTTCCGTCGAGTGGAACATCGGTCCCTGGATCACCAAGTTCTGCGTGACATTCGTCTGCCGATGAAACGCTTTGCCGATGATGCCCGGCACAAAGGCGTTCGCACCACCCTGTTGCTCGGCGGTGGCGTTGAACGTCACACCCGTTGTCGTGCCGTCGAATGCAAAGCCGTTCTCGAAACCGAGGTGAAAAATCGGCGCGTCTTCCTGCCCGAAAACCGTGCCGGCAACGAAAGCCAACGCGAGAAAGGCTTTTTTCATTGCTATTTGTTTCATGCCCACTATTAAGGCTCATAGCAAGAGTTTTCCTGAACCGGGAGCATCTTCATGAAGCGATTGGCGATTGGATTTCTCGTGGCCGCGCTGCCGTTCTGCGCGTTCGGGTTGTTCGAGGAGGATCTGACGCTTTCCGTGCCGGTCAACAAACAGGTCCTGTTCGTCCCCGTAATCGCCAAGGGAAAAAAAGACCCGCAGCCGCTCATCCCCAACCTGCGCGCGGTGCCGGAGCCCGGCGCCGCTGAGTGGGTGTCCTACACCTACCTCGTGAGTGGTTCGACAAATCAAGCGGTGGCGTACTCGGCCGCCGGGAATCTCAACCCGGCCGAATGGACGATTTCGTTCTGGGTCATCGGCCAGAAGTGGGATTTGCAAAGCCAGCAGCCGGACATGTTGTGGATGCTGGAAGGGAAGGAGAGCTCGGCTCGGCTGGAACGCGTGGCCGGTGGAAAACTGCAACTCACCATTCAAGTGCCGAAACAGAAACCGGTCATCCTTACCGGCCCGATCCAGCTCGACATGTCCGTGGCGCGTCAGATTGCCGTCGCGTGCGGACAGGGCACGGCGCGGTTGTTCCTCGACGGTCGCGAAATCGGCGCGGCGGAGAAAGTGTCGCTGAAGGGGTGCCAGTTCGACCGCATCGTGTTCGGTCAGGCCGGCCTTGGCGCCGCCGAAAACCGGTTGATGCGTCAATTTGTTGTCTACAAACGCGCTCTCAGCGCCGGGGAAATTGCGCGGGCATTTTATGGCGAATCGCGCATTGCCCAGAACCGCAGCGCGGCGATCATCAAGACGGCTCGCAAAATCACGATCGATGGCGAGGTGAACGAGGATGAATGGCGCGACGCGACCGAGCTTACCGGCCTGGTCGGTTGGGCGAATGAGTTCACCGGCAACCGCCTTCTCGCCAAGGAACAATCCCGGTTCTACGTCACCTACGATGACGCCAACCTTTACGTGGCGATGATCAGCGCGACGCCCGACAAGGTGAAAGCCGATCCGCATAGCACGGCCGGCATGGGCGGATTGCTCAGCACCACCAAGGGCGGCCACGATACCGACGTGGATAGTGATGATTGTTTCGAAGTGAACGTCGTTCTCCCGTGGCTCGATGGGGATCTCTACCGCTACGTCGTCAACGGCATCAACACCACCTACGATTACACCACCGGCGGAGACGCGCCCGGATCGGCGCTCAAAGGCATCGACATCAACTGGGAACCGAAATGGGAAGTCGTCGCCAACAAAGTGGACGTCGAGAAAGGTTGGCGTGTCGAGGCGCGGTTGCCGTTCTCCGACATCAAGGCGCCGCCGCCCAAGCCGGGCGATGCGTGGGGATTCAACTGCATGCGTTGGTGGAAGAAGATTCTCACCGAGGTCAACGGCTGGGTGCACGGCGAGCGGATCGAGCCAAACCGCAAGTTCGTCGCGGGCGCGTACGCGCACGGTGTGCCGGGACGCATCGTTTTCCAAGGCGCGGAAGGGACCGCCGTGCAACTCGACTCGATCGGCAAACCCGACAACGGGTTTGTGGCATTGACGGGACGGGTGGTGAGCTCCGCGAAGGAAAACCGGCAGATCAAGCTCTCGCTCGCCTCGGACTCCGGCGAGGTGAAGGACGAACGCACGCTCGACGTGTCCGCGGGCGGCACGACGCCGTTCGCGATCAACGGTCGCATCAAGAAGTTCACGACGAACAAACTGGTGTTTCTCGCCACGGACGCGAAGACAGGCGAGGCGATCTACGCGCTCGAGATCCCGGTCTACCTGCGGCAGGCGTTGGAAATCACGTCGCGCAGTTATCCGACACCCGGCAAGTTCAAGGTGCAGATGGACGTGACCGGCTTCGCCGATATTCCCGCCGACCAACTCTCCGCGACCGTGGTTCTCCGCAAAAAAGGCGGCGGCACGGTGCGAACGGAAAAGCTGCCAAAATTCCGCAGCTACAACGAGAGCGCGATGTTCGATGTGAAAGATCTGCCGCCGGCAATGTACGAGGCGGTGGCGACTGTCCGTCATGGCGGGAAGACGTTGATCACCAAGTCGCTCGATTTCCACAAGCAACCGTTGCCGGAATGGTTCGGCAACAAGATCGGGATTTCCGAGGAAGTGCCGCCGCCATTCAAGCCGATCCGTGTCACCAACGATGTCGTGCGCGTCGTGGGACGCGAGTACCAGTTCAAGGGAAGCTTGTTCCCGCAGCAGATCACCGTGCTCGGCAAACCGCTGTTGCGCGCGCCGATCCAGCTCGTGCTCACCACGGACACCGGCGAAAAGCTCACCGACAACAAGGGCAAGTGCGAATTAAAATGGACGCGGGTGAGCGACGCGCGCACCGAATGCACGCGCACGGTGCGGCTCGGCGATTACACCATCGAGAACAAGCTCTGGATGGAGTACGACGGGTTCACCTGGAACGAGCTGAAGATTTCCTCCGACAAGAAGCGAGACATCAAAGGCGTGCAGTTGGTCATTCCCTACACGGCGGAATTCTCCGACGTGATCAATCCCTACGATTACTCGTTGCGCACGACCGGCAAGCTGAGGCCCGAAGGCTGGCACGGCGCGTTTCGGCCGGTATGGGTCGGCAACGCGATCGGCGGATTGCAGTGGCTGGCGGAATGCGACGGCGATTGGAACGTGAAGGACAAGGATCGCGAGATCGTCGTCCGCAACGACAACGGCACCGCGACGATGGAAGTGACGTTTGTCGATCAACTGACCGACTTGAAAACGCCATTGCCGCTGCCGTTCGCGCTGGTCGCGACGCCCGTCAAGGAAGCGCCGCGCGACAATCGCGACACGCCGATCTTGTGGAGCTACGCGTGGTATCCGGCGAACCAGGTCTTCATGCCGGGCGCGCCGGGTTGGTATCTGACCAACCCGGATCAGTGGGGGTTCATCCTCAATCGCCTCCGCGACGATTACGCGCAATCGAAGACGTTCTCGAAGCGCTATCTGAAGACCTACACCGGCCCGTACGTCACCACACTTGCCATCTCGGCGAACACGCCCGACTTCGTGCAGTTCGGCGATGAATGGTACATGAGCGAGAACGATCGCGTCGTGCCCGCGCCCGATTCGGCGGCGCAGATCGCCCAAGGAAGCAAGTCGTTGCAGGATTATTTCATCTGGCAGTATTGGAAGCTCTATCAGAACAACCCGTTCGCCGCGCTGTACTATGACGTGTCGAACGAATCCAACGGCCTCAACCCGCTCGGCGGGCTCGGCTACCAGAAGCGCGACGGCTCATGGGTACCGGCATATGCCAGCCTCGGCAACCGCGAGATTTTCAAGCGACTCTACACGATGATCAAACTCCGGCATCCCGACGCAGTCATCAAGTGCCACAACTCCGGCCTCGTCAACATGGCCTACATGGCGTTTTGCGATTACTTCGTCGAAGGCGAATGCACGATCAACATGCTCACGCAGGACAAGGCCGATTACCTCGGCAAGATTCGTCCCGAGACATACCGGGCGGAGATGATGGGCCGCAATTTCGGATTCGTCACCGATTTCCTCTACCAGTTCACCCGCTCCGGCATGTGGACGTACGATTCGATGCGAAAGGACAGCAAGGGATTGTACGCCGTGGATCACATCATGGGCTTGCTGATGCTACACGATTGCAACAACTGGGACTCCTACGCGCCCACCGAGTTTTCCCTGCGCTGTTACCGTGCTCTCGAACGCCACGGCTGGGGGCCGAACTACCGGATGATTCCCTACTGGGAACAGAAGATCGTCGCCAGCGCAGAGAATCAATTCGCGACGTTCTACTTTGACGATTTCACCGACAAAGCGATCTGCATTTTCTACAACGACTCGAACGCGAAAGGCGAACAACGTCTCAAGCTCGACTGGAAGGCGCTTGGCTTCGACGACGTGAGCCGGCTCAAAGCGATCAATACCGGCCACGAGATCGCCACAGTCACCAAAGAGAACAAGGCGCTGTGGTACGGGACAGAATACGATTTTCGTCCCAACCCCGCCTACACCGCGCGCATCGAGAACGGCGAACTGGTGCTGCCGCTGATGCCGTACGACTACCAAATGATTGTTGTCTGGAAGGAATGACAGCCGGGGCGGAAATCCGAAATCCGAATATCGAAATCCGAAACAAATCCGAATGCAGCGAACCCGAAAATTCAAAAACAGCCGACATGCTCCGCGTTTCGACCATTGCCAATTTGAATTTCGAGTTTGTTTCGTGCTTCGGATTTCGAAATTCGGAGTTTCACCTAACTTTCTGTCGCTCTAAACGAGCAAGCTTGCGCGGCGGTTTCCACCAGCCCGTGTTGCATGGGCTGGGCGTCGCGAGGACAAGAAGCGGGGCTCTGAAAGGGCGACAGAAAACGGCGGAGAGAGTCGCGTGACTCTCTCCGCCGTACAAACTGCAGCCGCGCCATCTTGAAGCGCGGAACTTGGTCCTACTCTTTGAGCCGGTCGATCCAATATTCGGGTTTTCTATGTCCGTGCGCGACCGCCGCTACAATCACTGTTTGCCCTCGGATAAAGAAGGCCACGTAGTAAGGAAAGGCTGGCAATTCACGCGACGATAACCACCCGGCCGCTCGCGCCAGAGCAGAGGATCTTCTAAAATCCGCGAGCAGACATGTTTGACTTCATCGCGGAATCGGATGCCCAGACCCGGCTGCTCGGATTCGTAGTGTTCAGCCGCCTCGAGCAGCTCAAGCCGGGCTCCAGGCAGAAACTCCAAGGTCATTTCTTGAGGCGGCGCTCGACCTCTCCAAAGACTTCTTCGGCTGGAATGCCCTTTGACTGCCCTGCATCGTATTGGCCGATGCGTCTCTTGATCTCTTCGTCCCAGGCTGATTCGATCTCGCTGGTAGGCGGAGGCTCGATGCTGGCCAAAATTTTATGCGCGAGAGAAATGCGCTGGTCCACGGGCAGATCCAGCGCTCCTTGGATCAACTCATCTACCTTGGCTGCCATGAGCAAATAGTACGTCGCCGGATGCCCCGCGTCTAGCCTGTTTTCGCGCCTCTTGCACAACGCCGACAGCAAGGGTCGAGTTTCTGTCCATAGTGAAACGAGGTTCAGCCTTGCTCGATCTTAAGCTTATCCTTGATGTAGCCTGCGATGTCTTTCAGGACCTCGTCATACTCTGACCTGTGGATACGCCTTCCCCCTTGGTTTCAAGCTTCGCCGTCAGTCCCTTGGATTGTCCTACCTCCCAGATTTCTTGATACGTCAGAGGCTTCTGCATTTGCTTTAGGACATCATGCGCCAGATCGAGAAAGGAGTAGTTCATATCATCAATTCTCCGGTTCGGAGTGTCTCCATCTGGCTCAGAAGTGTCAATAGCCTCTGGTGCTCCCAATGGCAATTTGCGAAGACTGGCCGTCGGCTCGCGCTCTCCATATTTCCATTGCACCTTCCCGTCTCTTCCGCTTAAATCACGCTCACCTCAAGGCATCGCCTCAGGTTCAGAGCCCCGCTCAACCGTTTGGCCGGCGTTGGAAACCGTCGGGCCGACAGTGAACCAAAACACGGAAGGATTCTGTCGTGACAATACGAGGCTTGCAACCGTCTATCCGCCCATCGGCCTCTGGAAGGAATAGATGAAAATCCTCGTAGAAATCCTGAGCATCGTGGCAGTTTGCGGAACGGCGCAAGCAAGCGACTCAGTCGGCCGAATTATGGCTGAGATGGTGGAGTTGGCCGGGCCGTCCACGACTGATGCCACGTTCCAGCTCAAGCCCGGCGACAAGCTGGCGTTCATCGGCGACAGCATCACGCAGGCGGGCGGCTATCTGCGCGTGATGGCGTATGTGCTCAAGATTCAATATCCCGCATTGAACCTGACGAATTTCATCAATGCCGGCATCAGCAGCCAAACGTCGGGCGACATGTCGCCGCGTTTTTCCAGGTCGGTCAGGCTCGACGAGAAACCCGCGTGCGTTTTCATCAATGCCGGCATCAACGATGTGTTCCGCGCGGGCTTGGACAAGCCACACAATCCGGCCACGCTGGACGCGTTTCGAACCAACATTACGCACATGGTCGAAGAAGCCAGTGCTGCCGGCGTGCGCGTCGTGCTCCTGACACCGACCATTTTCGGCGAGAATCCAGACGCTGATGCCAACCGGCGCCTGACGCTCTATGCCGACGCAATGAAACAGATCGCAACTGAGACGCACAGCCAATGCATGGACTTGCACGGGTTGTTTCTTCACGCGCTAACGAAGAAAGGCGGCAACATGCAACTGACCAGCGGCGACGGCATCCACATGAACGCGTTCGGCGATATCCTGATGGCGATCGGGGTTCTCCGCGCGCTCGGCGTGCCGGAAGACGGGATTGCCGGCACCGACGTGACGCCGATTTTGGGGATCAAATGAAAACACCTGATTGGATCATCAAGAAATCCAGCGCGAAGTACGCGCGCGCGGCCAAGTACCTGATGGGCGGCGGTCAGCCCCACAAACGTCCCGATGCAAACAAGGAGTGGCCCGGCTACGAAATCATGATCCAGCGCGGCAAGGGCAACCGCTTCTGGGACGTGGACGGAAACGAGTATCTCGATTACCTCATGGCGGTCGGGCCGATCGTGCTCGGGTACGCGTGGGACGCCGTGGATGACGCGGTCCGCGACGCTGCGCGCAACGGCACGATCTTCAACTCGGCCCACATGTGGGAACAGGAGTTGGCCAAGAAACTCACCGAACTGATTCCTTCTGCGGACCTGGTCACGTTTTGCCTCTCCGGTTCCGCCGCGACCAGCACCGCGCTCAAACTCGCCCGGGCGTACACCGGCAAGGAGAAGATCGTTCGTT
>Ga0187892_10006234_pt1 | contig 17913 bp, 20 predicted proteins | sample MA1701073metaG_FD_139345 | JGI IMG/M metagenome (GOLD analysis project Ga0187892, IMG submission 139345) | Bio-ooze microbial communities from a basaltic lava cave in the Kipuka Kanohina Cave System on the Island of Hawaii, USA - MA170107-3 metaG ... | reverse complement strand
GACCCCATTTTCGGCGGACGCTGTGGCTTCGAAGTTCAATCCGCGCACCCGAAAATGGGCTCTGACCCCTCCAGATCTAACCAACTTCAACTCGGCCCTTGAGTCTGTTGAACCCGGCTTCCGTCGGGACTGCGAGTCAGTTAGATACGGAGGAGTCAGAGCCCATTTTTCGGAAGTGCGGCCGTACTTCGAGGCGAAAGGGCTCCGCCGAAAAATGGGGTCTGACCCCTCCATCTCCCCCCTCCATCTCTAACCAAATTCAATTCCGCCTTTGAGTTATTTGAACCCAGCTTCCGCCGGACCCCATCAGGGAAGGACGCAAGTTGCTGCTGCGCAAGCACAATTGCGAGGCGCGTTTTGCCGCAACCACCGATTCCCGTGAGAGTCAGGAGACGCGCGTCCTCCATCAAATCCGTGCACTCAGCCAGCACGCTCTCCAGCGCGTCAAAGCCTGGCGCTGACTGACGAGCAGGCCGCGAACTCGGCACGCCGCAAGTAACCTGCGGCGATGGACTCCTTAATCGCCGCCGCAGCGCGCGCGCTCACCGCGGGCGATGCGCTCGGCGCCCTCAAGCGCGTGAGCTTGCGCGACGACCCGCCGGCGCTTGCTTTGCGCGGCATAGCGATGGCGCAGCTCGGCGAGCACCCGCGCGCCCGTGAACTGCTCCGCCGCGCAGCCCGCGCTTTCGGCGCTCATGAAGAGCTTGCGCGAGCGCGCTGTGTCGTCGCCGAGGCCGAGCTGGCTCTCGCGATGCGCGACCTTCGCGGCTCGCCGCGCACGCTGGCAGCCGCGTCGGCTGCGCTCGAAAAGCGTGGCGATCGCGCCAACGCGCTGCACGCGCGGCTGATCGCGGTGCGCCGACTGCTTCTTCTCGGTCGCCTTGACGAGGCGGCCTCGGCACTGGCCCACATCGACATGCGCGGCTCGCTACCTTCGTTGGTGGCGGTTGCCGAGCTCGCTGCGGCTGAGATGGCGCTGCGCTCACTGCGCACAGCGTCCGCGCACGTGTCGCTGGTTCGTGCGCGCGAGGCAGCCGAACGCGCGCGCGTCCCCGCGCTCATCGCCGAGGTGGCCGAGGCGCGCACCGCGCTTGATCGTCCCGCCGCGCGGCGCTTCCGCACGGGCGACGAGCAGCCGTTGCGCCTCGACGAGGTCGAAGCGCTCTTCGCCTCGGGCGCGCTCGTGGTCGACGCCTGCCGTCGCGGCCTGCGCGCGGGCGCCACCTGGCGATCGCTGGCGCGCCGGCCGGTGCTGTTCGTTTTGGCGCGCGCGCTCGCCGAGGCGTGGCCCGGCGATGTCGAGCGCGATGCTTTGATCGCGCGCGCGTTCCGCACGCGCCGGCCCGACGAGACGCACCGCGCACGCCTGCGTGTAGAGATCGGTCGGTTGCGCGCGCTCGCCGCGCCGCTCGCACGGATCGAGGCGAGCGCGCGTGGCTTCGCACTCACGCCGCGAGGCGCGCATGACGTCGTCGTGCTGGTGCCACCCATCGATGGCGATCAAGCGTCGCTGCTCGCGCTGCTGGCCGATGGCGCGGCGTGGTCCACCTCGGCGCTCGCGCTGGCCCTTGCGGCAAGCCAGCGCACCGTGCAGCGCGCGCTCGTGGAGTTGGAGACCGCCAAACGAGTGCGTTCGATGGGGCGCGCGCGTGCGCGGCGCTGGCTGACACCGCCGCTCGCGGAATTCACGACGATCTTGTTACTCCCCACTGCGCTGCCGCTCACGTAGATTTGCTTCGACGGCGCCGATGGTCGATGCGCCACTCAACGCAAACATTCGGAAAGCACGATGATGGATATCGTTCACAGGATCGGAATCAAGGCTCCCGTTTCGAAGGTCTACGCAGCGCTGTCGACGATCGACGGACTGGCAGGCTGGTGGACCAGGAAGACGAGCGGCAGCTCGAAGATCGGCGGCGACATTGCCTTTCGTTTCCACACGGCAGCCGGCGACGAGATCGGCGGGTTCGTGATAGAAGTGCTCGAGCTGACACCGGACCGGAAGGTGCGCTTGCGCGTCAAGGAAGGGCCGCCGGAATGGGTCGGAACCGACATTGAGCTCGTTCTCTCTCGACAGGACGACTACACGATCGTGATGTTCGGTCACAGGAAGTGGCGCGAGGAAGTGGAGTTCATGGCCCACTGCAGCACCAAGTGGGCCACGTTCCTGTTGAGCCTGCGGGACTTCGTCGAGACCGGCACGGGCAGGCCGTCACCCAACGACCTTGCGATCAGCAACTGGCACTAGCAGCCCGATCGAGGAGCATCCGTTGACAGTCAACACGAAAACACCACCGCGAGCGCGCGCCGCCGAGATCGTGCGTGAGTACGGTCCCTTCGAGGGAGCCGATCGCATCCACGGCGTCACGCACGACGGCCATCGCGTCTGGGCCGCCACCGATGCCAAGCTCGTTGCCTTCGACCCCGCGAGCGGCCAAGCCGTGCGCGCGCTCGACCGCCCGTGCGACGCGGGTACCGCGTTCGACGGCAAGCATCTTTATCAGATCGCCGAAGCGCGCATCGACAAGATCGATCCTACCAGCGGCGACATCGTGGCCTCGATTCCCGCCCCGGGAGGCGGCAACGACTCGGGCTTGGCGTGGGCCGAAGGCAGCCTGTGGGTGGGGCAGTACCGCGATCGCAAGATCCACCAGATCAACCCCGACACGGGCGCGATCCTGCGCACGATTGAGTCGAACCGCTTCGTCACCGGCGTCACCTGGGTTGACGGCGAGCTGTGGCACGGCACGTGGGAAGGCGACGAGAGCGACATCCGCCGCATCGATCCGCAAAGCGGCGCCGTGCTCGAGCGGCTCGAGATGCCACGTGGCATCGGCGTCAGCGGCATGGAGTCCGACGGGGCGGATCTGTTCTATTGCGGCGGCGGAGCGAGTGGAAAAGTCCGCGCGGTGAGACGCCCTAAACGTGCGAAACGATGAATCCGTTCGAACGGCCTTCGAGTCAAGGAGCCACCATGAACACCGCCAACCACGCCGTCGTGTCCCGCGACCGATGGATCGCCGAACGCAAGACGCTGCTCGTGCATGAACGAGAACTCACGCACCTGCGCGACCAGATCGCGCGCGAGCGCCGCGCGCTGCCGTGGGTGCGCATCGAGAAGACGTACGTGTTCGATACCTTTGACGGCGCGCGCACGCTGGCCCAGCTGTTCGAAGGCCGGAGCCAGCTGCTGGTGCAGCACTTTATGCTCGGCCCGGGCTGGGAGGAGGGCTGCCCGAGCTGTTCGTTCATGGCCGACCACACCGATGGCATGACCGTGCACCTGGCGCACCGCGACACCTCGTTCGTGGCCATCTCGCGCGCGCCGCTGCCCGAGATCGAGCGCTTTCGCCGGCGCATGGGTTGGCAGTTCAAGTGGGTGTCTTCGCAGGCCACCGACTTCAACTACGACTTCGGCGTGAGCTTCACGCCCGAAGAGCAGGCCCGGAACGAGGTCACCTACAACTACGCCACGCAGCCCTTCGAGTCGGAGGAGCTCCCGGGCCTCAGCGTGTTCTACAAGGACTACGCGGGCGATGTCTTCCACACCTACTCCACTTACCTGCGCGGGGTGGAGGCGATGATGGGCACCTACAACCTGCTCGACCTCACGCCGAAAGGCCGCGACGAACGCGACGTCCCCAACAAGATGGAGTGGGTACGCCATCACGACCGCTACGAGCCGCAACCGGTGGCGAGGGCGAGCGGCTCGTGCTGTGCGTCACACGCCTAGCGCGCCGCCGGTGGCCCGTGGAATGGATGTGCCATGGCAAGCCTGTGGCCGTGGTTCGTCGTCGCCGGGCTCGGGGCCTTGCATGGTTTGATCCCGGCCAACGGCTGGATGTTTGCGGATCGAGCGGTTTCGGGCGCTATCAGAAAAATCCGGGAAGGGCTATCAGACGCTGATCAACGAGGTGTTGCGCGCTCACCTGGGCTTGTCGCAGCAACCACTGACCGCAGAGGTAGTGCGCAAGATTATTCGAGAAGAGCTTGCGCAACACGCTTGACGTGCCGCCTAGCAGGCGGCGGTTCTTGGCGATGCGTGCCTTGTGCTTCTATCGCGGAACGAACGCTGCTCGCCGCTTTCAGTGCAAGGTCGGCTTGGCGGTCGCCGTCTGCGCTAGCAGCTGACGACGTGCACGCTTGCAAGAGACCACGATCTGGTTGATTTCCGTTTCGGCGATCAGCGTCAATTTCTGTATGTTGCGAACCAGGCCCCTGAGGTCGCTGTCGTCCGCTGGCTTGCTGGCGTCGTCGAGCAGCGCGATCAGCCCCGCCAAGAACGAACGGACCTCGGTAAGTACGCCGAGGCCTTCGTGCGCGCGCGCCGGCAAGTCAATCACGTTCTCGGGGCCAAAGAGGCCTTCGACAAAGCCGTCCAGTTCCTGCCTGCGAACCAGCGCGAAATGCTTCGCGCCATCGCGTGTTTGTGGAACGTCGAACCGGAGCAATCGAAACGGGTTGCGGCTGCTCTGGTGCTCGGTCAAGCGATTCCATAGGCCGCTCACCAACGCGTTGAACAACTCATTCAGCGCCTCGACCGAGTCGAACTCAGGTAGTTCTCCGCCCCACATCCGCTTCACGGTTTCCAGCGGCGACGCCCCCATAACGGGCGAGGCGATGTTGCCCATGAAGCGCGTTCGCACCTCGTGCATCGGGGTCGGGCATCGGTAACGCTTGAGCAGGGTCACAACCGTAGCGTCGGATGCACCGCGTAGTTTCGACTTGGCCAACGAAACGCCCTATCTCACCTTTGGCGGCAACAGCTCTGCGTGCGGCCATTTCGCACAGCGTCGCGCGCAATCGTACGCGCGTATGCAAGGAACGAAGCCGGCGGCATTAGACCGAGAGCATGAGGGTCGGCGCACGCGATAACACGCCTCACAAGAGCACGTCGGCATGAACATGAAAGCGCCGCGCTAGCGCTTTGGCGACGGCCTTGCTGATGGCCCGCTTGCCGCTAAGGATGTCGGAGATGCGCCCCTGGGGCGCGCAGTCGGCGAGATCCTCTTGCTTCAGCCCGTGCTGCTCCATCAAGAAGCGAAGTACTTCGTGCGGCTCTCCTTCTGGAATCCGAACGTTTTCGTCCTCATAAGCCTTAACTTGGTTGGCGAAGTAGTCCAACACCTCAGCCAAGGGGTGGTTCTCGTCGTCGCCTACCTCGTCGAGCAAAGCATCGATCGTCGCGCGGGCTCGCGCATAGTCTTTCTTCGTGCGCACTGAAGTCACACCGACCAATCTCTTGAACGGCATCCACGCTCGCAGAATTTCGCGCGGCTCTGGCAGTTCCTTCGATCCCATCATTTGCTCCGTTTCCAGCGACCGCGGTCGTATTCCGCGTCCGTTACGACGTCGCGGACGGGCACCGCACGGCAGGACTTCCACAGCAATCGGTGTCAACGCGGACGAACCGAGTGTAGGATTAAATCCTACCAATGCTTTCTCGGATTTCGTCATGCGTCGATCGACCCAGCAGTTCAGCATCACCCTTCCGAATGACATGGCCGATGCCGTACGTGCCAAGGTCGCTTCCGGTGAATACGCGACCGAGAGTGAGGTGATTCGCGACGGCCTGCGCACGCTCTTGGCGCGTGATCAGGCCGTCGAGAATTGGCTGCGCGGCGAAGTTGCTGCCATCTATGACAAAGTGAAAGCAAACCGATCACGCACCGTAAGCGCCGCGCAAGTGCGCGCCCGACTTGCGGCCGAACGCAGGAAATCGATGGCCAAAGCGTGAAGGCGTTTTCGGTCGTTTTCACGCCCGAGGCGGAAGAACACCTGCTCGCGCTCCATCGGTACATAGCAACGCACGGCTCGCCAGCGGTTGCAGCTCGCTATACCGAGGCGATCGTTGTCTATTGTGAAGGCCTGAGCACCTTCCCCAATCGAGGAACTCGGCGCGACGACGTGCGCGCTGGGCTGCGAGTGACCAACTACAAGCGACGAGCCGTCATCGCTTTCGAAGTCGATGAGGTCGCCGCGCAAGTCGTGATCCTCGGCATGTTTTACGGCGGACGAGACTACGAAACCGCGCTCGCAGGGGATCCAGACGCTGAGTAGCCGCCCGCGACCGTCATCATCGGAAGCGAATCGGTTTGTTGCTTCGCGCGTCTCAATCGATTGGAACCAACTGTCCCCGCTTATCGACTCCGAAGTTGATCCGCCGCCTCTCGACGATCCGCGCTCCCGTCAAGCCGCCCTCGACGATCTCATAGCCCAGCAACGCGAACACACGGCCGCGCACGAAGAGCGGCCGCGCGTTGCCATACCAATCGACGCACGAGGCTTTGCAGCCGTCGTCGCGCTCGGCCGCCGAAGAGCGCGCGTCGAGCGTTCCGATCTCGCTGAACGAGAGTCCGCGATTGCGCACGTACAGGAGCGAGGCCGACGTGCGCTTGAGCTGGCGCCAGCCCGGCTCTTCGCCGCCGATGATCGGCAGCCCGAGCAAGCCGTCGTTCTCTGATTCGGGCCGATAGAAGAAGCCGTGGCTGCGCGTCTCGCCTTGCGCCGCGTTGGCACGTGTGTAGCGACCGGCTGCGATCGGATGGCGGCCGAGGCGCAAGCTCGTGAAGTGCAAGTTCGAGCCGTCGCTGCCGACCGCGACCGCATTCGCGCCGAGCGCTTCGATGCGATCCACGCTGTGCGCAAGCGAGATGGCGTAGGTGGCGTCCGCGTCCGCGTAGCGCACCGCATAGACCGCGGACTCTGCGATTGCTTGCGGCCGGTGCCAGCCGGTGCCGGCTCCGTACAGCAGATATTTGCCGACGTAACGGCTCTGCACGGCGTAGCCCTCGGGCCTCGGCAACTTGCGATACGCGCTTAGCGGCGCGCTGTCCTTGCCGTCCGAGAACGTGTTCAGCGCCACGCGCATCAGCGCGAGGTCGCCGGCATTCGCTTCGGCCGCCCACATGCCGTCGCCGCGACCATGGGCGCGCACGAGCACGTTCAGGTGGCCATCGTCGCCTTCGAGAAACGAAAACTGATCAATCGGGCTGCCGGCGACCTTGAGCGCGCTCGGCGCCGAACCGTCGAGCGGAATACGAAAGACGCTGGCGTCTTGCACGTTCTGCGCCGGCGCGCCGGCGGGCTCGAAGCGGCGCCAGCGCGTCGTCCACACATAGAACGAGCTCGGCGACACGTAGAACACTCGCCCCGGCGCGCCCAGCACCGCGGTGCTTTCGCAGCCGAGGTCCGGTTTCCCGAGCTGGCAAATCGTCACGCTGTGCAGCGCGACGCCACTCATCGGATCGAGCGGCTCGTCGGTTCGATAAACGTGCGTCGCCGGAGCAATGCGCTTGAAGTCGGCCGCGCTCGCACCTGCTCGCCACTTGCGCACAGCCGGAAACGCCGCGAATGGATCGGCCGCGTACGGATTCAAATACAGCGGCGAATACATGATCAACTTGTCGCCGATCAGCCGGCTCGCGTAGTTGCGCGACGAGTAGTAGTCGTTCGAGCGCAGGTGATACGTCGCTTCGTACGCGAGCTGCCCGCTGGGAGAGATTTTGAACAGCCCGATCTCGCTGCCGCCGCGCGCGTAGCTGTAGCCGATGACGACGATGGTGTCGCCGGAGATCAGCATCTCGTCGTACCAAGCGCCTTGTGGATTGATGCCGGGGCCGAACGCGTCGATCGCCGCGACGGGCTTCAACTGTCCATCGCCGATGCGAACGGTGAACAAGCGGCCACGTCGCAACACGACCAGATGATCACCGTGCACTTTCACGATGCCGCCCTCGTCCACGCCGGCGTGCTGCACGTTCGTCACCGAATCGGCTTCCGCAGCGGCGGCCTTGTCTGCGAGCGCGGGCGATGCGGGTGCGGTCTGCGCAAGCAGGCCGTTGGCCGAGCGTCGCTCGGACTCGCGGCGCCGCTTCGCGTCGTCGGCCCAGCGCTTCAGCAGATCGGCGAGTTCTTGTTCGTTCGCGAACGCGGTGAGCGTTTTGCGCGGGGCCGGAGCGGTTGCGGCCGTTGCTGTCGTGCTGAGAGTCACGGCAAAAAGCGCCGATAGCGCCCCGGAGAGAAAAGTCTGGCGAGTCACGTTCGTTCCCTGTGGTTGTGCTGCGGCGATAAACGCGGCGCGGAACGAAACAGGGTTAAGGGGACTTGATACTTTCTTTTCGGGCTGTCGAATTGCTGCATCCGGCGCACGTTGTCCGCTATGACCAATAGGGACCGATATGAAGCGGTGCCCGCCTTAGCGACAAGGGAAGTCGAAGCTCGGCTGCATTGGCGCGGCTCGATCGATTGCGCTGGGACCGGATGGTCAAAGTTCCGCGGTCAAGCGATGGGGAACAGGTTGGTGGCCGGATCAACTGCAAACCTACCGAGCAGCATTACCTTGGTTCTCTAGGTAAAGGCGCGTCTGCCATGATTTGACACTCAGGCCACAATGATGCGCATATGGAACTTTTCAAGAACACCGTGGGCTATGCCCCTGTAACGGTCAATCTAGAGGCGCACTACGCGAAGCCTTTTGCACAGTTGCCTCCTGAAGTTCAACAAATCGTCGCGAGCGCGTTCGACCTGTTCCCCTGGGACTCTCTTGGCGTTGCCGAGCGGCGATCCGTGGCCGCCCAGCACGACTACCAGCGAGATCCGAAACACGAACCAGCTACCTATTTCGAACTCTGCTCCTTTCAGACTGAGCTGCAAGACTGGATCAAGAAGGCACGAGAGCAAGGGAAGGATGCCGTTGTCATCTCATTGCGCGACGTGAATGACCGGATTGATCAAGTCTTGGAAGTTGATCGCGAGCGCGTTGGCACTGAAATCCGAGCTCTGCGCGCTGTCGCATCAGGGATCGTGGCGGACCCTGCGAAGAAACTCTCCTTGCCAGCCAGCGACAAGATCACGCTCAGGTGGCTGTTGGATCACATCCCTCTCACGTGGTGGCTTCCAGTCTTAGGCTTTCTTGGCGGCTTGTTCTTCGCGGGCGTTCAATCGACGCGCGTTGCAACCGTGCGGGAGATCTTCGGCCTGCCTGCTTACGAAGCGCCTGCTTCGAAGGTGACCACGCCGACACCACAAGAAAAACCGTAGATCCCGGGACGGGCATGGGTCTAACTCCGTCCGAGAGATTGGTTGCCGAGTTTTGTCAGCGATCGTTTCTGTCGCTTTGGACACATCGAAACCCGATTGGAAAGAACGGCAAAGAACTTTGCGATTGCCTGGTCGTCTGTGGTGCACATATCGTGATTGTTTCAGTCAAGGCGATTGACTATCAGAACACCGGCAATGACGATGGCTGGAAGCGATGGCAGAAGACGGCGATAGATAAGTCTGCAAGGCAGATTTGGGGAGCCGAGCGTTGGCTACGAGCTGCCGATCGCGTTCTACGAAATGATGGCCGCCAGATACAACTACCCCCGAAGAATGAACGCATGTTTCACCGCATCCTGGTTTCCCTCGGAGGTCGGGGTGCAGTTCCGCTTCGCTGGGGCGATCTTGGGCATGGTTTCGTCCATCTGCTTGACGAATACAGCCTCGCCGAAACATTTCGCGAACTCGATACCATCGGCGACTTTGTTACCTATCTGGCGGCGTGTGAATCACTATTCGACAAGGGAGTGCAACTCCTCTTCTCCGGCGGCGGCGCAGAGGATCTGCTCGCAATGTACGTTCAGCATGGTCCAGGCTTCGGCATCTTGGGCGCCGACAGCGTGCCCGACATGGCGCTGATCACCGATGGTATCTGGACAGCATTGCTGAACTCGCCCGACTATCAAACGCGAAATGCAGATCTTGAATCCTCCTACGCATGGGACCGCTTGATCGAGCACTACGCCGATGATCTATTGGCTGACGGCATGTTCGACATGCACAGCAAGGAGGTAACCAGGAACGAATTGGCGCTGGTTGCGATGGCTCTTCAGCCCCGTGGACACCGGGCCAATCTGGCTGATGCATTTCTTGAGTTTCTGAGTCCCGGCTCATCGAGGGTCTCCGCGCGCGTCGTGGTGGCCGCGAACTCGACCGCCTTCGTCTTTCTTAGCGGCGACTCAAACGACAGAGAACATCGGGCGCGCGAACTGGCTCTTCGTTGCCTTGTTGTACGGGGTCGATGCAACGGGGTGACCACAGTCGTCGGCATCGCCACAGACAGGCCAACGCAAGGCAAGCCCGGCCACTCATCGGATATCGCGTACCTACACATGCCAATCTGGAGCGCCGAAGACGGTAGCCGGGTTGAAGGTATTCAGGCTGAGCTTGGATACTTCAAGGACACGAAGTGGCGCAGCTAGCCCTCGTCTCGAGAGCACCGGTATGAGCCGCCCGCGTGAACGGCGAGCCTATGCGCCACCGCGCACGCGAGTCTTTCTTTTCAGAAAGCCACCTTGTTCGCGCCCTTCAACGCAAGGATCTCGCGCGCCTCATCGGGTGACGCGATATCGAGCCCCAGTCCCTCGACGATTTCTCGCCATCCGCACTTGCTCGGCGTTCGCCGCCGCCAGGCGCCCTTTGCCGGCCCACAGCGAATCCTCGAGACCGACGCGCACGTTGCCACCCATCGCCGCGCCCATCGCGACCACCGAATCGGCGCGGGCGGGCATGAGGCGGCGGTCAATAGCGTCGCCAAAACTGGCAGGGCGAGTTTGGCTAAGTACATCAGACGCATACGACCTCCTCCTGCAGATCATGTTGACAGAAGCTGACCGACTTACTGATGTCGAGTAGTGCTTGCGCTGCAGTGAACACGACCAATCCTGCTCCGCAAGCTCTCTCGAACGCAACGGCAGATTCACACCCGATCGTTAGCGCGGCTCACAGCGGTCGCTCGGCAGCAGCAAAATCGCGAGCTCCCGGGCTCTAACTCCAGTGCCGAAACCCGAGCGGCAATCGCCGCGGCGCGCGTGGACCACCTGCGGCCGGGCATCTACATGAGCGTTCCGTGTTCACCGAACGTTCGCGTTCGGAGCGTCCGATGAACCCTATTCCGGCTCCGCACCAGGATGCCGACCGAGCCGAGCAAGACAATGCTTCCGCGTTGCTAGCGCGCCGCAAGGCCGTGTTTTCGCCGGCCGGTTCGGCACTTCTCGACTTGGCATGCGAGACTGCGAAAGTCGTGCGCGTGCGTCAATGGCCGGCGCGCCACGGGACTCCTGCGTCAAGGGCGATCTGGAGTTTTCGTCACGCCGATGGTCTCGAGAACGTTTGAGTTCGCGTCGTCCGGAAGCGAGATGTACAGCTTCAACCCTCCCAGGATGGCGGCGAGCGCGCACGCCAGCGCCTCGCGCGCGCGTTCGCGCGGCACATAACTCCACTGCCAATCCATGCCATCCGGCTTGATATCCAGTTGCGCGTTTCCGTTCGGCATGCTCAGCGCGCGCCGGACGGAAGCCCCACCTTCGAACCTGGCCATCGTTACCTCCCTTCAGTGTTGACCGGCCATCCACGAAGTCGCGGCGCCGGCCGCTTCGGAGTCTTCGTCCAGCAGCAACGCTGACATCGCTGCAAGCCCGCCCGCAAGCAAGTTCTCGCGCTCACGCGCCCGATCGTCGTCGTCGAGAAGCAAGGCGGAGATCGCGCCGAACCCGTTCGCCAACAAGTGCTCGGGCTCGCGCGACGTCTCATCGTCCTCGTCGAGCAGCAGCGCATTGATCGCCGCCACGGCGTTGCCCAGGACTTCGAATGCCGCCAGCGGTTCGAGGCCGCGCGAAACCGAGAAGCTCGTTCGGAACGTCTCGGTGCGGCGGCCTCCGGCCGTGATGAGGCGATGGAGTTGCCGGCGCCAGTCGACGAGCCGCCGGCCGTAAAGCCGCGCGACCTGGTCGGCGTCCAGTTCATGAATGAGGCCCCAGTGCGGGATCGCCCCGCGCGTGCGCGCGATGGCGTGCACGCGGCGTTTGAACTCTTCGTGCCCCGCGATGCCCCGCAGGATCAGGAACTCCACCGATGCCGTGCGCGCGAACTGCTGCATGCCGATCGAGGCCCGGGTGCCGCGCGTGAAGCGTATCGAGAGTCCGAACGCCGGCGGCAAATTGTTGTCGTAAAACTCACGCGTGAGCGCGAAGATGTCGTCCATGAAGTCGAACAGACGGGTGCTGCCAGCTGTCGCGGGCAGCGCGAACTCCATGCCATCGATTTCGCGCAGGCACTCGGGCAAATCGCGCCACGCCTGGCTGCATGGCGGCTGCGACGTGGCGACGCGAAAGCTGGAGTTGACAATGGGCGCGGCGCCGGGGTCGCGGATGAAGCCGACGAGCGCGTCGACCATGGCGGGCACAACGAGCTTCAGGTTCAGCCCGGTTGCCCGATTGACGATGGTCGCCAGCCGCGCGGCCATGTTTTCGCCGGGAAACTGAAGCAGTGTGGTAATGGCGGTCTGTAGAGCCAGGATGCCCGTTGTCGCCGCCGCAATCGCCGTGGTCGCGGCACTGGTGTAGAGGATCGGGCCGATGATCGGGATGGCGAGCATCCAGGCAAGGCCTGCCACCGCCGCCGCCGCGACCGCCGCGATCAGCGCCGGAATGACCGCCAGGATGCCGCTCAGGATCGGCGTCAGCGGCTGCAGATTGCAGAAGAAGCTGAAGTAGTCCGGCGAGGTCTTTTCGTTGGATGGCTCGGTCGTGACGTTGCGCTCGCAGACGATCGCGACACGCTCACCGGACGCGTTCGCGTACGGGTTCACGACCACTTCCATGAAGCGCGGGCCTGGGTACGGCACCGACGCGTCGATGACCTTCGTCCGAATGCGCTCGCGCGCCAGGGTCCAGTTGATGCGTTCGCGGTCTTCGCGCAGGTTGAAGGCGTCCACGACCTCCACGACGACTGCGTAGATCACGCCCATTCGACCGGCCGAGACCAGCACCGCGTCGAAGAGCGCCGAGTCGTACGCGATGCGGATGTCGTTGCACAGCCGGCCCGCGTCGCGCGCCGCTTCGAGCCGACTGCGCAGCGTGATGTTGCCGGTGCCTTCGTCCGGCTCGATCCACCACTCCTGAGCACCAGGGCCGACGAGATGAATCGCGCGCACGTGATCGGCGATCGGCGGGAGGTCCACGTCCGAGCCATGCGTCGCGGTGCCGAGCACACCGGCGAGCGACTGCCCGTTGCTGCCGCCGAGTGTCGGCATCGCCTTGCTGCGCGCTTCGAGTGCGCAATTGAGCGCATGGATCTTGATGCCGGCTTCGACGTGTACGAGGTTCGACGCCCTCGCACGCGCCACGTCCGTCAGCGCAAACGGCAGGAGAGTGGCCGTGCCCGATGCGTCGTCTCCGTTGAGGATGGCCGCGAGTGCGGCGATGTCGATGACATGCGTGACTTCGCGTGTCAGTGCCACCTGCGTGTACGACCAGTGGCTGCCGATGGCACGCGCGACCCCGCCGCCGTTCTCGACCGATTGCACCGCCGCCGCGAGCTCCGCGACGGAGCCGGGCGCGATCAGAAAGGGAGGCTGAACCTGATGCGTGCGCGACCAGTTCCGCAGGACCGGGAGCAAGGTACGACCACCGACTGAGCCGTCGCCGATGCATGGCACGACAAGCCTCCGTGACGAATGCGAACTGCGCGGAGGTTAGCCGACGGACTCGTGTCGCGGCAGGGCAGCGCTTGTCGAATAGTCGGCACGAATTTCTAGCCCTGCCATCAACCGCGAAGTACGCTGACGCGATCGGCACGCGTTCGCTCGGCTCCCGCTGAGACAGTTCGCTAATGGTGCCCTCGGGGGCGGCGCTATAGAGATCGTAGCGGCGGCAGCGAGAATATGTGCCAACGCGCACGCGAGTCTTTCTCTTCAGAAAGCCACCGTGCTCGCGCCCTTCAACGCAAGAATCTCCCGCGCCTCATCCGGCGTCGCGATATCGAGCCCCAGTCCCTCGACAATCGTTCTCGCCATCCGCACCTGCTCGGCATTCGACGCCGCCAACCGCCCCTTGCCGGCCCAAAGCGAATCATCGAGACCGACGCGCACGTTGCCGCCCATCGCCGCGCCCATCGCGACCACCGGCATTTGATTGCGACCGGCGCCGAGCACCGACCAGCGATAGTTGTCGCCGAACAGGCGATTCACCGTGCGCCGCATGTGGTGCACGTCGTCCGGATGCGCGCCGATACCGCCCAGCGCTCCGAATACGGTCTGAATGAACAGCGGCGCCTTGACGATCCCTTCTTGCCAAAAGTAGTGCAGGTTGTAGAGGTGGCTCGTGTCGTAGCACTCGAACTCGTAGCGCGTGCCGGTCTCGTTCAACGTGCGCAACGCGTAATTGATGTCCTTGAACGAGTTGCGGAACACCAGGTCGCGCGAGTTCTCCAGCATCTGCGGCTCCCACGCGTACTTGAACTGCTTATGCCGGCGCAGCATCGGAAACAGGCCGAGGTTCATCGAACCCATGTTCAGGCTCGCCACTTCGGGCTTGAACACCACCGAGGGGCGGAGTCGTTCTTCGATCGACATGAACGGTGAGCCGCCGGTCGTCAGGTTGACGACGACGTTGCTGCGCCGGCGGATCGTGCGCAAAAACGGCTCGAACGCCTCGGGGCTCTGATCCGGCCGGCCGTCGGTCGGATTGCGCGCATGCAGATGCACGATCGCCGCACCGGCCTCGGCGGCACCGAGCGCGGCCTCGGCGATCTCCTCGGCGGTCACCGGCAAGTGCGGCGACATCGATGGCGTGTAGATCGAACCGGTCACCGCGCAGGTGATGATGACTTTGTGCTCAGGCATTCGAGGCTCCGGGTGTTGGCTCGGCATCGCGAAAGTAGTCGGGGCGGCCGGCGGTCCACATCTCGCCCCATAGGCGCCCGCCGCCATCGACGGTCATCACTTCGCCGGTCATGAAGCTCGCTGCGGGGCTCGCGAGAACACCGCGGCTTCGGCGATTTCGTGCACGCGCGCCGGGCGCCGCAGCGGATTGGCGCGATGAAACTCGCTGCGTCCCTCGGGCGGATACACGTCGAGCCCTTCGCTGGCGGTCAGCCCGGGTGCGAGGCAGTTAGCGCGAATGCCAAGCGGCGCCCCACTCGACCGCGACGGTGCGCACCGCACCGATCACGCCGGCGCGCGCGACCATCGAATGGGCGATGCCGGGCATGCCGCGATCGACGACGGCGATCACGTTGACGATTGCGCCGGGCGCGTTGGCATCGCGCCAATGGCGCGCGGCCGTCTGCATCATCGTCCAGGTGCCGTTGAGATTGGTATCGATGACCGCGTTCCAGCCCTTTGACGCTGAAATCGATCGCCGGCTGCGCGAACTGCCCGCCGGCGTTGTTGACCACCGCCGCCAACGTGCCGCACTCGGCGCCGATGCGCGCGAACAGCGCTTCCACTTGTTCCGGCTCGCGCACGTTCGTTGCGATCGGCAGCATGCGCGCGCCATGATGGCGCGCGAACTGCGCCACGCGTTCGAGCTTTTCCAACGTGCGGCCGCAGACGATCACCTGCGCGCCGAGCCGCGCCAATAACAGCGCAATCGCGCGGCCGATCCCGCTGCCGCCACCCGACACGAGGACGTTGTGGCCTGCGAACAAGTCGCTGCGATAGACGGTCGGCTCTTGCCACAGCCGCTCGGCGATCGAATCCATTGATGATGTCATTCCGAGCGAAGCGAGGAATCCCAAACCGTTTGGCTCTGCTGAGATGTCTCTCTCGCTTCGCTCACTCGACATGACATGCCTACCGACCTTCGAACACCGCGGCGCGCCGCTCGATGCGCGCGGCCACACCTTCCTGCGCATCGCGCGTGGCCGACACTTTCGCCAAGGTCAGCGATTCGTCTTCGAGTTGCGCCTCGATCTCCATGCGACCGGCGCGTAGGAACAGCCGCTTGATTTCGCCGTAGGCGACCGTCGGACCCGCTGCGAGGCTGCGCGTAATCGCGAGCGCCGCTTCGGCAAGCTGCGCATCGGCGACAACCCGATCGACCAGCCCAGTGTGCAACGCCTCTTCGCTCGTCAGCACTTCGGCCAGCAACACGAAGCGACGCGCCCGCGCCACGCCCATGCGCGCGGTCAAGGTCACGCTCGAACCGGAATCGCAACTGAAGCCAAGCTGCGCAAACGCCGAGCCGAGCTTCGCCGATTGCGCGGCGATGACCACATCGCAACCGGCGATCAGCGAGACCGCACCACCCATGGCCCAGCCCTGCACCTCGGCGACGATCGGCACCGGTAGCTGCCACGCGCGCGCCAGTCCGGCGTGAAAGTCGCTGGTCCAGCTCCGCACGATGGGCGCCAAGTTGGCTCGCTCCGGATAGAACTTCTTCAGGTCGCCGCCGAAACTGAAATTCGATCCTTCTGCGCACAGCAGCACGGCGCGCAGCCCCGGCGCGTCCGACAATTCAGCAATCACACGCTTGAAGTCGCGCGCGAAGTCGCCATCGACGGGATTGTCGCGCTGCGCTTCGGTCAACGTCACGGTCGCCAGCCCGTCCGCGAATTGCAGCCGCATCGACGAAGTTGCTTGCATCTCGGCCTACCTCCTCGTCGCATCGCGCAGCCGAATTAGCGCGCGTCCTTCGACCGACATCACCACTTCGCCTGTCTGGTTGATCAGTTCCTGCCGCACGAACAGCGCGCCGCGATCAGGCTTGCTTTGCGAGCGGCGCGTCTCGAGCACTGTTACGCGCGCGTGCAGCCGATCGCCTGGACGTACCGGTCGCGGCCAGCGCAGGTTATCGACGCCGGGCGAACCCAGTCCCGACGCGGGCGCGATCAAGTGATCGACCATCATCCGCATCATGATCGAGCCGGTCATCCAGCCGCTCGCGATCAGTCCACCGAATAGCGAGCGCTTTGCCGCGGCGGCACCCACGTGAAACGGCTGCGGGTCGTAGCGGCGCGCGAATTCGATGATCTCTTCTTCGGTGACCAGATGGTCGCCGAACTCGAAGGTCTCGCCGGCGGCGTAGTCCTCGAACCAGCGTTCTTTCAGCGGCACCGACATTCGAGTTGCTCGTCAGCCATCGCCGCCACTCTTGCTTCCGCGTCTACGTCATCGCTCCAGTTCGCGGCGCCCAGCGGCGCGAGGCGCGGATAGTGCTCGGCGAACACGCGCACCAGCTCGTCGCGCGGAATCTCGTCGTATTCGCCGCGAAAACGCACGTACTCCATGTGGCGATTGCCGTCGAGGTCGAACGGGTGATAGATAGAATCCTCGCGGCCGTCGAACTCGAGCGTGCGCAAGCGCAGCTTCGTGCAGAGCTCGACGTTGAACGCCGGCGTCGCCTTGATCCACTGCCCGTCGAGCGCGATTGCGGTGTAGCCATGGCAGTAGAAGATGTCGGTGCCCATCCACTCGCGCAGGCGCGCGGTCGACACGTGGTTGCGCACGTCGGCGAGTCCGATTCGTGCCGGCACGCCGACCACGCGGCACGCCGCCGCGAGCAGCGCCGCTTTCGGCACGCACCAGCCGTGGCCATTGGCCAGCACACTGCTCGCCGCGAGGCCGCGCACCGACAGATCGATCTTGTACGGGTCGTACCGAAAGCCGTCGCGCACCGCGTAGTAGAGCTTGACCGCGCGTTCGCGCGGATCGGTGTTGCCAGCGTTGGAGCGCGCGAACGCAACCACGGCCGGGTGTTCGGAATCGATCATCGTGGGCTGTGGCATTGAATCACCCGTGCATGGTCAGTCCGCCCGAGACGCTGATCGTCTGGCCGGTGATGCAAGCGACGTCATCGCTGGCGAGAAAAGCGACGAGGCCGGGATAGTCGTCATTTGAACCCGGCTTCCGCCGGGACTGTGAGTCAGTTAGATTTTTAGATATGGAGGGGTCAGAGCCCATGTTTTCGGAAGTGCGGCCGTACTTTGCGGGCAAGCCGTCCCGCCGAAAAATGGTGTCAAATCTCCGGGGTCAGACCCCATTTTCGGCGGACGCTGTGGCTTCGAAGTTCAATCCGCGCACCCGAAAATGGGCTCTGACCCCTCCAGATCTAACCAACTTCAACTCGGCCCTTGAGTCTGTTGAACCCG
>Ga0187892_10006232_pt1 | contig 17919 bp, 11 predicted proteins | sample MA1701073metaG_FD_139345 | JGI IMG/M metagenome (GOLD analysis project Ga0187892, IMG submission 139345) | Bio-ooze microbial communities from a basaltic lava cave in the Kipuka Kanohina Cave System on the Island of Hawaii, USA - MA170107-3 metaG ... | reverse complement strand
GTGTAGCCACCGGCAGACCCATGGCCACCTTTGGCTCCAAACTGCTGTGCCACTCCGAAGAAGTGCGGATATGAAGCAGGTTCCTCTCTTGCCAGCCGTTTAAGCTCCGCGAAAGAATCTGTAAGCCCCGGAGCAAATATTAAGGTAAAACCCCAACCGAGCATGCTTTGAAGATTTTCGCGGTAGTTAGGTGGCACAGGGCTAGAAATGAATTCGCCTTCATCGAGATGGTTGTGCATATCCGCAAGACCGGGGATGACATATTTTCCCGTCGCGTCAATCCTTTGCGCACCCTCAGGTACCTTGGTTTGTGCAACCAGGCCAACCTGAGTTATTCGATTGCCCTTTATTACTATTACTGCCTCGCTGAGTGGACCGCGACCGGTACCGTCTATGAGAGTTGCTCCGACAATTGTGGTGACCCTCTCAGGCTGGACTTGGGCGACCCCCTGAATGGAAAAGATGATCGAAAGAAAGGTTAAGATGATCGATAAATGCATCATTTTTCCTATCACTCCTGCCACACTGAAGAATTTGTCGGCAATCGCATCCCTAACAAAGGTGCTAAACGGCTGCGATCTGGCTTGCCGGCTTCCAAACTCGGTACGGGCCAAGCCTCGTCATCAATACCGCGCCGATGATTGTTGCCACGATAAATATCCCTAGAACCACACGATAAGACCCAGTTTTATCAAAACCAATCCCCATCATTAACGGGCCCACCACTCCTCCTAGCGCAAAGCTGATCAATGCGTAACCGTAGATCTCCGCATAAGACTGCAGACCAAAGTACCGGCTCACTGCATAAGCAATGATGTCATTCTCGGCTCCCATTCCCATTCCAATCAAAAAAGCCGCAGCAAAGTTCCAGACTCCGCTTGCGCCACTCCAAAGCAGCAGAATTCCCAAGGCTGCACCTGTGAAGAAAATCATTGCAACGTAGGAAGCGAAAAATCTGTCCAGCATGAAACCGCTTGAGACCCTGCCAAAGATGACGGCGCCACCCAGCACCGACGTTGCAAAGGCAGCCTTTTGTCCGCTAATTCCGCGATCAGTAAGCATTGGTGCAAGGTGAATCAAACAACCGACAACGCTGATGCCGATCAAAAAGAAGGCGATAAACAGGAGCCAGAAGGTTCCGGAACGGAGCGCTTCACCACTTGTTACGCCAAGCGCCTCGACGAAATCTATTTGCTTTGAACTCTCCTCGCCGTCAGGTGGCAAACCCATCAATTGCGGTTTGTCTACCAGGAAAAAAGCAACTACCGGGATCGTAACGGCGATCACCATCAAGCCCAGAATCGCATAGGCGCCACGCCACCCCGCCAAAGCAGTCAATCCATATGCAATGGTTGGCATGAGAAACGTGCTCAAACCTACGCCAATTGCCGCCAGCCCCAAAGCCAGACCGCGCTTCTTGTCGAACCAATGTGAGATCACGCCCGAGTAAGGCACCAGTGATGAACCTCCACCTACTAAACCCATGACCAGGTATATAAGGTAGAACTGCCACAGATTATTCGAGAGAAAGTTGAAAGAGATCATGCAGAGGCCAAAGATCAACACCGATGGAATAATGATCTTACGCGCTCCGATGCGATCGATAAGTCGACCTATTAAGGGCGTAGCCAGGCAATAAACAAGAAGCGAAAGCGAATAGGCCAGCGAGATTTCAGTCCGGCTCCAATCAAACTCCTTACTGATAGGATTTGAAAATATGCCAAACGTAAAGCTAATGACAGCACCATAGCCCATGAAGAGTCCGATCGCGGAAACGACCACGACCCACCACCCGTAAAAAAACTTTTTTCGCGTCCGTTCCACGATCGTCCAATTACTCCCACTGACTGCATTAGAATTTGTGGACCGGAGCAAAGACTCGATCAATCATGGGCTCAAAGTGTTCTAGCGGCAGACTTTTGTAGTCGGGATCAAATGAGGTCTGGTCCCAGGAGTCAGAAAACTTGCAAGCAGTTTCGTACCACGGCTGGTCTGCATATTGCTTCCGAGCCTCCGGATCCTTACCGATAAAAGCGTAGATGTATCGACCCTGAAAATCCTGATGAGTGCGAACAATCTCGTAAGTATCCTTTGAGACGTACGGTTTTAGAATCTCAGCGCTGATGGCGCCGTGATTTGCGTCAGAGATTGCCTTCCCAATGTCGTGGCAGAGCGCTCCCACTATCAACTCCTCGCTTGCCCCACCCCGTTCAGCCCGTGTAGCCGTTTGAAGAGCATGCTCCAGTTGGTTTACAGGAAAGCCATCTACCTGTTCTTGCAACTGGCGTAGCAGGGATTTGATCATCTGAGGCATGCGGGCTTGCCGCTCAATTAGAGCCGTAGCGATGATCTCAATGTCTTCCGAGCCAGCACGCAATTGATCCATTCTGGTGAAAGCCATGGTTTCCTCCTTAAGTCACTCAAACTTGCTGGGTCGTATAGGTTTTAATCCTCTCCTCGTCGAGCTCTACCCCGATTCCTGGTGCCTGAGGTATGTCAAGATAGCCATCGGCCGCAATTCTAATCGGGGTCTGGAGAAGTACGTCTCGTGTCTCTGGCGTCCAGGTTGGGGGCTCCAAAATGTACTCAAAATAGGGACAGTTTGGAATCGCTCCGGTAATTTGCAAATTCGCGGCCAGCCACAGTCCTCCGACCCCGGCGGTGTGCAGGATGCAAGGTCGGTTTGCCGCTTCAGCCAGAGCAGAGATCTTTTTTGTTTCGAGTATTCCGCCGGACCAGTGGGGGTCGGGTTGAACGATGTCATAGACTCCACCTTCCAAAAATTCCCGGAAGCGATGTACGCCCCATTCGAGTTCACCGCCAGCTATAGGGATCTCTGCCAGCCGCGCCAGTTCTGCTAGCCCTTTTAGGTCGTCTTTGGGTAGCGGTTCTTCCAGCCAAACTACATCCAGTTGATCTAGCTCTTTCGACATCCATAAGGCCGTGCGAAAAGACCAAAAGGGAGGTTCGGTAGTCCAGGCTTGATTGGCGTCAACCATAATCTCCATTTTATCGCCCACCGCTCTCCTTACCGTTTCGATGACCTTCAGATCGTCTTTCGGCTCAGGCCGGTGCGCCCTAAGTTTGATAGCCCTAAAGCCCTGGCTCAGATAAAAGAGCGCGTCCTCCGCGTGTTCCTCAGCAGATTTGAGCTGTAGAGTTGAGGCATAGGCTTTAACTCGATCCTGACTTCCTCCAAGGAGCTTGTAGATGGGCTGCCCACATGCCTTGCCAATGACATCCCAGAGAGCAATCTCAATCGCCCACGGTTTGGAACCGATGAACGCCGCATAACGCAACTTGCTCATAATCCTTTCCACTGTAAAAGGATCGGCTCCTATTAGGCTCGACTTAAGATAGCTAATCTGCGAACCGGTAACACCCATCACGTGCTGGGGCGTGAACTCTACCGCGCTGCCTACTGGTCCCTCGTCTGTCAAAATGCGTATTAGTGCCAAAGGAAACGATTTGTAGGAAGTAGTGGGATCCCACGCTGGACGAAGGGGAACATCCAACGGGATTTCGATACTTACAAACTTGACATCAGTTATCTTCATCTACACATTTCCCAAAGACCAAGTAGGCATCGCGCTCACAGGCTGCCGCGGTTGATACTGGTATTTAGCCAGGTGCTTCTCATCAATGACGATACCAAGGCCCGGTCCGTCCGGAAGCCTTAACTTTCCCTCTTTGATCGCTTCGGGCGAGAGAATGGGTTCCTTTAATAACGCACGCCAAACGCGATCGAATGTAAAGGTGTACTCGAGCATCCACAAATTAGGTAAAGTGGCACTCAAGTGTAAATTCGCAGCCAGCGCCAATGGACCAGCTGCCGAGTGTGGCACAACCGGAACGCCAAACGACTCTGCCAGGGAAGCAATTCGTCGGCATTCGGATATTCCACCTGAAATCGCTGCATCAGGTTGAATCACGTCTGCGCGGCGATGGATGAGACAATCCTGAAAGTCCTGAGTAAGAAATAGGTGCTCACCATAAGCAATCGGCACTGGAGACTTGTCGACCAAGCGAGCAATTCCCTCACGATCATTCTGCGGAATTGGCTCTTCGAAGAAGCGAATATCCAGATCTTTAAGGGCGTGAGCAATCTCCAAAGCCGTGCGTACAGTGAAGTGCTCACCTCCGTCGACCATAACCTGAACGTCATCTTTTATTAGAGCTCTAAACTTTTGCAAAGTATTGAGATCCTGGCGGAAGTTGAGACCAAGCCGAACCTTAAGAGCTCTTACTCCACGACTTAAACAGGGTTGAAGTAATTGCAGATGTAGTTCGGGTCCTCCTTCTTCCAGGACTGTGCTCGAAGCATACACGGGGATCGCATCGTTCAATCGACCGAGCATTTGACTAACCGATTGGTTCCGGATCTTGCCAACAAGGTCCCAAAGCGCGATCTCAATTCCACTTATTGTTTGGACTCCGATTCCCTGGTCCCCGAGGCGCCGACGCGTCCAGCCTCTCAACTTCTGGAACAGTCGTTCGAGAGCCAGCGGATCCTCGCCGATCAAATAGGGCGTAAACGCCTCCTCAATAATAGCTTTGACACTAAGTGGATAGTTGCATCCGTAGCTATCACAAACTTCCCCAAAACCAACCAGCCCTTCGTCGGTTTCAATACGCACTAACAGGTGGTTCAAATTCTGCTCGAAGAGATACTTTGGCCGCTCCACTGTAAAGGTAAGTGGAATGGCTTTCACTGATGTGATTTTCATTTTAAGTTCTAATCTGAAAGAGGGCTGAGCAAAAACCATTCCAGCAGAATTGGGATTCAAAATGTGCCAGCGCAGATAAATTGAGGTTTTACTTCTAGGAGCGCTAACTGCAAATCAAAGTGGGTTCAGTAGTTTAGTGGGGTTGTAGAGTTTTCCCCCTTTTATGATCCCAGTAATTGTTCGAACGTTACCGATATCTGCCAGTGGATCGGCATTTAGGATCAAGAGATCTGCAATTTTTCCAGGCTCTATCGTGCCAAGGTCCCTTTCAAGAGCCAGCATGCGAGCGGCATTTAAAGTTGCCGCCTGAAGAGCTTCGGTGGTTGTAAGTCCGGCTTCAACCATTAAGGTCAACTCTAGCTGACTAGCCAAACCAAGCACGACCCCTGTACCTGCCCCCCCGCTGGGTGTATCCGAACCGAGGACTATCACCACGCCTGACTCCTGAAGTTTTTTCAGGTTTTGACGCAAGAAAGGAAGCTTAGCCTTGGCAATCGAGAGTTTGTTCCATCTTGCTTCCCACTGCTCAATCGACTTGGGATTCATCCCCACTCTTATGATCTTTTCGGAAACCCATCCCCTTTGATTAAACGCCGATATCCGTTGTGCCCAGCCACGAAGATCTGCAACCGATTCAAAAATAGCATGTGTGCTGATATACACGGCCTGATTCTTCCTCATCAGGGAGATGAGTTCATCATCTACTGGGTCGGAAATGATGGCATGGACCAGCCCATCGGCACCTAACCTAAGTACCTCTTTTGCATGCTTTAGAATAGGAGCATGAACATACGCCTTGAGACGTTGTTCATGGGCCTCGTCAATAATCGCCGCTACAACTTCGAGCGGCAACATAGGTCGGTGTTCGTCGGTTACATAGCTAAGGTCGTCATAGACAATCTTGACGCCGTACACGTCTGCATTCTTTAGCTTCCGCACTTGGGCGCGGGCCTCCTGTGGCGAATCCGGCGTATAGGCTCCAAGTGCTGCGCCGTGTCCGCCCTTTGCGGTAAACCGCACACCGACTCCGCGAAAATGCGGAAAAGGAGAATCATCTCCAGCAGCCGCAAGCTTCAGATCAGCAAAGATCTGGAGATCCGGAATTCCCATATGAAACAAATTCGTAAATCCCCAGCCGAGCATGCGAGCAAGATTCTTCTTAAAATCAGGTGGTCCCTCGCTCAAACTAAACGTGCCGTCGCCGAGATGATTGTGCATGTCGGCCAATCCGGGAATTAAGTACTTCCCACGCGCGTCTATTGTTTTTGCCCCGTGCGGCACTTTTGTGCTGCTGCGGGGACCGACGGCACTGATGCGACGGCCTCTGATTACTACCACAGCATCTCGTAACGGCGCACGCCCCGTCCCGTCTATGATTGTCGCCCCGGATACGGCCTTTAGATGCTGGCCCAGCACGCTCGTGACCGGGGCCAGCAGTAGTGCCAAGAGGACTAGGTTCAAATTGGCAGAATGCATATTTACTTCGGGCTAGAAGAGGAACTTAAACGCAAATTGCATCTGTCGTTCCGGCGTAGAGGTACTCAAGACGCGGCCAAAATTAGGCGAATTAAAGTCACTAACAGGTATGCCGAAGTTGGCATGATTGAACAGATTGAAGATCTCCCAACGGAATTCGAAACGTCGCAGCTCGCTGAGGCGTACCTCCTTCGATAAACCGATGTCAAAATTCACGATACCGTCGGCGGTAAGTATGTTTCGCCCGGCTGTCCCAAAATTCAGTGTGGGTCGAGCTGCTGAAGCCACAAACCGTGAAAAGGCGCCCGTATCGAACCATCGTTCGGGTGTTCGCTGACTGCTTGGAAGATTGGGATTACGAAGGACATCGGGCCGTGACATTTGCGGCGTGCCAGTTAGTGAAGGATCGGCTGTATCTATTGCGGAAAAAGGGTTGCCCGATTGCAGTGTGGTGATTCCGCTGACCCTCCATCCACCCAGGACTGTTGCCGGAAGACCTGGGCTTTGATTGAAGAAGGGCAGCTCATAGATATAACTAACGACAAATCTGTGACGGGAATCGAAAGCCGAGAGTCCTCTCTCGGCGGCAAGGTTGCGCGAATCCTGCGGGCGAAGTACCTGTCCTGGTATTCGGAAGAACGAAAGTGGCTTGCTGGTGTCATCGATGGCCTTAGACCAGGTGTAGGCAACTTGAAATGACAGCCCCCTATTAAGGCGCTGGGTGACGGTAGCCTGCATCCCGTGGTAGTTCGAATTAAAGATCGACGATGCCAAAAAGAGTTGACCGATCGGGTTATACGGTCTTCGCGAGCGAACGTTTGCAGCAGCGTTAGTCGCTCCAGGTCTCCATATGGCCTGATTAGGATCAAAATCTCCCGGAAGATTCGTTCCCTTATTACCTACGTAAGCCAACTCTAAAGCCAGTGACGGTAAGAGTTGTCTTTGTATGGTAAGGTTCCAGTGTTGGACGTATCCAAGCTTGAAATCTGAGTTGAGTAGTCCAACTGTAAATCCCGGCGAAAGCGGTAAGGGAAATTTTATCGGCGGCGTAAAGGGACTATTGCCATTGTACGGGTCGGCCAAGGATGTTGGAAACAGCGCGACAAAGAAAGGCTGAAAGTCAGGTGGTTGTTGAACTGTGAATTGTTGAACCAACGCAGATTCATCGTAAAAGATTCCATAGCCGGCGCGGACGCTCGTCTTCCCATCTCCATAAGGATCCCAAGCGAGTCCCACCCGGGGAGCAATGTTGTCTTTTTCGGTTGGGAAAAGCGTTCTCGGAATACCGGGGTCGCCCGGGCGAAGGATTCCTCGCGGCAACGTAGGAGCGACAATGGACTGGACGCCTGGAACAAAAGTAGCGAAAAGGTTATCGCGCTCCGTGAACCCTGGCACAAGTTCGTAGCGCAGACCAAGGTTTAGGGTCAGCCGGCGATTTACGCGGAAGTTATCCTGAAAGTAGAGATAGGCTGCAGTTTGACTGAGCTTCTTATCCTCGCGCCCGCCCACCTGAGAGAAAACAAAAGCTCTGCCCAGAACCAGATCTCCGAGCGGGCTACCAGTGAAGGTTCCATTAAACTGAAACGATCCAAAGGAAAGCGAGGGGAACAAACCGAAGATCCTCGAGTTTCGGATATCGACGCCGAATTTAAGACTGTGCCGACCCCTGTTAATTGCAACGTTCTCTACGATCTCGTAAAACTCGCTTCTACGGCTATTGAAAAGCGTATATCCCAACGACGAATTTCCAAAGACAAGGATCTGCGGAATGACAGCTACCGAAGCAGGCTGTGGGTAGACGAATCCCACCGAGGTAGGGTCCAAGGGATTGATTGGTGCACCGTTTTCAACGTTCGCACGCGCATAGGAAAGCCGCAGTTCATTGATAACTGTCGGAGAGAAGATGTGCGTGTCAGAGAGCATAAAGTTTTGAAATCTGCTCGTATCGGCAAATGCGAAACCCGGCACCTCAACTACACCGGTTGGGCTCGTCGTTGCCCCCTTGGGCCTAAGGAACGTCCCCTCATCTAAAAGGTAGCGACCAGTGAGCGTGTTTTTGCCGGTAATCAGGGCATGATCTACCCGGACCATGAACTGGTCGCGGTCGTTGCTCCCGGTTGGCGAGTAAGCGAAGATGTTTGACCCTTGATTAGGTTGGGGATAAAGGGCGAGTAAGTTGCGTGCAATGGGATCAATTCTTTGCGGAGGAATAATATCATTTGGAAACCTCTGACCGGTCTGCGGATCGATTGGCTTAACTGCCTCTTGAGAGAAATCTCCCTGTCGCACGCGCAAGGATGGCACGATTGTACTGGTAGCTATTCCCTTCCTTTGGCGAAAGCCCTCGTAGCTTCCAAAAAAGAAGGTTCGGTCCTTTATTATAGGGCCACCAAAAGTTCCGCCGAACTGGTTCTGCTTCAGGGCCGGAACATCCGGGGCAAAGAAATTTCGCGCATCGAAAACATCATTACGAAGGAATTCATAAAGGCTGCCGCCAAATCGGTTCGTTCCACTTTTAGTGACGACAGTAACTATGGAACCCCCTGACCTTCCATATTCCGCACTGTAAGAATTTGTCAGTATCCTAAATTCCTGGAGTGCATCGGCTGAGGGTACAAGCATCGCGGCTCCTGACATTGGCTCCACATTGTTGACTCCATCCAACAGGTGATTGTTGGAGTTGATCCTCATGCCGTTAACGGCGAAGTTTACCGAGGTGCCACCGGGTGCACTGTTTAGGCCGCTTCCTACGACGTCTATATTGGGCACTGGGGGAGAAACACCCGGCTGTAGGAGGCCGAGCTGCAAAAAGTTTCGACCATTAAGGGGCAAATCAACTATACGTTGCTCTTCTACTACCTTTCCGAGGGTTGAACTCGCAGTGTCTATTTGGGTGGCCTGCGTGTCTATAACTACCGACTCAGTGACCTGGCCCAGTTCGAGCCGGAGATCGACCCTAAGCCTCTCCTCAATCTGTAAGACAAGCCCTGCTCGTTGGTGGGGCTTAAAACCAACAGCTTCAACGCTGACATTGTATGACCCGACGGACAACAGCGAGAAGGTGTAGTCTCCCTCATGATTTGTAGTTCCAGTACGGATCTGGTTGGTCTGGACACTCTGAACGGTCACGCTGGCGCCAGTGACGGCAGCCCCGGAAGGGTCTGTAATCGTACCGTAGATTGAGCCAGTCTGCGCCCGGGCTTCTGAAGCAACGATCGTCGGGATGATCAATGTAGTTGCAATGAGCAGGTAAGTTCTTAGAAGTGTTCGACGGGGTTTCATGTCTAACGACCTCCTGATGTTTTCGGGTTTTCCGTCTTTGGGGCCGAAATACAAAGGGGCCCACGCCACACTACTTTTTTTGACGGGTTCTTGAGCTGAGATGAGGAGTTAGATAATGACTTATGGCCTACTTGGTTTGATAATTATTAACGTTAGTGAGCGAGAATAAGGAGAATCGAGTTTTTAAACATTAAATGCGCGTTTCAGCTCGAGGACCGGCTTGACGGGCTACCGCCATTTCCCGTTCTTGAGGGTTGAATCTTTTGGGCTCTAAATACTTACCTGACTGGTTTTGCGGGGCGGGATCGAGACATCGCTCGCTGCCCGTAACTTTCAACCGCCTCTTTTCAACGTCCCCTGAGTTTCATATTGTGAGATGACGTATTATAGCATGATGGCTGGGCCTTGGAAAGTTTTTTCCTTCAAATTGCAGCTGATCCTGAATGGGACCAATTTATTGGACCTATCGGCATTGATTAGGCACCAAAACTCGGGTGCCTTGAATATCCCGAAAAGTAGGAGCGGTTGGGGCTCAAACTGAGACTTAAATTCGGCGTGGTTCGCTTCCACCTTTTTCACGCAATTTCTGACGGGCGGATCTGGAGCCTCGCTCTTAAAATAGTGACGTCGGATGAGAACTTACAGCAGAGGCGCCAAAGAGAGCACTCTGGCGAGCTTATTTAGATCTCGTGCAAGCTTTTCCCAAAGCAGAATGCCATTTTGTCTTCGTTCCGCACGCGTCAGGAAGCCTCTCTCACCTGGGAGATAAATTCGTTCGCTGTTGGGCCTTAGCCGCGAACCCTTAATTTCACAAACCAGATAGTCCATACGGCTCTTAAACTCATCGACAGGAAGAAACCGGCCTATGTCAACAGCGCCAAAACTCTGACAGACGCCAAGTGGTTGGGACATGTCGCGTCCAAAACCGCCTACAGCAGTGCCAAATAAGCCACCGCTAAGAACTCCGGTCAGAGAATCTACTACGATTCCTAAGCCGTAGCCTTTGTGTTTTCCGAATGGCAACAGAACCCCTCCCTGAAAAAGGACATTCGGATCGGTAGTTGGTTCACCCTCGCGATCAAGCATCCAATCGGCTGGAATGCGTTCGCCCTTTTCCGCAGCCACAAAAATTCTCGCTGCGGCCGCGGCACCAATCGCAGAATCGAAAATGACGGGCAACTCTTCTCGGGTTGGTACAGCAATAGCCATTGCATTGCTTCCTATGACTTTCGACATCCCGCCCCAAGCCACTAGAGCGGGCCCGGCGTTAGTCAGTGCCATTCCAATCATGTCTCTAGCCAGACCTTGGGCTGCGTAAAACCCAGCCATCCCAAAATGATTACTATTGCGAACAGTTATCAGGCTAATGCCGAACTGTTGAGCGCGTTCCAGTGCCAAGTCCATAGCCCGGTTTGCTATTACCTGACCAATCCCGCCATTCCCGTCTAGCTGAAGAATCGGACCTCCGTCATAGATAGTTTCGAGGGGCGCCTTTGTCTTAATCCCACCAGCTCTTAACATCTCAGCGTACATTGGCAACACCACAACTCCATGCGAATCGATTCCTCGTAGGCTGCTCTCTAGAAGCACATCAGCCCAAATTGAGGCATCTTCGGAAGACACACCAAGCCGCCGGAAAACCGCAATACAGAACTCTCTCAATTGTTGTTCGCCAACTCTGATTTCAGTGTTTGACATATCAACTTACTCTCGGGCGGATCTAAGCCAAATAGATTTCCATGCTGTACCGCCCTTCTGTACTGCCGCCCCCTATTGGTTTGTTCCGGCGCCCCGCGCCCTAGTCTCACGATGTGAAATCTCATGTTAGTTCGTGGAATCATCTTATAGATTAAAGCGGCAGATTAGGCAATTCAAAGTTAAAACGGGAGACAGAGGGTCGGGATCTCTGACGACAAAGGACGAAACGATGCAGCAAGACGCAGTGAAGGGACGTCCCGAGAAGCTTACCCAGAGCATAAAGGCTCACACGCTTTGACGTTGAATATCCACTCAGCCTGAAGACAGTGGCTTAATGTTCTGGTTCATGTGGAAGAAATTGGTCGGATCGTATTTGGTCTTGATCTGCTGGAGGCGCTTGTAGTTTGGACCGTAGGCGGCGATGGCCGGATCACCGGGCTCGTCATCGCCTAAATAATTCACATAGCGGCCCGGCCCAACAAAGGGCTCCATCTGGCCGTAGGTTGTTCGAGCCCAGGCAGTGCACCGATCGGTTTCCGCAGGCGCTAACCATTGGGAAAGGACCAGCAGATTGTATCCGTCCGCGCGATGCGGGAAGGCTGTCTCCGTCACACCCACGCGAGTTGCCGCGCCATGGAAATGCTCCAAAAGCATCTGGCCCAACGGGGACGGACAGGCACTGAAACATTCGATTAAAGCGTCGATAGTGTCGTCGCTTAGCTCTTGGAGAAAACTCGATTTCCAGTAGTTAAGCGCACCCTTTGGATAGCCGGCATCCAACATGCCGTTGAGCTGACTATATGGGATCGGACCAAGTGCATCCATTACCGGCGAGCCGAATTCCTTCAGCGGTCGTAGAGCCCTCTCGCCCTCTTCCAACGAACCACAGTGACAGGCGACCATGGCGGCCAGCTTTGCTCCCTCAGGCGAGTGAATGAGTGCGCCAAATACACTCATCTCGTCCGGCAGCGAGGAGGTCGTTTCGCGGAAGAACCTGAGCACGTCGCGAGCGCGTTCAAAAGGATGGGCAACGACCCCACCAGTGATCATCGGTCCAACAGGATGTAATTGATATTCGAATGACGTAGCGATACCAAAATTACCTCCACCTCCGCGAAGTGCCCAGAAGAGATCGGGATGATCTTTCTCGCTCGCGCGCAAAACCTTGCCTTCCGCGGTCACGAGTTCAACCGATCGGAGATTATCGAGTGCTAACCCGTACTTGCCCATTAACCACCCCAGGCCACCTCCAAGTGTCAGACCGGCGATTCCCGTCGAAGAGACGACGCCTCCAGTAACAGCCAGCCCATGCAGTTGCGTTTCGCGATTCAACTCGGCCCAGTTAACCCCACCTTGCGCGTGCGCTGTGCGGGACTCCGGATCCACCAGAATGCCTTTCATCGTCATTAAATCGATCATTAAGCCAGCGTCAATGGTCGCCCGCCCGGCTACGTTATGACCGCCACCACGAATTGCTACCTCAAGATTTAAAGAGCGCGCGAGCTTCACCGCTTCAACTACGTCGGCGACGCCACGGCAGCGAGCAATCAGCAGGGGGCGTTTGTCTATGAGACCGTTGTGAACTTTCCTGGCCTCCTCGTAACCCGCGTCTGTGGATTTCAGTAGCTGACCAGAGAATTTGATAGATAGTTCGCTGATGGCTGTGTCTAAGGCAGGGTTTGGGGTCATGTTCAATTCAATTCTCCTTAAGGGATTTGCAGGCATGATAGCACGGGCCATCAAGGAGTTTGCCATTGATGCGTTAGATCTTCGAACTGATATCTTCGAATTCGATTGAAGATTCATTTAAGCCTCAATATAACCAGTCTAGTTGGAAAATTTGCAGGTGAGGAAGGGGGCAAGCGCATCAGCGCGCGCCCCGCTCGGGTGCGATAGCATTAAGCTTCAATGGGAGATTCTATCTGCGCAAGGTTGAAACGCTGAAAGCGTTTCAACTTGTCGCCGGCACGAACTCTTCTATTCTGAGTTGCCGCAATCGCAGCCAAGCGGGGGCGCGCGCTGCCGCGCTTGCCCCCTTCCTCACCAAAATTTCCAGAGTTGAACTGTTACATTTGCGGCTAATACTGTCGAGGAATAGATTGCGGCCGACGCAGTAGACAGAGCCAAAAACAGGGCCAAAAGACAATAGACTGATTTGGCTTATTGCTTCTGGGGCAAATCAAGAAGATCCAGAATTCGACAGATAAAAAAGGGATGGCATTCGAGGGGAGAAATTTGATATTTTGTTGGGTGTCGCTCTTAGCAGCGATCAAAACCCTCACCTGACCGAGACTAGCCCCACTTTAGCCCTTTAGCTGTCGACGCTTCTTAAGGAAGAGCCCAAAGTGCTGCATTCTGCGCAAAAATACGCCGAACAATGGTAGACACCTATGAAGTTAGTGCGAGCAAGAACTTAAGGCTGTGCGGCAGGAGCCTAGGAAGGTTAGTGCATCAGAAAATTAGTTAAAGCGAGGAAAGTTCAAATGTTACTGGTAAGAAGTCTGGTTGTGGCGGTGCTTATTGGAGCTTTTGCTCAAGGATCAGGTTCGTACGTTTTGCGGGCGCAGGAGACGGACGATACCGTCAAGATCGAAATCTACAAGCGATTTGTTAACAATCGACTCGGCAATCCTCCGGTGGCTTATCAGGCCGCGCGAGAGTACCTCCAGAAGTACCCAAAAGACAAAGATCAGTACACCGACTATCTCCAGAAGTACGTGATGTTCTACGACCGAGACGAACGCAAGCGGAAGCTTTCAAGCCTCATCAACGAAAAGAGCTTCGCGGAAGCATATCGCACCGGGGAAATGATACTCGCGGACGAGCCTGACTATCTCCGCGCGCAGATTGATTTGGCCTACGCCGGATACCTGGCCGCGTCGGCAAAAGATGAGACTTACAACACCCAGGCGCTCGCCTATGCTGGAAAAGCTATTCAGGCAATCGAGGCTGGAAAAGTGCCAAAGCAATGGGCGCCTTTCAAGGACAAAAACGACACCCTGGCTTATCTCCATTACGCTGTCGGCTTTCTCAAACTCAAGACCAATCCGGAACAGACAATTGATTCACTTCTCAAAGCGGCGCAGTTTGAAAGCGACGTCAAGAAAATGCCTTCAACCTACTATTTCTTAGCTGCGGCCTATGAAACCGGTCCTTATAAGAGGATGTCAGCGGAGTTTCAGAACCAGTACGCAAATAAGCCTGAGACAACTGAAAGCAAAGCGGCGCTTGAGAAACTGAACGTTGTCATGGATCGCATTATCGATGCTTATGCGCGTGCGATAGCTGCGGCGGCTACCGAGCCGAAGACGGAACAAATGCGCAGGGAATGGTTGACGCGAATGTCGAACTATTACAAGTTTCGGCGCGGCGGGAGTGACGCTGGCATTGATGAGTTCATCGCGTCGGCAAAAGAGACGCCGCTGCCACCTAGGCCATAGGTCTACGCAGCTCGTTAAAAAATCTGTAGGGGCGGCCCTCCGTGGCGGCCCCTCGGCTTAGCAGGAACGATTTCGGGTTTATTGAACGTGATGCGACGGGAGGGGCGGCCCTTCCAAGAAACCACCACGGCCGATTGGGGGTACGTTTAGTGTAGTTTTGTGATGTAGTTTCGTGTGAGTTCGTGGATCGTTTGATGCGGCAATAGAAACGATCCACGAAATCACGCGAAACTACACGAACGAGCGCCAAAGCTACTAAGTACGGGAATCGTGACGAGGGGCGGCCTCGGAGGGCCGCCCCTACAGGTTTTTGTCGCAGTGTCTCGGAGTTTAGCGATAAGTTTTTAGTGGACTGGCTTAGAGTGTTGAATTGTTGGGTTTAGGCGGAGCTCGAATAGATCTGGGCGGCTGTAGTGGCCTGAGACGTCGAGAGTCAGACGCTCGCGGTCGATGGCTTCCAGATCGAGTTCGGCAGTGATGATGCGCTCTTCATCGAAGACGGGTTCAACCAAATATTGACCGTCCGGACCAATGATCGCACTGCCGCCGCGGAGTAAGAATTTTTCCGGGTCGCTTGCAAGATCTGAGGCAGGCGGTAACTCGGCCGGTAGATCTTTTACTCGCATCAGAAGGCCGGCGGCGAGCACGAAGCAGCGGCCCTCGAATGCGTAATGGCGGCTGGCAAGTTGATGCGTCTCGTGGACCGTGGGCCAGACTGCGACGTGGATCCGCTCGCCTGAATCGTGAAGTACCTGCCGCGCCAAAGGCATCCAGTGCTCCCAACAAATTAAGCCACCAACTCGGCCGAATGTTGTGTCGACTGCCTTGAGGCCTTCGCCTGCTCCCTGCCCCCAAACAAGACGCTCGGTGTAGGTCGGCACAAGCTTGCGGTGATGGTTGAGGAGGTTGCCGTCCGTGCCGAATGTGAGCAGGCTGTTGTAGAGAGTGCCGTTTCCGGGCCCTTCATCGACTCGCTCGTTAACACCCATGACAAGAACAATCTGATGCGTGCGAACTGCTTCCGAGAGCATTTGAAATTCATTGTTCGTGATTGAGAGGCTGTTGCGACGAAGCTCTGCGAAGACTTGCTTGGTGGGCTCGTGGTTCCAGAGGGCTGCGCCGGGGCAGTAGTCGAGCCAGGCTGGGTAGCCTGGCAGCCAGGTTTCGCCGAAGACGACGAGTTTGGCGCCGAGGTTTGCGGCCCGGTTGATGAAATTGATGGCTCGGTTGAGGCTTTGGTCCAGGTTCAGGTAGACCGGGGCGGCTTGGATGATTGCGACTTTGAGCATGGCGAGATTATCGCTGAAGTGTTGGTGGATTGCAGCTTGTCGACAAAGGTCAACCGAACAAAGGCTTACCGTCAATTTTTGGAAAACTGTATCGCCAATTGGCGAGAAGCGCGCTTTAGCGGCGCGCAGCTCAATTCCCACCTCAGTGAAGCTGCAATAGCACAGTTCAACTTAATCAATTTGCAAGTTGGGAAGAGGGCAAGCGCGTCAGCGCGCGCCCCCGCTTAACTCCCATCTCAGTGAAGCTGCATATCACAGTTCAACTTGGTCAATTTGCAGCTGGGAAGGGGGCAAGCGCGTCAGCGCGCGCCCCCGCTTGGCTGCGTTTCGAGCAATATCTCGATATTACTCAACTGCGGCTATTTTCATTTAAGTCAAACCAAAACAGAATCTTTCAGGTTGAGTAGTGTTACCTAGGTGGAGTGTGCCGCAGCCAAGCGGGGGCGCGCGCTAAAGCGCTTGCCCCCTTCCTGACTGGCAAATTTTGTAACTTGCGCTGTGAGAGTGTGATGGGAATTGGCTGAAAGTAGAATGTGCGCGCACTGATGAGCTTGCCCCTCCCTTACCTGCAAATTTGCGCAGACTCCTCAAATTGCAGCTGATGGAAGCGCAGGTTGAGCCGCAACAGGTGACGAAGCTCTCTTTTAAGTGCGTCAATAATTGCCCACCATCACTGCTTGACTTCAAGGCTCATGAAGTATCGATGCGCGGTGGCGGAGGCCGTAGAGGGTTAGGATGACGGCCAGGGCGATGGCAATCGAGAATGTGATGGCTACAAAATCTACAAGGGTCTCCTGCCAGAAAGTGCCCCCGAATCCGGCTCCGCCAACGGGCATGCTTCGACCCGTTCCGAATACGGCCGCCAGAAATTGGGCCAGCCAACCAGTGTGAGATGCATACAGAAAAAGCAAGAAATTGGCGTTCTTGGGTTTTGGCTCAAGCTTGATTTCTTCCCAGATAACGCCAATCAAAATTAGAAAGATGCCACTGAGAACTCCGCCGACATGAGCGGCCACACCCATGCGCGGGTCCTTGAGCCAGGGAATGAAGGCTCCAGCTATCAGGCCGAAGAGGAAGATCAGAATGCCATGCCAGAATAGGCGTCGCTTTGCATCAGAGGGAGTCATTGTTGTTGCCTTTAGCTTTTGATGGACAAACAATCCACGAATTCACAGGAAAAAGGAGTTCTGTTTCGAAAGAGGTTAGGAACCCTTGACTCCTTTTGCGAATTTTAGAAACAGGAAACCAGTAAGCGATACTTCGTATCATCTCATACAGCAACGGTAGAGGTTTATTCCGGCGGATCTATGTAAGGAGTAGCTTTGACAAGTTTCGCAGGGGTGGTATGCACAAGAAACCTCAGCAGGATTTAGCGGATTTTGGAATTCGCTCTCTTAATTGGGTCAGCTTTTATAGAGCTTTGTTGGGAATAAATAGTGTTTGAATGGGTATTGATTTGGTGAGAGGTGAGGTGCGTTTGTTTGAAAGGTTTTCAGAGGTGGGGGCGACTGAGAGATCGGGGAACTTCGGGGGAGTGTGTTTTCTGTGGGGTGCATGGGCGTGCCCTAGTGTGGTTGCCCTGCAAAGCGCAACAATAACAAGCTTTCTCAGCGGTTTTTGCTCCGGAGGAGCAGCATGTTTATAGCCCCAAGGCCATTAGGCCATTGCCCTCGCTCCATTAGGAGCGGCAGAAATGTTATTACCCTTTGCTAAGTTAATTGGTTCATTGAGGCTTGAGTTAATTGTGAGGTGAGCGGGGGCAAGCCCACCTTCCCAACCGGCGAATTGGCGGTGGTTGAACTGTTACATTGGTGCTTGATGCTAGCGTGAGGTGGCGGGGGCGCGCGCTAAAGCGCTTGCCCCCTTTCTGACTGGCGAATTTGCCAAGGGCATTGGTGGCATTGAAGCTTGGATATATTGTGAGGTCAGCGGGGGCAAGCCCACCTTCCCAACCGGCGAATTGGCGGTGCTTGACCTGTTACCTTTGGTGCTTGATGTTGGCGTGAG
>Ga0187892_10006231_pt1 | contig 17921 bp, 19 predicted proteins | sample MA1701073metaG_FD_139345 | JGI IMG/M metagenome (GOLD analysis project Ga0187892, IMG submission 139345) | Bio-ooze microbial communities from a basaltic lava cave in the Kipuka Kanohina Cave System on the Island of Hawaii, USA - MA170107-3 metaG ... | reverse complement strand
GTGGCCACGGCGCCCGCCTCGATGCTCGGCCAGGCCGCGCTGGGCACGATTCCCCTGGGCACCGAGCGCATCTTCTGCCTGTGGGCGGCGCCGGGCAAGGACGTCGCGATCAAGGGGCTTCTGTCGGTCACCCTCGTCCCCTACGTCGACGTCAACCAGAAGTCCTTCCACATCGAGGCGGAGTGCTTCACGGGGGACATCATCAACGGCCTCGCCAGCCGTGGCACCTCCGTGAAGCTGAAGCACGACGAGTAGCCCGCGCCGGGGACGCGCCCGCGCGCCTCGCTCGGCGGGGGCGCGCGGGCCCGGGCGGCGGACCTACTTCCGCTGCTCGCCCGACAGCGTCGCCGCCAGGCCGAGCCCGACGCAGGTGCTGCCGGCGATCCAGCGCTCGGTCTCGACGAGACGCGGATGACCGCGGAGCCACCGGGCGGCGCCGCCGGCGGCGAGGGCGTAGGCGCCGTCGGTGACGACGCCGAGCAGCACGAACAGCGCGCCGAGGGCGAGGAGCTGGGCGCCGACGTGGCCGCGCGAGGCGTCCACGAACTGGGGCAGGAAGGCCAGGAAGAACAGCGCCGTCTTCGGGTTCAGCAGGTTGACCACGGCGCCGTCCAGGAAGGCGCGCCCGGGCGGCCGGGCGCCCGGGACGCCGGTAGCCACCGCGGACGACCGGTCGCGCCAGCGGCGGATGCCCAGGTAGACGAGGTAGGCCGCGCCGAGGTGCTTGGCGCGCCACCTCCCCCCGGGCGGTATAGAATGGCGGCCGGGCGCGGCTCCCCGTCCACCGGGGGCTCGTCCGCGTCCCGACGCGACCGCGACGCGCGCGCACCGCACACGGCCCCGGGCGGCAACTCGAAAGGACTCTCGATGGGAACGCTGGACGGCCGGGTGGCGCTGGTGACGGGGGCGGGGCGGCGGCGCGGCATCGGCCGGGCGACGGCGGTGGCGCTGGCCGAGATGGGGGCCGACGTCGTGGTGACGGGCACCGGGCGCGATCCCGCCACGTTCCCGGAGGACGAGCGGCGGGCGGGCTGGCGGGACGTGGAGAGCACGGCCGACGAGGTGCGGGCCCGCGGGCGGCGCGCCCTGAGCTGGACGGGCGACGTGAGCCGCGCCGACGCCGTCGGGCAGCTCGTCGAGCGCACGCTCGAGGCCTTCGGGCGCCTCGACGTCCTGGTCAACAACGCCGCCTACCCCCGCGGCGACGACCGGGTGCCCCTGCCGGAGCTGGACGAGGCCGTCTGGCGGCGCGTCCTCGACATCAAGCTCACCGGCGCGTTCCTGCTCTCAAAGCGCGTGGTGCCCATCATGATCCGCGAGGGATGGGGCCGGATCATCAACCTGTCCTCCATCGCCGGCAAGCGCGGCAGCCCGAACACCGCCGCCTACAACGCAGCCAACTTCGGCATCCAGGGGCTCACCCAGTCCCTGGCCCAGGAGGTCGCGCGCCACGGCGTCACCGTGAACGCGGTGTGCCCGGGCACCATCGACACGGCGCGCATGGACGTCCTCGGGCGGGAAGAGGGCTGGCGGCGCCAGCTCGATCGCATCCCGATGGGCCGCGCGGCGACCGACGAGGAGGTGGCCGGCCTCATCGGCTTCCTGTGCTCGCCGGCGGCGGCGTTCATGACCGGCCAGGCCATCAACATCGATGGCGGCGTCGTGATGTGGTGAGGCCGGCCGGGAGAGGAGGCCAGACATGCGGACGCAGGCCGAGCGGGCGGCGGCCTTCCGGGCGCTCCACGAGCGGCCGGGCGCCTTCATCATCCCGAACCCGTGGGACGCGGGCACGGCCAAGCTCCTCGCCGCGCTCGGCTTCGAGGCGCTGGCCACCACGAGCCTCGGGCTGGCCAACGCGCTCGGGCGGCCCGACGGGGCGGGCGCGGTGAGCCGGGAGGAGGTGCTGGCCAACTGCCGGGCCATCGCGGAGGCCACCGATCTGCCCGTCAACGCCGACCTGGAGAACGGCTACGCCGACGAGCCGGGGGCGGCGGCCGAGATGATCCGGCTGGCGGCGGAGGCGGGGATCGTGGGCGGGTCCATCGAGGACGCGACGGGGGACCCGGCCAACCCCATCTACGACTTCTCGCTGGCCGTCGAGCGGGTCGCAGCCGCCGTCGAGGTGGCGCGCGCCTTGCCGGTGCCGTTCCTGCTGACGGCGCGGGCGGAGAACCTGCTGCACGGCCGGCGCGACCTGGACGACACGATCCGGCGCCTCCTGGCCTTCGAGCGGGCGGGGGCAGACGTGCTGTACGCGCCGGGGCTCAGGGACCTGGACACGATCCGCACCGTCACCGCCGCGGTGAGCCGGCCCGTCAACGTGGTGATGAGCGCGGCCGATCCCTCGCTCACGGCGGCCGAGCTCGCTGCGGCCGGGGTCAAGCGCATCAGCGTCGGCGGGGCCCTGTCGCGCCTGGCGCTGGCCGCCTTCCTCAAGGGGGCGCGGGAGATGCGGGAGCAGGGCGGCTTCACCTGGGTGCGCGACACCGTGCCGGGCCGGGAGCTGCGGGCGGCCTTCGGCGGCTGACGGGGCGGCCGGGGAGGGGACGGCCCGAGGGCCGGCGGCCATGTGGATCTTCTGCGGCGGCATGCACCGGTCCGGATCCACGCTGCAGTTCCAGCTGACCGCCCACCTGGTGGAGGCGGCCGGCCGGGGCCGCCGGGTCGAGTGGGCCCCGGCCGACGAGTTCCCCCGCGTCCGGGAGGCCTCCCGCGGCGAGCCGGGCTGGAAGGTCTTCAAGACGCATCACTGCACGCCGGCGGTGGCCGCCGAGTTCGCGGCGAGGAACGCCCGGGGGGTCTACATCTTTCGCGACGTGCGCGACGTGGTCGTCTCCCGGGTGCGCATCAGCGGCCGGTCCTTCGACGCCGTGTGGGCCCGCGCGCTCGACCGGGCCCTCGCCGCCTTCGACCAGTGGACGCGCCTGGCCGACGTGCTGGTCTCCCGGTACGAGACGGTCGTGGGGGACGTGGCGGCCGAGGTGGCCCGCATCGCGACGCACCTGGCCCTCGACGTGGATCGGCGCGAGTGCGAGCGCATCGCCGCCGCCTACGCGCCGGCCCGGCAGGAGGAGCGGATCCGCGAGGCCGTCGCCGCCGGCCGGCTGCGCCCGGGCCCCGGCGGGCGGCTCTTCGACCCCGTCTCGAACCTCCACGTCAACCACATCGGCTCGGGGCGGAGCGGCGACTGGCGAACGGCGCTCTCGGCCGAGGAGCTCGCCCTGGTGGAGGGCCGCGCGCGCCGCTGGCTGACCGCCAACGGCTACCCGCTCGCGCTGGGCCGCTGGCGTCGCGCGCTCCTGGCGCGGCGGTACGTTTGGCGCCATCACCCCCGCCCCCGGCGCCGCCCGGACGGAAGGCCCGACCCATGACGGCGCGGCTGCCGGCCGTGGTCCTCAGCTGCGACCGCTACCATCCCCTCGCCGCGCACACGATCCTGCAGTACCAGCGGCTCTGGCCGTCGCACCCGTTCACGTTCCACGTGCCGTACCAGGCGCGCCCCCTGGAGGGGCAGGACATCGTGCCGCGGCGGACGGCGGAGCCCATCCGGGCGACGGTGCTGGAGTTGCTCGCCCCCTTTGGGGACGAGGACTGGATCTACTGGTGCGTGGACGACAAGTACCCGATCCACCTCTCGCCGGAGCCCGCCATGGCGGTGGCCGCCGCCCTGCTCGCGGGCGAGTGCGCCCAGGCCGACGGCCTGCTCCTGTGTCGCTGCCGGCGGCTCCTGCGCCCGGAGCGGCTCTTCGGGGGCGGGCTGGACGGCCCGGGCGGGATCCACCTGCTGCGCCGGCGGGACTACTCGCAGATCTGGATCCACCAGTTCCTGCGCGCCAAGGTGCTCCGCCGGCTGTTCGAGGGATTCCCGGAGTCGATCCATCGCGCGCGGGACCTGGACGCCCTGAAGGACCAGGCGTCGCTCCCGGCCGACCACCGCCTCTACGTGGCGGAGGTCAACCTGGCCGTGTTCGGCGAGAGCACGACGGGTGGGCGCCTCACCCGCAACTGCGCGGAGAGCTTCCGGGCCCTCGGGCTACCGCCTCCGGACGGCTTCGAGGTGACGGACCGGAGCGTGGTCATGGGCGTCGTCGCCGACGGTCCGGCCGCCGCTCGTCCCCCGGGACCGGCGCCTCGTTGGCGCCGGTGAGGCGCCGGTGGCCGCGGGTCCCGGCGTCCGGGGCCGGATCACGAGGGCAGCCGCAGGTCGCCGCGGGAGACGTCGGCGAAGGCGGGAAGCGTCTTCGAGAGCGGCCGCAGGGAGCATGAACGGCCGGATCGAGGAGGCGCGCCGGCTCGCGCACCGGGGAGGGAACGGCCGGCATCACAACGTCCGCCTTGACATACTCACGCACGGCGTGAGCGTCGTCATCGTCCTGGCCCTCTGCTCGGCGATCGCCTACGGGCTCTCGGACTTCGTGGGCGGCGTCCTTTCCCGCCGCGCGAGCGCCTGGGCCGTGGCGGCGACGAGCCAGGCCGCGGCGGCGGTCCTGGCCGGCGCTCTGCTCACCACCAGCCTCGGCGAGGCGAGCGGGGCCATGCTCTCGTGGGGGATCCTGGCCGGCGCGGGCAGCGCCGCGGGCAACGTCATGATCTTCGCGGGGTTGGCCGCCGGCCGGATGGCGGTGGTCGCGCCGCTGTCGGCGGTCGCCGCCGCGGCGTTGCCGGTGCTGGTCGGCACGGCCACCGGGGAGCGGCCGGGCCTCTTGCCGATGGCGGGCTCGTGGCCGCGCTCCCCGCCATCTGGCTCGTCTCGGGGGGCCGAGGCCTCCCCGGGGCCGGCCGACGAGACGTCGTCAACGGCCTGGGCGCCGGCGCGGGCTTCGGCGTGCAGTTCTCGGCGCTCGGCCAGGTTCCACCCGAAGGGGGGCTGCTGCCGCTCGCGATCAGCCAGGCCACCTCCGTTGTGGCCATCGTGCTCGGGGCGGCGCTCGTGTCGGCGCCGTGGATCCCGCGCGACCGATGGAGCCGGCTCGGGGCGGTCGCAGGGGTGCTGGCGGGCATCGCGACCGTGTGCTTCCAGCTCGCCGTGCAGCACGGCCTCCTGACGATCGGGGCCGTGCTCGCCTCGCTGTACCCGGTGGTGACCGTCCTGCTGGCCGCCGCCGTGCTACGGGAGCGAATCCAACCCGCGCAGGGGGCTGGCCTGGTCCTGGCCGCCGCGGCCGTGGCGCTGATCGCGCTGGGCTAGAGCGGAGCAGCGGCGGCCGGGCCCGAGAGAACGCGCTAGCGCCAGTCGTCGACCCGGACGGTCTTCTGGTAGTTGGCGCCCATGATGCGCCAGTAGCCGTTGGTCTCGCCGCCCACCACCACGACCTGGATGTCCTCCCGCCGGAACATGGGGATGAGCGCGTCGGGCGCCGCCCGGAGCCGGGTGGCCCACGGCTCCTCGCCGAACGTCGCGCGCGGGTAGACGTAGTTCTGGATGAGCTGATAGTCCCAGTACTGGTCGGCGCGCATCGTGGCCGTGTCGTGGAGCCAGTCGACGAGGGCGGCCCGGGTCCGGAAGCCGCCCCGCTCGACGAACTGGCGGGCGGCGATGGGATCCAGCAGGAGCGTCGGCGGGGTGTGGGGGTCGAGCCCCCGGAGCAGGTGCCCGACGTGGGCGCGCCAGTGCCGCTCGCGCAGCCCGAGGGTGAAGGCGGTGGCGCGCACGCCGCTCCACGCGCTGACGGCGCTGTCGCCGGGCCCAAGCCCGTGCTCGACGTGGAACGGCTCCCAGGGGCTCCGCTCCTCGTTCTCGGCGAAGGTGAGGCTGTTGTAGGCGTAGCCGTTGCCCTGGTTCCCCATGTAGCTCAACCCCGGCACCGAGCCGCCCTGCAGGTTCTGGGACAGGAGGCCGTAGGCGCGGCCGATGGTGGCGTTGGCGTGGCTGTAGGGGCCCATGGCGCCCGTGCCCGCGTTCATGCCGATCTCGTGCCGGATGGGGCCGTTGACGACGGCCATGGCCGCCATGGCGCTCGAGCTGCTGCTGCGGGCGGTGACCCCCGTCGCGGCCAGGGCGAGGATCACCGGGAAGTACGCCGGCCGCGCCCCCGCCATCACCGCGTTCACGGCCACCTTCTCCACCGTGTACTCCCAGTACTCGCGGAAGTGGGTCGAGCGCATGCGCCCCACCACCTCGTCCGGCTTGCGGCGCGACCCGGCCAGCATGGCCGCCACGCGCGCCTCGGTGGGCAGCACGATCGGCAGCCCGTCCGTCCAGTGGCGCTCCAGGAAGAGCTGCTCGAGCCGCTCGGGGGTGTCGGGCTCCACGAGGCGCGGCGTCGAGCGGTCGAAGGCGACCGGGCCCCGATCGCCGTCGCCGAGCGGCCGGGTCAGCCCCTCGATCACCTCCTGCATGACGGGCCGGCCCGTGACGGGGTCGACGCCGTCCACGTAGGCGCGCAGCTCGCCGGCCGTCTTGCCCATGATGGGCTGGGGCACGAAGACCTGGCGGAGCCCCGGCATGCCGCTCACCTCGGCCACTGAGCGCACCACCCGGTCGAACTTGTCGGTGTGGACGGCCACGGTGGGGACCCCGTACCGGGCCTCGATCGTCATCGCGTGCGCGGCGACCGCCGGCGCGCAGGTGCTTCAGTGGCCGACCCCGACGATGGCGGCGTGCCCGCGGGCCCGGATCTCCTCCCAGGTCGCGGGGTCGTCGTGGAGGTACACGCTCGACAAGGGCTTGAGGACCGTCTGCACCGCGGGAAGGTGCTGGGCGAACCACGCCTGCACCTGTCGGAGGAACAGGTCGGAGTCGTCGAAGCGGCAGTCCACGAGGTAGACAGTCCGGCCGTCGAGGGTGGCCAGCCGCGGCGCCAGCGCCTTCGGCGTCACCGCGGGCGGGGAGCCCGTCGGGTCGAGCACCGTGATCCGGTCGGCCATGGGGAGGTCCTCCAGTGTCGGGCGAGCCCGCTGGCCGGCGCGCCCGCGGGGGCGCCCGGCCGGGCCCGCCCTCAGCGGCCCTTGAACTCCGGGCGCCGCTTCTCCGAGAAGGCGCGGACGCCCTCCTGGTAGTCTTCGCTGTCGAAGCAGTCGGCCATCAGCTTGTCGAGGAGAGCGAGGTCGCGCTGGGCCGGCGGCTTGAGGAGCTGCTCCACCGTGGCCTTGGCCGAGCGGAGCGTGAGCGGCGCGTTCCTCGCCATCGTGAGCGCGTAGTCGCGCGTGAAGCGCTCGAGGTCCGCCCTGGGGACCACCTGGTTCACGAGCCCCATCCGGAGCGCGTCCTGGGCCGTCCAGTCCGTCCGGGCCGTGAAGAAGATCTCCCTCGTGTGGGCGGGCCCCACCAGGTGCATGAGCTTCTCCATGCCCCGGTAGTGGTAGCCGAGGCCGAGGCGGGCGGCCGGGATGCCGAAGCGCGCGTCGTCGGCGGCGATGCGGAGGTCGCAGGCCACCGCGATCCCGACCCCGCCCCCCACGCAGTAGCCGTGGATCATGGCCAGGAGCGGCTTGGCGAGGCTCGCCAGCGCTTCCTGGCCGAGGCCGGAGATCTTCCGGTACTCGGCCTCGTCGGCCATGTTGCGGCGGCGGTCCTTGAACTGGGAGATGTCGGCGCCGGCCACGAACGCCTGGTCGCCCGCGCCCCGCAGGATCACGACGCGGATGGCGTCGTCGCCGGCCAGGTCGGCCACGAGGCCCGGCATCTGCTGCCACATCTCCTGGCTCACCGCGTTGCGCCGCGCGGGGTTGTTGAAGACGATCCAGCCGATCGGCCCGTCCTTCTGCCCGAGGAGGCCCGGCGTCTCGCTCATCGCGCGCTCCCTTGTCTCCGGTGTGGCGGCGGTCCGCCCGTCATCCCATCACCCAGCCGCCGCTCGGGTGCAGGATCTGGCCCGTCAGGTAGCCGGCCTCGTCGGCGGCCAGGGCCACCGCGCAGTATGCCACGTCCTCCACGCCGCCGAAGCGCCGGAGCGGCAGCTCGGCCAGGCGGCGCGCGCGATACTCCTCGGTCATCACGCCCCGGCTCATGTCCGTCTCGATGCCCCCGGGGGCGATGGCGTTCACGGTCACCCCGTGCGGGCCCACCTCGCCGGCCAGGGCCCGGGTGAAGGCCTCGATGGCGCCCTTGCTGGTGGCGTAGGCGGTGAAGCCGCCCCCGCCCACGCCGCGCTGGGCGAGCTGGGAGGAGAGGTTGATGATGCGCCCGTGGCCCCGCTCGACCATGGCCGGGAGCGCGTGCCGGCTGCACAGCATGGTGCCCGTCACGTTGATCGCGAGCATGTCCGCGTAGGCGGCGACCGGCGTCTCGAGGAACGGGCCGCGCGCCATGACGCCCGCGTTGTTGACGAGGACGTCGAGCCGGCCCCACGTCCGCAGCACCCCGTCGATCATCGGCCGGACCTCGTCCTCGCGCGAGACGTCGGCGCGGACGGTCAGCGCGCGCCGCCCGTCCTTCTCGATCTCACGGGCCACCTCGGCCGCCCCCGCGGCGCTCGCGCGGTAGTTGACGGCCACGTCCGCCCCCGCGCGGGCCAGCGCGAGCGCGATGGCCCGCCCGAACCCGCGGCCGGCGCCGGTGACCAGCGCGACCCGACCGTCCAGGCGTGGCATCACGCGCGCGACACGGTCCGCCGGGCCGGCGAGCACGCGTCGCCGGCCGTGGACCCCGGTCCGCTCCCTCGACGCCCCCCCGTGGTCACGCTCGGCGCTCCGGGCCGGCGGGCGCGGCGGCGGCGTCCCGCTCCAGCCAGAAGCGCGCCAGCTCGATCGGCCGGGGCCACCACGCGTCGCCCTTGGCCAGGATGAGCTGGATCAGCCGCTCGACCATGCGCAGGCGCGAGGGCCGCCCGATGATCTGGGGGTGGCCGAGCCAGTTGAAGAAGCCGCCCTCGGCGTGGAGCCCCTCGAACTCCTCCGACCAGATCTCCCACACGTCCTGCTGGCTCCAGATGCCGTTGCCGACGGGGGGGACCGCGCTCCAGAGGAAGAACGGGGCGTCGTTGTTGCACCAGGCCGTCGGGAACTCCACCAGCCGGCCGTGGGGCGTCCGGTGGCAGTAGGGCAGGTCGGTGTCCAGTGCGTTGCTGTGGTAGACGAAGCCGTGCTTGGCGTAGAGGTCCATGCTGTGGGGGCTCGGGTCGGCCGAGGGGACGCGGGCTCCGAGCGGGCGGACGCCGAGCACCGACTGGAAGATGGCCAGGCTCTTCTCGAGCAGCGCCTCCTCCTCGTCCCGGCTCTTCAGGAAGAAGGGCTTCTCGTGCAGGTAGCCGTGGTGGCCGACCTCGTGGCCGCGCCGGACGATCTCCTCGCACAGCGCCGGGTAGCGCTCGACGATCCAGCCCGGCACGAAGATGCAGGTCTTGATGCCGTAGCGGTCGAAGAGGTCCAGGATGCGCGGCATGCCCGTCTTCGGCCCGTAGGCCCCCATGGACATGTGCAACGGGCGCTCGGCCAGGGCCGGGTCCCGGTGGATCCAGGGGCTCTCGCCGTCCAGGTCGAACGTCAGCATGACGGCGCACCGCGTGTTGCCGGGCCACGTCACCGCCTGAGCCATCGCGAGGTCCTCTCTCCCGTCGGGGTCCGGTCCGCGCGCGGCGCCGGGCGCCGGCCGGCTCGGGCAGCATAGACCAGGCGGCAGCGGAGGCGCAAACGCGCGGCCGCTCCCGGGTCCCGTGGTCTCCTTGCAACGGCCGTGGCAGAATCCCGCCATGGCTAGCATGAGGGAGCAGGGGCCGGGCCGTCGTGACGGTTCGGGCGGGGTACGCTATGCTCGGGTGAGACGTTTCTGCGAGAGGAGAGGACGCCCATGACCGTCGCCCATGGCCGCGAGTTCCTGAGCATCCCCGGCCCCACCAACGTGCCCGACGCCGTGCTGGCCGCCATGCACCGTCCGGCCGTGGACATCTACTCGGGGCCGCTCCTGGACGTGACCCGCTCGCTCTTCGAGGACCTGCCGCGGCTGTTCCGCACCGCGGGGCGGACCTACATCTACGCCGCCAACGGCCACGGGGGCTGGGAGGCGGCGGTGAGCAACGTGCTCTCGCGCGGCGACACGATCCTGGTGCTGGAGAGCGGGCTGTTCGCGGTGGCGTGGGGCGAGATGGCCCGGATGATGGGCGTCAAGGTGGAGGTGCTCAAGGGGGACTGGCGGCGCGCGGTGAGCCCGGCGGCCGTGACCCAGCGCCTCGCCGAGGACGCGGCGCGGGAGATCAAGGCGGTGCTCGTGGTGCAGATCGACACCGCCTCCGGGGTCGTCAACGACATCGCCGCCGTGCGGCGGGCGATGGACGCGGCCGGCCACCCGGCATTGCTCATGGTGGACTGCGTGGCCTCGCTCGGGTGCATGCCGTTCGAGATGGACGCCTGGGGCGTGGACGTGGCCATGGCCGGCTCGCAGAAGGGCCTGATGACGCCGCCCGGCCTGGCCTTCGTGGCCGGCAACGAGCGCGCCCACGCCGCCCACGCCCGCGCCGACCTGCGCACGCTTTACTGGGACTGGACCTTCCGCCAGGGCCCGGCCCACTACCAGAAGTACGGCGGCACGCCCCCCCAGCACCTCCTGTTCGGGCTGCGCCAGGCGCTCGACATGCTGCTGGCCGAGGGGCTGGAGGCCGCGGCGCGGCGGCACGCGCTCTTGGCCGAGGCCGTGCGGCACGCGGTGGCGCGCTGGGCCGAGGGCGGCGGCCTCGACTTCAACGTGGTGGAGCTGGCGGTGCGCGCCAACTCCATCACGACGGTGCTCACGGAGGGGCGCGACCCGAAGCCGCTGCTCGACTACTGCCGCGAGCGCTGCGGCGTCGTGCTCGGCGTGGGGATCGGCGCGCTGTCGGGCAAGGCCTTCCGCATCGCCCACATGGGCCACGTCAACGCGCCCATGGTGCTGGGGATGCTGGGCGCGGTGGAGATGGGGCTCACGGCCCTCGCGATCCCGCACGGCCGGGGCGGCGTGGACGCCGCCATCGCGTACCTCGGCCGCGAGGTGCGTCCCTGACCGGACGGCGGTGAGCGGCCGGCCCCGGGGGCGGCCGCGGCCCGGCCCTCAGGCGACGAGGACGCGCGCCGCCACGCGAAGCCGAGCCAGCTCGGCCTCGACCTCGTCGCGGTAGAGCGGGTTCATGACGAGGACCAGCCCCGGGCGGACCTCCCGCAGCCGGTCGGGCGCCACGATCGCCTGACCGGTCCCGACCACGTAGGCCCCCTGCTTGCGCGGGTTCACGTCCACCACGCAGCGGATGGTGCGGTCGGTCGCCCCGAGCAGGTTGAGGAACGTCACGGCCTTGGAGCCGGCGCCCCACACCACGGCCGGTGTGCCCTCCCGGTCCACCCGGCCCAGGACGTCCCGCCAGCGGGCGAGCGTGTCGGCGTGGGCGCGCGCGAAGGCGCGGGTCAGCGGCTCCAGCCCGCCGGGCTCCGAAGCCACGCCACCGGTGGCGGAGCCGGGATCCACCGGCGCCCCCGGGGCGCGGTCGGCCGGTGCGCTCGGGCCGCGATCGGCCGCCCCGCCCGCGCTCGCTCCGGCTGGTGTCGCCGGGCGCGCCTCGATGGTGAGGAACTGGCCGCCGTAGGTTTCCCTCACCGCGAGGGGGACGAAGCCCGAGCGGCGGAACAGGCCGGCGAGCGCGGTGGCGGAAAAGTACAGGCAGTGCTCGTACACGACGTCCCAGATGGCGAGCCGCTCGAGGGTGTGGCGGGCGTTCGGGACCTCGAAGAACACCACCGCCTCGGGCCGGGCCCCGGCCAGGCGCTGCACCGTGGCCAGGAGCGTCCGGGGCTCGGCCACGTGCTCGAGCACGTGGCGGCAGCAGATCAGGTCGGGCTGGAGCCCGGCGTCGGACGCCGCCACCGGCCGGGCGTGGATGGTGACGCCGGCCGGGAGCGGCAGGGCCCGCGCGCCGTCGTGGGCGGGGTCGAAGCCCACCCCCCGGTTGTCGCCGAGCCGGCACACCAGCGCGAGGAAGGCGCCGTCGCCGCAGCCGAGCTCGACGACCAGCCCCCGGCGGACCCCGTGGCGGGCGACGAGCCCCTGGGCCAGCTCCTCCGCGTAGGCGCGAAAGCGCGGCGAGAAGTGCAGCGCGTTCTCGTACTCGCCCGTGTACCGCACGGCGGCCGGGTCGAAGGCCGCGTTGTGGACGAGGTCGCAGGCCGGGCAGCGGGCGAGCGCGATCTCGCCCCGGGGCGCGGCGAGGGCCGCCGCGCGCGTGCGCACGACCTCGTTGCTGAGGACGGGCAGCGGGGGCGACCGGAAGAACACCTCCGCTCCCGCCGCGCCGCAGCCCGGGCACGCCATGGGCGGCGCGCTCAGACCGGCAGCAGGTCGGGGGCGAGGCCCAGCCCGCCCAGCTGCTGCCGGATCTCCTCCGTGTAGGTCGGGTTCATCACGAGCACGTCGGTGGGTCGGTAGCGAGGGAGGAACTCGGGCGCCACGATCGGCTGCCCCGTCCCCGGCATGAACTGGCCCTGCTTGTACGGGTTGATGTCGACCACGTACTCGACGAGGCCCTCCGCCGCCCCGAGCGTGGTCAGGAACGCGACCCCCTTCGAGCCCGAGCCCCACACGATGGGACGCCGGCCGCGGGCGCGCAGGTCGTCGAGGGTGGTCCGCCAGCGCGCCACCGCCGCCCCCACGCGGCCGAAGGCGTCCACCGCCTCGGCGAGCGCGCCGAGGTCGTCCTCGAGCGGCAGGCGGGGGCGGGTGGGCCCGTCGGCGGGCCGCGCCGTGAGCAGGACATACTGCCCGGCGAAGGCGACGGCCAGCTCCTGCACCTCGAAGCCCGCGGCGCGGAACAGCCGGGCCAGCGAGCCCGGGCTGAAGTACGAGCAGTGCTCGTAGTAGAGATCCCAGAAGGCCCCCTCCCGGAGCACGCGCAGGACGTCGGGGACCTCGAAGAAGACGGGCACGGGGGGCCCGCCCGCGAGGGCGGCCCGCAGCGTCCCGACCAGCGCGGCCACCGCCCCGATGTGCTCCAGCGTGTGGCGGCAGCAGACGAAGTCGGCGCGGAGGTCCGTGTGCGCCGCCGAGTAGAACTCGCGGAGGAACCGGATGCGGTCGGCGGCCGGGCTCGTGGTCCGCGCCGGAACGTAGCTGGGATCGATGCCGATGCCGGCGTTGCCGCCGAGCTCGCAGAGCAGGACCAGGAACTCGCCCTTGCCGCACCCGATCTCGAGCACGGTCCGCCCGCGCAGGTCGTGGGCGGCCACCAGGCGGGCGGCCAGGTCGCGGGCGAAGGCGTTGAAGGTCGGCGAGAAGCCCTGCGTCTCCTCGTAGCGGGCGGAGTACTCGTGCACGCTCGGGTCGAACGCCGTGTTGGCGACGAAGCCGCAGGCGCGGCAGAAGGCGAGCCGCAGGTCGCCCCGCCGGCAGCCGAGCGCCTCCTCGCGCGAGGCCATCAAGAGGCAGCTGTGCACGGGGATGCCGGGGAGGGTGAAGAAGGTGAGCATCGGGCGCCCGCCGCAGCTCTGGCAGGCGGCGGCGGGGTCCCGGCGCTGGACGAACGAGGGCCGCCCGCCGTCCATCTACACGATCTCCGGCGCGGGGATGGGGACGACGAAGCGGCCGCCGCGCTGCCGGTACTCGGCCTGCTGGGCGAGGATCTCGTCCCGGAAGTTCCAGGCCAGGAGGAGCACGTAGTCCGGCTGCCGGGCGAGCAGCTCCGCGGGGTCGCGGATGGGCAGGCGGACCCCGGGCATGTAGCGCCCCTGCTTGTGCACGTTGCGGTCCACCACGAAGTCGAGGGTCTCGGCGCCGATCCCGGCGTAGTTGAGCAGCGTGGCGCCCTTGGCCGCCGCCCCGTAGGCGGCCAGCCGCGCCCCCCCGCGCTTGAGGTCGGCGAGGCGCTCGCGGAGTGCGCGGGCCGCGCGCTCCACGCGCACGGCGAAGTCGCGGTAGTACGCATGGCCGTCCATGCCGAGGGCGGCCTCCTCCTCGAGCAGCGCGCGCACAGGGGCGGCGGGCGTCCCCGCCTTGCCCGCGTACAGCCGGAGCGAGCCGTCATGGACGGGCAGGCGGCGCACGTCGTGGAGGACGAGCCCGTGGCGGCCGAGGAGCCGGGCGAGGGCGGTGGCCGAGAAGTAGCACAGGTGCTCGTGATAGATCGTGTCGAACTCGTTCCGCTCGATCAGGTCCCGCACGTAGGGCACCTCGATGACGGCGACGCCGTCGTCGTTCAGGAGCCACGCGATGCCGTCCAGGAAGCCGCCCGTGTCGGCGACGTGGGCCAGCACGTTGTTGCCGATCACCACGTCGGCGCGGAACCCTTCCGCCACGAGGTCGCGGGCGAGGTCCCGGGTGAAGAACGCGCAGCGGGTCCGGATTCCGGCCGCGGCGGCGGCGCCCGCGGGGCCCGGCGCCGGGTCGATGCCGAGGACGGGGATCCCGCGCTCGACGAAGGTCCGGAGCAGGTACCCGTCGTTGCTGGCCAGCTCCACCACGAGGCTCCCGGCGCCGAGGCGCCGGGCCTCGATGAGCTCGAGCGCGTTGGCCCGCGCGTGGGCGAGGATCGTCTCCGAGAACGAGGAGTAGTAGGGATAGTCCCGGTCGAACAGGACCTCGGGCGGGACGGTCTCGAGGATCTGGAGGAGGGCGCAGCCGGGGGCGAAGGCCACCTCCAGGGGGTAGCGCGGCTCCGGCCGCTCGAGCTGCTCGGCGGTGAGGAGGGCGTCGGCCAGGGGCAGGCACCCGAGATCGACCACGGGCAAGAGCCCCGACTCGCCGCAGGCCCGGCACGCGGCCTCGGCGCAGCGGCCGGCCAAGCGCGGATCCCCGCTCACGCGCGTGGGCTCGCCTCGGTGCCGGCGCGGGGCGGGGCGCCGGCGGCCGGGGCGCGGAACCGCAGGGTCTCGTCGAGCACGCCGGCCTGGCGGAGGTGGAGGACGTGGGCGATGCGCTTGTAGCGGGGCCCCTCGAACTCGTCGGCGCCCAGCCCCTCGCGCCGGTAGGCGTCCCGGAGGTGCTCCGCGCCCGTCCGGGCCGTCCAGCGGGGCCGGGCCCCGGGCAGCGTGCGGGCCAGCTTGTCGCCGCTCACCCGGTAGGTCCGCGCGTCCGGGGAGGCCCCGGGGGCCCACTCGACGCGGGAGCCCGCCACCGTCTCCTCCACGATGGCGGCCAGGTCGCGGATCCGGTAGTTCTCCTCCGTCGCGCCGACGTTGAAGACCTCGGCGTGCACCAGATCGCGCGGGGCCTCCAGCACGGCGACGAACGCGCGGGCGATGTCCTCGACGTGCACGAGCGGCCGCCACGGCCTGCCGTCGCTCTTCAGCAGGACCCGGCCGGTGGTCAGGGCCCAGGCGACCAGGTTGTTGAGGACGAGGTCGAACCGGAGCCGGGGCGACACCCCGAAGGCGGTGGCGCTGCGCAGCGACGTCGGACTGAAGCGGTCGTCGGCCATTTGGCCCAGGGCGCGCTCGGCCTGGACCTTGGACTTGCCGTAGGGCGTGACAGGATTGGCAGGGGCGGTCTCGTCCAGCAGGGCGTCCGCCGCCGCGCCGTAGATGCTGCACGTGGAGGAGAACACGAACCGTGCGACGCCGGCCGCGCGCGCCAGCTCCGCCAGGCGCACCGTCGCGTGATGGTTGATCTCGTGGGTGAGGCGCGGCTCGTAGTCGCCGAGGGGGTCGTTGGAGAGCCCGGCCAGGTGGAGCACGGCGTCGTGGCCGGCGAGGTCGGCGACCTCGACGTCCCGGATGTCCTTCGTGAGCTCGGGCACGGCGGGCAGCGCCGCCGCGGGGCCGAACGTGCACCGCGCGTAGAGGTCGCTGTCCAGCCCCACCACCGTGTGGTGGCGAGCCAGCAGCCACGGGGTGAGGACGGTCCCGATGTACCCGCGATGCCCGGTCAGGAGGACCCGCACCGCGTCACGCCCACGTCTTCCACGGCGGGCGGCCGCTGTCCCACAGCTCCTGGAGCAGCCGCTTGTCGCGCAGGGTGTCCATGCACTGCCAGAACGACGTGTGCCGGTACGCCATGAGCTGGCGGTCGGCGGCGAGGCGCTCCATCGGCTTGCGCTCCCACTGGGTGTCGTCGCCGTCGATGTAGTCGAACACCCCCGGCTCGAGCACGAAGAAGCCGGCGTTGATCCAGCCCTCCTCCGTCTGGGGCTTCTCCGAGAACTCGACCACGCAGTCCCCGTCGAAGCGCAGGTGGCCGAAGCGGGCGGGCGGGCGACTCGCGGTGACGGTGGCGAGCCGGCCGTGCGACCGGTGAAAGGCGAGGAGCTTGGGCAGGTCCACGTCGCCGAGGCCGTCGCCCCAGGTGAGCATGAAGGTCCCGGCGCCGAGGTGGGGGGCGAGCCGCTTGATGCGGCCCCCGGTCAGCGTGTCGATGCCCGTATCGATCAGGTGCACGGTCCAGTCGGGCACCTCGCCGGTGTGGCGCGTGATGGCGCCGGTGCGGAGGTTGACGCTCAGGTCGGTGTGCAGCGACGCCAGGTCCACGAAGTATCGCTTGATCCAGTCGCCCTTGTAGCCCAGCGCGACGTAGAAGTCCCGGAAGCCGTGGTGCGCGTAGTGCATCATGATGTGCCACAGGATCGGCTGCCCGCCGATCTCGACCATCGGCTTCGGCCGGATCTCGGTCTCCTCCGCGAGCCGGGTGCCCACGCCACCGGCCAGGATGGCGACCTTCACGGGGCGGTGGCCTCCAGCGCCGGGGACGCCGCGGAGGCCGCGGGCCGGGCCGGGTCTACCGTGCGCATCAGCTCGGCCAGGCGGTGCCGCCGCGCGTCCACGCCCGGCGTCGAGGGGAGCCCGGCCGCGGCGAGCACCTCCGCCCAGCGGTCCACGCAGTCGTGCCGCTTGAGGGTGTTGAGCGTGTTGCGGCGCCGGATGCCGTCGACGCGTCCGGGATTCGCGTCGAGCGCCTCGATGACCGCGCCGACGTCGTCAGGGGTGCACGGGACGACCGCGTCCTCCCAGTTGAAGATCTGGGCGAAGACCGGCGTGTCCGGGGGCTGGCCCAGCAGGACGGTGCCGCCGGCGGCGCCCTCGAAGAAGCGAAAGCCCACCTCGTGCTGCTGGGCGGCGCGGAGGGGCACGTCGAACTTGGGCCGCGAGACCGTGAAGTAGCGCGCGCGCTTGATGAGCTCGGCGAGCAGGCGGCGATGGTCGGCCGGATCGTGGACGTCGGCTCGGCTCAGCGTGTCGTAGAGGTAGAACAGCCGGCGCCGGGCGGCGAGGGCGACCAGCGTCTCGTGCATCTCGGCCGACCGGCGTCCCATCGCGTAGATGTCGATGACGCGCGCCGGGGGATCCGGGTAGGGGCAGAAGGTGAGCAGGTCGACGCCCGGGGCCAGATAGCGGCAGGGGCGACCGGTGGCGGCCGCCACCGGCTCCACGGTGCCGTGGCAGCTCAGCAGGACGAGGTCGAAGTGGCGGAGCAGGGCGAGCTCGGCCCGGCGAGCGGGCAGCTCCGAGCGCCAGAGCTCCTCGACGTAGCACACCGAGACGTCGGCGGCGGCCAGCCAGGGCGCGAGCGAGCCGAGCTGGAAGAGGTCCTGGAGCCCCTGGAGCGAGACGAAGAGCAGCGGGTAGCGGCGATCCAGCTCCGGCTCGAGGCGCAGGAGCGCGCGCCCGGCCCCGAGGTACAGACGATCCAGCCGCTGGGCGCGCTGGCGCCGCCGCTCGCCGGGGGCATCCGCCGGCAGGGGCGCGGCGAGGTCGACGGCGTCCACTGTCGCGATCACGTCCTCGAAGTTGAACAGCAGCGAGCGCCACGTCACGGGCGCGAGGCGGCGCTGCGAGACGAGCAGCACCCGCGCGTCGGCCGCACGGCGCACGTATTCGATCCAGGCCATCGTGACCCTCGAGTCGGCGCGTGAGCGCTGTCGGGGCCCTCGGGGAGCCCGAGGTCGTCCCGAGCTTGGCAGAGTGAGGGCGCACCTAGCCTAGATCGGATGGGGCGATCAGGCAAGCGGCCGCATCGACTCAAAACTTCGGTTACCGGAGGAGGGGACGTAGATCAGAAGTCACGGTTACCAACGCCCCCCAGGAGGTGCCCGTGACACGAG
>Ga0187892_10006230_pt1 | contig 17922 bp, 9 predicted proteins | sample MA1701073metaG_FD_139345 | JGI IMG/M metagenome (GOLD analysis project Ga0187892, IMG submission 139345) | Bio-ooze microbial communities from a basaltic lava cave in the Kipuka Kanohina Cave System on the Island of Hawaii, USA - MA170107-3 metaG ... | reverse complement strand
TCGCCGATGGGAGGACCCGGCAACGGCTGGCAAGGGGCCGTGACGCTGCTGACCCATCCGGGCATCGACACTTCGCAGACCTGCGCACCCGACGTAAGGAGGCTGCGCGGCAGGGCCCCGAAATCGTAGCGGCCATCCGGCCCAGTGACGCGGCGGAGCGGGGTGCCTCCGGCGTCGGTGAGCACGTTCCCGGCGGCGTCGCGCACTTCGATGGTCCACCCTTCGAGCGGCACATCCCCCGTGTGCACGCTCAGGCCGTCGCTGCGGTCGAAATCGCGCAATTTGCGGCCGTGAACACGGCTCAAGCACTGGCACTCGAGCTGGAGGTCTGCGACGAGGTCTGATGGATGGTCGAAGATCTGCACGCCGACGTCATAGAATCCGCCGTCTAGGGTGCATTCAACCGAGCCCAGTCCCTCACACACCAAGGACCCAGCGCGGTCCCACACCGATATGATGAAGTCCTGTGGGACGGGGGTACAGCCGCCGCCCGTGCAGCGCGGGTTGGTTACGCCGAGGCGGAGTGACGACCGCCCGGCTTGCTCGAGGATGTACATCCGCCGCCCTGCGCCAAAGGCTGCACTCGACCGCGAGTCCTCGGGACACGCCAGCAACTCGCTGAGATCCTCGTCGCACTCGACGGAGATCAGCGCCGAAACGTCCCCCCTGTCGGGAATGAGGAACGTCGCCTGATACAGTCCCGGGGGCACGTTGCTGCACACCAAGTAGTTGCCCCTGAACATCGAGCAGATCGGCGCCTCCGAGCCGAGGGGACGTAGCTCGATGCTGACCGTGTCATCGAGAGCCGGGTCGGCCGGCTCGATGAGCAGCGATACCTCGGATGGGAAGTCTACACCCACGATGTACGTCCCAACGCCAGCCTTCAACAACTCGCTGAGGAGAAAGGCATTGGGGCATCGAATCTCCTTGCAGCTCGGTTCGGCAGCCGGTGCCAACCCCAGGGAACAGTTCGGGAACGCCGGCGTCGGCGTGAGCGACGGTGTCCGTGTGGGGGTGCGGGTACGCGAGGGCGTGCGCGTCGATGTCCGCGTCGGCGTGGCGATGGGTGTCGGCGTTCGCGTTCGGGTCGCCGTCGGGGTGCGCGTGCGCGTCGGGGTGGGTGTGGCTGTGATGATAGGCGTCGGCGTGCGTGTCGGGGTGCGGGTGCGCGAGGGGGTGCGGGTTGGCGACCGCGTGGGGGTGCGGGTTCGCGTCGACGTACGGGTGACGGTGGGAGAGCCGCACTCGCACGCACTGGCACATCGAGTCCGCGCGGCATCGACGCAGTCGCTGTCCCATTCTCCCACGCCGGCACAGCAGAGCGCGTCTGGCCCACACACGCAGTCCTCGCACACGTCGATGGTGCACCCCGGCAGACCGTGCTCGGTGCAGCAGTCGTTGCCGCTCGGCGATGGGGTTCTTGTCGGGGTTGCGGTACACGCACCGGATGAGGTGGGAGTGCGGGTGGCGGTGCGCGTTCGGGTGCGAGTCGCGGTTCTGGACGAGGTGGGGGTGGGGCCGGATGCGGAGACCCGCTCGTACTCGAAGGTCACCACTGCCCGGGTGAAGGTGAAGCCGCCGTGGCAAACGGTGAGATACCATTTGTCCCCTGTCGCGGCCGTGTGCACGTCCCCGTTCAGCATTCCGCTCGACCCGAATTGGCCGGGAGGATAGAGATGGAAGCGGGGGATCACACCGAAGCCGAACAAGCAGGCGTTGTGAATGTTGCCCTGTTCCGGCGAGAATGTGGTGAGGCCGATGTTGGTGTTGCAGGGCGACCCGGCCAGCAGTTCCGACCGCAGCTGCATCTCGAACGCCTCGCCGACGGGCACCTCGGCCGGCGGATCGTTCCAGCTGAAGCGGGCGCGACAGCTGATCGGGGTGGGAGGAGGCGGCACGAGCGCCGTCGTCAGCTGGTTACGCCCCGGCTGGTACTCGACCGTCGGGCGTCCGGGCAGCGGTGTCGGCGGCGTGAACGCATGCACCTGCGCGCCGACGCGGCGCCACACCGTGTCCTGACACCAGGCCGCCCCGCTCGATGCCAACAGCATGGCGATCGTCGACACCACGCAGACGAGCGGGCGACATCGAGGGGTTCGAGGACGACCCATTCGAGCACCTGCAGTGCCCCTACCCGATGCGTCCCCGACAAGTCTTTGCGTTTCGGTTCACTTTTGGTTCAAATGCCCACTGGGGGCCGTCGCATGCCAATTGTTGCCTTTCCGCCCTTCCGGCTGGAGCTGGACACGGGGGAGCTCTGGCGAGGGCCGACACCGGTCGCCCTCCGGCCCAAAGCCGCCGCGGTGCTCGCATACCTTGCCGGCCGCCCGCGCCGGCTGGTGAGTAACACCGAGTTGCTCGACGCCGTTTGGGGCCACGTCGCGGTCAGCGATATCGTGCTCAAGGTCTGCGTCAATCAGGTGCGCAAGGCCCTTGGGGACAACGCCCGCATCCCACGGTTCATCGAAACGGTCCATCGGCGGGGCTATCGCTTCGTGGCCTCGTCCGATCGGACGACCGGCGCATCGGCGTCGCGTCCGCCATCTAGGGACCTGCCGGCGCCCGGCATCGTGGTTGGGCGCGACGTCCCACTCGCCGAGTTGCGGCAGGCAGCGGAGGAGACTGCCGGAGGGAGCCGGCGAATCGTGTTCGTTACCGGCGAGCCGGGGATCGGCAAGACCACGGTGCTCGAAGCGTTCTTAGCCGGTTGCGCAGCTGGCATCTGGATCGGTCGCGGACAGTGCATCGAGCAGGTGGGACCCGGCGAAGCTTTTCTCCCGGTGCTGGACGCCCTGGCGCGGCTGTGCCGTGACGTGCCGGACGGACGCGTCATTGCGCTGCTGCGCGCCCACGCGCCCTCCTGGCTGCTGCGGTTGCCCGGTGTGCTGGGGGACGCCGAACGTGAGGCGCTGCAGCGGGCGTACGGCGGCGTGCCGCGCGAGCGCATGTTGCGCGAGATGGTGGGGGCGCTGGAGCGCCTGAGTGCTGAGGCCCCACTTGTGCTCGCCTTCGAGGATCTGCACTGGAGCGATGACTCGACCCTCGAGCTGTTGGCGGCCGTGGCCCGACGCCGCGAGCCGGCGCGACTGCTCGTCGTCGGCACTTATCGCATTGCCGAGGCGGGCGAGCGCATCCAGTCGCTCACCGTGCTCACTCACGAGCTGCGCCTGCATCGCCAGTGCAGCGAGACGCGCCTGGCGCCGTGGTCCGAGGGCGACGTCGAGGCGTATCTGCGCACGCGCTTCGGCCTCACCGCAGCCGTGGGCCCGTTGACGCGACTCGTGTGCGAGCACACCGAAGGCAATCCCCTCTTCGTGGTAAACGCCGTCGAGCATCTGCTGGCGCGCGGTGCGATCGAGGCGTTGCAGGCGCGTCAACGCCTGCGTGTGGATGTCGATGCGGTGGCTCGCGAGGTGCCGCGCAGCCTGCGGCAGCTGATCGATCTGGAGCTCGGTCGATTGGAGGGCATCCATCGCCGGGTCCTCGAAGCTGCCAGTGTCGCGGGGCAGGATTTTCCGATCCTTTCGGTCGTGGCGGCGCTCGATGACCCGCTCGAGACGATTGAGCAGAGCTGCCGCGTGCTCGAGCAACGCCACCGGCTCCTGCAGCGACGTGGCGTGGTGCACTGGCCCGACGGCAGCGTCGGCGACGGCTACGCCTTTCGACACGCGCTTTATCGCGACGCCATCTACGATCGTATTGCGATGGTGCGCCGCCGCCGGCTGCACCGACGCATCGGCGAGCGTCTGGAGAACGGGTGGGGCGAGCGCGCACGTGACATCGCCTCGGAGCTTGCCGTGCACTTCGAGGGCGCGGGCGACGGCCAGCGCGCCGTGCACTATCGCCGACTGGCGGGCGAGCAGGCGCTCGAGCGCGGCGCCTATCGGGAAGCGGTACAACAGTTCGAACATGGGCTCGCCATGCTGGGAGCCGCCACCGATCCTCGCGACGCCGCCGAGCTGCCGCTGCGCGTCGGGCTCGGCGTCGGGTTGCTGAACGCGCGGGGATTCGACGCGCCTGAAGTGGAGCGCACGTTCACGCGGGCGCTCACGCTGTGCCGCAAGACGCCGGGGACCCGTGACAGCTTCCCAGTGATCGAAGGATTGCACACGTACTGCATGAACCGGGGGGACTATCCGACGGCACAGAGCCTCGCCCGGCAGATGCTCCGCCTGGCGCAGGACACGGCTGAACCGGCGTTGCTGATCGAAGCCGCACATACCTTGGGCTGTGTACAGATCAAGCTGGGTCGATTGGTGACGGGCGCACGCACGCTGCGCCGTGCGCTGCGCTTGTACACGCCGGCGCGCGGCGCGGTCGGCCTGCGCCTCTGTGGACACGACCCCAAGGTCTGCTGCCTGGGGAGCTTGGGCTTGGCCTTGTGGTACATGGGGTATCCGGATCAAGCGCTGCACCACGCGCAGCGGGCTCTGGCGTATGCTCGAACGCTCGAGCACGCCTACAGCGTCGTCGTCGCCGCCCAGCTGCTGGCATGGATCCATCTGGTCCGCGGTGAGAACGCCGCTGGCCGGATGGTCGCAGAGGAGGCGATCGGCATCGCGGCGGAGCACGGGTTCGCCTACGTCGAAGGAGCGGCGCGTCTGCTGCGGGGGTGGGCGCTGGCAATGGAAGGTGCGGTGGCGCAAGGGTGCGCCGAGGTCGAAGCTGGTCTGGCGCGGTGCCGCAGCCTGGCTCCCGAGACCGACAGTGCCGAGCATCTCATCCTCGCGGCCCTCGTAGACGCAATGGCCGGGAAGCTCGACGCTGCGCGCGAGGCGGTCGTGCATGCTGCCGCGGCGGTCGACCGGTACGGTGATCACTACCTGGAGCCGGTGATCCTGTTCTTCTTGGGCCGACTTCTCCTTGTGGTCGGCAACGCGCCGCGGCTTGCGCCTACACGGAGGCAGGTGCGGCCGACCACTCGGGACGATGAGAACCCAGAACAGCTCCTCCAGCGCGCGATGCAAATCGCGCACCGCCGTCAGGCCCGCATGATGGAAGTCCAGGCCGCCTCCGCTTTGGCCGGCTTGTGGCACCGGACGGGAAAGACCGGTGCCGCGCGCCACCTGCTGCGCACGCAGCTGGCCTGGTTCACCGAGGGATTCGAAGTCCCGACGCTGCGCGAGGCGACCCGTCTGCTCGCGACCCTGGACGATCGCGGCCGCGCGCACGCGTAACCAGCGTGTGCGATCCGCCGACTGAGGTCGGCGCGTGGAGCAGCTCAACTGCTCGCCCCCGGCATCGGCGGCCTGTCGAGCCGTGCCGATCGGCGCCGCGCTCTAGCCGCTGCCCCAGGTCGGTCAAGGGGTCGGGACGGAACCGATCTCCGCTGTGACCTCGCGCGGGTTGAGCGGCTGACCGCAGTCGGGACACACCAGGGTCGGGTGCATCCGATGGCCGCACGTCTTGTGCACGAGCGCCAGCGGGGGACCGTCTTCACCCGCCATCCAACGGTCTCCCCAACGCAGCAGTGACACGATCACGGGATAGAGGTCACGACCCTTCTCTGAGAGGCGGTATTCATAGCGCGCCGGCTTCTCCTGGTAGCGGACTTTTTCGAGAATGCCTGCATCGACGAGCTTCTTGAGACGGCCGGCCAGGACGTGCCGGGTCACGCCGAGTTGACGCTGGAAGTCCTCGAACCGCCGGGTACGCAGAAACGCATCGCGCAGGACCAGGAGCGTCCAACGATCGCCGACGACCGACAGCGCTCGGGCGACCGAGCACTGCATTCCACTGATCTCGTCCCATCGCATGACAGGGATATCTTAGCTGAATGTATTGCATACCGAAAGAGAACTGATAAGTTCTGTTCTGGAACCGACCTTGAAAGGAGCACCCATGCTGGCCACGAGAGCCGTTGATCCCTCAATCTCGAAGACGCCACTGCCGATGAACGCGGAGGATTTGCCGACGGTCTGCGTGCTCTGCAGTCACAACTGCGGCATTCGGGTCGATGTTGCCGACGGCAAGATCGTCGAGGTGCGTGCCGACGAATCGAGCCCGATCACAAAGGGATATATCTGCAACAAGGGCTTTGCGATCCGTCATTACGTTGAGCACGCGCAGCGCGTCGAGTATCCCCTCAAGCGTCGCAGCGATGGGACATTCGAACGTATCACCTGGGAGCAGGCGATCACCGAGATCGCCGCACGACTTTCGGAGATCCGTGCACAGCACTCGCCGCGCTCGATCGGCCTCGTGGGAATCGGCGGTCAGGCGAATCACATGGACGCGCCCTACGGGCTTACGTTCCTCTCGGCCCTAGGGTCGAAGCGCTGGTTCAACGCGCTCGCGCAGGAGAAGACGCAGCACTTTCTCATCTCCCAGTGGATGTTCGATGCGCCACCGTCGGCGTTCTTCCACCCCGATATCGAACACACGCACTTCCTCCTGATGATGGGAACGAACCCGAAGATCTCCAACCGCGGGCACAATGCGACCGATACATTCAAAGCATTTGCGGCAAACCCGAATCAGAAGCTCGTCGTTCTCGACCCGCGCGACACCGAAACGACGCGTACCGCCGACCGCCATCTCAAGGTCAAGCCCGGATCCGATGTCTACGTTCTCCTCGGCATGGCGGCCCTGCTCGTTTCGAACGAAGGGTTGGTCAACGCGCAGTTCATCGAGGAGCGTACGCACGGTTTCGAGAGCCTGCGCAAGGCACTAGCCCAAGTCGACATCGACGAGATGGCCCGGCGCGCCGGCATTTCCACCGCTGATCTCGTAGCCGTCGCGCGCGAGTATGCCCAGGCGGAGTCGGCGGCCATCATGTTCGACCTGGCGGTCGAGCACAATCTCTTCTCGACGCTCACGTCGTACCTCATTCACGTCCTCGCAACCCTCACCGGCAACGCCGGCCGGCGTGGAGGCAACATCTTCATCGAGGGACTTACGCCGCCTGAGCATAGTCCCAAGCGCCACGCCGAGCCGGAGCGCGCCCTGGCGTCGGGGATTCCCGCGATCAGCGCCATGGGTGGATACGGCATGTTCTCGCCGACGCTGGTTCCGGAAGAAATCATGCTCGACCACCCGGAACGGTTGCGCGCCCTGATCGTCGAAGGCGCGAATCCGCTGCTCTCGTACTCCGACACGCAGCGCTGGCTCGAGGCGCGCGAGCGGCTCGACCTGCTCGTCGTGGTCGAGCCGGCGATGACGGAGACGGCGCGGATCGCCGACTACGTGCTGCCGACGCCGGTCGGCTACGAGAAGTGGGAGATCGCCGGATTTCCCAAGGGCTATCCGGAAATCTACACGCAGTTGCGACCCCCGGTCGTCCCTGGACCACAAGAAGCGCTTCCAGAACCCGAGATCTACGTCCGTTTGGCCGAGGCGATGCGCTTGATTCCGGAGCCGCCGGCCGAGCTGTTCGCGCTGGCCGAGCACGCCCTCGAGCCGGACGGCGCCGCGGCGTATCTGGGCCAGGCGATGGCAGCCGCGAGCGGCAGCCAGGCGGCACTGCTCTTCTGGGGCTATCGCACGCTCGGACCGCATCTACCGTCGCCGGCGATCACGGCGGTGTGGGCACAGGTACACGGCAACGCGTTCACCCGCACGGAAACGATCCTCCGCACGCTCGGCGAGGAGTGGCGCGACAAGGGGCCGTTCGCTATGGCCGGCGAGATTTTTCGCCGTATCCTCGAACATCCGGAAGGTGTCGAAATCGGCAAGGCCGATGCCAACCACTGCCTCGACCTCAACATCGGCTTCGACGACAAGAAGATTCGCCTGGCACCGCCGCCGATGGTCGACGAGATCGCTCGTGCCGCCGTCACCGATCGGCCGAGCCATCCCGATTATCCGTTCGTTCTTGCTGCCGGCCTGCGCACCGCCTGGACTGCTAACACCATCCAGCGCGACCCGACGTGGAGAAAGGGCCGCGGGCCGCACTGCGCGCTCAACTTGTGTCCGACAGACGCCGACGCGCTCGGCATCGCCAGCGGCGATCGCGTGCGGCTGATTACACGCCGCGGTTCCGTCGAGCTGCCGGCGGCGGTCGACAAGCGCCTGCAGCCGGGCCACGTCTGGGTGGCGAACGGCTTTGGCGCGCGTTACCCGAAGGACGGCACCGGTGAGCTCGAAGCCGCGGGCGTCAATTTGAATTTCTTAACCTCGGTGGAGGACCGTGATCCTTTCACCGGTTGCCCGCAGCACAAATACACTCTCTGCCGCGTCGAACGATGCGTGTGAGAGAAAGGACCATCGCGATGCCACGCCTCGAGTACTTCTTCGACTATGTGAGCCCGTTCTCCTACCTGGCCGACACGCAGCTGCCGGCCGTCGTCGAGCGCACCGGCACCGAGATCGTCTACAGGCCGTTCTTTCTCGGCGGCGTCTTTCAGGCGTCCAAGAACTCGCCGCCGGTCACCGTCCCCAACAAGGGCAAGTACCTGTTTGCCGACATCACGCGCTGGACCAACCGTTACGGCGTCGAGATCAACCCGAACCCGTACTTCCCGGTCAACACCCTGCACGCCATGCGCGCCGCCGTCGCCGCGCTCGGCGACAAGCGCTTTCGCGATTTCCACCGGGCGATGTTTCGCGGCGTCTGGGTGGAGGGCAAGAACCTGGCCGACGAAGCGGTGTTGCGCGCCGCAATCGACGCGGCGGGCCTTGATGGCGCGGCCATTCTCGCACGCGCCAAGGAAGCGGAGGTGAAGGACACGCTGCGCCGCAACAGCGACGAGGCCGTCGAGCGCGGTGCCTTTGGCGCGCCGACGTTCTTCATCGGTGACGAAATGTTTTGGGGCAACGACCGGCTGGACTTCGTCGAGGAGGCGCTGCGCAACAGCCCATCCTGACCGGTATCCGTTCCGGCTCCGCAGCCCCACTCCGGGCTGCAAGCAGTTGCAAGCTCGGGTTCAGAGTTGCAGCTCGCCTCAGCTCTCCCCTTGGGTGGCCCTCGATCTTCCGGCAATGCTTGACAGGCCGTTCCATCGCGCCCTATACGGGGACCTGTCTAGACTTCCAGGGGGCATCGGGGGTTCTGGGGAATGTCTGACACTTCGGCATCATCATCAAATCGCGCGTGTACGGTCTGTCTACATGCCGTAGAGATTCCATCGTCGCTACCCACTCACGTTGGAGATGACCGTCCGTCTTCAGTTGAGCCGAATTCGATGTGGCAGATCTGACGCGGGAGTCGCGAGGCTCCCTCAAACCTGAGGAGATGTGAAGATGAAACCAACGTTGGAGAAAGGGTCCTCCTTCCGCAAGGTGGTTCTTCTCATGTCGATGCTCAGCGGTGCGCCGTACCCGCAGATGGCGAGAGCAGCGAGCTTCGTCGATCCGAGCGCCGTGGTCCAGGGAAACGTCACTATGGGCGATCTCGTATACGTTGCGCCCTTTGCCACGCTGCTCGCGGGCGAAAAGAAGATCACGATCGGAGAGGCGAGCAACGTTCAGGACAGCGCAACACTGGATGCGAGCAATGGCAACATAAAACTCGGCGAACAGGCCATCGTCGCCCATGGCGCTACCGTGAAAGGGCCTGCCAGGATCGGCAAGAGCGGGCGATGCCCCACCGACGACCCGTGCCCCTCCTTCGTCGGCTTCAACGCCGAGGTCGGGGGCTCCGTCCAGAAAGACGCCATGGTCGGTCACCTCGCGCGGGTGGCGCGTGGCGTCGTAATCCGCTCGGGTCTGAAGGTGCTCCCGGGCAAGAATGTCACAAACAAGGACCAGGCCACCGACCCGGTCCTCGGCAAGGTTGCTGCGGTGACGGCGGCTGATCGTATGTTCATGGAGGGTGTGATCGAGGTCAATGAGGCCTTTGCCGATGACTATGACACCATGAAAATTGCCGACCCGAACGACGTCCATGGCATCGGCCCGGCACCAATTACCGATTTCAACGAAGGCGACACCCCGCAAAGCAATTGTACGGACCTTGACATGCCGACGTGTGCGCAGGACATGCCAAATGCAGGGTTCCGCAACCGGATCATCGGCGATGTGAGACTGCGCAACACCGAGGCTCAACTGGATGACCTCATGGGGTCGAAGATCTCAGTGCGCGGCGACGAGGGGGAGCCGTTCAAGGTGGGGACCATCGCGTACATGGACTCCCGCGTAACGTTCCACGCGTTGGAACACACCCACATTACGCTCGGGAACAATGGCCGTTACGACTACCACAGCCTCGTGCACGGGGGACCGAACACGTTCAACGGCAATACCACCCAAGCCGGTGACGGCTTCAAGCTCGGTGCTCACGCCGTGTTCTTCAACTCGCGCGTCGGCGACAACAGCCGGGTGGGCTTCAAGACGGTCGTTCTAAACTCCGACTTCGGCGCGAATCCGACCACGATCGGCGACTGCAAAATCGTGAGCAACGGGGCGCAAATTGGCGACGTCGAGTGGTGCTACTGACCGACTCCCGCTGGCGCCGGCGGCCGTCTGATCCAACGCCCGCGGCGAGCGTCGCACCCTGGGTTGGATGGTTGATTGTAGCGTTGCTGCTGGAGGGCTGTCGCGACCCGGCGGCCCCCACTTCCGCCGCGGGACCGCCTCGAGCCGTGCGCAACGTCGTAGCCACGCTCGCGGACGAGGTGGCTGAGCCGCAGGCGGGGCACGTCGCGTGGACGACGTACTGGACGCTCTGTTGGGATGCGTATCCGCGAGCCGTAGCGTATGAGCTCCAGACCCTGACGAGCGAAGGGGCGTCACCGAAGCTACGCCGAGAGCGCGAGCGGTGCTTCCGCCTCGAAGTGGCCAAAGGCACGAACCCGAAGGACAAAGGCTTCTTCAATCGCGAGTTGATGCTTGCCGGGATCTCCGGGCAGCTTGCCTTTCGAGTGCGGGCGGTTCTCGGTGATAACCGGGTTAGTGAATGGTCAGCGTTGATGCCAGTGGGCGTGGCCACGCGCCCACAGCCATGAGCCGTGCCGCGAACCCGGCGACAGACGGCCGTTTCTGAAAGAGGCGCACGTCTCGCGGCCGCTCGATACGGATGTTGGTGGTCGCCGCGCTTGACTGCCTACCGGGGAGTGGATGAAGCTATGCGCCGATGCAAGCGAACATCTGTTCGCGGCGATCAAACGCGTTGAGCAGTTCCATGTCCTTAGCGAATTCAGTCTTCACTGCGATCCCGCTCTTGGCGCTGGCGCTGACCGCGAAGCCCCCGAACCAGACTGGCGTGAGTGGGCTCGGTGAGATCGCTGCGGCCGATCCGGTCAGGTTCGCCGTCGATCTCGCGTGCGAGGGCGATTCTCGCCCCAAGCTCCTGGTGCGGTGGGACCGCGGCACGTTCGTCCTGACTCGGCTCACTGGCTCGTTTTGTCGCGACGATCCTGGCATCGATCCCGCGCCGCACGGGGGCACCAACTTCGACACCTTGGCGGGCGGCGGCTTCGGCGTCTTCCGAGGCGTTGCCGGTGCGCATGCGACGTTCACCTTCGCCGCTGCCGGCACGCGCGCGCTGCCGGACTACGCCGAAATCACCGTCACGGCTCCCGACGGCACGGTGGTGCTCGAGGTGGCAGGCGTCGTGCGGGGTCGTCTCGACGCGCGCGGATCGGTCAGCCCAACCGAGTCGCCGGGCGAAGACCCCGTCGACGCGCTGCACTCGGCCGTGATCGATGCGGCGGGTCGCAGTTGGGGCTACCGCTTCGCGCGCCTGCCGGCGCGTGCGTTCATCGAAGAGCCGCAGTCGGTCGAGACGAAGCCGGGGGGCGATCCGGTCCCGCCTCCGAAGATACACCCGGATCTCACCCGCCGGATCGAGTTCGGCGATCCTGACGAGCGCCTCCTCGTCCTGCTGAACCGCTTCGATCCGGTCGTCCTCCGACACCTTCCGGATCTCTGGCGTGCCATGCGCTGCGACGATCCACTGCGCGTCCAGTTCACTCGAGCCCTCGCCCGTGCGATCACGGCCCTCCGAAGGCAGCGCGAGCGCTCGACCGAGGCCTTCCTCGAAGACTTTCGCGGCGGCGCGCATGACATCGAGGTCGTGCGCCAGTTCTGGCTGGTGAACGGCTTCCTGGCGGAGCTGCGCCTCGGCGACGTGGTTGCGCTGGCGGCGCGCGACGACGTGCTGTTCGTCGAGCCGACGCACCACGACGTGCCGCCGCCGATGGACGACGGCGACCCCAGCAACGACATCGCCGTGGGCCGCCAGCTCGTCAACTCCGACTGGCTCGCCGCGCAGCCGGGCATGGACGGCGGCTGCATCGGTATCCTCGACACCGGCGTACGACGGACGCATGTGCTCTTCACGGCGCCCCCGGACGACAACCTGCGCATCGATACCACAGACTGCGATGGCGGGGGCCCCACGTGTGGCGATGGTTCGCTCCCGAACTTCAACGCGACCGACGTCTGGAACCACGGCACCGGGACCGCATCGGTTCTCACCGGCAACGAAGCCTACGGTCCACGCTTTCGCGGCGTTACGGACATCCTGCTCGACAGCTGGAAGGTCTATCCGACCAACCAGAACAACCCGGTCGTCGGCATCGTGGCCGCGAGCGTGACGGCGTTGGAGAGAGCGATTGCCAGCATGGACCGTGTGATCATCGCCGAGCTGCAGCTCCCCTTGCCGAGCACGAGCGTGTTGGCGACCACCGTCGACAACGCCTTCGAGGCCGGCGCCGTCGTGGTGGCCGCCGCGGGCAACTGCGCCGTCAACGACTCGTGCACCAGTGCAACCGGCACGCCGCGACCGGCGACGATCCGTTCGCCGGCCAACGCCCACAAGGTGCTCGGCGTCGGCGCCTACAACCTCGTGAGCCTCGCCACCGGCGACTACCAGAGCTACGGGCCGACCGAGGACCTGCGCATCAAGCCGGACATCCAAGCGCCCACCGACGCCGAGACGGCGAGCCGATGCGGCCACCAAGACATGGGCGGCACCATGGGTGCTCGCGACTGTATCGGGCCGTCTGCGCCGGACCACTCGCTGCGCCGCTTCGGCGGGACCAGCGGCTCGACGCCTTTTGCAGGCGGAGTCGCCGCCCTGGTGCGCAACAGCCTGCGCAAGTTCGGCACCTGGGAGCCGGGCAGCACTTACGCGCGCATGATCATGAAGGGCGATCGCGTGCATCCCTACGACGAGCGCGAGGGCGCGGGACGCCTCCGGCTCGACACGTGCACGCTGTCACACTGGGGCAAGGTGAACATCGTACCCTCGCTACAAACCATCAACGTTCCGGTGGTGCAGATTCCGATCCAGGTAGCCGCCGGCTTCGATCGGATCGAGGCGGCCATCTGGTGGCCCGAGAACGCCACCGCCTTCCACAACGACATCGATCTCTACCTGCTCGACCCGAACGGCAACGAGGTGGCGAAAGGCGTTCATGGCACGAGCGTCTTCGAGCGGGTCGAGGTTGCCAACCCGGTGGCGGGCACGTGGATCGTGAAGATCAAGACCTACAAACAGCTTACACCGCAGCGCATCTACTGGGCCGCCGATCTGGTGGGCTGTGACGTCGCGATCGACCCGGGCGATCTGCCGCCGGTGCTGCCGTGAGGCGCCCTCCCAGGCCAAAGGTGTGGAGACTTCGTCGGCCTCAGGGACGTAGTTGGATTGTTGGATTGGACCTCTCCCGCAGGGGCGCGGCTTCAGGAAGGTCACCTGGCGACCTCGGCTGTCGCAAGTGATCTCCGTCGACCGAGGCGATGCACTCGAACTGAGCACCGCCCAGCAACGGCTCACCTCGGAACGCAACGGATCCGTGATCGACGTTTTGTGGCGCGGCAATTGCGCCATGCCCCTCGACGTCGCCGTGCGCAGACACGGCATGCGACCGGTCGAGGCGAGCCGCTATCTGTCGATTGATCGGAGCAGTGCTCGGTGCACTTGCGGGCGCTGGAGCGCGCCGGGAGGTAATCCAACAATCCAACTACGTCCCTGGAGCGTTCCCTAGTAAGGCGCACCATCTTCCGGGGCCGCCGTGGCACTCCGCCGCGGCCACCCCGCTTTCCGCGGGTAACGTCCGGCAGGAACTCGGCGAGGTTAGTGTACTGGTCGAGAGTGTCCTTCAGGAGCCGCAGCCGAGTTCCGGGACGCGTTCCAGGGTTCGAAAGTGCGTGTGGTCAGTTTACGATCAGCTCGCAGGCCGGCGCCGGAGGGTTACGGCTCCAATCGTGACGAGGATACCGACGACGACCAGGAGGCCGGTTCTGGACATCGCTGGAGCCGGTGCCGTCACCTCCATGCAGATTCCGTCGATGCAGGCCAAGCCGCTTGCACACTGGGACGTGTCCAGACACGCGCCGCCCTCAGATACTGGCGTGGCCGTGGATGTCGCCGTGGGCGTCATTGTTGGCGTGTCAGTTGCCGATCCTGTCGCTGTTGGGGTTGATGTCACCGTCGGCGTCTCAGTAGTCGTCCCCGTGGGGGTGGTGGTTGGCGTACTAGTTTCCGTGCCGGCGAGTGTCGCCGTTGGGCTAACGGTTGGTGTGTCTGTCACTGTCCCCGTCGGCGTAACCGTTGCTGTTGGAGTCTGAGTTGATGTTGGCGTTACAGTCGCCGTCTCCGTGGGGGTCCCGGTCTCCGTCGGGGTCGCCGTCGAAGTGCCGGTAGGAGTAGCAGCGGCGCACGTGTCAGCAGGCGGCCCGCAGAAGAATGGGCCTGTAGTCTGGTTGCAGCACTGCTCCACGCTGCCGGGGCCGCTGGCGCAGGCGTCGCTGCACGTTGTCCCTTGCCCACTGACGCAAGTACCGTCAGTGCTGCCGAACGAGATTGCACTTCCATCCTGGCACACACAGCAGTCCGAGCGCGCCGCGAGCGGATCGAAGCAAATCGCTAGCGTCAGGAGGATCAGCCCGCAACACTGGCGCAACGATGGACGAATCGACAGCATCGAATCGATGAAACGTGAGGGCAACGGCATCTTGGTCTCCTACGACCTTGCGGCTCCGGTCAGGGTGCCCTTGATCGGTCCGCCACGCCAGCCCTCTCCTAGAACTAGATCCTCTTCCAACCTTCGATTACGAGCACGCGCATGAGCACGATTCGTCATCCGTCGGCACCCACGAATCTGTCAGCGAACCCGGGTGACATATCAGACGGACCGTGTAGACGTTCTTCTCCCCCCCCGCCATCGAACGGCTGCAAAGCCGAGCCCGAGGAGCGCGAGTGCCAGCGCGCCGAGCGCCGCCGGTGCCAGCGCCGGTGCCGGCGTGGAGACGGCTGGACTGGTCCGCACCTCGACGGCCAACTGGTTGGTCGTCGTCACGTTCCAGAGTAAGGTGAGTGGGATCTGCACGTTGGCGGCGATGCCGGGGCAGCTGCGGTTCTGCGCGTCTGTGTTGCCGCTCTCCCAGAACCAGTCGCCCCCGGCGCCTGCCGAATCATTGTATGCAAGAATCCAATAGAGGCCGCGGTCCAGCGGAATATCGGTCGTGATGCGGTACTCGAACTCGGTGAAGAAGCCCAGAATCACACCGCCGGTGGCGCGCCGTGTGACCATGCCCGGAATCGTCGTAATCAGCGCGCCGGGCACGGTGGGGGTTCCGGGGACGACGTTCTCCGCGTTGTCGGCGTGGAGCTGGATGGTGAAGTTGTCGGCGAACGGCACGTTGTCCGAATATCCTCCGTAGAAGACGATCTCGGTGAGACGTGATGCCACGTTGATCTTGAAGTTGTCGGCCATCGCTTGCGATCCGTTCGGGCACGCGCCACAGCTCGCATCCGACTGGAAGCCCGCCAGCCCATTGGGGGGCTGCGCGAGGCCGTTGACCGCTGCGGCGAGGTCGTCGATGGTGACGCGACTGGTGTTGTTCGACAGGTCGGGATCGATGGTCGTCGAGACAACCGTCGCACCATTCTCCTGATCGAAGTTGGCGTCCGGCTCGAGCAGCACCGTCACGTCGCAGACCACCGTCGCGCCGTTCACAAGATTGCCGACGTTCCAGGTGAGGACACGTTCAGCATTCGGTGGACCGGCACCACACGTATCGCTCTGCCACGTCACCTGCGGCACGAAGCGGTCACTGACGATTACACCGGTGGCATCCGCGTCACCGTTGTTGGTGACGGACAGGCGGAGAACGACGGTGTCGCCGGGCATGAAGACGCCGTTGTTCTGCACGCTCTTGACGATCTCCAGGTCGGCTTGGTTCGCGGCAGGAACGCCGGCGAGACCGGCGAGCGTGAGGCTGAAGGCCGATGGGTTGACGATGAGCGGGAGCCCTCCTATCAGTGTGCCCTGCACCTGCAGAAACAGCAGGCTGGTCGCACCGGCCGCTTGCGCACGGGGTATGAGCACGTTCTGCACGTAGGTGTTGGCGTTGAACGTTGCGAAGTCAGCGGCGTCGACCACGAATGCGGTGCCGGTGAGGGTGACGCCGGCGAAGGCTTGTGTCGGTCCGGCAGTGCCGATCCGAATTTCCAGATCCACGTTTTCGTTCCCCATGTTCGTCATCGGATCGAACATGCCGCCATTCACGTTGGTGATGGTGATGTTGCCGAGCGAGAGGCCTTGCCGGAGATCGGTTCCGTGCGCGGAAAACGCCGTGATCAGGGCGCCGGACATGCCTCCTGCCACGGCTGGATCGACGGTGACGGTGCCTTCGAGGAAGCTAGCCACTGCGCCGTTCGGCAGCGCTGGGTCGGTGAGCATTCCCGACGCCGCGGCGGCGTAGCTGAACGCGCCGTGAAAGTTCGGGTCGGAGCCCAGGACCGTGGTGATGTCCGCACTCACCGTATCGTCGGCGGTTACGACCAGGCCGTCGGGCCCGGGATAGTGATTGAGAGCAGCCGAATCGCCGGCGAGCAGCTCGTACACCTGCGCGCTCGCACCGTTCCCGACCAACACGGAGACCAGAATCCATCCGAGCAGCCGACCGCCACCTCGTCGCATGGTCGCCCTCCCTCCCGCACCGGTATCATCCGGGTTCATGCGCGTGTCAAGCCAAACGCCTACCCTACCGGTGCTGAGACGGACGCAAGACGCTTAACCCGCTCCAAGAACCGGGCACCCGTTGAGTGCTCCGTTCACGGCCAGGACGATCTCGTCCACTGTCACCCCGCCATCACCGCTCGGGTCGAATGCCGGACACTCTGCGATGCTCTGCGAGCCGAGCGCGATGTTCACGCCGCGAATGATCTCGTCCACCGTGACCTCTCGGCTGTCGTCGCAGTCGCCGACGCACTCGATGGCGACCGCAGTACTGGTTGGCGTCGCCGACACTGCGCCGGTCGGCGTGGGGGTCGGTGTGTCCAGGTTGGTGCTGGTTTCCGTGGGAGTCGGCAATACAGGGGCAGTAGTCGGTGTATGTGTGGCAAGTGCGGTCGCCGTGGCGGTGCTCGTTCGTAGCATCGTCGGCGTTGGCGTGCCGGTGAGAGTGGCTGTCGCTGTGATGGTTGGCGAACCGGAAGCAATCTGGTCGATACTGAAGACGCCCCCGCCGCCGGTGCCGGCATGCACGGTTGTTGAGGTAACCGGGTCGATGGCGATGGCGTTCACGATGAGGGTGAACAACCCCGGGTTGAAGGGCTCCCAGTTCTCGCTGCCGTTGGTGCTCTTGAAGACGCCCATCCCCGCCGTCCCCACGTACACGGTTTGGGAGCCGCCTCTCCGTCGCCTCACGAGCTGAGACGTCGTGGGGCCGACGGCGAGAGCGACGATCCCAGATGCAGACGGAAGCCCGCTGTTCGCCAGGACCCAACTGACCGCGCCGTTCGTCGTCTTGAACAAGAGCCCAAGACCACCCGCGGCCACGTACAGGGTTTCCGGATCCGACGGATCCAGCACGAGGGCGCCGGCCACTCCCATCGGGAGCCCGTTCGCTGCCGGGCTCCAGCTTCCGGCCCCATTGATGGTCTTGGAAACGCCTCCGAACGAACTGATGTAGATTGTATCCGGATCGGCTGGGTCGATGACTAGGCTGTTGATGAACAGGTTCGGTAAGCCATCGTTCATGGCGTTCCAACCGCCGCCACCGTCTGTGGTCTTGGACACCCCTCCCCCGTTC
>Ga0187892_10006229_pt1 | contig 17932 bp, 15 predicted proteins | sample MA1701073metaG_FD_139345 | JGI IMG/M metagenome (GOLD analysis project Ga0187892, IMG submission 139345) | Bio-ooze microbial communities from a basaltic lava cave in the Kipuka Kanohina Cave System on the Island of Hawaii, USA - MA170107-3 metaG ... | reverse complement strand
TTGCCCGAGGAGCCCGAACCCTTCCAGCCGCCGAAGGGCTGGTAGCCGGGCCAGGCGCCCGTGGTCGCACCTTGCCCGCGATTGGCGTACGTGACGCCGGCCTCGATGTGCTCCTGGAACCAGGGCACCTCCTCCGGCGCGCCGTAGAAGCCCGCGGTCAGACCCATCTCGGTGTCGTTCGCGAGCCTCATCGCCGCATCGCGGTCGCGAAAGCGCTGCACCATCAGGATCGGCAGGAACATCTCCTGCCTCCAGAGCGGATGCTCCGCCGGCGCCTCGGCGAGCACGGGCTCGACGTAATAGCCGCGCGTGAGCGCGCCTTCCTTGCGCTGGCTGCCGCCGCGCCGGAGCTTTGCGCCGCCCTCGCGGAGCTGCGACACGTAGCGCGCGTAGTTCTCGAAAGCGCGCGAGTTCACGACCGGGCCGAGCCAGTTTTCTCGCGCCGTCGGATCGCCGATGCGCACCGCATCCATCTGCTTCTCGATGCGCGCAAGAAGCTCGTCCGCGACTTTTTCGTGCACGTAGAGGCGCGACAACGCAGAACATTTCTGTCCACCCATGCCGTATGCGGAACGCAGGATGCCGCTGGCGGCCCGGTCGAGATCGGCGCGCTCGGTCACGATGCAGGGATTCTTGCCGCCCATTTCGGTGATGCAGGGGCGCGGATATGGGCCGGCCGCCATCGCCGCCATGATCGAGCGCCCGACCGGCACCGATCCGGTGAAGGTCATGCCGGCAACGCGCGGATCGCGCACCAGCTGCTCGCCCACGGCGGCGCCCGAGCCCGCGATGTAATTGAACGAGCCCGCCGGTAAGCCGGCGTCGCGGATGCATTCGCCGAGCAGATGCCCGGCCCAGGGCGTGTCGGAAGAGCACTTGAGTACCACCGTGTTGCCGGTGACGAGCGCCGCAGCCGTGGGACCCGCCGCGAGCGCGTTCGGGAAATTGAACGGCGCGATGATCGCCCAGACGCCGTAAGGGCGCATGACGCTCCGGTTGCGCGAGGTGAAGCCCTTGAGCGGGTCATTCGGCAGCTCGAACTCGTAGCCCTCGTGCGCCTCGAAATCGTCCGCGTAGCAGCGGAAGAAATCGACGGACTCCTGCGCCTCGCCGAGCGCCTCCATGCGGTTCTTGCCGACCTCGAGCACGAGCGCGGCCGCAATCTCGTAAACACGCGCCTCCATGATCCCGGCGACCTTGCGTATGAGCCGCGCGCGCTCCGCGACGGAAGTCGCGCGCCAGGCGGGGAAAGCGCGCGCCGCCGCGGCGATCGCGGCGTCCACCTCGCCCGGCTGCGCGAGCGGGAAGCGGCCGAGCAGGAGCTCACGGTCGATCGGGCTGCGGCGTTCCTCGCTGACCGCGGCCGGCCGCTCCTGGCCGTCGATGAAGAGCGCATACGTCGCGCCGAGGCCCGCGCGGACTTTCACGAGCGCCGCCTCGAAGCGCGCGTGCATCTCCTCGGGCGGGTCGTACATGGTGGCGTAAGTGAGGCGAAAGCTCATGACCGGGACTCCGGGAAATGCCTGCCGAGCAGCCGGTCGAGCAGTGCGAGCGCATGCCCGAGGTCGGATTCGGCGATGACGAGCGGCGGCGCGAGGATCAGCAGGTTGCCGCGGGAACCGAAGGATACGCCCCCGGCGAGCGCCTCGGAGAGGAGCGCCTTGAGCGCGGGCGGCTGCTGCGGCCAGGGCGCGAGCGGCGTCCGGCTGGCGCGGTCGGCGACCAGTTCGACGACCGCAAACAGGCCATGACCGCCGCGCAAGTCCCCGATCACCGCGTGGCGCGCGGCGAGCTGCTGCAATTCCGCGTACATGCGCGCGCCCAGGCTGCGTGAGCGCTCGATCAGCTTCTCCCCGCGATAGGCTTCGATCGCGGCCACACCCGCGGCGCAGGACAACGGGTGTCCTCCGTAAGTCAGCCCGCCCTGGAACATCTCGCGATCGAGTGCGCGCGCGACCGCGGCGCTCATGACCACGGCGCCGAGCGGGATCGCCGCGCCCGTGAGTCCTTTCGCGAGCGTCATGAGGTCCGGGCGGCCCGCCTCGCCGTGCCGCTGCCAGGCGAACCATTCGCCGCAGCGGCCGAAGGCGCCCATGACCTCGTCCGCGATCAGGAGCACGCCGCGCTCGCTCGTGAGCGCGCGCAATGCGGGCCAGTAGTTGTCGGGCGCGACGATGCCGTTGCTGCCCGCGTTCGTTTCCATGAGCACGCCCGCGACGCGATCCGCGCCCTCGCGGTCGATGGCGGTGGCAACCGCCTCGGCCGCGCGCCGGCCGCATTCCTCCGCCGCCCTGCTGCCGAAGGGACAGCGATAGGCATAGGGCGGCGGCACGTGCCGCACGCCCCAGGCCTCGGCATCCACCTGGTGCGAGGTGCGCGAGTCGCCCGAGAGCGCCATGTCCATGTAGCTCGCGCCGTGGTAGGAGCGGTCGCGCGTGACGACGAGCCCGCGAGGCTTGCGCGCCGCGAACCGCGCGATGCGCACGGCATTCTCGTTGGCATCCGCCCCGCCCAGCGTGAAGAACACGCGCCCGCCCTCGAAGCCGGAAAGTTCCAGCAACCGCTCGGCCAGCGCGCGGCGCGGCTCCGCGCCCCAGGCGCTCGTGACGAAGCAGAGCTTGCCGGCCTGCTCGCGGATCGCCGCGACCAGCTTCGGGTGCTGGTGGCCGAGATTGCTGCACTCGACCAGGCTCGAGAAATCGAGGACGTCGCGGCCGTCCTGGAGCAGGAGGAAGGCGCCGCGGCCGCTGGTGACCGCCGGGCCGTTCCAGTCGGCTGGTACGCACCAGTTGTGCAGCACGATTTCGCGCTCGGGGAGCATCGGCCAATTGTCGCAACCGGCGGGAATGGCCGCCAGCACCGGCCGGAATTGCGGCAGAATGGCTCCGATCAGTCATGAAAGCCGCTTCCGTCCTGTTGCTGGTGGCATTCGGCCTCGCGCTCACGGCCTGCGGCAAGCGCGCGCCGGAAGGCTCGACCGTGCTCTTCGCGGCACGCATCTACACATCTCCGGAAGCGACGCCGATCGACGATGGCGCAGTCCTGTTGCGGGAGGGCCGCATCCTCGCGGTCGGCTCGCGCGACTCGGTCGCGACCCGCGGCGCGGACAGGCTGGTGCAATGCGATGGCGGCGTGGTCGCCGCGGGCTTCCATAACAGCCATGTGCACTTCACCGAGCCGAAGTTCGCCGCTGCCGCAACCAGGCCCGCGGCGGAGCTCACGGCGGCGATGGAGACGATGCTGACGCGCTACGGATTCACGGGCGTCGTGGACACCACCTCCGAAGTCGCAAATGCCACGGCGCTGCGCGAGCGCGTCGCGCGCGGTGAGGTGGCGGGTCCGCGCATCCTGACCGCAGGGATGGCGCTCTACCCGGCGAACGGCATTCCGTTCTACCTGCTCGACATGCCGCCCGAGTTCGTCGCAAAGCTGCCGCAGCCGGCGACCGTGGAATCCGCGCTTGAGGCCGCGCAGGCGAACCTGGATGCGGGCGCGGATGCGACCAAGCTGTTCCTGATGACCCCGGTGCCCGGCGGCAAGGTGGCGTTCATGGATCCCGAGATCGCGCGCGCCGCGTCCGACGAGACGCACCGGCGCGGCCTGCCCGTGCTCGCGCACCCGACCGATATCGAAGGCATCGAACTCGCGATCGAGGCGGATGTGGACGTGCTCGTGCACACGACGATCGGCCGCGGCAGGACGGTGTGGGAGCCGGCGCTGATCGAGCAGATGCTGGCGCAGGACCTCGCGCTGGTCCCCACGCTGATGCTGTGGCCCTGGGAGCTGCAGCGCGCGGGCGTGCCGGAGAAAGTCATCGAGCTTGCGACCAGCGATGCCGTGGAGCAGCTGCGGGCCTACCAGGCGGCCGGCGGCGACGTGCTGTTCGGCACCGACGTCGGCTACATGAGCGACTACGACCCGTCGGAAGAGTACCGGCTGATGGCGCGCGCGCTCACGCCCATGCAGATCCTGGCTTCCCTGACCACGGCGCCTTCAAGCCGCTGGAACGGCGGCTCAAGCGGGCGGATCGCCGCGGGGGAGGCCGCAGACCTCGTGGTTCTGGAAACGGACCCGGCCGGCGATCCGGCGAATTTCGCCGGCGTCCGTTGCACGATTCGCGACGGCCGGCTGATTTACGAGGCGTCCGTGGCGCGCCGGTAGAAACTTCGCCGCTATTGCAGTGCGGTCGCGCGCGGCGCAGGCTAGCCGCATGCGAAACCTGCATGCCGGGCCCCTGCCGCGCATCCTGGCCGCGTTCGTGATCCTTCACGGCGCGGCAATCGCGCCGGCGTTGGCGGTCATGCCGGCGCCCGACCTCGGCGCGGACCGGGCCCACGCCGGGCATGAGGGGCACAGCGGCGCGGGAGGCGAGCCGCCGGCGAACATGCCGGACGGGTGCTGCCAGGAAACGGGCTGCGACTGCGATTGCGCGGCGCCGCAGGCGGCATTGCCGCTACCCATTCGCGCGCCCGGTACCGGCCAGAAATTCGATTGCGCTCCGGCGCAATTACGCTGCCAGCCGCCGCTTACCCGTTTCGGCGCTCCATTCCGGCCTCCGGCCTGAGAATTCCCGCCGACGAATTCGCCCGGGGACCGCGCGTCCCCTCGAATGTCTGCACGGGTCCGTGCCGACCCGCTACGGGGGAATGAACATGAGATCGCTCTACAGGCTGGCCATCGTGGCCGCGCTGCCCTTGCTCGGGGCTTGCGCGGTGACGCCGCTCGAGCAGGCGGCGGCCGGTGTCGCGCGCAGTGCGGGCGCCGAACCCGACTGGAACACGACCCGTGCAGCTGCCGCGCCGCCGGAAAGGGCGCTGGATCCCGAATCCGCGGTCGTGCTGGCGTTCGCCCGAAATCCCGAGATCCGGCGGCAGTACGCCTTGCTCGGCATTGCGCAGTCGGAGCTGGAGGATGCCGCGCGTATCGCGAACCCGCGCCTGGGGCTCGCCTGGGCGGACCCGAATGCGGCAGGGCCCGAGCGGCGGACCCAGTCACTGACTGCGAGCTTCGCCGAGCTGCTGCTGCTGCCCTCGCAGCGCCGGCTGTCGCAGTCCGCATTCCGGCAAGTGGAGCTCCAGGTCGTTCATGCGCTCGCAATGCTGAGCCGCGACGTGGAGATCGCCTGGCACGACCAGCTCGCGGCCGCGCAGCGTGCCACCCTTGCGGCGCAGGCGGCGGATGCGGCCGGTACCGCGGAACAACTGGCGGGGCGCTACCGAGAGGCCGGCAACATCACCGACCTGCAACTCCAGGAAGTACGCCGGCGCGCGGCGGCGGCGCGGATCGCGGCGCTGCGCGCGCGGGCGGCGGCGGACGCTGCCCGGGCGCGCCTCGCCGACCTGCTGGGCCTGCGCACGGCCGACGCCTGGCGCACGACGGAGCACGTGGCGCCTGCGCCTGCGCAGCCGCTGTCGGCGCCGGTCGCGGCGGCGGCGGCGCTCGAAGAGCGGCGCGACCATGCCGCCGCGCGCGAGGCCGTCGCGATGCGGGAGGACGCATTGCGTACGACGCGCCGCTGGCGCTGGCTGGGGTTGTTCGAGGCGGGCTTCGAGCGCGAGCGCGACACCGACGGCTCGACGCTCAAGGGTCCGGCGTTCGTGCTCGAGTTGCCGCTGTTCGACCAGCACCAGGGCGCGGTGGCGCGGGCCAAGGCGCGCCTGATCGAGGCACAAGCGCGTCGTGACGCGCTCGCGCTGTCAATCGAGAACGAAATCTCCGCGGCCGCCTCGCGCCTCGAGTCGACGCGGAGGATAGCGCTCGAGCACGGTGAGAGCCTGCTGCCGGCGGCGGCGGAGACGGTTCGGCGGCGCAGCGAGCGCGTGAACTACATGCTGGACGGCGTGTTCACGCTGCTGGCGGCGAAGGAGGAAGAGTACGAGGCACGGGCGGCCTGGCTGGAGTCGCTGCGCGACTACTGGTCCGCACGCGCGGCGCTGCGAGCCGCGGCCGGCGGCGCGCTGCCGGGCGACGACCAGCTGCCGGAGGCGACGATCGGCGCGGAGGAGGAGGCACCGGCAGGCGACGGCCACGCACATCACGGAGAAGGGCCATGAAGATTTCGCGACGCAAATGGTTTGGCTGGATGGGCGCGGGCAGCTTGCTGCCCCTCGCGCTGGCGGCTCGGGAATCGGCCGGCCAGGAAGCTGCACCGCCGGGCGGCGCCCGGCGCGTGCCGGTGCATACGCTGAACGGTTGGACGTTGCCGTACCGGATGAACGGCGGGGTAAAGGAGTTTCACCTGGTGGCCGAGGAGGTCGAGCACGAATTCGCGCCCGACAGCCGCGCGAAGTGCTGGGGCTACAACGGCACGACGCCGGGTCCGACCATCGAGGCGGTCGAGGGCGACCGCGTGCGCATCTTCGTGACCAACCGGCTGCCGGAACACACGACGATTCACTGGCACGGCATCCTGCTGCCCTCCGGCATGGACGGCGTCGGCGGGCTATCGCAGCCGCAGATCAGGCCGGGCGAGACCTACGTCTACGAGTTCACGCTGCGCCAGCACGGCACCCACATGTACCATCCGCACGCCGACGAGATGGTGCAGCTCGCGGTCGGCATGATGGGCATGTTCATCATCCATCCGCGCGCGGGCGAGCCGCGCCGCATCGACCGCGACTACTGCTTCCTGCTGCACAACTGGGCGCTGCACCCGGGCACCTACCGTCCGGACCCGGCGATCTTGCAGGACTTCGATCTCTGGACTTTCAACAGCAAAGTGTTCCCGGCGATCGAGCCGCTGGTGGCCCGGACCGGTGAGCGCGTGCGCATTCGCATCGGCAACCTGTCGATGTGGAACCACCCGATCCACCTGCACGGCGTACAGTTCGAGGTGACGGGGGGCGACGGCGGCCGTTGGCCGCGCAGCGCCTGGCGCACCGAATCCACCGAGATCGTCGGCGTCGGACAGACGCGCGATATCGAGTGCGTCGCGGTACCGGGCGACTGGGCGCTGCACTGCCACATGTCGCATCACACGATGAACGCGATGGGCCACGAGATACCGAACCCGCTGGGCGTGCGCCAGCGCGACCTCGACGCAGCCGTGCGCCGGGCGGTGCCGGGTTACATGTCCATGGGCGAAGCTGGCATGGCTGAACACCAGGAACATGTCGACATGGGCCATATGCAGGGCCCCGAAAACACGCTGCCGATGATGCTGGGCAAGGGCCCGTTCGGGAACGTGGAGATGGGCGGGATGTTCACGGTGCTGAAGGTGCGCGAAAACCTTGCTCGAGGCGACTACGGCGATCCCGGCTGGTATGCGAATCCGCACGGCACCCGGGCATACCGTGTGAGCAGTGACGCAAGCTTCGGGTCGCCGGAAAGGCGTGGCCCTGCTGTCGGGCCCGCGCCGACGCCGCCGGAAGCGCCGATGGACCATTCCAGGATGAATCACGGAAAGTGAGGTGAACACCATGAGAATCGTCGCCTGGCTGACCGGGATACTGACGACGATCGCGGCGGTCGCGGCCGTTTTCGTCTGGTCCGGCGTCTACAACGTCGCTGCGGATGAACCGCATTGGAAAGCGACGGCGCAGCTGCTCGAAGTGGTGCGACATCGCTCGCTCGCTTCCCGCGCGACGGGAGTTGCCGTGCCGGCACTCGACGATGCGGAAATGATTCAGGGCGGCGCCGGGAATTACGATGCGATGTGCGCCGGCTGCCACTTGCGGCCCGGGCTGGACGGCAGCGAGATCAGCGCGGGACTGTATCCGGCGCCGCCGAACCTTTCCCGGCGCCGCCAGGCAGAGCCGGCGCGGGATTATCTTGCGATCAAGCACGGCATCAAGATGACGGGAATGCCGGCCTGGGGAGGCAGCATGGAAGATCGCTACATCTGGGGCATGGTGTCTTTGATTCGGAAGCTGCCCGATCTCTCGCCGGCCGAGTACCGCGAGCTCGTGGATGCAAGCGGCGGGCACTCGCACGGGCCTTCCACGGACGCGCCGGATGAGTCCGGCGACACGGGCGCCGACGGGCAAGCCGGGGAAAAGAAGACTCATGTGCACGCCGACGGCTCCGAGCACAAGCATTGACACACAGCGAGGCAACACACGTGAAAACCGCAATCGTTACTCTCCTGGCTGCCGGCCTGCTGTTGTCGGGGCGCGCTCTTCCGGCGGAACCACAGCTCGATGTACCCGTTGACGCGCGAGATGCAGTCGCGATCGTGGATCACTTCTTTGCGGCATTGTCCGCGGGCGATCTGGACCGGGCCGGCGCCATGTTGGATCCGCGAGTCGTCATCCTCGAAAGTGGCGGCGCGGAGCATTCGGCGCAGGAATACCTGGGCGGCCACGCCAAGGGCGACGCCGCGTTCCTCGGACAGGCCCATCAGCGGCTGCAGCGCCGCACCGCGAGGATCGATGGCGACCTGGCCTGGGTGGCGAGCGAAAGCGAGCTGCATACCCAGCGGGAAGGAAAGCCCGCCGTCACTCTGAGCACCGAAACCATGGTGCTGCAGTCGACCCGGGCGGGCTGGATGATCGTTCACATTCACTGGTCGTCGCGCGTCCGCAAGACGGACGGCGCGGGGCACTAGCCGCACACTTTCAGATGGAGGGATCGCAACCATGAAACTCAGATGGGTACCGACGTGGGTTGCTGCGGTGTCCGGAGCGGCGTTGCCGCTGGCCGATGCGACTGCTCAGCAACCAAGCGATGCCGGGCCGGCGCTGGCGGAGATCTATGTGACGGGCAGCCGTATCAAGCGCGACGACATCGAGGGTGTAGGCAAGGTCAGCGTGCTGACGGCCGACGACTTTGCCAGGGCGGGCGCCGTCGCCATCGACCAGCTGCTGAAGTTTTCTCCGTTCACCGCCGGCGCCCAGGCCGGCGCGGAGTCGAACTATCTGTCGGCCAAAGAAGGCTATGGCACCGCGAGCGTCAATCTGCGCGGTCTCGGGCAGAACCGCACGCTGGTGCTCGTCAACGGGCGTCGGTTCGTCCCGGGAGGTTCCGGTGCCAACTCGGTGGTGGACCTCAACGCCATTCCGGTCAACATGATCGAGCGTATCGAGACCCTGCTCGATGGTTCCTCCGCCATTTATGGCGCGGATGCGGTCGCGGGTGTCGTCAACATCATCACCCGGCGCTCGTTCGACGGCTTCCAGATCGATGCATCGTATGGCGCGACCGAGGAGAGCGACGGCGAAAACAGCGAGGTCAATCTCGTGTTCGGCAGGGAGATGAGCAGCAATGGCTTCGTGATCAGCGCCAACTACACGGATCGCCAGCAAGCGCGCTCGGTGGATCGGGGCTTTTCGCGGTGCTTCTTCGAGGAAGAAGATGGCGAGCGATTCTGCTCGGGCAGCTCGTCCACGGCCGGCGGGCGCGGCAGCACGGAGACGATGGGCAACGTGCAGTTCAACCAGGACCCCAATGGCAACGGCGACGCCTTCGTTCCCTACAGCTTTGCTCTTCACGCATTCGATTTCCAGCCGTACTTCAACCTGACCGCTCCGTACGATCGCGCCGGCATCAGCGCCAGCGGCTTCATCGACCTCACGGACAACGTCCGGCTTTTCACCGAGAACACGTACTCCGTCCGCGAGTCGAACACGGAGGCGAGTCCGGCGTCCTTCGCCAACCGGTTCTTTGCGGCGACCTACCCGCACAACCCGACCGGCGAGGACCTGAGTTTGCGACGCCGCATGGTGGAGGAGGGCTTTGGCGCGCGCATCTGGGAACAGGAGGTCACCCTGTTTCGCACGGTCATCGGGCTGGAGGGGCAGCTGACGAGCGGCTGGAGCTGGGACCTTTCGGCCAATTACGGCAAGAGCGAGTCGGACGAGAGGTTCACCAATGCAATCGATGTGATGAACCTGGCGGCAACGATGGTCGAGGCGGACTGTGCCGCTCCGAGCGCCGCCCAGTGCGTGGACTGGTTCGGCATCAATGACCCGTCGCCGGAGGCGCTCGCATTCGTCAATGCGACCGTGCCGACGGTCGGCGAGAACGAGCAGACCAGCATCCTCGCGACCATTTCAGGCGACCTGTTTCAGATGAAGAACGGCGCGGCCGGATTTGCGGCTGGACTGGAATACCGCAAGGACTCCGGGGAGTACCGGCGCACCTATACGCGCCCGGTCCTGTCCGGCGGCGGCGGGAGCACCGCGCCGATCGACGCCAGCCTGTCGTCGGTGGAAGCGTATGCCGAGGCGGTCTTGCCGCTCGCGGCAAGCTTCGACCTGAACCTGGCGGCCCGGTACTCGGACTACAACAGGTTCGATTCCGAGTTCACCTACAAGGTCGGCGGCGACTGGCGCGTCACGGCTGAGCTGCGCCTGCGCTCGACGTTTTCGACGTCGGTCAGGACACCCAACATCCGCGAGCTCTACACGACCGAAGAAATCAATTTCACGACCTTCGTGGATCCCTGCGACCAGTGGGAGTCAAGCGGTGACACAAACCTGATGGCGAACTGCGCCATCGCGGTCGGTCCGGGATTCAGCCAGAGCGAGCTGTTCGTCGAGATCGACTACCCGGGCAGCCTGAATCTGGACCCGGAGAAAGCGGACACGTTCACGTTTGGCGTGGTGTACCAGCCGTCCGGGGTGGAGGGCCTGGCGCTGACGCTTGATTTCTACCAGATCGAAATCGAGGACTCGATCCGAAACGTTCCGCCTTCGGCGGCGCTGGAGCAGTGCTACTACTCCGCGGGTCTGTCGCACCCGACTTGCGACGACATCTTCCGCAATCCGTTCTCCGGCGATGTCGTGTTCCTCACGGTTCCGTTGGTGAACAATGCGCAGGAGAAACTGCGCGGGGCGGACTTCGGCGCCCGCTATGCGTTCCGGGCGCTGAACAGCGACTTGTCGATCCTCTGGGATGCGGCGTACCTCGATCGGTTCGACATCGACTTCGCCGGCGCCCGCAGCACGATCGAGTGGGCCGGCACGATCTCGAACGGCGAGGGCGGCAACGGCAGCTACACAAAATGGCGGTCGAATCTCCAGGTCGCGGTGGACCGGGAAAAGTGGGGCGCTTCCTACCGGGTCAACTACATCGGTGACGCTGACAGCCAGTTTCGACGCATCGGTGCGACCAAGCCCGGGGTCGGCAGCGCCACCTATCACAACCTCGAGGGCAGCTACCGGTTCAACGATCAGCTGGTCGTGCGCGGCGGTGTCAACAACCTGTTCGACAAGGAGCCGCCCTACTACACCGATGCGATCGACCAGAACACCGATCCATTCACCTATGACCTCCTGGGGCGGCGCTACTTCGTGAAGGCCACATACAGGTTCTGACCGAGCTCCGGTCGGCGGGGCGGGCGCGCGCAGCGCTGGTCTCGCCGATCGGAGAACGCAGGCAAACGAAGTGAAGCCCGGCCGCATCTCCCGTGCCGCACACAAGTGGCTGGGTCTCGTCGTCGGACTCCAGCTCCTGGTCTGGATCGCGAGCGGCTTTTACATGGTCGCCGTGGATCTCGACTTCATCCATGGCGACAGTCTCGTGCGCAACCTTGATACCGTCGTGCAACTCCCGCCGCAGACGGTTTCAATCGAAGCGCTGCAGCGCCAATGGACCGGTATCCGGGAGATACGGCTGCGGGCGTTGCCGGATGACGGCGCGGCCGTGTACGAGATCGTCACCCACGCCGGTATCGAGCTCATCGACGCGGCGGCTGGCCGCCGGATCTCACCGCTGCCGCAGCCGCGCGTCATCGCACTTGCGCGCGCCTACTATGCCGGTGGCGGCGAGCCGCGACGCGCGCTGCTGATCGCAACGGAGGCGGAACGCCCGCTCGAAGTGCAGAACCGGCCGCCGCCGCTCTGGCGGGTGGACTTCGACGACTGGCTCGAGACAACCCTGTACCTGAGCCCCGACACGGGCCGGCTGGTCACGCGCCGCCATCGCTTCTGGCGCTGGTTCGATTTCCTGTGGGCGCTGCACATCATGGATTACCGAAACCGCACCGACGTCAACAACGGGCTGCTGGTGGGCGCGTCGATCCTCGGTCTCGCGGCGATCAGCGCCGGGTTCTGGCTGACCTGGTACAGCTTCGGCTTTTTCCGGCGGCGCGCGACAAAGGCGGCGCCATGAAGATCCCGACGCTGCGCGCGCTGCACAAGTGGACCGGCTTGATCGTCGGCGTGCAGCTCCTGCTGTGGACGGTGAGCGGCCTGGTGTTCGCGCTTCTGGACCACGACCGCGTCGCCGGCGCAGAACTCGCCGCCGCGCCGGCTGCTGCGACGCTCGGCGCGGACGAGCCGCTGGTGGAACCCGCCGCCGTGCTTGCAGGATACGGTGAAGACGCGGTGCGCGAGCTGGGCCTGCGGCGTCTCGGCGGGCGCTGGGTCTACCGGGTCGCGTACGAGGGCGGGGTCGAGCTGCGCGACGCGCGGGACGGCTCGGCATTTGCCGTGGACCAGGCGCTCGCGCGCGGCCTCGCACTGTCCCACTACCGCGGTGACGGCCGGTTGTCGCACATCCGTTACCACGCGGCGCCGACGCTCGAAACGCGCGGGGCCGGCGCTTCATGGCAGGCCGAGTTCGATGACCCGCAGTCGACCAGTCTTTATTTCTCGGCGCAGGACGGCGCCCTCATCGCAGCGCGCGGCGACAGCTGGCGGCTGTTCGACGTTTTCTGGATGCTGCACACGATGGACTACGCCGGTCGCGACGACTTCAACAACCCGGTGGTGATCCTGGTCGCCTTCGTCGCGCTCTGGATCGGTCTGACGGGCACCCTGCTGCTGATTCGCGTGTTTTGGCGTCGGCCGGCAGCGATGCCGCTGTCGGAGCAAGGGAGACAGTCGTGAATCTCGATCCGGTTCTCGTGCACCGCATCTTCGGCGCCCTGGTGCTGGCATTCGCGCTCGCAACCTGGCTGCGCGAGACCGGCGCGTGGCGAGCGCGCTGGGCGGACTATCTTCCGCCGGCCGCGCTGCTGCTCCTGGGCGGGCTGCTGTTCGGAGATCCGTGGCTGTTTCATGGCGGCGACTTCGGCACGGAAGGTCACCAGCACATGCAGCAGGGGCTGCTGGTGGTCGCCGCAGGCGTGGCGGAGTGGTTCCGCGTGCGGCGAGCCGCGCCGCACTGGCTGCTGGCGCTGGTGATGCCCGCGATGCTGAGCGGGCTTGGTGTCGGATTTCTGTGGCACGAACAGCACGCGGGCGCAGATGTCCTGATTCAGACCGTCCAGCATCGGATCATGGGCGCGACGCTCCTGGTCGCCGCGCTGGTCAAGCTGTTGGCCAATCTGGGATACCGCGACGGACAGGGATCACGCGGCGGCTGGGCACTGGTCCTCGTCGTGTTCGCCTGCGAGCTCCTGCTGTACGCGGAGCCCGGTTCACATGCCGGACACTGATGGCGGCCGGCGCCAGGGCCGCGGCGCCCCCTCTACGGACCAAGCGCCAGCACGAACAGGCCGTTGGCCCGGTCGTTGACGACGATCGTGCCGGACGGGAAGTACGGATAGACGCTCCAGGCGCCGTCGAACGTCGCCGAATCGTGCGCGGGGTAGGTGTCGAAGAACGCGACTTCGCCGATCTGGTTCGCCGCAAGGTCTCCGAACTCGAGCACGCGCAGGCCGGAGCTGTAGTTGGCCTGGTAGACGCGGTTGCCGCGAATGTACAGGTTGTGGTCGACGGCGCGGCTCGTCGACTGGGCCGCATAGAGATAGGCCGGCGCATCCAGGTTCGTGACGTCCAACACGTGCGTCCTGGTCCCGACCCCGAAGCTGATCTCGTCGAGCTCGTCGCCCAGCAGCAGATAGCGATGGTCTTCCGTGAGCCAGCCCTGGTGAACGTACCCGAGCTGCGGGTAGACGACGTTGCCGAGCGGCATCGGCGAGGACTTGTTCGTGACGTCAGTGATGCCGACGTGGTTCTCGTTCGAACTCACGCAGATTTCTCGGTTCTGGTGGTCGGGATCGGGCCCGGCATAGACGACGCACTGCGTATCGTGCGTTTCAGCGAGGGCGTTGCAGCCGGCGAACATCGGGTTGTTCGGGGTCCGGATGTCGATCATGTGCAGACCGCCGTTGCAGGTGTTCGTTCCCACGGCGTAGGCGAAGCCCGTCGTCTCGTTGATCGCGATGTTGTGTGAATTCTGGAAATCGCCATAGACGCCGTCCGCGGTGAAAGTCTGCGGCGCCATCACGCCGCGCAGTCGCGTGAGGTCGAAGAACTGCATGCCGTGCGCGCCGGCGTTGTCGGCGACGATGTATGCCTAATTGGCGTAGACCTTGATGTCGCGCCAGGTGGAAGAGACGGTCTGCGTCGGCAGCGTCCCGAGAAATACGGGAGTCACGGGATTGGTGACGTCCACGAAGGCCGTGCCGTTGACCAGACCGACCAGCGCGTACTCGCGATTCGTCGCCGGATCGGTCCAGCCCCAGATGTCGTTGCCTCCCGGCGCGCCCATCGTCTGCAGCGAGACCCGCTTGCGCAGCGAGATGCCGCGGCAGGCGTAGCCGTCGGCTGTGCCGTTGATGCAGCTGGCGGGGCCGGCGCCCAGCGTGGGCGGCGGGGCTGGACCCGGCGCATTGCCGCCGCCGCCACCGCCGCAGGCAGCGAGGGCGAGCGCCAGCGCAGGCGGCACGAGTCGGCGCGGAAGCCGTTTCATCAAATGAAACATACGCGATCCTCGCGCCTTCCCGCGCGGTCTTGACTCTGGACCCAGGTCCAGAGTTTAGACTGCCCCCGGCAGAGGAGGAATATCCATGCAGAACCTGGGGATCGGGCAGCTGGCAAAGCAGTCGGGCGTGCCGATCGACACCATCCGCCACTACGAGAGGATCGGGCTCCTGAAGCCGGCTACGCGCCTGGCCTCGGGATACCGGCGCTACGGCGACACCGAGGCCAGGCGCCTGCGCTTCATCCGCCGCGCGAAGGACCTCGGTTTCACACTCGTGGAAATCCGCGAACTGCTCGCGCTGAGCACGGGCAGCGACATGACATACGTACGCCACGCCGCACAAAAGCGTCTGGATGACGTTGCGCGGCGCATCGAGGACCTCAAGCGCATCCAGCTCAGTCTGCGCGAGCTGATCGAGATCTGCCCGGGCCATGGCCGTACCGAAGCCTGCCCGATCCTGAATGCCCTGGCGGGAGAACGGTCATGAGCTGCAGCAACGTACCGCACGGTCACGCCGGGCACGGCCACCATGGCCACGCGGGGCACGGGCACCACGGCCATGCCGCGCTGGCGGCCGTGCCGCCGCTCACGCAGGTCGCGCCGGGCACGAAATGGACCTGCCCGATGCACCCGGAAATCCTGCGCGACGCACCGGGCCAATGCCCGATCTGCGGCATGGCGCTGGAGTCCCTGATGCCGTCCGCTGAGGACGACGAGAATCCGGAGCTGCGCGACTTCGCCCGGCGCTTCTGGTGGACCTTGCCGCTGACCGCGATCGTGTTTGTGCTGGCGATGGCCGGCGAGCGCATCGGCCTGCTGAGCGCGGACCAGCGCAGCTGGGTCGAGCTGCTGCTGACCGCGCCCGTGGTGCTCTGGGCCGGATGGCCCTTCTTCCAGCGCTGGGCGCAGTCCGTCGCCACGCGCAATCTCAACATGTGGACGCTGATCGGTACGGGCGTCGGCGCGGCCTTCCTATACAGCGTCGCGGCCACCGTCGCGCCGGGCTGGTTCCCCGATGCGTTCCGTGAGCACGGTCGCGTCGGCGTCTACTTCGAGGCGGCCGCGGTCATCGTCTCGCTGACACTGCTCGGCCAGCTGCTGGAGCTGCGCGCCCGCTCCTCGACCTCCGCGGCGATCAAGGCGCTGCTGCGGCTCGCGCCGCCGGTCGCGCGCCGCTTGCGCGACGACGGCGCCGACGAGGAAATCCCGCTCGATGCGGTGCGCACCGGCGACCGCCTGCGCGTACGCCCCGGCGACAGGGTGCCGGTGGACGGCGAGGTGCTCGAGGGCCGCTCGAATGTCGACGAGTCGCTGCTGACCGGCGAGTCGCTGCCGGTCACAAAGCAGGCGGGCGACCGACTGATCGGCGGCACGCAAAACGCCAACGGCAGCCTGGTGATGCGGGCGGATCGCGTCGGCGCCGGGACGATGCTGTCGCAGATCGTGCAGCTGGTCGCGCAGGCGCAGCGCTCCCGCGCGCCGATGCAGCGCCTCGCCGACCGCGTATCGTACGGGTTCGTACTTGCGGTGCTCGCGATCGCGGCCGGCACCTTCGTGCTCTGGGGCCTCTACGGCCCGGAGCCGTCCTGGACTTACGGCGTGCTGAACGCGGTCGCCGTCCTGATCATTGCCTGTCCCTGTGCGCTCGGACTCGCGACGCCGATGTCGGTGATGGTCGCGATGGGTCGCGGCGCGCAGGCGGGCGTGCTGTTCCGCGACGCCGAGGCGATCGAGAAACTGCGCACCGTCGACACGCTGATTGTGGACAAGACCGGGACGCTGACCGAAGGCCGGCCTGCGTTCCGTGCGGCGGTTCCGGCGGCGACGCACTCCGAGGACGAGCTGATGCGGTTGGCGGCCAGCCTCGACGCCGGCAGCGAGCATCCGCTGGCGCAGGCGATCGTGGCCGAGGCGCGCCGGCGCGGGCTCGCGCTCGCGAAGGCGGAGTCGTTCGAGTCCGGCACCGGCCTCGGCGTGCGCGGACGCATCGAGGGCCGAGAACTCGCGCTCGGCAGCGCCGCGCTCATGCGCCACATCGGCCTCGGCCTGGTGCCGGTGGCGGCGCAGGCCGAGAAGCTGCGCGGCGAGGGCGCAAGCGTCGTGTTCCTCGCCGTGGACGGCGCGCTCGCGGGCTTCATCGCCGTCGCCGACCCGGTCAAGGAGTCGACGCTGGAGGCGCTCGACGCGTTGCGCCGCGCGGGCCTGCGTATCATCATGGCGTCCGGCGATGCCGCCGGCACGGCGCGGGCGATCGCGTCCGCTACCGGAATCGACGAGGTGTACGGAGAGGCGCGGCCCGCCGACAAGGCGGCGCTGATTGCCCGCCTGCAGCAGGAGGGCCGCCGCGTCGCCATGGCCGGCGACGGAATCAACGACGCGCCCGCGCTCGCGGCGGCGGACGTCGGCATCGCGATGGGTACGGGTACGGACGTCGCGATCTCGAGCGCGAAGGTCACGCTCGTGAAGGGCGACCTGCGCGGCATCGCGCGGGCGCGCGCTCTCTCTGCGGCCACCGTGCGAAACATGCGTGAGAACCTGGGTTTCGCATTCGCCTATAACGCGCTTAGCGTGCCACTGGCGGCGGGACTGCTGTACCCGGCCTTCGGACTGCTGCTGACGCCGATGGTCGCGGCGCTGGCGATGAGCCTGTCGTCTGTATCGGTGGTGGCCAACGCGCTCAGGCTGCGTGCCGGATGAGCGCATGGAATTCACCGGAGGTGCAACGGTGATCGCCTTACGGAATCGGCGTCCGCCTGTCGCGCGGCCGCGCTGGCCTGTGTGGCTGCGATTTCCCTGGGGGCGGCAGCCGCCGCCGACGCCGCCGAGCTGACGCTGGCGGACGTCGAGGATCTGGCGCTCCGCGCTCAGCCGCAACTCGAGATCCTGGATGCGCTCACGCGCGCAGCCCGGCAGCGCGCGATTGCCGCCGGCCGGCTGGCGGACCCGATGCTGACGGCGGGGATCACGAATCTCCCGGCCAACACCCCGGACCGGTTCAGCCTGTCGCGCGACTTCATGACCATGACGCAGCTGGGCCTGATGCAGGAATTCACGCCACGCTCGAAGCGCCGACTGCGCAGCCAGGCGGAAATCCTGTCGGCGGAACAGCACGAGGCTGAGCGCGAGGTCGCAGAACGAACCATTCGCAGGGACGTCGCATTGGCGTTTCTCGACGTCTGGCACAGCGAACGTGCGGCCGAGCTGGTGGGCCGGATGATCGCGGAAGCCCGGCGCGAACGCGCCGTGGCGGTGATTGCCTTCGAGGCCGGTCGGGCGCCGCGCGCCGACGTGCTGGCGACCGAGGTCGAACTCGAGCTGCTGCAGGACCGGCTGGACCGGC
>Ga0187892_10006228_pt1 | contig 17934 bp, 14 predicted proteins | sample MA1701073metaG_FD_139345 | JGI IMG/M metagenome (GOLD analysis project Ga0187892, IMG submission 139345) | Bio-ooze microbial communities from a basaltic lava cave in the Kipuka Kanohina Cave System on the Island of Hawaii, USA - MA170107-3 metaG ... | reverse complement strand
TAGCCTCGAAGATAATGTCGAACGGACCCTGCTTCTTTGCCCCTTCCGTGAGAGGAACCTCGGCGGTTGACTGGTAACGGGCGCCGATGGCTTCAATCAGATCCGAGTTTCTGTAAGGCTTTCGTGTGAGCCCAAAGGTCGTGACCTCGAGACCGCGCAGTCGCAGAACCAACGTGGCCAGCAGACCAATCGTTCCCGCACCCATGACGGCGGTCCTTCGTGGACGCCACACTCTCAGCCGTCGCTGGATCTCATATGCTTGGGCAATGCCTTTCTCCACTACGGTAGTCGGCTCCAGCAGCACAGCGACTTCTTTCAGCCCTTGCGGAATCTTCACAATGTACTCAGGATCGTCCACGTAGTATTCAGCCAAAAAGCCATGCCGCAGGTTGATGCCCCGTTCGAAGTAGGTGTCGTCGGTCGTCATGTCGTAGGTGCCGACCTTGTCGTAGAGGCTGGAGCCTGGGCGACGCACCGTTGCAACAACATAGTCGCCAGGACGAAGCTCCGTGACGTTCGGCCCCACCGCTTCCACTTGCCCGAAGCTCTCGTGCCCGGTCACCAGAAAGTCGTAACCTTCGGGCGCAGCGCCATACTCGGCGGCGTTGATTTCTTTGTCTGTGCCGTCGACGCCAACTCGCAGAACCTTGACCAGGACACCCCGGCCGTTGGGGACATCACTGAGAGAAGGTTTTGGCAACTCGGTCAGATGAATTGAGTTGGGTTTGCCCGGAAATACTGCGATGGCTTTCATGTTCTTTCTCCTCTGGGTTTTGAGTTCGAGCTTTAGCTTGCGCCGGCTTCGGGCGCCACTAGCCGCCTGATGGCGGTACTCTAAACAAGACTATTCCTTCATCACTTTTGGCCAGTTCTTGTTGGCTTTGGCGATGCGGCCGGGAATGTCCTTCCGCCACTCGTTCCCAACACCCGCGTCGTAATTGAGATAGAGCTTGCCGTCCACGATCTTCCAGACGCTAGGGTCCACAGGCGCTTTGTGGCCCTCGCTGACTCCGAAGGCGCAGTAGCCGCCGTATTGGGGTACGTACTTACCGGGATCCGCGGCAAACAGGTCACGATTGGCCGCGCTCGAAAACTGCCACTTCGCACCCTTCCATTCATGCTGGAATTCTTTTGTCCCCATAACGGGCTTGCTCTCCGTGAAATAGGCCACAACGTCATAGCCTTTGAGGGCTACCCCATCTGAACCTTTGTTGATCGATGAGGCGGCAGAAGCACGACTGCAAGCTTGTGTGGATAAGAAAGCAGTCGCCAATGCAAGCGCCGGCAGACTGAATAAGCAAGTGCGTTTAAAGCGAGGTCGCATGAATTTCTCCTTACTCTTGATGTGGTGATGCTGCTCTGCATCTGCTCCCTAAATGCCGGACTAACCGAAGAATAATCCCGCCCCGGAAAATACTTCGGACTGAAGCAGAGGCGCTACGAGAACCAACCACCAACAACTGCTTTCATCTACTCCCCACTCTGCTGCAGGAGCTTGGTTACAAGCCCGGTCCACCCTGTCTGATGGTTGGCACCGATACCGGCGCCGTTGTCGCCGTGGAAGTACTCATAGAACAGCACGAGATCTCTCCAGTGAGGATCGGTCTGGAACTTCTTAGTGCCGCCATGGACCGGCCGGCGACCGTTCTCATCGGAAAGGAAAATCCGCGTCAGCCAGCGAGAGAGCTCGGCTGCGACTTCCCAGAGTGTCATCATCTGGCCCGAGCCGGTCGGGAACTCTACCTTGTAGTCGCTGCCCAGATAGTGATGGAACTTCTGCAGCGACTCGATGAGCAGGTAGTTCACCGGGAACCAGATAGGTCCTCGCCAGTTTGAATTTCCGCCAAACAGGCCAGTACTCGATTCGGCCGGCTCGTAGTCCACACGGTGGACATGGCCGTTGACCTGCAGCATGTAAGGATTTTCAAGATGGTGCCGGGAGACCGCGCGGATACCGTAGGGAGAGAGAAACTCGCGCTCGTCCAGCATTATTTCAGGACCTGGCGCAATCGGTCTCCGTTCACAATGGACAGCAGCCGGCGCTGCGCCTGGCCGCGCGTCCGCATGCAGGCGCTGTTCTCGGTCAAATCGGGCCGGTGTTCGATGAACCACTCCAGGCGCCGCTTGAAGCCCGGCAAGTTCTCCAGTACTTCCGGCTCCAGCGTTTCGACGGCAAACAGCGGGATAAGACCCACCATGGACCGTACCTTCGTGGGGAAATGGTCGCCGTTGGGCAGGTGCAGCACATCGTAGAAGAAGCCGTCTTCTTCATTCCAGAGCTCGATGCCGTCGTGACCCCTATGGTTCATGGCATCGGCGATATAGACGAAGTGCTCCCAGAACTTGCTAGCCACGTCCTCGTAAGAGCTGTCTTCGCGGGCCAACTCCATCGCGATGGCCAGCAGGTTGAGCGTGTACATGGCCATCCAGCCCGTTCCGTCTGACTGCTCAATGTGTCCTCCAGTGGGCAGCGACGAGCTGCGGTCGAACACGCCGATGTTGTCGAGGCCCAGGAATCCACCTTGAAAGATGTTCTTGCCTTCCGCGTCCTTGCGGTTGACCCACCAGGTGAAATTGAGCAACAGCTTTTGGAAAACTCTCTTTAGGAAAGCCGTGTCGCCTCCGCCTCGCCGTTTCTTGTCGATCTTGTAGACGCGCCAGGTAGCCCAGGCGTGTACAGGAGGATTGACATCGCCAAACGCCCATTCGTAGGCCGGCAACTGTCCATTCGGATGCATGTACCATTCGCGCGTCATTAGCACGAGCTGTTCCTTGGCGAATTCCGGATCGATCAGGGCGAGTGGTACGCTATGAAAGGCGAGGTCCCAGGCTGCATACCACGGGTACTCCCACTTGTCGGGCATGGAGATGACATCGGCATTGTAGAGGTGAGCCCACTCATGGTTGCGCCCGTGGCGCCTTTCCCCAGGAGGAGGAACCTGGCCCTTGTCGCCGTCGAGCCAATCTTTAACAACGTAGTGATAGAACTGCTTCGACCAGAGTAGGCCGCCAAATCCCTGCCGCATGACTTGCTTGGCATCTGCCGACAGGTCCTCGGGAATCACGGCCGAGTAGAACTCGTCAGCTTCGCGTTGCCGGTCTGCAAAGATCAAGTCGAAGTTACCCGTCAGCAGCTCCTCTGGCGCCACCGGCAGATTCGGCAGCGCGAATCGTAGTCGCACCGTGGTGGTTTCTCCCGGCCCGAGCGTCAATGGATAGTGAGCAGCCACTTTGGTTCCCGTCTGCGCCGGGTTGACAGCTTCCTTCACGCCGTGAACGATGGCATCGTTGATCCCGTCTTTCACAAAGTGGGAGCCATTGGCCACGCCGTAGAGCCGACCATGGTTGGTTTCGTTTTCGGTGAAAAGCAATTCAGGCGTTCCTTCGCAGTACAGACGGCGTTTCCCCAGTTCGTGATGGCTGGCTTCAATCGCGGTGAGGGGTAGTCCTCCCAGTTTGTGCAAACTGGGCCTCGGTTCCCGACCGTTCCAACTCCAGGTGTTGCGGAACCACAGCGTCGGCAGCAGGTGCAGCGAAGCTGCCTCGGGGCCACGGTTCGCTACCGTGATGAGCACCAGGATGTCGTCCGTACCGCCTTTGGCATACTCGACAAAGACATCGAAATAGCGGTCCTCGTCGAACACTCCCGTGTTGATCAGCTCGAATTCGAGACTGTCACGACCTCGGCGACGGTTCTCTTCTACGAGTTGTCCGTACGGAAAAGCGGCTTGCGGATACTTGTAGAGATACTTCATGTAAGAGTGCGTCGGCGTACTGTCGAGGTAGAAGTAGTAATCCTTCACGTCCTCGCCATGATTGCCCTCGCTGCCGGTCAGACCAAAAGCACGCTCTTTGAGAATCGGGTCCTTCCCATTCCACAGCGCCAGCGCAAAACAGAGGTTCTGATGCCGGTCAGAAATGCCCGCCAGCCCGTCTTCGTTCCAGCGGTAAGCTTTGGAGCGGGCGTGGTCATGCGGAAGGTAGTCCCAAGCCGTACCGTGAGAGCTGTAGTCCTCTCGCACTGTCCCCCAGGCCCTCTCGCTGAGATACGGCCCCCAGCGCTTCCAGTGGGCAGTACGTTCAGTGGATTCCTGTAGTCGTTTCTCTTCTTGGGTCACGGTTCTGTTCTCCTTTGAGGCTGACGTTCCCCCTCCTTGCACAAGGAGGGGGTCAGGGGGAGGTTTCAGTATTCGTCACCTCTCCGCCAGCTCCACGATATGTCCATCCGGGTCGCGGACCAGAATTCCCTTGCTGATTCCCAAGTCTTTGCTTGGGAGACTGATGACTCCGGGCGAGACCAAGGCAAATTTACGATTGCGCGTCGCCTGCGCCACAGCAGCAACATCGTGAGTCATCACACGGGTTTGCCAATGCGCAATGTCATTGGCTTTCGCGTCGACGGGCATCGGACGGCCATCGCGTGGCGACAGGTATTCAAGGAACTCAATGCCTGGGCCCGAGCTCGCGCGCAAGGCCGTGATGCGCAACCGGGCCCCAAACACATTGTTGAGATGCTCCTGTTCGGTATCGTAGTTCTCGCTTTCGCCAACCACTCTCATTCCCAGCGTGTCCCGATAGAACTTGAGACTCTCTTCCGTGTCTTTAACCACAATTGCTGTGTGATCAATTCCCAAGAACAATTTGTCTTTGCGCTGCCATTTTGGATCGCCCTTGCCTTGAGGGAATTGGAGGATTTCGAGGAAATGCCCATCGGGATCTCTGAAATAGAAGGCCTGGATGCCACCAGCGTTCTTGTTCCAATCGGGTAGACGTTGTGGTCCGGAAGAAGCATGTTGCACCTTGTGTTGCCGTAGAGTTCGATAAGCCTTGTCCATGTCACTCACAATGATGGCAACGTGCTGGAACCAGTGGTCGTTGCTGCGGGTGTCACTGGGGAAGGCACGGCCGCGCGGCGCCAGGTACCCTGTCAGCTCGATGGACTCGCCACCCAACTTCATTCGCACCACCCGCATTCGCAATCCGAAAAGTCCCTTCAGGCGTTCATAATTGCTGCCAGTCACTTCAACGTCTGACAGCTTTTCGAAGGTCAAGACATTCGAGAAGAACTCAACCGAGCGATCCATATCTCCCACAGTCATGCCGACGACATCCACGGCCTGCACCGCGGATGCACCGTTGAGAGTCGCGGTCGGCGCGGAAGCCGGCTCGGCTGAGACGCTAGGGACCGTTGGAAACGAAAAGACTAGGATAAGGAGGAAAAACCAGCAGGCTCTCGATCTGTGAAGCTCACAGCGCTTTGCTCTTGATGTGGGGTGTGACCAATCGGCAATCGGCAATCGGCAATCGACAGTTCTCATTTGAGTCTCTCCAGAAGGTGATCTCCAACCCGGAGGGCGTTGGCCATAATCGTCAGTGCAGGATTCACCGCGGCACTCGATGGGAAGAAACCGCCATCTACGACGTAGAGGTTGTCCAGTTCATGGGCTTTGCAATTCGTATCGAGCGCGGAAGTCTTAGGATCGCGGCCAAATCGGATGGTGCCGTTTTGGTGGGCAACACCGGCCAAGGGAATGCGCTGGCCGACATAAAGGTTTCTTGAAAACAACCCTTCGTGGCACTCATGACCATGCACGCCGCACTTGGTCTGCTGCTGCATAAGGTTCTTCAGCTTCGCAATCAGGCGCTTGTGCCCCTCATCGTTGTTGGGAGTGTAGGAAAGGACGATGTTGCCGTTGCGGTCGAGTGTCACTCGATTGTTCGGATCGGGCAGATCTTCCGAAGTCAGCCAGAAATCCAACGAGTGCTTGCCCATTTGGTCCAGCGTCCACCCTGGCACTAAGGCCGGGGCCCCACCCCGGAGCGCGTCGCCGTCCAGTTTGCCCACGAACGAGATGTGTCCCATGGGGTACTCCCATTCTTTGGAGCCGAAGTAGAAATCGTTAACCGCCAGACTCTTTTGGAAGACGGTCGGGTTAGGGCATTTCGAGGTCGCCATCAACACCGAATTGACGTGCCCCATGTAGTTGCGGCCCACCACGTCGGAGCCGTTGGCGAGACCACGCGGATGCCTGTCGTTCGCCGAGCGCAACAGTAGCGCTGCAGAGTTGATAGCCCCGCAAGAGACCACCACGATGCTTCCAGAAAACGTTGCCGTCTCGCCATTGCGCTCCACGATCACACGGGTGACTTCCCGGCCCGAGTCATCCGTCTCTAGACGCCTAACGAGTGCATTGGTCACAAGACTGACGTTGGGGTAAGCAAGAGCTGGATCGACGCAGAGTACCTGAGCATCCGACTTCGCATACACCAGACATGGGAAGCCGTCGCAGGTCGCGCAGCGAATGCACTTGCTAGCATGAGGGTTCTTCTCGTCGAGCTGAACACCCAGCGGGACATGGAACGGCCGCAGGCCCAGTCGCTGAAAGTCGTCGTGCAATTGCTGCATGCGAGGCTCATGGCTGACGGGCGGGTGTGGATAGGGGGCGCTGGCTGGTGGCTCGGTCGGATCTTCCCCACGCTGGCCGTGCACTTGATAGAGCTGTTCTGCTTTCACGTAGTAAGGCTCAAGAGTGTCGTAAGAAATGGGCCAGGCAGGTGAGACGCCGCCATGGTGGCGAATTTCACCAAAATCTTCCTTCCGCAATCGGAAGAGCGCCGCTCCGTAGAACTTGGTGTTTCCGCCAACGTAATAGTTGGTATGCGGATGAAGCTCCTTTCCATCCTTGTCGCGCCAGGATTCCTTGGTGTTGTACTTGCCCTCGGTGTTCACGGCACGGCTGTTCCAGTTGTCCTTCTCGCGTGGCACGTAATCGCCGCGCTCCAGCAGCAGGATGCGCTTCCCTGAGGAGGCGAGGTGATACGTCAGCGTTCCACCACCCGCGCCGCTGCCGATAATGATCACGTCGTAGTGGTTTTGCGATTCCATGGTTCCTCCTCGAGAGTAAGTATCAGGCGTCGGGTTTCAGGTGCCAGCCCGGTAGAGTGGCCGCTTGGGATGCCTGTCTCTCTGCGCGTATGTCCCTTTTCTAAAGCGCCACTGCTGCTCTCACGGCTTTGGGTTCCGACTCGATGTCTTTTCCATGCTGGTACTCACAAAAGATGCAGCGCTTGTTGTTTTGATGGTGCAGTTTGGCGCAATTTATTCCCGCCTTCCCTTGTTTCCACAAATGAACTTGGGCAGCGCACAGCATTCCGAGAAGTGGGGCCGTGAAGTAAATCCACCAGCCGGTCCAGAGCTGTCCAGGAAATGCCGATGCGAACGTGCGCGCCGGGTTCATGCTCATGCCAGACAAGGGCGACTCAATGCTGATGTATGTTGCGACCAGTCCCCCCGCAACCAGGCCCGTGAATCGAGCCAACCGGGAGTGATTCGATACCTTGAGTACGACCGTCATCTGCAGAAAGGAAATCAGCAACTCACCAACAAAGGCTGCTGCCAAACCGTACGCTCCCGGAGTCGTTGCCACATAGTTGACGGACTGGTGCCGAACAGGGCTGCCAATGAGCCAGAGTGACAGGAAAACTCCGGACACGCCTCCGACGAACTGGAAAAGAATGTAAAAGAGGGCATCGGCAGCGTGGATCTTTCCGAGGCGAAAGAAAGTCAGTGTGAAAGACGGGTTGAAATGCGCTCCCGTTTGCTTTCCCCAGGGCGAGTAAACAATGCAGATGGCGGTCAAACCCATCGTGATTCCGGTGAGAACACGGCGGAAAACTGGGTTTGACAACAATTGGTGCAGTGGCGAGCCGGGGTATTCAAGCAGGGTGACGACACTGCAGGCAGAAACCATGAAAATCCCCAATTCTGCCGCTTCCATCAAATACTCGGGCCAGTGCTTTCGTAGAGCATTCATCATCGGAGTCGAATCAAATGGATGTCTGAATCTATCGTTCCTTAGCCTTGTGGCTGGCACTCTCTTTATGACCGCGCTAGATCAGATTTATTCCAGTCTGGGGGCAAGTTTTCCGGCATTCGGGGATATGTCTGCACGACACTTGGGGCTGTGTCGCTTAAAACGCTCTTGGAATATCTGCGGCTTGCCACGGGATTCTATGAGGTAGAACCGGAAGAATGTTTGATGGGAGCGTACAGCAATGATGAAAATGGAGTCCGGCGTGCACAATGAGTTGGAACAGCCTCATGTTTTGGCCTGTACCGAAGTCTGGGGCGGCAATCGAAAGGTGATTCGCACGGTCAAGCTACCGAGTCTGGTCGCATGGGTAGCTTCTGCTCCCATCGACGAGGGAGAAGGAGGAGGCGACCTTCACTTTATGTCCGTCTGCGACTACGACCTGATCTCCCGCGTGGCTCTTGCCGACGTGATTGGTCACGGGCGTGACGTGAATGCGGTGACCCAGACGCTTCACCAGCTGATGCGCGAGGGCGTCAACGCCTGGGACCAGTCGGATTTCATGCGTGGACTCAATGAAGCGTTCGGCCAGAGCAGCAATGGGAAATATGCCACGGCAATTGTCTTGGGTTTCCATCGAGTTAAGGGTCGGTTGGCGTTCAGCAACGCCGGGCATCTGCCTCCCCTCTGGTATCACGCTGCCCAGCAAACCTGGAGTTGGCTCGAGGAGACAGTCGATGCTACAACCACAAAGGTCTCTGGCTTGCCAGTAGGGCTGATTCCCGGAACCGACTATCGGCAAACGGTCGTGACTTTGACGCCAGGCGATCTTCTGGTGCTCTACACAGATGGCATCACCGAAGCCGAGAATGGGGCGGGGCAGGATCTGGGACGAGATCGACTTTTGGAATGGGCGCGTCAAGCCCCAGCGGACTCACCGAAGGCCGTGGGCGAAGCCTTGCTGCAGCGACTGCACTCGTTTCGTGACGGAGGTCGTAACGACGATGAAACGCTTCTCGTATTGCAACGCGAGAAAGAGTCGTTCCCTCTGATGTTGGGGGAGGTTGCCACCAGCTATACCTTTGGTCGGATACGGAGAAGTCTGTGAAAAGTCAGCTGAAGGTGGCTCGACCATGCCGAATGCCTGGTTTCTCGCAGGCAGGCGGCCTCCTGCTCCCCTTCCGTCGACTCACCGAAGCGGGTAGGCTGCGATTGGCATGCCTGCCTTTACTGGAGAACGAACTAGATCTCGCAGTCTCGTCCGCGGAGAAGTGTAGTGAATACCGTAGGGAAATAACCGGGAAAAGTGGAGGACTTCCGCGCAATCATGGGGAAGGCCAGAAACAGCAAAACCCGCTACGGGAGCGGGTTCTGCTATCTTTTCAATTCGTCAGTCAATCGGCTTGGGAAGATTAAGAGTCAGTTGCTCTGCCAATTGAGCTAGCGGCCCGTCTGATCTGGAATGAAGAAATTGCGGATGTTTTGAAAGAGCGACTTCCCCTTTTTTTCTTTACCGGACCCCGTGCCAGAACCCCGTTTTGACGAGTCCGCAGCAAAGAAGCGCCGAGTATAGACAAGAACATACACCAGAAGCAAGAACCTTCAACCTCACGCAAGTAGCTACGCCCGCAAGCAATGCCACAACGACAACGTCCGGTCACAAACGGAACAAACCCGTCGCCGGACAACCGGCAGCTTCTCAGAAAAACCAGTTGTTTGTTCGGAGTGGCAAGATCGAAGAACAGACGATCAGAGAAGATCAGCTACGCAGTATGTGTTGCCCAGTCCAAATCTATTGTTCAGATTCGTGATGAGGAGATGGAGCCACCGAGGACGAGACCGATCAGCGCACCCAGGACAAGTCCGAACGACCCGAACCCCAACAGAGGGCCTAAGACGACATCCCACAACGCACCCGCCATGCCGTTGCCGGAGTTGATGCCGATTTGAGAACGGTCTGGTCGCTGACGCATTAGCTCTACGAATATTCTTCTACCCAATGGTGGCCCCCACGCAGATCAAAGATTAGACCTTGAGCGATCCGCGGAACCCTCGGGCGGCATAGTAGGATTCTGCACCGTTGTGGTACACGAAGACGGTGTCGTAGCGGCGATCACAAAAGATGGCGCCACCGAGTTTCCTGATATTTGCAGGCGTCCTTATCCAGCTTGACGTTTTCGTATCGAAGTTTCCCAGTTGTTGCAACGCTCGGTATTGTTCCTCGGTGAGCAGCTCAATGCGCATGGCAGCCGCCATATTCGTAGCGCTGTCCTTTGGTTTATCTTCTTTTCTTGCTTCCAACGCTTCGTGATCGTAGCAAAGACTTCTGCGGCCATTAGGGCTTTCCGCTGAACAATCATAAAAAATGTAATCGCCCGTCTTCTTCTCCTGGCCAACAACATCGGGTTCACCGCCAGTTCTTTCCATTTCATTCAGTGACCACAGTTTTTCAGCATTCGCTTCCAGCTTTGCTTGTACGTCGGCCCATGCAATACCCGGATGGCGGTTCATGTTTTTCTCAAAACGAGCTTTCAACGTCCTGAGTAGTTCTACGCGTTGTTCCGGCGACAACGCTTTTTTCGCTGCAGTCTTCTGCGCCATTGCATTACTCCCTCGTCAGTCTCTTTCAATTCGGGATTGGGGTTTAGGTCATCTTCTAAATTGCGGCTCCAGTGCGGATCTCAGTACAACCCAGCTTTGACGTCTGCGTAAACCTTGGGAACGTTTCCGCCAATACGCTGCTTAAGGTCCTGCGACGGAAACTCTGAAGCATACTTCGGAGCCAGTTGGGTGACAACGGATTGCTGCGCATGCTCCAACGTCGAACCTTTCCCGATTTCGGCTTTCACTGCGCTGATAAACTCATTGAGAAAATTCCGCTGCACCTCAATCACCCGCTGAGGCGAAACCGCTCCATGTCCCACGATGACGCTTTCGATGCTGAGCTTGGAGATTTCGCCGAGTGTTGCAATCCATTCATTGGGAAAACCATCGTTCATTCCCGGCACCCAGGCTGTAACCAGGTCGCCAGTGGCCAGCACCTTCTCGCGGGGAAGGTACACCACGATGTCGCCCCCCGTGTGGCCTCGGCCCAGAAACAACAGCACGATCTCTCGGTGCTTCTTGTGCAGAATCATCGACCGGTCGAACGTCACGCCCGGAAGCACGAGCTCCACGGTTTTCAGCTCCTGCTGGTAGGCTCTCGCCTGGGCGAGCGTGGCCGCTGGTTCGTGCTTCCTCTTGCTGTCGGCTTCTCTCTCAAAATCCTGCTCCAACTTGGAGATGAATCCCGGGAGGTCTTCCATTTCCTTTTTCAGCCGAAACGCTTCGATGCCAATCAGATCCTTTCGGGTCTGCTCAGAGGAGATCAGCGTTACTTCGTGAGGAAATCCGGAGAAATAGGCCTGATTGCCGCGGGCGTGATCGTAGTGAAAGTGCGTGTTCACGACATAACGCACCGGGTTTTTAGTAATCCTGCCAATCTGCTTGAGGAGCGCTTTGGCTGCTGAAGGCTTGGAATGGGAATCGACGATGAGCACGTCATCTTCATTGATGATGACGGCAGCATTGCAGTTTAATTTGTACTGAGGTTTTGCGACGGCAGCGTAGATTCCGTCCTTCACCTTCACCAGTTCAAACAGTTCCTCGTCCTGCGTCACAGCCAGCAAGCCAGAAAGACAGAGGGCCAGCAGAACCGGCGGCACAGATCTCGAAATTCTCATAACACGCTCCAGGCCCAGGCTATGGCATCTGCAAGGGCTACTCGCCTCGGATTGCTGAGGCATCCACTCCCATCTCTTCCGCCGAACGGCGGATACCTGCAAGCGTCGCCTCGTTGAGCGGAATACCTTCCCGGCGGTAGTGGCGGTCGTTCTCTGCTTCGAGCTCTCCCGGAGCGTAGATGCGCGACACATTGGGAACCCTCCGCCCATTCCGAATCTGGCGAACGATGGTATCCACGCGGCCCTTGAATTCAGTCAAGTCAACAAATGCCGACACCTTGATGACAAGATAGAAATGCCCGTCTTTCCCCGCCTGCGGCCCATCCACCATGTTACCGAGTTCAGTCCCATAACTGGCACCGGACAACAACGTCGACAGAATGCCCATCACCAAGGCCAAACCAGTGCCTTTGTATCCGCCGATCGGTTGCAACAAGCCGTCGATCGCTGCCGCCGGATCGGTTGTGGGATGTCCATTGGCGTCAAAGGCCCAATCCAGAGGAATGGGTTCGCCCTTCTGCTGATAGACGCGAATCTTCCCGTGAGAAGAACCGCTGAAGGCAGCATCCAACACGATTGGATCTTCCTCGCCAGCGGGAATCGCGACGGCCAGCGGATTGATACCGAGAATCTTGTCCACGCCTCCCCAGGGGGCCATTGTTGGCAGGGCATGGGTAGCAGCAATACCTATCATGTCTTCCGGCAATGCGAGCATCGCATAGTAGGCCATTGCTCCACAGTGGTTACTGCCCCGTACGGCCGCCAATGCCAGGCTGTATTCGCGGGCGCGGCAAATCGCCTCGCTCATAGCGAAACAACTGCCGATCTGGCCCATCGTATTGTTCCCATCGACCACCAAGGCTGCCTTGGAGTCGTGGACTAGGAGCGGTTTGGCAGCCGGATTCACACCGCCTTCTCTCAACTTGAAGACGTACTCCGGAACGCGCAGAACGCCATGCGAGTGGCAGCCACGCAGATCGGCCTGCACCAGCGTTGTGGCCAGCAGGCCAGCGTCTTCCGCAGACATCTTACAAGCTTGAAAGATCCCCGACACCGTAGCGTGCAGAACCTTCCATGGAATGCGTCTTTCCCGTTCAGTGCCGGGATAGTGGGACATTGGTTCTCCTCCAAGGAGGCAAGCGGGCCTTTGTCAAGCGCAATGCGCCGTCAGCGTCGCCTTGACGCGTGGACACTCAGCGTAACTCGGCGGAGCCACGCCCGAGGGCATGACGCACTTCACATCACCAGGCCGACCAGCCACTTGGAAACGACGAGCCAGCCATCGGTCTGCGCCAGCGCCAGACGCATTGGGCCCGAGACGATCAGGAGCAGCCCACCCCAGAGCGTCACCGGGTGGAGCTGTCGGCGCGTCTTCAGGTCCCACGCGACGATGGGCACCAGCAAGAGAGTGGCGACAGCGAACACGACCGGCGGTCCGAGGCCGAGCAGCAGTACCCAGCGAGCGATGGCCGGTGGCAGGATCGCGATCGTCCCGAGCAGCATCAAACGCTTATGGCTCTGGGGATTGCGCCGTGCCCGGACACCGGCAACCACGAAGACCACAAAAAGGAGGATGGAAAAGAGCGGCACGATCATAAAACGGCGCGGGTCGATCCCGAAAGGCGCCACGCCACGCACGACTCCGTGGAGTGCGGTCAATGTACCGACCACCACCATCAACGCCGCTATCACGGCTCCCGCCACGCCGAGTTGGCGGTGGCGGGCAATCCGCTTTGCTGCCACCAACCTCACCTGAACCAGGAGCAGCAGCACCCAGCCGGTAAACAGGAGGCCGTGCAAGTGGATCAGCGGCGTCAGTGCCAACGGTGCCGGCGACAGAGTGGGAAGAACAGGCCGCAGAAAGTAGGTACGTGCGAAGCCCGCGAGGGCCGTCACGACGATCGCCCCTGCCATGGCGCTGAAGAACCTGTGTTCCCCACGCCGGTTTTCTAGTGTCGAACTAATTGTCGCCAAAGGTCTATCCTCCTCAAGCGCCGCAGGTGCTCCGATTCACAGACATGCAAAGCACACATGTCTGTGCCACTCCGCAGTATGAAGGACTACTCATCGCCCAGATCGAAGAACTCTGGTTAGGATCGTAAACGTAGAGGGGTAGCCGTCGGACACCCAAGCCGCGTTCGACGAACATTTCAGCGATTGCCGGCCCGTCTAGGAGCAGCACCGAAATTGCCCCCTTTCGATACGAGGCTAGCTTCGCGTCTCGTGAAAACCTACTGGTAGTCAGGAAGACGCCGTGGTCGTAATCGCCCTGAGTGGCACCTCGAAACTTGTCTATCTCAGGCCTTCCAACGGCGTTGCCAGTCCAACGCTTGGCTTGGAAGGCTGGGCGAATGCTAATGGCTCCCTGTCGGAAGTCGCCATGGCCGTCGATACCCCCGTCCTGGCTACGCTTGGTCACTTCGACGTTCCTGTACCCGAGATGGGAAAGAACTCCCTGCAAAAATGCTCGAACGCTCGTGGCATAAGACCTCGGAACTCGGCAAGCCAGCGACTTCTGACCTCGTCTAGGTTCGCGTTCACGAGGTCCCGGAGACTGGCGGGGACCTGAGTAGCGGCGAGGCTCCGCATTCTTTACCTGGCGTTCCAGAACTGGCTCCGGCCTTGAGCCTGGCACGACCAGCGGCGGTTACCTTCCAGACGCCTCGCTGCGATGGATCGATCTGCCCTACATCAACAAGGCGCTGGCGAACCCACTGGACGAGGTCGGACCATTTCCGTGTGGGCGGATAATTCTCGAGCCGCTCCTCCTGGTCCTCGGCAATTAGCTGTGCAAAGTACTTTGCTACGAGGGGGTACACATCACGAGGCCTGCCCTCACCTCCCAGCTCAATAAGCGCCGTCAAAAGGCGCACTTCGATTTCGGCTTGTCGAGGAAAGGGCAAGGTATTCTCCTGAGGACTCGGTAGAGACTCAGCACCGCCCATCGCTCTTTCTTCGCGACGGTGTGGTGATACCATTTGGACGGCACGCTGCAGCCTAGCACCACGGGGCGTTAGCCTGCAAAAACATGTCAAGTTTCGTCGTAGATCCCGCCCTTAGTCTCTCAATGCGCCACGGTAAATTTCACACGTGTGCCCTCGCGCAATTCATCGGTTCCTCGGCGGACGATGAGATCGCCATCCTGTAACGGTCCGTAGACCTCAACGAGATCGCCTGCGGCTGTGCCGCGAGACACGGGCACCCATTCGGCAACGTCGTTCTTGATGCGGATGACGAAAGTGCGTTCCGTAGTGGTAGCGATGCTCGTCGGCGGGACAAGCAAAGCCGGCCTCGCCTTCCTCACTGGCCACTGGACTTCCGCATACATACCCGAAGCCAGCCTGAGATTTGGATTGGCGACATCCAGCTCGACGGCCATGGTGCGTGTCTTCGGATCCAATGCGTGTGTAACGCGCCGCACCATGCCGTGGAAGGTTTCTCCCGGGAAGGCGGGCAGTGTGAACGGCACACGCGCGTTTTTGACAATGCCGCTTACCTGGGCTTCGGGAACAGCGACCGTCAAGCGAAGACGACTGAGTTGTTCCAGCTTCAGGAGTGGCAAGCCTCCAGCTCCGGAATTCGGTCCTGCCAGGGTTCCCGGATGCACCGCGCGGTCGGTGATGATGCCGTCGAAGGGCGCCGTGATGGTGAGATACTTTTCCAGGGCTTTCAACGACTGGAGAGACGCGTCAGCTGCCTTAACCGAACCGTCATAAGCGGTGACGAGGGCCTGCGCCGCTTCCACATTCTTCTCGGCCACGACCAGGTCGTTGCCCGCCACAACGCCGGGTGTTTGCGCCGCTGCTTTCAAGCGATCATACGTGCTCTGCGCCGCCGAAAGCTTCGCGGCAGCCTCCGCACGTTGCAGCTGAACCGCCTGGCCCTTGGAAGTGGCTTCTGCGATCTGGGCTTCCGTCTCCGGCGCAACCAGGGTTGCCAGGACCTGGCCTTTCTTCACTACGCTTCCCCGATCCACTTCCACCCGGTCCACAAATCCAGCCACCCTCGCGTAGATCGGAACACTGAGGTAAGGACTGAGCTCACCGGGAAGTCGAACCTGCCGGTCGATAGACTTCAGCACGACGCGGACGCATTCCACCGGAGTCTGGGCGAGAAGCGGGGTGCAAAACAGAAAAAACAGATAGAGGTTGGCCAGAACTAGACAGAATACTGGCTCGACAGCGAGCGTGTGTCTGGTCCAGCCACCCTGGGAGCGCGGACGTCCCGTCCGCAGTCGCCGAAGGCTACTGCAGTGACCTCCGGTCGCAGCGTTCGGTCGGACGGGACGTCCGCGCTCCCAGGGTGGCTGGAAATCCTGCCGGAGATCTTGGGAGTCGGGTCGCTGAACTTTGCTTCTAAATTCAGACTTAGAGAGGTTCATAGTACTTGCTTTCTGGATCGCTGGGATTTAAGGACGGGGATTCGGGTCTGGCCTGGGCCTGCAGAATGGCATAGAACGCGGGCAGCACAGTGAGTGTCGCGAAGGTTGCCATGACCAGTCCGCCGATCACGGCTCTGCCAAGCGGGGCAGCCTGGGCTCGTTCGGCAGTGCCGAGGGCAATGGGAATCATTCCGGCGATCATCGCCAGGGCGGTCATCAACACCGCGCGCAACCGGCCGACGCTGCCTTCGATTGTCGCGTCCGCGACCGGGGATCCGCCGCGGCGGGCATTCTCGGCAAATGTGACCAGAAGGATGGCGTTCGCGACGGAGATGCCAAGCGCCATGATCGCTCCCATGAAGGACTGCACGTTCAAGGTGGTGCCCGTAATCAGGAGGATGAGCAAGACCCCGCAGATTACCGCCGGGACGGTGGAAACGACGGCCAAGGCGAGGCGGAGGGATTGAAAGTTCGCTGCCAGCAGAATGAAAATTACTCCCACCGAAAGAAGGAGACCTGTCCGCAAGCCTGAAAACGTCTCTTCGAAGGCTGGAACCTGTCCACGTGTAAAAACGGTGACGCCTCGGGGTGGCTCGCCAGCGCGCGCGATGGCGGCTTTGACTTCTGCTAGCGTCTGGCCCAAGGCCTTGCCATGAATGTTGGCAGTGAAGCTGACCACGCGCTGCATGTTATAGCGATCCACTTCTCCAGGCGCTGTACCGTATTCAACTTTCGCGACATCTCCCAGCACAGTGCGTGAGACATCGCTGCCAGCCCCGTCGTGATTCATCACAGGTAGATTCTGGACATCTTCGGTCGAAGCCATCTTATGTTGCGGAATCTCGACCTGAATCTGGAAGGCATTACCGCTGCGCGGATCTCGCCAGAAATTCGGATCGGTGAAACGGCTGGAAGAAGTGCCAGCCACCAGCGACTTGGCCACGTCAGCCGTGGCCAGTCCGAATTGGCCGGCTCGATCGCGATCGATGGTGACCCGCATCGTCGGGTAGTCCAGAGGTTGGCCGTACTGAAGGTCGCGCAAGGAGGCAACCTCCTCCAACTGGCCACGCAGTTTTTCGGCAAAGCTGCGAGTGTCCGGCAAGCTGGGCCCTTGCACTGCAACCTCAATCGGCGTGGGCGAACCAAAGCTCATCACGCGACTGATGATGTCGGCCGCTTCAAAAGAGACCGACACATTGGGCAGCGTCGATTTCAGTTTTTCACGAAGCTTTTCCCTCAGGGTGTCATTCACAGGGCCAGCCGTGGATTTCAAGGCCACGCCCAGCACCGCTTCGTGTTGTCCGCTGGTAAACAGGAAGATGGTGTTGATGGGATAGCTCGGTGCTTGCACCCCAATGAACCCGGTGGTGATCTGGACGTTGTCCGGACCGACGGCCTCCTCGATGACATCCATTGCTTTTAGAGCCATCACTTCCGTCCGCTCGATGCGAGTGCCCGTCGGTGCCCGGAGCCGTAGCTGGAGCTGCTGAGCCTCCACAGCCGGAAAAACCTCTGCGCCAACCCTGGGAAGCAGCAAATAAATAAACACAGCCGCCACGACGAGGTAGGCCCCCGCCAAGAGCCACCGGACACGCAGAACAAAACCGACCTGAGCGCGGTAGAAAGACTGCAGTTTGTCGAAGAGTGCCTTTTGCCTTTCGGATTGTGGGCGAATCAACCAGGTGGACAGGACCGGGACCAGAGTGCTCGACAGCAGGTACGAAGAGACCATCGCAAAGCCGACGGCCAGCGAAAGCGGAACAAACAGCTGGCGCCCAACTCCGGTCATGAAAAGCGATGGCAGAAAGACAGACAAGACGCAGAGCATGGCAAGGAATCGTGGGACCGCCGTCTTTCGACAGGCATCCACCACCGACCGCGCCCTGGAGAGGCCCCCGCTCATGTGTGTATGGATGTTTTCGATCTCTACGGTCGCCTCGTCCACAAGGACGCCCACCGCCAGCGCTAGGCCACCCAGGGTCATGATGTTGATGGTCTGGCCGGTGATCCAGAGCGCTAC
>Ga0187892_10006226_pt1 | contig 17940 bp, 11 predicted proteins | sample MA1701073metaG_FD_139345 | JGI IMG/M metagenome (GOLD analysis project Ga0187892, IMG submission 139345) | Bio-ooze microbial communities from a basaltic lava cave in the Kipuka Kanohina Cave System on the Island of Hawaii, USA - MA170107-3 metaG ... | reverse complement strand
GGGGGGTAGGGGGGAGGAATCGTCGCGATTCAAAGGCTCGCGACAATCGAGTCCCGCAACACCCCCCACCCTAACCTCCCCCGCATGTCGCGGTCGGCCGCGACTGATCGCGGCGTGGGGGAGGGGATTCTTTGATGTATTCGGATTGGGGGAACCCTTTGATGCGGCGGAGCAGAACGCTACAACCGCGCCTATGGCGGGCACGACCGACAGGGCTGCGACCGTGGAAATCGAGATCGCGGACGAACCGGCGCTGGCGCGGCTGGCGGCGTGCGCGGCTGCCCTGGCGCGGCCGGGCGATTTGATCGCGCTCGAGGGCGATCTCGGCGCCGGCAAGACCGCCTTCGCGCGCGCCTTCATCAACGCGCTGCAGGACGAGCCCGAGGACGTGCCGAGCCCGACCTTCACACTGGTGCAAGGCTACGAGACGCGCGCCGGCAGCGTGCTGCACGCCGATCTCTATCGCATCAAGGATCCCGCCGAGGTGGCGGCGCTCGGGCTGGTCGATTCGCTGGCCGATGCGATCCTGCTGGTGGAGTGGCCGGACCGGCTGCCGGACGTGCCGGCCGCCGGGCGGCTGACGGTTCGGCTAGACTTCGGGCCGACGCCCGATTCGCGCATGGCGACCCTCGTCGGAAACGGGCGCTGGCGGGCGCTGATCCGGGAGCTCGATGGTGGCTGACGCGGCCCGCGAAAAATCGATCGCCGCTTTCCTCGCAGCACACGGCTGGGGTGCGGCCGAACGCCGGCCGCTCGCCGGCGACGCCTCGTTCCGGCGTTACGAGCGGCTCGCGCGCAACGGCGAGCGCGCCGTGCTGATGGATGCGCCGCCGCCGCACGAAGATGTGCGGCCGTTCATCAAGGTCGACCGTTTGTTGCGCAAGGCGGGGCTCAACGCGCCGGAGATTTTCGCCGCCGACGAGGCGGCCGGGCTGCTGCTGCTCGAGGATTTCGGCGACGACACCTACACGCGGCTGATCGCGCGCGGCCACGACGAGCGCGAGCTCTACGAGCTGGCGGTCGACGTACTGATCCGCGCGCATACCGTGCTCGATGAAAGCGCGCTGGCGGCGCTGCCGGCGTTCGAAGACGAGCGCTGCATCGAAGAGGCGATGCGTCTCATCGAATGGTACTGGCCGGCGGCGCATGGCGGCCCGGCACCCGGCGATGCGATCCGCGCTTTCGTCGAGGCCTGGCGCGCGGTGCTGCCGGCGGCGCGGAAGATTCCCGACGGGCTGACGATCTACGACTATCACGTCGACAATCTGATGCTGCTGCCGGATGCGGCGCGCCGTGCCGGCATCGCGCGCGTCGGCCTGCTCGATTTCCAGGATGCGACGCGCGCGCCGGTTTCCTTCGACCTGATGTCGCTCCTGCAGGATGTGCGGCGCGACATGCCGGCCGCACTGGCGACGGATTGTTACGAGCGCTATCTCGGGGCCTTCCCGACACTTGGACGCGACGATTTCGCCGCGAGCTATGCGATCCTGGGGGCGCAGCGCAACGTGCGCATTCTCGGCACGTTCGTGCGGCTCTGGACGCGCGACGGCAAACCCGGCTATCTCAGCTGGCTGCCGCGCACCTGGCGCTTCGTCGAAGCCGATCTCGCGCACCCGGCTTCGGCGCCCTTGAAGGCCTGGTTCGATGCGCATCTGCCACCCGATCTTCGCGGCATTCCGCAACGCCTCGGGCCGGTCGCGGACGAGGCGGCGCGCAAGGGCATGACGGGAAAGGTCGCGGCGGGATGAGCCTGGCGGTTCCGAAAACCTCGATGGTGCTGGCGGCGGGGCTGGGCACGCGGCTCAAACCCGGTACCGATGCGCGCCCGAAGCCGCTGATGGAAGTGCTCGGCAAGCCGCTGCTCGATCACACGCTCGACCGGCTGGCCGAAGCGGGCGTCGAAACCGCGGTCGTCAACACGCATCATCTCGCGGATCAGCTCGAACGTCATCTCGCGACGCGTGAAAAGCCGCGCATCCGCCTCTCGCACGAGCCGACGATTCTCGATACCGGCGGCGGCATCGCGAAGGCCCTGCCGGTGCTGGGCAAGGGTCCGTTCCTGTCGGTCAATGCCAAGATCGTCTGGCTCGACGGCGGCACGCCGGCGCTGCAGCGGCTCGCCGAGCGCTGGGACGATGCGACGATGGACGGGCTGCTGCTGCTGCATCCGACCGTCGCGGCCCCGACGCACGACGGGCAGGGCGATTTCTTCCTGGATCCCGAAGGACGCATCCGCCGGCGCCGGAGTTGGGAAGTGGCGCCGTTCGTCTATACCGGCATCCAGATCCTGCATCCGCGTTTGTTCGACGGCGCGCCCGATGGCGCGTTCTCGCTCAACCTGCTCTACGACCGCGCGATCGAAGCGGGCCGCCTGCACGGGCTGCGCCACGACGGGCAATGGTTCCAGGTGACGGCGCCGAAGCATCTCGCGCTCATCGAACAGGCGCTGGCCGAGCTCGGCTTCGCCGCGGCATGACGGGCAGCGCATGAGCGCACGGGCACCGTCCCGGCTTTTCAACATTCCGGCGGGCGCCAGCTTCGTCGACGCGCTGGCGGCGGGCCTGATCGACGAGACGCGCGGCGATCCGACCGCGCTCGCGCGCTATCGCATCCTGCTGCCGACGCGGCGCGGCTGCCGCTCCTTGCGCGAGGCGTTTCTGCGGCAAAGCGAGGGTGCGGCGATGGCGTTGCCGCGCCTGACGCCGCTCGGCGATATCGACGAGGAAGAGCTGACGATCTTCGGCGGGTTCGAAGCCGGGCCCGACGCCGCCGCGCTGCCGCCGCCGATCGCCCCGATGCGCCGGCAGGCGTTGCTGACGCGGCTGGTGCGGGCCTACTACGCGCGCGAAGGCCTGCCGCCGGCAGCGGACCAGGCGGCGCTGCTGGCGGCCGAGCTCGCGCGGCTGCTGGACCAGGTCGAGACCGAGCGCCTGTCGTTCGACGGTTTGCGGACGCTGGTCGACGATCAACGCTTCGCCGGGCATTGGGATAGGATCCTGAAATTCCTCGCGATCGTCACAGACAACTGGCCAAGGATCCTTGCAGCGGAAAACGCGCTCGACCCGGCCGACCGGCGCAACCGGCTGATCGAGGCGCAGCGCGCGCTCTGGGAACGCACGCCGCCCGACCATCCGGTGATCGTCGCAGGCTCGACCGGCTCGGTGCCGGCAACCGCCGACCTGATCGAAGCGGTCGCGCGCCTGAAGCACGGGCGGATCGTGCTGGCCGGGCTCGACCGCGATGCCGACGACGGCACCTGGCGCGAGATCGCCAGGGATCCGGCGCATCCGCAGCACGGGCTGGCGCTGCTGCTGGCGCGGCTCGACATGGCGCCGCGCCATGTCGAACCCTGGCGCTGGCCGGGCGAAAATTCCGACCGGCAGGGGTCACGCCGCGCGGCGACGCGTGCGCGGATTCTCGCCGAGGCGATGCGACCGGCGGCGACCGCCGAACGCTGGCAGGAAGCGCGTCAGCATTTCGATGAAGCGACGATCGACAACGAGCGGCTGCTGATCGCGCTCGACGGGCTGAAGCGCATCGACTGCCCGACGCCGGCCGAAGAGGCGGCGACGATCGCGCTCCTGATGCGCGGCGCGCTGGAAGTCCCCGGCAAGCGCGCGGCGCTGGTGACCGCCGACCGCGACCTCGCGCGTCGCGTCGCAGCGGCGCTGAAACGCTGGGACATCCAGATCGACGATTCGGCCGGCCAACCGCTGGCCGAAACGCCGCCGGGCAGTTTCCTGCAATTGCTGGCCGAAGCGGTCGCCGCCGACTTCGCGCCGGTGCCGCTGCTGGCGCTGCTCAAGCATCCGCTCGCCGCCGGCGGCATGGCGCCGCCGTCCTTCCGCGAGCAGGCGCGCGCGCTCGAGCGGGCCGTGCTGCGCGGTCCCCGACCGGCGCCGGGTTTCGCCGGGCTGCGGGCGGCGCTCTCGTCCGTCGACGTGACCGTGCGGGGGCCACTGGAAGAATTCGTGTCGCGCATCGAGATCGCCGTTGCACCGCTGTTGCGCGCGGCCGATCGCGACCTCGCCGCGATGGTCGATGCGCATATCGAGAGCGCCGAACGGCTTGCGACCGCGGATGCGGAGGCGGGCGCGGTGCGGCTCTGGGCCGGCGAGGCCGGCGAGCAGGCGGCGCTCTTTGCCGACGCGCTGCGCGAGGCGGCGGCGCAATTTCCCAATCCGTCCTTTGCCGAGTATCCGCCGCTGTTCGCGGCCCTGATGCGCGGCCAGGTCGTGCGGCCCGGCTGGGGCCGGCATCCCCGCCTCGCGATCTGGGGCCCGCTCGAGGCGCGGCTGCAGCATGTCGAGCTGATGATTCTCGGCGGGCTCAACGAAGGAAGCTGGCCGCCCGAGATGCCGAGCGATGCCTGGTTCAGCCGGGCGATGCGCAAGTCGTTCCGCCTGCCGCCGCCGGAGCGTCGCATCGGTCTCTCGGCGCACGATTTCACGCAAGCCTGCACGGCGCCCGAAGTCTGTCTCACGCGCGCGCTGCGCGTCGCCGGCACGCCGACCGTGCCGGCGCGCTGGCTGTTGCGCATCGATGCGCTGCTTCAGGCGTGCGGGCTCAAGGCCGAAACGATTCGCGACCAACGCTGGCTGGCGCACGCGCTGGCGCTCGACCGGCCGAACGACGACGCAATGGGTCCGTGCGATCCGCCGGCACCGACGCCGCCGGTCGCGGCACGGCCGACGCGACTGTCGGTCACGGATATCGGCACCTGGATGAGCGATCCCTATGCGCTTTATGCGCGCCGAATCCTCAGGCTCGAAGAGCTCGATCCGATCGACGAAGCGCCGGGCGCGGCGGACCGCGGCAATTTCGTGCATGCCGCGCTCGATGCGTTCGTGCGGGCACATCCACATGCCCTGCCGGCGACCGCGCGCGAGATTCTGTTCGGTCTCGGGGAAGAGGCTTACGGTGCGGCACTCGACCGGCCGGAGCTGCGCGCCTTCTGGTGGCCGCGCTTCGAGCGCATCGTCGACTGGTTTCTCGGCGAGGAAGCCGAGCGTCGTCCGCTGATCGTCGCGCTGCTAAGCGAGATCCGTGCAACCTGGGAGGTGCCGGGTCTCGACTTCACGCTGGTGGCCAAGATCGACCGGGTCGAGCGGCGGCGCGACGGGTCTCTGATCATCGCCGACTACAAGACCGGCTACGTGCCGCATCAGAGCAGCATCGAGCTTGGCTATGCACCGCAATTGACGCTCGAGGCGGCGATGGCGCGCGCCGGCGCACTGCCGGGCATCGCCAGTGCGGATGCACGTGCGATCGGGCTCGAATACTGGAAGCTGACCGGCGGCACGATCGCCGGCGAAATTGTTGACGTTGCAACGGAGGACGAGGCGCTGGTGCTGGCGCGCGAGGCCGAGCAGGGCCTGCGCCGGCTGGTGGCGAGCTTCCGGAAGCCGAAGACGCCGTACCGGTCGCGGCCGCATCCGCTCCATGCGCCGCGCTTCAGCGCCTACGACCATCTCGCGCGCGTTGCCGAATGGTCGGCGGGAGGCGACGATGACCGCTGAAGCGCATCTCAGCGCGCAGGAGCGGGCCAGTGCACGGCAGCGCGAGGGCGCCGACCCGGACTTTTCGGCCTGGGTCTCGGCCTCGGCCGGCAGCGGCAAGACCAAGCTGCTGGTCGATCGCGTGCTGAGGCTGCTGCTGGCCGGTACACCGCCCGACAAGATCCTTTGCCTCACCTACACGCGCGCGGCGGCGGCGCAGATGCTCAACAGGGTTTCGGAAGTGCTGAGCCAGTGGGCGTCGTGCGACGACAAGATGCTCGATGCCGAGTTCCGGCGGTTACTCGATCGTGTGCCGTCGGCACCGGTGCGCACGCGAGCCCGGCAATTGTTCGCGCGCGTGCTCGATGCGCCGGGCGGCCTGCGAGTCATGACGATCCATGCCTTCTGCCAGTCGCTGCTGCGGCGCTTTCCGCTCGAGGCCGGCGTCGCGCCGCAGTTTCAGCTGGTTGAAGAGCGCGATGCGGCACTGCTCCTGAACGAGGCGATGAAAGGCGTGCTGCTGCGCGCCGCCGCCCAGCCGAAATCGCCGGTCGGGCGCGCAGTCGCCGCCGTCACCGCGCGCATCGGCGAGACCGAGTTCGGCGGACTGATGAAGCAGCTTCGCGCCAGCCGCTCGCGCCTGCGCCGGCATCTCGAACGCGAGGGCGGCGTCGACGGTGCCGTCGCGTTGCTGCGCGACCGGCTCGGTGTCGCCAAGGGCGATACGACCGATGGCGTGCGGCGTGCGGCATGCGCGGAGGCGGCATTCGACGCGGCGGGATTGCGACGCGCGATGCAGACCCTGCGGGCCGGCACCAAGTCGGATGTCGCCGCCGGCGACGCGATTGCCGGCTGGCTCGCGGCCGACGAGGCGCAACGCATGGCGGCGATCGACGATTACGCGCTCGCCTTCCTGACGAAGAAAGGCACGATCCGCGCGACGCTCGCGACCAAGGCCAGCGTGAAAGCCATGCCGGAGATCGTCACGGTGATGACGGTCGAGGCGAAACGCATCCTGGCGCTGCGCGCCAAATGCGCGTCGATCCGGCTGGTCGAAGCGACGGAGGCGCTGCTGGTGCTCGGTGAGGCCGTGCTCGACGACTATGCCGCGCGCAAGGCGGCGCGTGCCGGGCTCGACTATGACGACCTGGTCGCGCATGCGCTCCGGCTGCTGGAGGATGCGGGCGCCGCCTGGGTGCATTACAAGCTCGACGGCGGCATCGACCATGTGCTGGTCGACGAGGCGCAGGACACCAGCCCCGATCAGTGGCGCATCGTGCGGGCGCTGACCGCGGAGTACTTCGCCGGCGCAGGAGCAGAGCGCGACACCGGTTCGCGCACCATGTTCGCCGTCGGCGACCGCAAGCAGTCGATCTTCTCTTTCCAGGGCGCCGATCCCGACGAGTTCGACCGGATGCGCCGCTGGTTCGCCGAGCGCATCGGCAATGCCGGTGCCGAGATGCGTGTCGTGCCGCTTGACGTGTCGTTCCGCTCGGTCGCAGCGGTGCTCAATGCGGTCGACAATGTGTTCTCGACCGTCGAATCCGCCCGCGGTGTGGTCGAGGACCCGACGGAACAACTGCTGCATCTGCCGGCGCGCACCGACCAGGCCGGGTTGGTCGAACTCTGGCCATTGGTCACGCCGCGCGACATCGAGGAGCTCGAACCGTGGGCGCCGCCGGTCAAGCGGGTTGCCGGCGATTCGCCGCGCGAGCGCATGGCGCGCGCGACCGCCGGCCATATCGCGAATCTGATCCGCTCGGGCGAGCGGCTCGATTCGCACGATCGGCCCATACAGGCGGGGGACATTCTTGTGCTGGTGCGGACGCGCAACGAGTTCCTGGCGGCTTTGGTGCGTGCGCTGAAGGAGCGCGATATCGCGGTTGCCGGCATCGACCGCATGAACCTCTCGAACCAGATCGCGGTCATGGATCTGGTCGTGCTGGCGCAGTTCCTGCTGCATGCCGAGGACGATCTGGCGCTCGCGACGGTGCTGCGGGGACCGCTGGTCGATCTTTCCGATTCCGATCTGTTCGAGCTCGCCTGGCAGCGGCCGGGATCGCTCTGGCAATCGCTGTCGAAGCGGCGCGCGGAGAAGCCGTCCTTCGCGCACGCTTGCGGTTTCCTCGCGCCGCTCCTCAATGCGACCGACTATCTGCCGCCGTTCGAACTGTTCCAGATGGCACTTGGCCGTAGCGGCAATGCAAAGCCGACCGAAGCGGGACGGCGCGCGATGATTGCACGGCTCGGTTTCGATGCCGCCGATCCGCTCGACGAGTTTCTCGCGCTCGCGCTCGATTACGATCGGCGACACGCGCCCTCGCTGCAGGGGTTCCTCGCATGGTTTGCGGCGAGCGAAACCGAGATCAAGCGCGACCTCGACCAGGGCAATCGCGAGCAGGTGCGCATCATGACGGTGCACGGCGCCAAGGGTCTCGAAGCGCCGATCGTCTATCTGCCGGATACGACATCCGAACCGGACGATCGCGAGCGGCTGCTCTGGTTCAGCGAAGGGCCCGACGCGAACCCGCACGGCGGACTGCTCTGGGCGCCGCGCCGTGATGACGAGGAAAGCGTGGCGGCGGAACTGCGGGCGAAGCTGACCGAGGCGCGCGAATCCGAGTATCGGCGCCTGCTCTACGTTGCGATGACGCGCGCCGAGGACCGGCTCTATGTCGGTGGCTGGCAGAACAAGAAGGCCAGGAACGAAGACGAAAGTGGCATCCCCAACGATTGCTGGTACCGGCTGGTCGAGCGCGGCATGAGGGAGGCGGGTAAGGCATTCGCCTTCGACAATTGCGCATTGCTCCGCAATCCGGCGGAAGGTTGGGAGGGCGAGGGTTGGCACTGCAGCGAAGCGCGCAAGGAGGGCGTGCGGCCGGACAAGGTGCAGCTTGCATCGCCACCGCCGGGCGCTGTCGCGCTGCCGGACTGGGCCGCGACACTGCCGCCGCCGGAACGCAAGCCGCAGCGGCCGCTGGCACCGTCGCGCCCGGACCAGACGCCGGCCGCGCGCTCGCCGCTCGGGCCCGACCGCGGCACGATCTTCCGGCGCGGCCTCATCGTGCACCGGCTGCTCGAACTGTTGCCGCATCTCGCACCCGACGAGCGTCGTGCGGCGGGTGCGCGTTTCCTTGCCAATCCGACGCACCGGCTCGACGCGACGGCACAGCAATCGCTGCTCGACGAGACGATGAAAATTCTCGAAGCACCCGAACTCGCCTGGATGTTCGGACCCGGCTCGCTGGCGGAGCTGCCGCTGGCGGGCGAGATTGCGATGCCTGACGGCACGCGGCTGGCAGTCTCGGGCCAGGTCGACCGGATCGCGATCGACGATGCGCGCGTCGCGATCGTCGACTACAAGACGCTGCGACCGGTGCCGGCGTGCGCGGCGGAAACGCCGCTCGCCTACCGGCGGCAGCTCGCCTCCTATCGTGCGATCGCGCGCGCGATCTGGCCGGGCCGGCGCATCGAGTGCTGGCTGATCTGGACCGAGGGGCCGCTGGCGATGGCGCTCCCCGATGCGCTGCTCGACGACGCACTCGCAACGCGATCCCCCGGCGCGCCAGCGTAGCGATCGGACCGATGCGATTTTTGTGACGGTTGCGGCGCCGCTCCACGCAGCCCGCGCAGGGCAGCCGCGCGGGGCGGCAATACCCGCGCCGATCCGCGGAATTCCGGGTTTTGGGTCGCGGTCGCGCACCTTGCGCGGCGGGAGCGCGTTCCCTAGATTCAGGGTCGAGCGGAGGCCGGTGCCGTCGGAAGACGGGCCGGCCCGCATGCTGCTTAGGCCCGGAAAAGGCCCAACGAGAATAGGGATGACGCGATGACCACGACCAAGATTTCCGACGCCAGTTTCGATTCCGACGTGCTGAAATCCGGCAAGCCCGTGCTGGTGGATTTCTGGGCGGAGTGGTGCGGCCCCTGCAAGATGATCGCGCCGGCGCTCGAGGAGATCGCGCAGTCGCTCGGCGAGAAAGTCACCATCGCCAAGATGAATATCGACGAGAATCCGCAGACGCCGAAGAAGTACGGCGTGCGCGGCATTCCGACGCTGATGCTGTTCAAGGACGGCCAGGTCGCCGCGACCAAGATCGGCGCGCTGCCCAGGAACAAGCTGCAGGAGTGGGTCGAATCGGTCGTGTGACCGATCCCCAAATGGTCTGAACATGGGCCTCGTTCCCCGGAACGGGGCCCTTTGTTTTGTACGTTCCTTCGCCTAGAGCAAATTACGTTTTGACGGAATCGATTGCGATTCCGACAAAAGGTGTGAATTTGCTCTGTACATTAATGATTAGAGCGGATCACGATCAGATGGAAGTACGCGCGCTTCCATCTGATCGTGATCCGCTCTAGGCTCGACCGCCGAAAAGCGGGGGTTTTCCGATGGCCGCAGCGTCGCGTTTTCTCGTCTTCCAGCATATCGACATCGAACATCCCGGCATCTTCCGCGACTTCATGCGCGAGGCCGGGATCGAATGGGATGCGATCGAGCTCGATGCCGGCGACAGAATTCCGGGTTTCGACGGCTACGACGCGTTGCTGGTAATGGGCGGGCCGATGGATGTCTGGCAGGAGAACGAGCATCCCTGGTTCAGGCCGGAGAAGCAGGCGATCCGGGAATGGGTCGGCGCGCGGCGGCCCTTTTTCGGCTTCTGTCTCGGCCACCAGCTATTGGCCGATGCGATGGGCGGCAGGGTCGGCAAGTCCGCGACGCCCGAAGTCGGCATTCATGCGATCGAGCTGACCGCCGCCGGCAAGGCGAGCCCGATCTTCGCCGGCCTGCCGTCGAAGCAGGAATGCCTGCAATGGCACGGCGCCGAGGTGCAGGAGGCGCCGGCGGATGCGAAGGTGCTGGCCGCATCGCCGGCCTGCGCGATCCAGGCGCTCTCGGTCGGCGACCGCGCGTTCTCGATCCAGTTCCATGTCGAGATGACCGACGCGACGGTGAAGGAATGGGGCTGCGTGCCGGAATACCAGTCGGCGCTCGAAAAGACGCTCGGCGCCGACGGGCTCGCGAGTTTCCAGCGCGAGACCGATGCGCGCATGCCGGTCTTCAAGCGCAGCGCGCGCCAGCTCTTCGACAATTTCATGGGCACGGTGCGCGCCTGGAAGCGCGCGACTGGCTGAAGACGGCACGATGAGCGACCCGGATGCGGCCGACCGTCTGCGCGACCGCGCGCCGCGCGCCGATGCGGTGACGCCGAACCCGCCGTCGCAGACGCCGGCGCGGACGAACATCGAGGGGCGCTGGACGCTGCTGAAGCCGGTCGATCCGGCGGCGGAGGCGTCCGCGCTGTTCGCCGCCTCGCATCGCGCGACGGACGAGGCCGAGACGCTCTGGCGCTACATGCCCTACGGGCCGTTCGCCGACGAGGCCGCGTTCCGGCGCTGGATCGACGGTGCGGCCCGGAGCGCCGATCCGCTCTTCTATACGATCGTCGACCGCGCGAGCGGCCGGCCGGTCGGCATGGCCTCCTATCTCAACATCCATCCGAACAACGGCTCGATCGAGATCGGCCATATCTGGTTCGGCGCCGCCGTGCAGCGCTCGCGCGTCACGACGGAAGCGCTCTGGCTGATGATGCGGCACGCGATGGACGATCTGAAATACCGGCGGCTCGAATGGAAGTGCAACGCGCTCAACGCGCCGTCGCGGGTCGCGGCGCGGCGGCTCGGCTTCCGCTACGAGGGCATTTTCTACAAGCACCTGGTCGTGAAGGGCCTCAACCGCGACACGGCCTGGTACTCGATCCTCGACGACGAATGGCCGCCGATCCGCGCCGCGTTCGAGGCCTGGTGCGATCCGGCGAATTTCGATACGGCCGGCAAGCAGAAAAAGAGGCTGGGGGCAGGGGAACGAAGAAACAAGTGACGAAAGCCTCACCTTTCCCAACTGACATTGCTCAAGAAATTTGGAGGCTGATGTCTGTCTATAGAGCAACTTGAGGCTGCTACGTGCATGCGGTATATTGCAATAATTGTAGCCCCGTCTCTGCGGGTGATGTTTTGTGCAGTAGTGGATGCGCGACCGGCAACAAATGGCGATTAGAAAACAAGAGTTCTATGAAGGCGCCGCGCTCCACCTAATTGCGCGCACTGGGCTTGTTACTGCGCTTCGTTATGACATTCCATTCTTCATTTTTAATGACCGGCTTGCGGTGCTGATGAAATACAGCACCAAAAACCGTAGTCCCTGGTCATTTACGTTCACCTCGACAGAACAAGCATTGCTAGCCGACAAATCGTCTAAGATTGACACTGCAATTGTTCTTATCTGTGCCACCGACGGAATTGCAGCCGTAAGATATGAGCCGTTTCAGCGGATTGCTCAAGCGCGAGGCAGCGCAATTCATATCTCTTGCTATAGACAACATGGTGAACACTATGAGGTTAATGGCCCTGACGGAACGCTTCCCAGAAAAGTATCACCTTCAAGCTGGCAGAAACTGTTAGAGCAATAGAGGCTCTGCGATGAAGCATTGCGACCAAGTTCTGCAACTTCTGAAGCACCAAATTCAGAATGATGAAGAAGTCGAAGACATTCATGGCACCGCAAAGGAAGTGGTTAGCAAATGGGTGGTCCCGCTTAGCGGCGGTAAGGAGGAGACGAACGGATTGGTTTATGGCTTGGTTCAAAGCGGTAAAACCGGTGTTCTTACCGTCACCGGAGCAATGGGTGCAGACGAGGGATACCGCGCAATCGTAATTTTAACATCTGACAACGATCCGCTCTACGAACAGACCCTTGGTCGCGTTCAAGAAGCGCTCCCGGGCGTCGATGTGATGGGAAAGAATGATTTCAAGGATCAAGAAAGTTTCTTATCACGACTTAAAGTCGGAACTTGCGCAATTGTTACGACAAAGAACGCTAGTAGACTAAAAACCATTAATCAAAACCTCAGAGCAGGAAAACTTCGAGGCCTCTCATGTTTAATAATTGATGATGAGGCGGACCAAGCTAGCCCTAACACTCGCGCGAGTAAGGCTGACGGCACTCTGAGTGCGATTAATGAACAGATTACGGAGCTCCGCGATTTCTTTGAAAGAAACACGTACCTCCAAGTGACTGCAACGCCACAGGCGCTTTTCCTTCAGATTCCCGGACACAGATTTCGGCCGAAGTTTGCCGTACTAAGTCACCCGGGCAGCGCCTACGTCGGCGGCGATGATTTCTTCGGAGATCAGTCAGCTCTCGTCAAAGAATTTAATCTGAATGATATAGTCGTTGTGGCTCCCGGACCTCAACCGCATCCGCGGTTAGATATGCCAGCATCACTGGTTAGGGCACTCGACACATTTATGATTGGGGCGACATACAAGCGCTCGACAGAGATCGATCAGAATTGCGCATTCCTATGCCACGTTAGTACCAAGAAAGCCGACCACAAACACATCGTTGACCTGCTCCGGAAATACAAGGCGGACCTATCAAAGGGCTTGGTCAATGCCGATCAAAGGTTGATAGCAAGACTGCGCAGTGCATATGAAGACCTTGCAACCACTCATGCAGGACTGCGAAGGAAATCCTTTGATGAATTGGTAGACAGCATAAAATTCTTTTCACCGGGTATCGCGGTCAAGTTGGTGAATGGCGAGACTGATGAAGATGTCGCCGTGCGAGCGCCCTACAACCTTTTTGTGGGCGGCAACAAACTTGGCCGAGGGGTCACAATAAAGAACTTGCTGGTGAGTTACTACGGTCGCCATCCCAAAAGGCCGCAAGCCGACACAGTCCTTCAACACGCACGGATGTACGGTTATCGCCGCAAAGACATCGGACTTTTAAGATTGTTCTTGCCTCATGAACTTCACACAGTGTTCCGTGCAATTCACAAAATGGAGCGTTCCTTAAGAGATCTAATTGCGGCACAGCCAAGCGAAGAGTTTCGAGGCGTTTTTCTCGAGAAAGGCCTACATGCCACTCGGAAGAACATATTGGCGCCGGGTTCAATAGGCGTCTATTCGGGAGGTAGTAACTACAATCCCGCACAGATTCTAAGAGATGCAAGCATTGTGTCGATTACAGAAAAAATCGACAAAAAGCTAGCGCATATTCCGAACAAAGCCGCAAGTGAGATGTCAATTGCGGAGATTCGTCACCTAATCGATCTAGTCAGACCCGATCAGTCCCAATCAGAGTTCATTTGGAATTCGCTGGCCGCTTCAGAATCGCTCGATCAGTTTGCGAAGATATATGGACATGAGACTGGGTTTGTTTACGTCGATCGTGATCGCGGTGTAGAAGGCAACCGTCGAGAAAGCGCGGGCATCATAGAAGGCGGCGAATACGTGAAAGTACCAGAATCGAGAATTGCGTTGTTTCTACTCCGGATGAGGGGTTCTGGCGAGCGACACCCGGCATGGTGGCCGCAGGTGCGGTTTCCAACAGGCAGGTATGCATTCGCATTTTCAGTTTGAGTATTGCCGCTACGGTTTGGATTTGGAGGATGAGAAAGTTGTCAAAACCCGCGTCAACGAGAAAGCCGATTGCGGTTGATTTGTTTGCAGGATGCGGCGGACTAACTCTCGGACTACAGAAAGCAGGCTTCGAGGTAGTTGGCGCGATCGAAATTGATGAGCTCGCCGTCAGAACATACAAAGCAAACCATCCAAATGTGGCAGTTGAGAAAATCGACATTCAGAGGCTGTCGGCGATCGGACTAATGAGAAAATTGAAGCTTCGACCTGGCGAGCTCGATTTACTTGCTGGATGCCCCCCGTGCCAAGGTTTTTCAACTCTTCGGACTTGCAACGGCGCTCGGAGAAACCGGGATCAACGGAATGGATTGCTTTGGGAAATGCTCAGGTTCACCAAAGCATTTCGACCGAAAGCAATCATGATGGAAAATGTTCCAAAGCTTGCTGGTCATCGGTCGTTTAAGGATTTCTGCGACGGGCTGCAGAAACTTGGTTACAAGTTTACCTTCGCGGTCAAGGATGCCAGTCGCTATGGTGTTCCCCAACGCCGACGGCGCCTCGTTCTGCTGGCAGGTCTGGGCTTCGAGTTGGAGTTTGCACCGGAGTCGAGATCCAAGCGGACAGTGCGTACGGCAATCGGCAACCTGCCACGACCCGGGAAAAGTCGTGATCCGCTCCAAAACTTGCCTGAGAACCGAACGTCCAAGGTTAAGAAGTTGATTCGTGACATCCCAACCAATGGTGGTAGTCGGCGTGATCTACCAAAATCACGTCAGCTGAATTGCCATACTAAGACCGATGGGTTTAGTGACGTCTATGGGCGCATGGCATGGGATGATGTCTCACCCACAATTACTAGCGGATGTTTCAATCCATCAAAAGGACGTTTCTTGCATCCTCGGCAAAATCGCGCCATCACCATGAGAGAGGCGGCACTCCTCCAAACTTTTCCACGAAGCTACGTATTTGATGTTAGCGCGGGAAAGGAAGCGATTGCTTTGCTGGTCGGAAATGCATTGCCACCCGAGTTTGTTCGACGACACGCTTCCAGCATCTTCACGGTCCTTTCGTCTCGGTCCAAAGTCAATGGTTGATGTTTTCTCACCGGATCACCGATCGCGAATCATGTCGCGGGTCTCGGCTAAGGGAAATAGAGCAACCGAACTAAAGTTGGTAAACGTCTTCAAGACGTATGGGATTCATGGATGGCGTCGTCATGCGCCAGTATTTGGAAAGCCAGATTTTGTCTTTCGAAGTGAGAGGCTGGCTGTGTTCGTGGATGGATGCTTTTGGCACAATTGTCCGTTGCATGGTGCGATTCCGACTTCGAATAGAGCATTTTGGAGAGAAAAACTGGAAAGAAACAAGACTCGAGATCAGGTCGTGGGTGAGAATCTTAAAGAGCTGGACTGGCAAGTTTTGCGGATTTGGCAGCACGAGCTTCGAGAACCAGAATTAGTCGCTCGAAAGGTGCAAAAACTGTTAACGCGGTCCAGAAAAACAAAATTTCGCCCGTATCGCTAGAACGTCGGCAGACATTAGACAGTCGTACCTCGAGCTTTGCTGCCGCGCCTAAACCGCCCGGATGCCGTAAGTCGGCCCGTCCCTGAAGCGCGCGAAGCGGAAGCCTGAAATATCCAACGACGTGCGGCCGTCGGTCGCGAGGTCGGCGGCGATGCGACCGGCGATCGGGCCCATGCCAAACCCGTGCCCGCTCATGCCGGTCGCGATCACGAGACCCGCTGGCGTGCCGGGCGCATCGATGACCGGGATCATGTCGGGCGTCATGTCGATCATGCCGGCCCAGCTGCGCTGCACCGTGACCTTGCCGATGTCGGGAAACAGCGACCGGAAGGCGGCGATCGCGCTGGCGTTGCGCTGCTCGTTGGGCGCCGGGTCGAGCACGCGTGTCCTCGTGTAAGCCGATGACGGCTCGCCGCGCAGCCTGTCGAACAGCCCGTCAAGGAACGGCATGCCGACGCTGAGCGCGACGTCGCCGCGGTTCGATTTCAGACCCGGCCAGAACAGTTTCATGTGACGCAGACTGTCGGGCACCAGGAAATGATCGGTCTTGCCGTCGGCGAGATTGACGGCGCCGTTGGCGCGCTGGCGGAAGCCGACATTCGGCGACCAGACGCCGCATTCGGTGATCGGGCGCACCGGCTCGATCAGCGTCACGCTGGCGCGGATCAGGAGCTGCGGCAGGTCGAGCCCGAGCGGGCGCAGCAGGCGCGCCGACCAGGCGCCGGCCGCGACGATCACCCTGTCGCATTTGACGAAACGCTTCTCGCTGCGCACGCCGGCGATGCGACCGGCCTCGGTGACGATCTCGAGCGCGGCTTCGCCGGGCGAGATCTCGCCGCCGCCCTGGCGCGCGGCCGCGGCGAAGGCGTCGGAGACTTTCTCCGGATCGGCCTGGCCATCGTTCTCGGTGAAGATGCCGCCGACGAAATCGCCGCGAATGCCCGGCACGATCCGCTCGATCTCCTGCGGCGTGACGGCGCGCGTGCGGAGCTGGAACTGGCGCGCGACATCGAGCCAGCCCTCGTACTTCGCCATCGTCGTCGGATTGTTAGCGATCTTGATATTGCCGCCCATGCGCCAGCCGAGATCGGCGTTGAGCTCCTTCTCGAGCCCCTGCCACATCCTGTTGCATTCCATCATCAGCGGCACTTCGAACGGATCGCGGCCCTGCTGGCGCACGAAGCCCCAGTTGCGGCTCGACTGTTCGCCGGCGATGCGGCCCTTTTCGAGCAGCAGCGGCTTCAACCCCTTCTTCACGAGATACCAGGCGGCGCTGGTGCCGACGATGCCGCCGCCTATCACGATCGCATCGGTCATGGGCTGCGGCGACCTCAGAGAATCTCGAGCGGCACCGAGCCGCTGCCGGTCAGCAGTTCGAGCCCGCTCTCGGTGAGCGCATAGGTGCCGCCCTGGATGATGCCGATGCCTTCCTCCGGCAGCTCGATGCAGGAATGCAGCACGAAGGTGGTGTCGGCCTGCATGATCTGGTTCGACTCGCGGCAGATTTCGAGCGCCTCGAGCCAGATCGGCGGATAGGCGATGCCGATGCCGTAGCCGAAGCGCATCAGGAACGCGGCTTCGAGACCGGCGGGGCGCAGCGGCGCGAGCGCGGCTTCCTCGACATCGGCGACGGCGGCACCGATGCGGCAGGCCTTCTCGCCTTCTTCGAGCGACCGGCGCGTCAGCTCGTAGAGCTCCTTTGCGCGTTTGCCCGGATCGCCGAGCGCCATCGTGTGCAGGGTGACGGCGTGATAGCGATGCTCGACGCCGGCGAATTCCAGGTGCACCAGATCGCCCTGCTGCATGATGCGCTGGCGCGCGGCGCCATGGCCGCCCGGCGTGCGCGGGCCGGAGGCGAGCTCGGTCGTGATCGCCCAGTAGTCCGAACCGGCGCGGCGCATCGCGGCCTCGAGCTCGGCGGCGAGCGCGATCTCGCTGACGCCGGGCTTGGCGGCCTTGCGCGCGGCCTTGAGGCCGGCGCGCGCATACTCGGCCGCCTTGCGCATGTACCGCATCTCGGTCGGCGACTTGACGACGCGCGGTGCGCCGAGCACCGGGCCGGCATCGACCAGCAGCGCCGGTGCCAGCGCGCGTTCGATCGCGCGCGCGAGCGGAAGGCCGAGCAGGATCGAGCCGGTTTCCATGCCGGCCGTGCCGGATGTGCCGAGACCCTTCTCCTGCGCCACGCCGGCGATCAGCGCCGGCACGTCGTCGACATGCAGCTTGTAGGTGCGGACGTCGCGCACCCAGCTCGATTCGCGTACCAAAGGCAGGTCGACATTGCGCACGATCAGTGTCGGCTCGCCGTCCCCGGTCGCGAAGATCAGCGCCTGCGGGCTGACCGCGCTGGTCCAGCTCTCGTAGCCGCCGAAATAATACTGGTGCTCCGGTGCGACCGAGATCGCGACGTCGATGTTGGCGGCACGCAGCTTCGGCCGCACGGCGGCGAGCCGCGCGCGATGCTCGACCTCGCTGAAGGCGGCGAAGGGCGGGCGGG
>Ga0187892_10006224_pt1 | contig 17942 bp, 18 predicted proteins | sample MA1701073metaG_FD_139345 | JGI IMG/M metagenome (GOLD analysis project Ga0187892, IMG submission 139345) | Bio-ooze microbial communities from a basaltic lava cave in the Kipuka Kanohina Cave System on the Island of Hawaii, USA - MA170107-3 metaG ... | reverse complement strand
GACTGGAAAGCAGCTGTGGCGCACGAAGATGGGCGATATCGAGCGCGGGGAGACGATCACGATGGCGCCGCTCATCGTGAAGGACATGGTGATTGTCGGTTCGAGCGGCGGCGAGATGGGCGTGCGCGGCTGGGTCGCGGCGCTGGACCTAACGAGTGGCAAGGAGCGCTGGCGCGCGTACAACGTGGGCCCCGATGCCGACGTCAAAGTCACTGAGCGGTTCAAGCCGTTCTACGAACACGACCGCGGGACCAACCTCGCCGCGACGTCATGGCCGAAAGACGCGTGGAAGCTCGGCGGCGGCGTGGTGTGGGGTTGGATTTCTTATGATCTGGATCTGAACCTGATCTACTATGGCACGGCGAACCCCGGCCCGTGGAACCAAGATCAGCGGCCGGGCGACAACAAATGGACCTGCGCGATCATGGCGCGCGACGCGGACACCGGTGAGCTGCGCTGGGTCTATCAGCAAACGCCGCACGATTTGTGGGACTACGATGGTGTGAATGAAAACATCCTCGTGGATCTGACCGTCGGTGACAGCACTCGTGAGGCACTCGTCCACTTCGACCGCAACGGTTTCGCCTACACGCTCGATCGCGCGACCGGCGAGGTCCTCGTTGCGCAGGCGTTCGTGCCGATGAACTGGTCCAGCGGCGTCGACTTAAAGACCGGCCGGCCGAACGTGGATCCATCCAAGGCGACGAAGCAGGACGTCTTGGTGAAAAACATCTGCCCGTCGCTCGAGGGCGGAAAGAATCAGCAGCCTGCTGCGTTTTCGCCTAACACGGGACTGTTCTACGTCCCGACGATCAACCTTTGCATGGATTATCTCGGACGCGCCGTCGCGTATTTCCCCGGCACGCCGTACATCGGCGCGTTGCCTACCGAGTATGGCGGACCAGGTGACTACAAAGGCGAATTCATCGCGTGGGATGCGTCCACGGGTAAAAAGATCTGGGGGATCAAGGAGCAATTCCCCGTGTGGGGCGGCGCGCTAGTTACGGCCGGCAACGTCGTCTTTTATGGGACGCTGGACGGTTGGTTCAAGGCCGTCGATGCGTCGTCAGGCGCGGTGCTCTGGCAATTCAAGGTCGGATCCGGCGTCGTTGGGAATCCCGTCACATACCGCGGTCCTGATGGCCGCCAGTACATTGCAGTCTACGCCGGTGTCGGCGGCGACATGGGATATCTGGTAGCCGGCGACGTAGGATCCAGCCTTCACTTCGACGTGCGCGAGCGAGGGACAACGCTTCCCGATCTCGCGCGTTACACGAGTTGGGGAGGGATGCTCTTCGTGTTTTCACTCGACGGTGCGGTAGGCCCGCGTTAGGCATGATTCCGCTGCGTTACCTCGCGACTCTTGCTGCGATGTCCGTCGTGGCCGTGAGCGCCGCGTTTGGCGTGCGCGATGCGCGAGTCTCAGTCGCGCCTCAGCAACCTGCAACCGCTCCCGCGCCGGTACCGCCAAGCGAAGGAGCACGCCTCTTCGTCGCGTACAACTGCGCCGATTGCCATGGTCCTGATGGCGTCGGTCTCATGGCGCCGAGTTTACAGGATGGGCGCTGGCGCTTCGGTGGATCTGAAGAGGACGTATACCGCTCGATCGCCGATGGCCGACCTGAAGGGATGCCGCGATGGAGTGGCATGATTCCCGCCGATCATATCCGCAAGCTCAGCGCGTACGTCCGTGGTCTCGACGACGGAAAGGACGTGACGACGATGAGTTTCGTGAGCAAGCAAGGCACGGTCGATCGACCGGGACACTGATCGGCCTCGCTGCGCCGCTAGCCGAGCCTGCTTGCGATTCGAGTAGTGCTGATCGACACTGGTGGGAAATTTGCAACTTCAGGACCACGCGCGCGTCGCTTTGGTGAATGCCTAACGTGAACGCGTGGTCGCCAATCGGGAGGGGTGGACGATGCCACGGGGAATGGAGACGGGTGTTCTAACGGTTGCTGCAGTTCGGAAACCGACGGGCGCGAAGATAACCAAAGTGCTGTTTCATGAGCGGGAGCAGATCTTCACGCTCCCTTCGCGCAGCAGCACCGCGCGAGCACTCGCTCGGCAGCTGCGCGCTGCGCTCGACAAGAAGGTGCCGATCAAAGCGACGCTCGATCCGCGGCGCGGCCTCGTGCGCAGGATCGACGCTCCAACCGAACGCGAGCTGCGCAAGTTCGAGCGGCTGCGAATATCTCTCGAAAAACCGCAGAAGACGGTGCGAGTCAATGTCAAAACCATCGACCCGATCACCTTCAACATCGTCGGCCGCTATCTCAAGTTCCCGATCTTCAAGCTCTGCAAGAAGGTCATTCCGACTTACAAGACGGCCAAGAAGATCTTCGACTATTGCGCCAAGCAATCGTGCCATCTCCCCGGGCCGCCTAACATCACGCCGTGCATTCCGTTTCAGTACGTCATTGACGGCTGCTATGCTCGCGCGCACAAGATGCGCAAGATCATCGAAGAGAAGTACGGCTACTGCTGCGAGAAGGTCTTCAGCTTCGCCAACCAGAATAACGACGATCTCGCTGTGCAGGCGAACAAGTGGGGCGGCTGCTGCGTTTTCTGGTGGTACCACGTAGCGCCGCTCGTGCGAGTGCGCATCAAGATTTTCGGCATCAAGCTCGAGCTCGCGTTGGTCATCGATCCGAGCATGTTCGACAAGCCTGTGCTGTTGAGCACCTGGCTTGCGGCGCAGGAGAACACGGCGTGCGCTTCGAATGCGAAGGTCTCGATTTACTCGATTCAGCCAGGATCGGCGTACTGGCCGACGAACTTCGCGGGCACGACATTTGGAACCGATCCGAACTACGTGTCGACGGATGCGACGTGCATCGCGTACAAGAACCTAACGACATGCTGATCTGTCGGTGAGCACGGGTCCTCACGCGGACTCGAGGGAGCCTCTCGTTCGGGAGATGACAGTGGCGCGCGTCCGTCAGCGTGCCGGCGCCGATAGTGTCGACGTCATGTTCCTCGAGTCCGCGCGAATCTACAAGGTCCCGAAGGCGCACCCGCGCGTGCAGGCTATCCTTGACAAGCTCACTGACGCGATGTCCCAGCATCGCGCAGTCATGGTCACGCTGGCATCACACGCCAGCGACGTAATCCAAGATGTCACGCCGCGTTAGGATCATCAGCGCCGCGGCTGTCGCCGCGCTCGTGACCGCGGCCTGTGGCTCGCGCGACTACGGCACCACCGCGCGACGGCCATAGCTCCTTCCGCACTCCAATCGGCGGCGTGCTGTTCGTTCCTACGAGATCGTGCCGCGGAACCGGCACCGGCGTAGCCACCATCCCTGCGACGATCGGCTATGTGCGTGTCACGTCTTTCGGTGGCACTTCCGATCAGGCGCTCGCGTTTGCGGATGCGATTCAGGCGACGATCAGAGCCGCGGATCACGATTCCATTGTCGGTTGGGTTGTGGATCTGCGCAGCAATGGTGGCGGCAACATGTGGCCGATGATCGCGGGCATCGGTCCCATATTCGGCGAAGGCCTCGCCGGGTACTTCATCGGCCCAGCGGGTCTCGAGAGTACCTGGGAGTATCGGAGCGGCGCGTCATGGAGTGGCGGCGTCAGAGCTCAGTCTGTTACCATGCCCTATGCGTTGCGAAAAGAGCGACCGAAGGTCGCGGTGCTCACGGATAACGGAATCGGCAGCTCGGGCGAGGCAACACTGATCGCGTTCCTGCAGCGGCCCAACACCCGCACGTTCGGCACCGCACCGTGTGGGCTCTCCACGGCGAATCAGGGGTTCCGATCAACGACGGCTCGCTGCTCAACCTAACGGTTGCGGTAATGGCGGATCGCACCAAGCGAAAGTACGGCGATCAGATTACGCCGGATGAACTGGTGACTGATCCGACCGAGATGGTCTGGCGAGCGATCGCGTGGCTGCGTACGCCGAATTAGCCCTCGTTAGGTAGTCTCCGTTTGGCGCACGCGGCCGCAGAGCACGGTGATGTTGTCGCTGCCGCCGGCCTCCAACGCGTCGTTCACGAGCGTCTGACAGATCTCTTCGGAGGATCGAATCGTCTTGAGACGCTGCTCGATCTTCTCATCGGAGATGTGCTTGGTGAGGCCGTCGGTGCACAAAAGAACCGTCGTCGTGCGATTGAGACCCACCTTGGAGACGACTGGCCGCCATTCCGCGCCGATCGCGCTCGAGAGCACGTGCGACAACGGGGAACGCGCGAGATCCGACGGTTTGAGCACGCCCGTATCGACGAGATCCTGCGCCAGCGTCTGATCTCTTGTTAGGCGATGCAGCTTCCCCTCGCGCAGCTGATAGGCGCGACTATCCCCGATTTGCAGCAAGTACAGCGTCGGCCAGACGGCCAGCCCTAACGTGAGCGTCGTGGCCATGCCGCGCAGCTCCGGATTACTCGACGCGCGCTCTACGACGGCGGTGTGACAGGCCGCCGCGCCTGCCCTGAGGGCCTCTTCGAATGTCTTCCCGTCGCTCGGATCGGCACGATAGTAGCACTGCATCGTCTCCGTCACGTACATCCCCATGCTCTCGAGCGCCGCACGACTTGCTTCTTCACCGGCATTCGCGCCGCCCACGCCGTCCGCCACCATGACCAGCGTCGCGAGTCGCTCGCCGGGCATCTCCAGCAGCTCGGGATTCGGCAAACTCGTCGATCGGACGCGCATCATCTTGTGCAGCGACGCGAACAGGAAGTGATCCTGATTCGTTGCGCGCACCTTCCCCTGATGCGTTAGGCCGCATACGTCCAGTTCATCATCTCTCGGCTTGGGCGGCGTAGCCACTGCAGGATTGGTCGGAGTATTGGCGGTCAGCATTTGAGCGCAGGTAGCAATGTGAAATGCCGAGTCTTTAACTGATAGCCGTCAGCTGACAGCCGACAGCTATCAGCTACCGCAAGTAGCGTTTGTTGATCTTTGCCAGCACGGTGTAAGCTGGATCCACGATGTTCGCGACTGTGTTCTCACCAACCTGCCCCACCAGCGTATACGCGTCGAGTTTATCGAAGCCGTATTCCTCGGCGAGCCATTCGATCAGCTCGACGTGCGCCAGTCGAAAGGCGTCTATGAGCGGGCGTCCGCTTCCAGCGACCATGATATGCGTCGCGTCTTCCAGTCGCGGCCAATCGATGCGCTTGCCCTTAACAACGCTGACCTTGAGCACCACGTCCATGCTCGTCTCGAGTCCAGTCCCCGCAACTTCGCCCTCGCCTTGGCGCGCGTGGCCGTCGCCGAAATACAGATATGCGCCGTCGTGAAAGATCGGCAGAAAGACGGTTGTTCCTTCGCGCACCTCTGGAGCGTCCATGTTGCCGCCGAAGTCACCGGGCCAGAGGCCGGCGAACGCCTCCGCTCCTCGCGGCGCCACGGCAACGCGCCCGAGCATCGGCCTGAGATCGACCTCCATGCGCCTAACGCGACTGTTCGGCATGTCGACCGACCCGACCATTCGAACGGTGTCCAGCTGCCATAGATAGCGCCGAACGTTGATCGGCTCGTTCAGGAGACGGACGCGATTGTCAGTCGCGAGTCCGCCGAAATCGGAATACACCTGCGATGCGGCGTAACGCGAGTTGGGCCGCACGCGGATGATCTCGACCTTGAGCATGTCGTTCGTCGTGGCACCCTCGACAAAGAACGGACCGACTTCGCCTGGAAATGCGCCGCCCTGCTCCGTGTAGTACGCCCCGAAGTGCGTCTTGCTCACGAGCACGGAACCCGACTTGATGCGCGCCACCGGATCGCGAACGGCAAACGTCGGCTGTTGCACGGTTGGAGTGAAGCGAACGGTGTCCTGTACTGCCAGGAGCGACGCCAACAGGATGACGTGCATCGTTAGGCTCCGATTGTCGTTTCTGTCGTCCCATGCCATGTGGCCGAGGGCGTGCTTCGCGCCCGGTCCGCGCGCACATCCGCGAGCAGTGCCTCGATATGCCGCTGCACAAGCGGGGGCTCAGTCAAGCCGAAGTGCTCAATAGCTGGCTCCAGCGCGATGGATCCCTCGCGATATCGCGGCCCAAGCACGCCGTGGTCCAAGTTGCGCATTCGAATCCCTTGTACGTGGCGCGCATAGAGCGGCGTTTCTTCGAAGACGCAGCGAATGTGCCCCACACGTTCGGTCGCTTCACGGAACCAGCGGTCGAACGGGTGCGGATCGGGACCGCTGAATGGTCGAACGATGTCTTGAGCATGGCGCTGCAGCGCGGCCAGGTCGCCAGCGAACTTTCGCAGGATGCGCACCAAATACTCGTGGAGATAGACCCACTCCTGAACCGAAAGAACGTGCGAATCGATGCTGCGCAGCAGTCCGACAGAAGGCTCGGCGTGATTCTCCAGATCGGCAAACGGTCTCGACACGAAGCACGTATCCAGCGCCACATTCGGACCTAACGCGAGAAAGCCGTCGATCGGAACCGGCCGGTCGGGGCTCGCGCCGTTGATCATGCGGAATCCGAGGTCGCCGCCGGAGGAGAACCCGGCGAGGAGCGCGATCTGCGGCCGATCGCGAGCCACGACATCGTGCAGCAGCTCGCTCAGGATCGCCGTGTGATCGTCGATCGAGAGTGGAATACGCCAGCGTGAGTTGGGCGCGAATCCGTATAGCGAGGGCGCGATGCCGCGAAATGGCGACGCTCGCAGCACCGCATCGAACGTCATGTGATCCAGGCCCATCCCGTGCAGATACACGACCAGAACATCCGACGGGACATGATTGTCGAGGTAATGAACCTCGTCGCCGATAATGCGCGGATCGAGCGTGGCGCGATTCAGTTTGCGGCACACCTCCTCGCCGAGTCGGAACCGGTGCTCCACAGGCTGCTGCCTGTCCGCGACGCGCTGTACAGTGTCGGCGTTGCGGAGTGCGTCGAGCGCGTGCACGAACTCCGCGGCTGATTGCCATCTGTCGGACGGGCGCTTCTCGAGGCAGCGCATAACGAGTCGCTCGACGCCGGGCGGTATCGCTCGACGCACGCGCGAGAGCGGTTCCGGCACGCGCGCCACCTGAGCGGCAATTACGTGCTGCGCCGTGGGGCCTGTGAAGGGCGGTGCCCCAACCAGTAGCTCGTAGGCCAGAATGCCCAGCGCGTACAGATCGGCGCGGTGGTCCACATCGGCGTCGCCGGCGGCTTGCTCCGGCGCCATGTACGCGGGCGTGCCTAACGAGACGCCGGGCGCTGTAATACGGTTGGGCTGCTCCCGCGACGCGTCACGCGCTTGTCGCGCCGATACGATGGCGCGCGCGATTCCGAAATCGGCCACGAGCGCATGGCGCTCGAAGAGGAGCACGTTGTCCGGCTTGATGTCGCGGTGCACCACGCCGCGCCGGTGCGCGTAGGCGAGAGCGTCAGCCACGTCGCGGATGATGCGCAGCGCATCGTCGATCGGGAGATCGTGCTCGCGGTCCAGATAGTGGCGCAGCGTCTCGCCTTCGACGTACGGCATCACATAGAACAGCAGGCCGTCGGCTTCACCGGAATCAATGATGCCGAGGATGTGCGGGTGCAGCAGCTGCGCGGCGATCTCGATCTCGCGCAGAAAGCGTTCGCCGGCGACCGTGGTACCCAGCTCAGGACGCAGCACCTTGATCGCCACGTTGCGTCGGTGGCGCAGGTCCTCGGCGAGAAAGACCGTAGCGGCGGCGCCCCCGCCGATCTCACGGTCGACGCGGTAGCGTCCAGCGAGGCCTAACGAAATCCGTTCAGCGAGTAAGGACACTGCTCTGCTGCTCGGGTGGGGCTGAAACCCGCTACTCCGATCTTGCGACGTCCCGCGGTCGTTGTCTATGGGCCTTGTCGGTGAATCCCTGACTAAGGTGCGGGGGCTCCTGCACAGACGTGCGGCCCTCTGAATCGTAAAGTCATCGGTTGCGCTGGTGGTCGGCCTTTGCGTGCCGGCGACGCGTCCAGACCTGGCGGTAAGTTCCAGCTTTGGAGTCTTGATCCTATTCGCTGGGGCCGGCGTGAACGTGCTGTTGATTACTCTCGCTCTTAGGCCCATCCGCCAGCTCGAGCGTACGGCCGAACTCGTCTGGGACGGCGAAACTGACGTTCGGGTGAGACATTCTGCTCTGGCCGATCGGGATCTGCGCCGAATCGCGCGGACGGTCGATGTGCTGCTGGAGAGACCTTCTGCTGATCGAACTCGGCTGCAGCAACTGAGGGGATGTGCGGTCTCTCGTGCGCATGGAAGTCAGCGCCGGTTGCGATCGTCGGACCCGCGCAGGACATCGCAGCGCTCACCGGAGAATGGTCAGGCGAATACCGCAACGATGCGGTGCGACGAACCGGGACGATCTGGTTCAAGCTCGAAGCCGAGCATGACACGGCTCTCGGCGACGTTCTGATGATTCCGCGTGAATCGGCGATGATGCCGCCGCAACCGTCAGCCCCCGATGGGTGGCGCGACCGGAGCCAGGTCCTGACGATCAAGTTCGTGCGTGTCGAGGCCGGGCGAGGGGGAATTCATGATTCTCGACAGTAAGAACCCATTGCCTCCGCATACTTCATGATCTCCGCCGCCTCAAACACCTTGGCGGACGCTGTGATCCCGTCTTCAGGCGACGGATACGGATCGATCGCACCAGTTATCTGCCCTCGTCGGGGTCATCACCGACCGCGACATCTCGGTCCGCTGCACCGCTCGGCGCCATGGCGTCGGAAGCGAAGTCGGCAGACACTGACGCCAGTGCCGTTGCAGACCGTCATGCCTGACGCGGACGTCGCGCAAGTCGTCGCGAAGATGGAAGCGGCCCACGTACGCCGCATTCCTGTCGTCGACGCGGAGGGGTCGCTGGTGGGAATCGTGTCCGAAGCCGATCTGGTCGCGAAGCTGCCGGAACAACTGGCCCTTCCGATGCACCGGCACTTTCTGTCCGCGTTTCCACCGCCGATCGCGCGTGTGCGCTTGAATGGATGCGAGACATAAGCATCGTCACATTCATCTTCTGTTGATCACGTCCCGGTCGTTGGTGCCGTGTTAGGCTCCGTGCTACTCGCCTATGCCCTCATTCGGCGAAACAGCGAAGTGGCCAAACTGTCACTCGCTTTATTCGCGGCACTTGCCGTGGTCGCCGTTGCAGTGTTCCTCACGGCGAGCCGGCCGAGGAAGCTATCGAACAGCTTCCCGGTTTTTCGAGCGGAAATACGCAGCGGCACGAAGAGCTCGCGCGAGTATCCACGATTGCCCTTGTGAGCTTCGGCGTGCTGGCACTCGCGGCACTGGCGTACTACCGCCGCAGGCCGCTGCCCGGTGGGCCGCCGCGACGGGGCTGGCGATCAGCCTAACGATTAGCAGCTTGATGGCGCTGACAGCGAATCTGGGCGGCCAAATACGGCACAGCGAAATCAGGGCTGGCGCGACTCTTGGCGCCGCGAATGGCGACGAACAACGCGCCGAAGAGCGCCACAGATAGTGAATCGCGTTCAACCAATCCCTAACGAGTTTGCGACAGAGGTCCCCATGATGAGCGATTCTGAGATACCCAGCGAGCCCATTCTGCTCGCCACTGATGGGCTCAGAGATGCCGATGCCGCGGTGCGCATCACGGCTCGCCTCTCGGAGTCCACGCGTTGAGGCGTGGACCTTGGGTCGCCTTTGAAGTGGATGAAGTGCGCGGGCCGTTCGACTGGACGAGCGTCGTGGTGAAGGGCACGGTCTATTTCGTCTCCGGCGTCGAAGGCGCGGACGATCCCAGAGCGTACGAGCAAGCCGTCGCCGTGCTGCGCCGTCTAATGCCAGAGGCGATGACGCCTAACGACCCTACCCCCTCGCGCAATGTGATTTTGCGCATTTCGCTCTGCGGCGCGGCCGTGCATTTCGTTGGAAGCCCCGGATATCGCTGCCTGATCGCCTCAGCGAGCTGTTGTCCGTTCATGTTGGGCATGACAACGTCCGTCAGGACCAGATCGACCTGGTCGGCTTCCGTAGCAAGGAACTGCAGCGCTGCGGCGCCGTTAGGCGCCTGGTACACTCTATACCCCGCGGCTTCCAGCCCGCGCTGGGCCAGCGAGCGGACGACCGGCTCGTCTTCCAGGACGAGAATGCGCTCGCCATTGCCGCGCGCGACTTCGCTCGTCCCGTGCGTCGGCGTCACGTCGCCCTCGACAAACGGGAGGTAGACGCTCACCGCCGTTCCACTCCCGAGCGTGCTCTCGATGTGTACGTGGCCGCCACTTTGCTTCGCGATGCCGTAGACCATCGACAGCCCAAGGCCGGTACCATGGCCGACTGCCTTCGTCGTAAAGAACGGCTCGAAGGCACGGGCGAGAGTATCTGGCGACATACCCGTGCCATCGTCGCGGACCGAGATGCGCACGTACGGACCAGGCGCCGCTCCCTCCTCGCGGTGAAGACGCGGTGACTCGGCGTCGAGCGTCACGGTTTCAGTCTCGATGACAATGACGCCGTTCGTCGTCGTCGCGTCGCGCGCATTCGCGGCGAGGTTGATGAGGACTTGTTCCAGCTGCAAACGATCCGCGATCGCGCGGACCGCTTTGCGCGACAAGCGAATGTCGAGGCGTCGATCCGAACCGATGAGGCGCCGCAGCGCCGGAACGAGCTCCGTCACAACCAGACTGATGTCGAGGACGCTGGGATTGAGCACCTGCTGGCGACTGAAGGCGAGGAGCTGGCGCGTCACGTCGGCCGCGCGGGCACCTGCGCGAACCATTTCGTCGACGTCGCGCCGCTGCGGGTGGTGATTGCCTAACGCCGTGGCATCCAGCGCACGGCCCCACTGGCGCCAGTTACGCGATGCTCGGTCTGAAAGGTCATTCCGCGACGGCGTGCGCTGGCCCACGCTTCGGCTGTCGCGGCACGATCGTCGGAGTGAATCACTGCGAGCCAGCCGTCGCCCCGCAGGTCGTCGAGCTTCTTCCCCGTGAAATCGAGCAATCGCGTATTGCAGTAGTCCAGTTGGCCTTGCGTATCGGCCGTCCAGATGAGCAGCGGCAGCGCGTCCGCGAGAAACTCTTGACGCCGCGCGCTTTCGATGAGTTGCCTGCCCGCCGCGACGGCTTCGCCGCGGAAGAACAGTTAATCCGCGTCGCCGGGATGAGCATCTCGCACACGAAGTCTATCCGTTACGCGCTGCATCTCCTGTTTGAGACGGACAAACTCCGTGACGTCTTCGACCCAGTGGATGATCAGCTCGACCTCGCCGTTCGCGCCTAACACGGGGCTGTTGAGCGGGCTCCAGAAGCGTTCTTCGAAGCCGCCTCCCTCTGACTCCGGACGCCGGATGTCGTACTTCTGAACCGCCATCCGTTCCGCTTTGCGCGTGGCGATCACGCGCACGAGCGACTGGCGAAGGTTGCGAACGCCGTCGGCGCTTGGCTCGTCCGGATTGTCAGGAAAGACCTCGAACAGTCCGCGGCCCATGATGTCTTCGCGGCGAGTCATCGTCGCGGCCAGATACGTGTCCGTCACGCCGGCGATGCGGAAGTCCGGGTGCAAAAGGAGATAGTTGCCCGGCGCTGCATTGAAGGCCGCCGTGTAGTTAGGCAGTGCCTTACGCTCCAACCCATATCCCATCCTCTCACGGTTCCCCCCGCCGTTTAGACCCCAATGGGCGATCCCCGTCGTCGCCCGACCGATCCAGAAGCATACGCCGCCTGACCTAACGCGTGCCAGTCACACCAAGCGTTGCATGCGGATCAGCTATTCATGACGAACCGACGCCTGACGTCGATACACAGCGTAGTATAGCGGCGCACCCAACGCCACGATTCCCGTGCCGAGCGCCGCTTGCAGCGGGCTGTTGCCCGCAAGAAGAACTAAGAGAGCGACGACGAAGATCAGAAAGACCACTGGAGTTAGCGGGTAACCCGGCGTGCGGAACAAGGCGTTTGATGCCTCTCGTCGGCGCAGAACGAAGAGTGCGGCCACCGTCAGGCCGAGGAAGAACACCGTCACGAAAATGAAATAGGATACGATCTGATTGAACGTGCCTAACAACACGAGAATCGATGCGAGCGCGGCCTGCAAGGCGACGGCGCGCGCCGGTGTTCCATACTTCGGATGCAGCTCCGCGACGCCGCGGAAGAACACGCCGTCGCGCGCCATCGCGTAGTACACGCGCGGCAGCGCCATGAGCAGTGCCATGAGACTGCCGAGCACCGCGACTATGACGATGCCAGCGAAGACGCGTCCTCCCGCGGCGCCGAACAGCGCTTCCCCGGCCTGCGCCGCGAACGTCTCGCCCGAGGTCACGCGTTCCAGCGGCACGAGGTAGAGGAACACAAGGCTCGTCAGGATGTACACCACCGTAACGATGGAGACGCCTAACGCGAGCGCGCGAGGCACAGACCGCGCAGGGTCGCGCGCCTCTCCCGCGAGCTTGCTGACCTCCCACCAGCCACCGAACGCGAAGAACGCACCGACGAGCGCCGGCGCCAGCGCGCCAGGCAGCGGAACCGATCCCGCGTGCTGATCCACGAAGGGAACGAAGTTCGACCAGTCGCCGCGCCGCAGCAGCAGCGCGAGCAGAATGATGACGCCTAACGCGGCGAGCTTGAATGCCGTGAGCCACTGCGCGACACGTGCGCCGAGCCTAACGCCGAGCATGCTCACGAGCGCAAGCACGAGGATTGCCGCGATGGCGATGCCCTTGGTAGCAGCCGGCGACAGCGTGAGCCCGTAGCCGACGTAGCTCGCCAGCCCAACCGCGAGCGCCGCGGTGATCCCTGGATCCATCACCAGCATGCACTTCCAGCCGTAGACAAACGCCACCGCCGGACCGTAGGCGCGCCGCAAGTACACGTATCCGCCGCCGGCTTGGGGAAAGCGTGCGGCAAGCTCGCCGTAGCAGAGGGCGCCGCTCAGCGCCATTCCGCCCATGACTAGCCACACAGCCATCTGCCAGAGCGGCGAGCCGAGTGATTGTGCCATCCCGGCCGGCGTCAGGAAGATGCCGACGGCGATCACTTCACCGATGACCAGCGCGGTGATAGCACCGACTCCCAGCTGACGGGCTAGGACGTCGCGGCCCCTTTTTGGCTCAGTCATGGCGCCATAAACTGCCTCGCGAGCGATACCGCTCAAGACCCCGCGAGTCGAGGTGGGCAGTCCGGTGCCCTGAGGGAACTCACGTGTCGTTCAGCCGTATCAACGCACGCGCCTGATTCATCAGGCTGCCTCGCCATCGGAGTTGGACCATGCGGTCGCGCACGCGCCCCCTCGCTCTTCACTCGCCGGTCGCGACACGACGCGACGCGCGATGGATCGCGCTTCTCCCAGGCCTCGCCACACTCCTTGCCTTGGCACCCTCGGCCGGAGCCCAGACTCAGGGCCGCGGGTTTCTGTTCCGGCCACCTATCGGAAGCTTTGCGGTTCGCGCTGGGTTTGCTCAAGCGAACGCAAAGAGCGAGATCTTCTCCTTCGTCACCGATGAGCTGACGCTCGGTCGTGGCGACTTTGCCAGCGCGTCGGTTGACGCCGACCTGGCCATCAGAGTCGCACCTCGCCTCGATGTCGTCCTCGGCGCTTCGTATTCAGGCAGAAACGCGCGCTCCGAATTCCGGCGCTTCGTGGACAACAACGATTTGCCGATCGAACAGACGACGAACCTCACCCGCGTCCCTGTGACTGCGAGCGCCAAGTTCTATCTCACGTCGCGCGGACGGTCGATCGGTCGCTTCGCATGGGTGCCAGCGACATGGGCACCATTCATCGGTGCCGGTGGTGGCGGGATGTGGTACCAGTTCAAGCAGGAAGGCGATTTCATCAACATGGAGACGTTCGACGTGTTCCCCGACGCCTTCGAATCGAAGGGCTGGGCCGCTACGGCGCACGGGTTGGCAGGGTTGGATATTTCAATGGGCCCCCGCTTTGGGCTGACTGGTGAAGGGCGCTACACTTGGGGCCAGGCGCCCATGAGTTCCGATTTCCAGGGGTTCGATAAGATCGACCTGTCCGGATACAACGCTTCTGTCGGCATCTACGTCAGGTTCTAAACAGGATGGACATCATGCGCAGCCTCGGTGATTTCGCACGGCGGCTCTCGAACGCGACTGGTTTAGCGGCCGGCCTCATGTTGCTCGGCAACTCGGCACCGGCGCAGGACGTGCCGCTCGACTCGCGCTGGCAGGCGTGGGTCGGCTGCTGGGAAGCTGTCGATCCGCAATCCACCGTCATCGGCGAGGCGGCGAAGAAGCCGCGCATCTGTGTAGTTCCCGCTCCCGGGAAATCAGCCGTCGATGTCGCCACTGTCGTGGGAGACAGCATCGCGCTTCGCCAGCGCATCGACGCCACGGGAGAGAAGAGAGAATCCGTCAAGGAAGGATGCACAGGCTGGGATCGCGCGACATGGTCGACGAATGGGCAGCGTGTGTTCTTGCGCTCGGCGTACACATGTCCCGGCGGCCTAACGAGAACCTCCAACGGTGTGATGGCGATGACTTCCGACGGCGAGTGGCTCGACGTCCTCGGCGTCGTCGCTGGAACGACAGTCGGCGTTAGGGCGGCGCGCTATCGCGGTGTAATGGACGCTGCGACGCTCCCCGCCGAGATTGCAGCCGCGCTCAAGGGTCGCGCGGTCTGGGCCTATGACGCGAGAATCACCGCGGGTGCGCCCGTGACGACGGCGGATGTTATCGAAGCGTCGCGTTACGTCGATCCTGGCGTCGTTCAGACCTGGCTGGCCGAGCGTGGCGAGGGATTCGAGGTCGACGCGAAGCAGCTCGTCGAGCTGGACGAGGCCGGAGTTCCACCGCTCGTGATCGACGTCATGGTTGCTCTGTCGTATCCGGAAGTATTCTCGCTCGATCGCACGCGCATCGGCGGCGCGCCGGCTGACAGCCTGCGCGACGACGTCGGCCGAACGGTCTACGTATACGGTTGGGATCCGTTCTATAACCCGTGGGGCTTTCGCCGTGACCGTTACGGATACCCTGGTTACTATGGCGGCTGGTACGACGGCCCGCGTCCGGTAGTTGTCGTTAGGCAGCCGGCAAGTGAGAAGCCGCACGGGCGCGTCGACAAGGAGAAGGGCTACACGCCTGGCTCAGGCGCCGCTCCTCGGCGCGGTTCGACGTCGGGCACTAAGGACGAAGCGAGGGGGAGCAAAGGAGAATCGGGCGGTTCAGCCAGTAAAGGCTCGTCCTCCGGTTCCAGCGGCGGCTCGTCGTCAAAGGGCACGAGCTCCGGTTCGGGACGCACAGCCAAGCCGCGTCCGCCGCAATGAGCGCGCAAGCGTTAGGCGAAAAGAAAACGCGCCCCGAGTCGATTCTTTGCTCGGGGCGCGTTTTTGTGTCGGCTCGTTACGGCGCTTCCGTGCGCAACGAAATCCGCAACGTCCGAGGCGCCCCAGGCATGATGTTGTTGTTCCCGTGCGAGGTGGCGTAGTAGTGGCGGTCGAACAGGTTCTCGACGTTCGCCTGCACTCTCATGCCGCGGCCGAGTGTCACGTATGCTGCACCGTCGAACCGCCAGAAGGCCGGCAACGTTACGGTGTTGTCGATAGCCGCAAACATGTCGCTTTGGTAGACACTCCCCAAGCCGAGCGCAAAGGCGCGCCCCACTTGATAGCGGTTCCACAGAGCGAGCGTGCGGTGCGGTACGAGGGGCACGGTGGCGCCCGTGTGAGCAGCCGTCGTTGTGCTCACGATCTTCGCCGATTGGGACGTGAACGAGCCGACCACATCCCACAAAGGCGTTAGGCGTCCATTGAGCGACAGTTCGTACCCTGTCGTGCGCTGCCTGCCTGTTTGCACGTAGACGCCCGGATCGACAGCGGACGGCGCCGCTGTGTTGGTGCGCACGAGTCGATAGGCGGCTGCGTTGAGGGATAACGCGGGAAGCACGCTCCATTTGATGCCGACTTCACGATTGGTGAAACGCTCCGGTTCCAGCGTTTGCGTCGTCGCTGTGAGACTGGAAAACTGATCTCCGGCGCTCGGCAGGTGTGATACGCTGAAACTCGTGTACAGAGACAACGGCTCGTTAGGCTTGAAGAGCAGCCCGGCCCGCGGCGAAAACATGTTGTCGCGACGCTCGAGGAGCTGCGGCGCGCGATTGTTTTGATAGTGCAGGTCGAAGCGCTCGACGCGGGCGCCGAGCGTCAGCTGGAGCTTGCGAGCGAGCCAGAGCTGATCTTGTGCGTACAGCGAGGCTACGTTGGCAATCACGTTGTTGTTCGCATCGGCCGCCGAGGGGCGGAACTCAACTTGCGTGGCTACCGTCGGGGCCTCGAACGGAACAGTCAGCGACGTCGCGTTGCCGTTGAAGTACCCGGTCTTCCGTAGATTGTCCGTGGCTTGGTGGCCAATCTCAACGCCGATCAAAAGCGTTTGCGGAACGCGCGCCGTTGGCACGCGAACAGCCAGCTCGCTCTGACCAAAGACGTTGCTGCGATCAGTCTCGCTGTTGTACGCGGCGAGGTTCACCGTTGACGCGGTCCTGTCCACAGCGCTCCCGGGATATACGTTCTGATAGAACTTCTCGTAGCGCGCGAACCGGATCTGGCTGCGCAGCACCGTGCGCTCGTTAGGCTGATGCTCGATCATCGCATCGCCGCCCAGCACGCGCGACTCGGCGTAACTGGAATCGGGGTTGCCGAAGAACAGGGAGGGTGCAGCAGCCGACGGACGTCCGCTCAGCGACGGTACGCCGCGATCGACTGTGCGCTCATCTGAGAAGTACTCGCCGCCAAAGCGCGCGATCGTCGTCGGTGTAATAGCGACAGTCGTCTGTGGACTTACACCTATGCGCGTGTTCACGAACGCGTCGCGGAAGCTTCGCGAATGCTGATACATGCCGTTCATGCGTCCCGCGATTCTCTGCGAGAGCGCGCCACCAATGTCCACTGTGCCTCTGGCATGATCGTACGAGCCGCCTTCGAGGGCGATGTCGTTGGTCCTCTCGAAGCCCGCGCGTTTGGTGACTCGGTTGATGACACCACCGCCGCCGCCGCGGCCGAATGTCATCGCGTTCGGCCCGCTCAACGCCTCGAGACGCTGCGTGTTGTACAGATCGCGGAAGTACTGCACGTCGTCGCGGATGCCATCGATGAAGAAGTCAGCGGTGGAGGCGTTCCCTCGGATCGTCGGCGCGTCACGATGACCTTCGCCTTGTCCCATCGTTACGCCGGGGATGTATCTGAGCGCGTCCGCGACAGACAGCATGGAGCGCTCGCGGATCAGCGTACTGGAAATGACGCCGATCGAGAGCGGCGTATCGCGCAGCGGCGTGGCGACTTTAAGCGCTGTGGAACTCTGAGTCGCCGCATAGCGCGGCCTGCGCTCGCCGCGTTCTCGTATCTCGATCGTTCCGAGGCGCACCGTGTCTTGCGAGGGGCGCCGGGTCGTGTCGCGGACTGACTGCGTGGCCGGGGTTTGGAGTGTCAAAAGAAAAAGGGCGGTGGCTAGCATGGGGTAATGAGGCTCCGTCTAATGCCGACTAAAACACTCGTAATTGAGAGCCACACTAGTCACTCAGAGCCCGCGGAGCAAGTCGAAGATGCGGTTGTGGCTGCCTACTGGTCGGCGCGGCGAGGGCTCCAGATGCGGTTCAAAGGGACCGCACCTGGAGCCCTTGCCTAAGGTCAAACCTTACTGATCCGACGTCACATTCCGGTCGGATGTGCGGCGCCACTTGCCGTACCACTGCATCATATACAGCTGAGTTCTGAGCCAATTGGACGGACGCGAGCTCGTCCCGTGGTACTCCCCTTCGAAGCGCAAGAGCGCCGAGGGGACACCGCGCATCTTGAGCGCGGCGCGACTGCGCCAGCCATTCAAGGCCGCTCGCCCTCGCCCGGCGCGCCGCCGCTGCGGCAACCCGCTCAGACAGCGCATTCCAGTACGCGGCGTCATCAGGCACGCGACTCGTGTCAAAGAGCTCAGTCATGGCTTCTGCGTGAGCCGATTCGATGAGGCAGTATCGCGGCCGCTCGGCGGAGCCCGAGTTGCGCCGAGTGCGTCACGAAGGACGACGCGCGCACGGAAGACGTG
>Ga0187892_10006223_pt1 | contig 17943 bp, 18 predicted proteins | sample MA1701073metaG_FD_139345 | JGI IMG/M metagenome (GOLD analysis project Ga0187892, IMG submission 139345) | Bio-ooze microbial communities from a basaltic lava cave in the Kipuka Kanohina Cave System on the Island of Hawaii, USA - MA170107-3 metaG ... | reverse complement strand
GGCGTCTCGGCCTGGCTGCTCGCGAACCAGAGCGAGCCCGATCCGCTGGTGCGCAACGTGACCGCGGGGCTCGACCTGGCGCCGCCGCGCTCGACGCCGGGCAACCGCCGCCTGCTCGCCTACCTGCTGACGGTGCAGACCAGCGTGCACGTCGCTGCGCCGTTCTTCACGCCCTACATGCTGGGCGAGAACGCGCTCGCGCTCAGCTACGGCAGCTACATGACGCTGATCGCGGCCTCGTTCGTGTCGAAGATCGCCGCGCTGCCGGCGCTCGGGCACTTCGCGGCGAAATACGGCGCCCGCCGGCTCCTGAGACTGGGCGGCGTCGCGGTCGTACCGCTGCCCGCGCTCTGGACGTTCTCGAACGACTACTCGTTCCTGCTGGCGATCCAGCTGTTCAGCGGCATCGCCTGGGGCGCGCACGAGCTGGCCACCTTCCTGTTGTTCTTCGACGCGATCCGGCCCGAGGAACGCACCCGGCTGCTGACCTGGTTCAACCTGGCGAGCGCGACCGCGATGGTGATGGGCACGGTCGCGGGCGGCTGGCTCCTGTCCGACACCGGCGCGAACATGCCCGGCTACGCGACACTGTTCTGGATCAGCGCCGGCGCGCGCGCGCTGACGCTGCCGCTGCTGGCCTGGCTGCCCGACGTGCACGTGTCCGCGCCGCCGCCGGCGATGCGCATCCTGGCCGCGCGGCCGTCCGCCGGCTCGATCGACCGGCCCGTGCTCTCCGATCGCGAGGACAGCGTGGTCGAGGGCCCGATCGTGAACGGCGAGCTCAAGGCGGAGCCGTAGCGCGCAGGCGCGCGAGCGCCGCGTCCGCGCGCGGGTCGTCCGGTGCGAGCGCGCGGTGGCGCTCGTACTGCGCGAGCGCCTCGCGCGGGCGGCCCGCCTGCTCGAGCGCGACCCCGAGGTACAGGTGGCGCTCGCCCTCGCCGCCGCTCGCGGGATCGAGCTCGAGCGCGCGCGCGAGCGCGTCGGCCGCCTCCTGCGCCCGGCCCACGCGCAGGAGCGCGAAGCCGTAGTTCGCCTGCGCGCGCTCCCACTCCGGCGCGAGCCGCGTGGCCTCGGCGAGCTCGGTCACGGCCTCGGCGTTGCGGCCGCGCGCCGCGAGCTCGATGCCGGCCTCGGTGTGCGCGAACCAGTTCTGCTCCGTCACCGCGAGCGCGCGCTGCCAGAGCGCGAGGTCGTCGCGGAAGTACGCGAGCTGGGCGCGCGCGAGCAGCGCGAACGCGACCAGCGCGACGGCACCAGCCGCGAGCGCCGCGTTGCGCAGGGCGCGCGCGCGCGGCACCGACCAGACCAGCGCGAGCCACACGCCGATCTGCGGCAGGTAGGTGTAGCGGTCGGCGGTCGACTGGAAGCCGACCTGGACCAGGCCGAGCGTGGGTCCGAGCGCGATCGCGAACCAGGCGAGCCCGGCGGTGACCCACGGCGCGCGGCGGCGCAGCGCGAGCGCCAGCGCCGCGGGCGCGGCGAGGAGCAGACCGGCGGCGAGCGCGGTCGCGAGCGGCCAGATCTTCGGGTGGGGATAGAGCACGGCGAGCCCCGCTGGCCAGAGCGCGCGTCCGAGCTGCGAGCACAGCGCCACGGCCGCGTTCGCGATCCGGTCCGCGAACGGAATTGCCTCGCTGGTGATCGCCCCGGTCTGCGCGTAGAGCGTCGCGACCGACGACGCGAGCGCGAGCGCGACGAACGGCAGCTTCTCGGCGATGCGCACCCCCCGGCGCAGCGGCCAGAAGTCGAGCACGAGCAGGAGCAGCGGCAGCGACACGATCATCGGCTTCGCGAGCAGGCCGAGCGCCATGCAGGCGAGCGCGAGCCCGTAGCCCGCCCGCGAGCCGCGCCGCGCCCAGGGCGTCCATGCGACGAGCGCGAGCAGCGTGAACGCCGCGCACAAGAGGTCCTTGCGCTCCGAGACCCAGGCCACCGACTCGACGCGCTGCGGGTGGAACGCGAACAGCGCCGCCACCGCCGCGCTGCGCCAGGTGGAGCCGGTCGAGTTCGCGAGCCACAGGAACACGAGCACGGCGCAGAGCGCGTGCAGAAGCGCGTTCTCGACGTGCGGCCCGACCGGGCTCGCGCCGAACAGCTCCACGTCGAGCATGTGGGAGAGCCAGGTCAGCGGGTGCCAGTTGCTGGCGTGGCCGGTCGTGAACGCCCAGGCCACACCGTCGAGCGTCAGCCCCGCCTGCACGACCGGGTTCTGCGTCACGTACTGCGGGTCGTCGTAGAGCAGGAACGGCAGCGCGCGCACCGGCGCGTAGAGCGCGAGCACGGCCACGGCCAGCGCCGCGCAGATCCCGACTCGCGCCGCGCTCACGAAGCGCGCAGCTCGAGCCGGTGCTTGCCGGGTTCGCGCACGCGCGCTCCGGGTCCGAACGCGAAGCCGGGCGGATCGACGAGCTCGGCGCTCGTGCCCGGCGGGACCTCGAGCTCGACCTCGAGCGCGTCGCCGCTGCGCGTCCAGGCCACGCGCACGTCGCCCGCGACGGTCGAGAACACGCCGCGCGCGAACGCGAGGTCGGCCGGCTGCGGCGCGAAGCGGAAGCGCGCGAAGCCGGGCGCGAGCGGCTCCACTCCCAGCACCTCGGTCGAGAGCTGGAACACCGGCGTCGCGGAGAAGCCGTGGCACAGGCTCGCGGTCGGCGCGAAGCTCTCCCAGAGCGTGGTCGCGCCGCGCGCCAGCATGTCGCCGTAGCGCTCGCGCACCCCGCGCAGCAGCGCGTCCACGCGGCCGGCCTTCGCGAGCGCGCGGTACACGAAGTGGCTGTAGAAGGTGTTGGCGAGCACCACGCTGCGTTCCGGATCGAAGGCGCCGCCGGTGGGCGCGATCGGCGGCGCGGCCGTGAACACGATGCGCGCGGGATCGCTCACGTACTCGACCATGCGCGCCCAGCGCTCGCGCGGCGCCACGTCCCACAGGATCAAGGCCGCGTTTCCGTGCTGCGAGACGCGCGGATCCTGCCGGCCGGTCGCCGGATCGACGCAGTCGACGTACACGCCGCGCCGCTCGTCCCAGTGGCGCGCAGCGAGCGAGCGCGCGATGCGTTCGGCGAGCGCCTGGTAACGGCGCGCCGCGCGCGCGGACTCGAGCGCGTGCGCGAGACGCGCCGCCGCGCGCAGAGCGCCTGCGAGCTGCGCGTTCAGCGCCGCCGCCTCGCCCGCGCGCCCGAGCGCCGCCCAGTCCATGAAGTGCCAATACGGCAGGTTCGCGACCAGGTCGTTCGGTCCGAGCTGGCGCTCGAACCAGGCGAGCGCGCGCTGGATCGCGGGGAAGATGCGCTCGACCGTGTCGAGGTCGCCGGTGTACAGCCAGTGCAGCTCCGCGTTCAGGATCCACTGCAGCGTCCAGTCCGGGATGAGCAGCGCGTCCACGCCGTGATCGCCGGGCGCGAACATCTGCGTGAGCCCGTCGGGGCGCTGGCTCTCGGCGGCCTGCTCCAGGAACTTGCGGTTCAGCGCGTTCGCGCTCGGCCCGAATGCGGCCTGCGCGACCAGCAGCTCCACGGTCGCGTCGCCCAGCCACTGGCGCTGCTCGCGGCCGGGGCAGTCCTCCCAGCCGTCGTGCATGCACTGCTCGAGGGTGGTGCGGCCGACGCGCCAGAGCTCGTTCAGGAACGGGTCCGAGCACTCGAAGGCGCCGCGGTGCTCGGCCGGGTAGCGCGTCGCGAGGGCGCCCGCGTGGCGGATGCGCACGCCTTCGGGCGCGTTGCGCACGGTCACCTGCAGCCAGCGCACCGCCGTCCACTCGAACGCCTCGAAGCGCTGCGCTCCCGGCCGGGCGGTGTACACCGACACGTGTGAGCCGTGGCTGCGCGCGACGTCCGGCCGCAGCGGCTCGACCGGCCCGCCCGGCTCCCACTCGCCGGGCACGCCCTCCGCCGCGGCCAGCTCGAACACCTCGCCGCCGCGCGCGTCGAGCTCGAGACACGGGTAGCCGGTGTGGATGCGGCCGAAGTCGAGCACGAACGAGGTGTCGTGCGCCGCGCTCGTGCGCACGAGCGTGGTCTCGCCGTCGTCGCGCAACAGCGCGTCCCCCTGCTCGACCAGGCCCGCGGGCAGCGCGACGAGCGGCTCCTGGTAGATCCGCTTGTCGACCGGCAGCTCGGGCTTCGACTCGACCCCGTACCAGCGCGCGACGCACAGCGGCGCGAGCGGCGTCTCTTCGAGGAACGGGATGCCGCGCGCGAGCAGCGTCGGGAACGGCTCGGTCTTCATGCCGCCGAACGCGCTGTCGGGCGGGCCGCCGCCGACCACCAGCGCGCGCGTGCGGTCCCAGCCCGAGTCGTCGAAGCCCGGCCCGGTCCAGCCGTCCGGCAGGAGGCGCGCGTCCAGCACCTCGATCTGCGGCAGGCCCCAATTCACGCGCGGCGTGTCGCCGGTCCAGGCCGGCGACTGCACGCAACGCCAGTCCGTGTCGCTCCGGATCTCGACCCGCTCGTCCCCGCAGCGCGCGAAGCCGTCGACGTAGAGCGCGCCGTCGCCGAACACCGGATTCCACAGCCCGCGCACGCGCTGGTACCAGGCGGTGTCGATGCCGTACACGCGGACCAGCAGCGCGATCGCGTTCTCGCCCGCGCGCAGGCGCGAAGCGACGTCGTGCGCGTCGACGCGCTGGCGGGTGGGGTCGCAGCGCACCGGACCGCGGCCCACGCGCGCGCCGTTCACGAACAGCTGGTAGCGGCCGTCGACCGTGACCTCGAGCCGCGCCTCGTCGGGCGCGCGCGGCAGCCGCACGCGGCGCCGGAACAGGAAGAAGCGGTTGGGCGCCTCCGTGCGCGGGCGCCGGCTGCCGCCGAACAGCCGCAAGAGACCGTTCGGGTCGACCGCCTGCTTCTCGCTCCAGATGAAATCGGCCCGGCGGAACAACGCGCGCCTCCCCGCAGAGACGCCAGTCTACAACGCCGGGTATGATGCGAAGACTCGACGAACAGGGAGGCTGCGATGCGCTGGAAGATCGGCAACGTGACGGTGACGCGGGTGGTCGAGGTCGATCTGCCGACGCCCGGAGGCTTCGTGCTGCCGGACGCGCTGCCCGAGAACCTGGCGAAGATCCCCTGGCTCGCGCCCCACTTCGTCACTCCGGACGGGATGCTCCTGATGAGCATCCATGCGCTGGTGGTCGAGTCCGAGGGCCGCAAGATCCTGGTCGACACGTGCCTGGGCAACGACAAGAAGCGGCCGATCCCGGACTGGAACATGCGCAACGGTCCCTTCCTGCAGCAGCTCGCCGACGCGGGCTGCCCGCGCGAGTCGGTCGACACGGTGGTCTGCACGCACCTGCACGTCGACCACGTGGGCTGGAACACCATGCTCGTGGACGGACGCTGGGTGCCGACCTTCCCGAAGGCGCGCTACCTGATCGGCCGCAAGGAGTGGGACTTCTGGGGCCAGGAGCCCGTGAACCCCGACGAGCCGATCATGGACGACTCGGTGCGTCCGATCCTCGACGCGGGGCTCGCGGACCTGGTCGAGGCCGATCACAAGCTGACGAGCGAAGTCTGGCTCGAGCCGACCCACGGCCATACACCGGGACACGTCAGCGTGCGCATCTCGTCGGGCGGCGAGGACGCCGTGATCACCGGCGACATGATGCACCACCCCGCGCAGATCGCGCGCCCGGACTGGGCGTCGAGCTTCGACTGGAAGCCGGACATGGGCCGCGACACGCGAAGCGAAGCGATCGCGCGCTGGTCGGCCGGCGGCTACCTCGTGATCGGCACGCACTTCGCCTCGCCGACCGCGGGCCGGATCGTGCGCGACGGGGACGCCTGGCGCTTCGCCGTCTGACCGGAACCCGATGAGCGAAGAGGCCGTCACTTTCCCGGGCGCGCGCCGTCCGGACCGCACGCGCCGCGTGAGCTCGCACGGCGTCGGCATCGCCGTGTACGAGTGGGGCGACGAAGCTGCGCGCCCCCTCCTGCTCGCGCACGGCGGCTTCGACTTCGCGGGCACGTTCGACGGCTTCGCGCCGCTGCTCGCGGACGGCGGCTGGCGCGTGGTGTCCTGGGACCACCGCGGCCACGGCGACTCCGACCACGCCGCGCTCTACTCCTGGCAGGCCGACCTGCGCGACGCGCTGCGCGTGATGGACACGGTCGGCCACGAGCCGATGCCGATCGTCGGCCACTCCAAGGGCGGCGGCGTGTGCATGCAGCTCACCGAAGCGCGGCCGCACCGCGTGTCGCGCTTCGCGAACCTCGACGGCATGCCCGGCAAGTGGCGCCACCCCGACGTCGCCGACCACGAGCGCACCAAGCTGCTCGAGAGCGAGCTCGCGGGCTGGCTCGACTGGCGCGCGAAGGCCGGAACGCTCGCGCGCAAGCCCGGCACGCTCGACGAGCTGGCCGAGCGGCGCGGCCGCATGAACCCGCGCCTCTCGCGCGAGTGGCTGCGCTACCTCGTGACGATCGGCGCGCGCCGCGACCCGGACGGCTGGCGCTGGAAGATCGACCCGTCGATGCGCTTCGGCGGCTTCGGCCCGTGGCGCCCCGACTGGTCGCTCGAGCGCATGCGCGGCTTCCCCGTGCCGCTGCTCGCGATCCTCGGCCTGATCGAGGAGGAGATGGGCTGGGGCACGCGGCCGGAGTTCCTGGCGCCCTACATGCCGGCCGACGCGCGCGTGATCGCGTTCGAGGACTCCGGCCACTTCGTGCACATCGAGCACCCGCGCCGCGTCGCGGACCTGGTGCTGGAGTTCCTGGCGTGAGCGCGAATCGCGTGCTGCGCGTGAAGCACAACCGCGTAGATCTGGCCGTGCACGAGCTGCGCGGCGGCGACGGCCCTGCCCTGCTGCTGCTGCACGGGCTCGGCGAACGCGCGCCGGAGCAGGTGCCGAAGGACGTCGAGCGCTGGCCCGGCCGGATCTTCGCGCTCGACTTCACGGGCCACGGCGAGTCGACGATCCCCGCAGGCGGCGGCTACACCGCGGAGATCCTGATGGGGGACGTCGACGCGGCGCTCGCTCGCATCGGCGCCGCGACCCTTGTCGGCCGCGGGCTCGGCGCGTACGTCGCGCTGATGACCGCGGGCGCGCGGCCGAAGCTCGTGCGCGGGGCCGTCCTGCGCGACGGCCCCGGGCTGGCCGGCGGCAGCGCGCGGCCGGGCACGCCGCTCGTGCCCATGCCCGACCTGAACGCGGTCGCGCCACCCGATCCCTACGCGCTGGTCGAGCTGGCGGTCGACGTGCGCCCGCCCGACTACGCGACCAGCTTCGTGCGCCAGGCCACGCACCTGTCCGGGCTCGAGCGGCCGATCACCGTGCAGACGCTCGAACGTCCCGACTGGCTGCGCGCGGTGGTCGAGGAGCCGGGCGTCGAGGTCGGCGAGCTCGACGCCGCACTCGACGCCTACGCCGCCCAGTCGCGCGGAGCGCGCCGGTGACGCCCGCCGAGCTCGAGCATCTCTTCGAATCCGTCAAGAACTGGGGCCGCTGGGGCGCCGACGACGAGCGCGGCGCGCTGAACCTGATCACGCCCGCCCGCCGAGAAGCCGCCGCCCGCCTGGTTCGCGACGGCGAGGCGGTGAGCTGCGCGCTCGAGCTGCCCGTCGTGCCCGCGCCCGACAACCCGACGCCCGCCCAACACCACATGGTGATGGCGGGCGACGCGCGCCACGAGACCGGCGTGCCGCACCTGGAGACCGCGCTCGACTACATCGGCATCGCCTGCCACGGCATGGCGACCTCGCACATCGACGCGCTCTGCCACGTATTCGTGCGCGGCCAGATGTACAACGGCTTCCCCGCGAGCGACGTGCGCAGCACGGGCGCCGCGCGCAACAGCATCATGGCCGCGCGCGACGGGATCGTGGGCCGCGGCGTGCTGCTCGACCTCCCGCGCCTGCGCGGCGTGCCCTGGCTCGAGCCGGGCGCGTCGATCGCGCGCGACGAGCTCGAAGCCGCCGAGCGCGCGCAGAACGTCCGCATCTCCGAGGGGGACATCCTTCTGATCGGCACCGGCCGCGACGCGCGCCGCCGCGAGCTCGGCGCTTGGGATCCCGTCCGCGTCGGGCTCGCCGGCCTCGACCCGGGCTGCATCCCCCTGCTCCACGAGCGCGGCATCGCGGTTCTCGGCTGCGACGGCATCTCCGATCCGCTGCCGAGCGCCGGCGTCGAGGGCTGGCCCATCCCCGTCCACCAGTGCTGCCTGGTCGCGATGGGCGTGCACCTGCTCGACAACCTCGAGCTCGGCCGGCTCGCCGCCGCCTGCGCCGCGCGCAAGCGCTGGGAGTTCCTGTTCAACGTCGCGCCGCTGCGCATCGAGCGCGCGACCGGCTCTCCCGTGAACCCGGTCGCGCTGTTCTAGGCGCCGCGCGAGGCGTCGCCGAACAGCCGGCGCAGGTTGCGGTGCCGCAGCGCGAACACGAGCCGGAACACGCGCTCGTAGACCGGCCCGAAGAGCGCCACGCGCGGCGCGAAGCGCAGCCGATCGGTGATGCGCGAGCCTCCGTCGCACGCCTCGACCACGCGCTCGTGCTCCCACACGCGCTGACTGAGCAGGGACGAGCGCTCGAGGAAGCGGCGGCCGGGCTCGACCTCGACCAGCGTGAGGTCGTCGTACTCGACCGGCAGGAAGCCGCCGAGCAGGAGCCAGCTCCGGAACAGCCGCTCGCCCGGGCGCCAGCCTTGCGCGAGATCCGTGAACCCCGCCGGGAACGTCATGCGCAGCAGCGGGCGGAACTCGCGATTCACGCCCGCCGGGCTCGTGGCGTGCCGCCACACGGCCGCGGGCTGCGCGCGCAGCCGTGACGAGATCTCGAACGCGCGCATCGCCTAGCGCAGGAACTCGACGTAGAACCGCACGGGCCCGATCGGCTCGACCTCGTGCGGAACCTCGGGCTCGACGATGCCGGGGCGCTCGGGGGTCAGCACGTGCTCGCGGGGCTCGGGCGCGAGGATGCGGTAGCGGAGCTGCCCCTCGACCACGCGGATCCGCGCCCACACGCCGGGCTTCGTGGTGTGGCGCCGCCGCAGCGCGTCGGGGAGCGTCGACTCCGTGAACTCCGGGGTCCGGTGGTAGGGGTTCGCGTCGCGCGGGAACGTCTTCACGACGCCTCAGGGTAGGGCCGTTCGCGGCGCCGGTCAGCGCGGCCGGAGTGCGACCGGCAGCGGGTCGCGGCGCAGCACGACGCCGTACCACCAGTCGACCCAGCCGTACTTCGCGGCGAAGGCGTCGTCGATCGCGTGCTGGAGCGTGTCGTCCGTGACCACGCTCGCGCTACACGGGATGGTGGCCCCGCCGCGCACGAGCTCCACGTCGGGATGGGACTCGAGCCGCTCGCCCCAGGCGCGCCCCGCGCGCGCGATCCGCACGTAGGGGGTGCCTCGCACGTCGGCGATCCACAGCTTGGTGTCGTGGGCCGCCCCGCCCTCGTCGAACGTGCGCAGCACCGCGACCTCGGTCTGCTCGCCGGCGATGTACGTCCCGAGCCCGATCAGGAACAGGCCCGACAGGACGATCGCGATGAGTCTTCGGGCGCTCACGGGGCCCGAGCTTGCCCCGAAGCCCCCGCACGCACGAGGCAACGAATCGCTGCGCCGCGAACCGCGGCAGGCGCGAGTGTCCCGCCCCAGGAGTTCGCTCGCGTTCTCGACGCCCGGTGCATCCGCGCTCGCGGCGTTGCACTCGCTCGACGAATCAGCGGATTCGCCTCGCTCGTGCGCCTTGCGAGCGCGGCGCCCCGGCCGCGAGTTCCGCTTCGGAACTCCTGGGACGGGACACTACCCGCCCACGAGCCAGCGCGCTGCGCTCTGCCCGAGCAGACACGCCAGCAGGCAGCCGATCAGCGTGAGCGCGACGTAGGCCGTGCCGAGTCCCCACGCCCCGTCCTGCAGGTACGCGAAGGTCTCGTGGCTGAACGCGGAATAAGTCGTGAAGCCGCCGAGCACTCCGGTCGCGAGCGCGATGCGCAGGTCGGTCGAGAGCGCCGCGCTCGCGAGCGAGACGTGCACGAGCGCGCCGAGCAGCGCCGAGCCGACGAGGTTCACCGTCAGGGTTCCGAACGGGAACGCCGCGCCGAAGCGCTCGAGCAGGAGCGTGCCGATCCCGTAGCGCGCGACCGAGCCGATCCCGCCGCCGAGGAACACCAGCAGTACGCGCGCCGTCGTCACGCCGCGAGCATAGCCGGAGCGCGGGCGAGGCCGCCCCCGACCTCGTGCTAGGCTGCGAGGGTGCGGGACGTCAGTGAGCTCGAGGTCGAGGCCGAAGCCGTCGACGCCCCGCTCGCACGGCCGACGCTGATCGGCTTCTTCCGCGACCGCGACCACACGCGCGGAAACCTGCTCGTGTCCGTGCTCGTGCTCGCCCTGCCCTCGATCCTGACCATGACCTTCTCGTTCGGGCTGTTCCAGATGGTCGAGCTGTCGTTCCTGGGCCGGCTCGGCGAGCACGCGCTCGCCGCCGCGGGCTCGAGCGACCAGGTGCTGCGCCAGGCGCTCATGCTCCTGGTGATGGGCATGACGGTCGCGTCGCAGATGATGATCGCGCGCTTCGTCGGCTCGGGGATGGTCGCGCAGGCCGAGCACGTCGCGGGCCAGAGCTTCGTGCTCGGGGCGGGACTCGCGCTGGTCGCGGCGCTGACCGGCGGGCTCTTCCCTGAGACGCTCGTGCGGCTGATCGCGGTCGATCCGGAGGTGATCGCGCTCGCGACGGTGTACGTGCGGATCGTGTTCCTGACCTTCTTCGTGCTGACCGCGGGCCAGATCTTCTCGAGCGTGCTGAACGGCGCGGGCGACACGACCACGCCCATGCTCACCTCGTTCATCATCACGCCGGTCTCGATCTTCTCGCAGTGGGCGCTGACCTTCGGCCACGCGGGGCTGCCGGCGCTCGGCATCGCGGGCATCCCCGTCGGCGCCGCGATCGGCGGCGCGTGCGGCGCGGCGGTGTCGCTGTACATGCTGTTCAGCGGGCGCTGCCGCGTGACGGTGCGCGCGCGCCACCTGGTGCCGGACTTCGCCATGCTCGGGCGCATGCTCGCGCTGTCCTGGCAGCCGGCGCTGCACATGGTCGCGCGCTCGCTGATGGTGATGTTCTTCATGATCATGGCGGGGCGGCTGGGCGGGAAGGTGCAGGCCGCGTACACGATCGGGCTGCGCATCGAGATGCTCGCGATCATGCTCGCCTTCCCGATCGCGAACGCATGCGCGACGCTGGTCGGCCAGAACCTGGGCGCGCGCAACCTGCCGCGCGCGTGGAAGGCGATCTGGGCCAGCTCCGCGGTGGAGCTGGCCGCGCTCTGGCCGCTCGCGCTCGGCGTGTTCGTGTTCCGCCACCCGCTCGTCGGCCTGTTCGTCTCCGACCCCGAGGTCGCCGCGCTCGCCGCGGAGTACCTGAGCTACAGCGCCACGATCCTCGCCTTCTACGGCCTGTACTTCGTGGCGTTCCGCACGCTGCAGGCGTCGGGCGACATGAACTCGCCGATGATCATCTCGGTCTCGACCGCGGTGTTCGTCGGGGCGCCGCTCGCCTACTGGCTCGCCACGCGCACCGACCTGGGAGCGACCGGCATGTGGATCGCGAACCTGGTCTATGCGCTGCTCAACGCCGGGCTGATGATCGCCTGGCTCTTCCGCGGGAAATGGGCGGCGCGGCACGCGCACTGACGGGCGCCTGCGCCGCTCTGGCGCTCGCGCTGGCCGCCGGGGACGACGCGGCCGGCGCGGACTGCCCGGACGTGAAGAGCCTGCTGCGCGCGACCCAGACCCAGGCGAGCGTCGCGCAGGTGACGATGGTGGTGCGAATGACGCTCGCCTCGCTCGACGACGAGGGGCAGATCCCGACCGCGGAGATGGAGCAGCTGCACGACGCGGGCATCGACGCCTACTCGCCGGTCGAGCTCACGCGCGACATGCAGGCCGCGCTCGAATCCAATTGCAACGCGACCGCGGTCGCGAGCACGCTCGCGTTCTTCCGCTCGCCGGCCGGCGTGAAGCTGATCCGCGGCTCGCTCGAGCTGTCGCCGCACTCGAGCCCGAAGGGCGGCGACGAGTACTTCGAGAAGCTGCGCGAGGAGGGTCTGTCGAGCGGGCGGCTCGAGGCCGTGCGCTCGGTGCGGCCCGCGAGCCTCGCCTTCGAACTGCCGCCGCGCGCGGAGGTCTCGCTGATGCGGGCGATCGCGACCGAGACCGCGCGCGCGCTCGCGAAGGCGCAGGACGTGCCGATGCCGAGCGACGCGGAGATCGCGGACGTGATCGGGCGCCTCGCCGGAGCCACCGACCCGTACCTCGAGCTGTGGAACGACCTGTCGCTCTTGTTCGCCACGCGCGATCTGTCCGTCGCCGAGCTGCAAGAGGTGCGGAGCTTTCTCGGCTCGTCGGCAGGCGTGTGGTATCGCGACGCGCTGGCGCGCGCGTTCGAGCGCGCGATCGAGCAGGCGGGGCAGCGCTTCACCGCCGCGGCCGCCGCGCCGCGCACGCCCGAGCTGGACCTGGAGCCCTAGGCGCCTCGCTCGGTCACGGAAACCAGGCCTGCAATCCGGGCGCGAGCTCCGCGACCGCGGCCGCGTGGCTGCTCGGATCGGAGGCGGTGCCCGGCGTGCGGTTCACGTCGTAGAGCACGAGCTGTCCGCCGACGATCCCGTAGTCGAACTTGCCGTAGTCGAAGCCCAGCCGTTCGCGGACCTTGCGCAGCTCGTCGGGCGCGGGCGCTTCGAGCGGCGCGACGCTCAGGCGGCCCTTCACCGCGGCCGTCTCGGAGCGCGTGCGCGAGTGGCGCTCGCGATCGCCGAGGAACACCCAGTGGCGGCAGCAGTACGCGTCGCCCTCGCGCTCGGCGAGAAAGCGCTCGACGATCAGGTTCGGGTTGCGCCAGACCGCGGCGGGCACCTCGGCGCGCGACGCGAAGCTCCGGTAGTCGGCGGTGTGGATCCAGCGCCGCTTCGCCCAGGCGCGCTCCTCCTCGAGCTGCTCGCACACGCGGACGAGGAACTCGTCGAGGCCGAGCGCGCGCATCAGGCGCCCGGGCCAGGAGTCGAGAATCGCGCGGCGGAACTCCGCGCGCCCGCCGCAGTTCCAGTCCGTCTTCACGAATACCGGCCCGGGATCTTCGCCCTCGCGCGTGACGAGCGAGCTGCTGAAGGTGCGCTTGCGGATGTCGCGCACGCCGCCGTTCAGCACGCGCGGGTAGCGTTCGGCCAGCCGCAGGCACGCATCGGGCACGACCGTGAGGTCGACGTGGAGCAGCGCGGCGTCGGCGTCGACGAACGAATCCTCTTCGCTCGCGATCACCGTCTCGATGCCGAGCTCGCGCCAGAGCGGGATCATCGGCTGGATCAAATAGTGCCGCTCGGCGAAGCGATCGGCCGCGCGCGTCAGGATCGCGAAGCGGCGGCGGGTCATCGCTTCTCGAGCACGAGCGTCGGGCAGCGCTCGCCGAGCTCGTAGCCGCCGGTCTCGACGCTCACGACCGGCAGCCCCGCGCGCTCGAACAGCGCGACGTACTCGCCGAGCGCCGGGAAGTTGTAGCGCGCCGGCGCACCGCGATAGAACTCGATCGAACGCACCTCATCGCGCGGCCAGCCCGCGTCGTCCGCGAGCCGGTCGAGGCTCGGCCAGCGCTCCTGCACCGCGCTCCAGATGCGGTCGACCGCGACGCCGGCCTGCGCGCTCTCCTGCAACGCCATCGCCACGCGCCAGCGGAACACGCGGAAGTTTCCGATGCGTCCCTGCGCGAGGTCCGCGGCCACGTCGTCGAGCGTTTCCCGGGCGGGCGCCTGCACGAAGCAGCGCACCACCACGCGCGCGGGCGAGCGCAGCACGCGGCGCAGCTCGGAGCACACGGCCTCGCACTGCGCCGGGAACGCGAGCAGCGTGAAGCTGCCGTCGCCCAGCGCGAGGTCGACGCTCTTGGCGGGGAGCGGGAGCCGAAGCCAGTCGCCGCACGCGGCGTAGCCGCTCGCCGGATCGGGGCCGTTGGCGATCACGCGGATCATGTCGCGCGAGCGATCGACGCAGACCACGCGGCTGCCGGCGTCGGCGGCGGCCGTGCGCAGCTCTGGCGTCACGCCGAGCACGAGCGTGCGCGGCTCGCGCGGCGCATCCGTGCGCAGGAAGCCGTCGATCGCGGCCCGCGCGAAGGCGGTGTCGGCCGGCTGCGGCCGCAGCGGCGGACCGAGCAACGACCACTGGCGCGCCACCTTCTGCCAGTGATTCGCGGTCTCGCTCACGCACGGCCTCCAGCTCCTGCGGGAGCGCACGCCATCTTACGCCAAGCCGCGCGGCGGGCGCGCGCCGCGGGATAGACTGCTGCCATGAACGCCGAGACCTACTACAAGGACCACTGGGTCGAGATCGAGCCGGAGCGCATCGAGGCCTACGAGCAGATGTTCGAGTGGCGGCCGCAGAGCGCGCCGCTGCTCGAGCCGGCCGCGCTCGCGCCCGGCCAGGTCGCGATCGACTACGGCTGCGGCCCGGGCGGGCTCGCGGTCGAGCTCGCGCGGCGCGTCGCGCCGAACGGGCGCGTGCACGGCGTCGACCTGAACAAGCAGTTCCTCGAGCGCGCACGGGCCCGCGCCCAGCGCGACGGCGTCGAGGCCTTGCTCGACTGGCACCAGACCGACGGCGAGCGCATCCCGCTCGAGTCGGCGTGCGCCGACCGGCTGGTGTGCAAGAACGTGATGGAGTACGTGCCCGACGTGGCCGCGACGCTCGCCGAGTTCCGCCGCGTGCTGCGGCCCGGCGGTCTCGCCCACGTGATCGACAGCGACTGGGGCCTGCTCGTCGTGGAACCGCTCGGCGCCGAGCGGATCGCGGAGCTGTTCGAGGCCGCGAGCCCTGCCTATCGCACGCCGCACATCGGCCGGAAGCTCTGGGGCGCCATGCGCGCCGCCGGCTTCTCCGACGTGAAGGTGAAGATCCTCGCCAGCGCCGACACCAAGGGCCTGCTCTCGCCGATCGTGTTCAACATGCTCGGCTACGCGCGCGACTCCGGCCGGCTCTCCCAGGCCAAGCGCGACGCGCTGGTCGCGGACCTGAAGAAGTCGCTCGCCGACGGCACCTATCTTCTGATCCTGCCGCAGTTCCTGGTCACGGGGACGGCGTGAAGATCAGGAAGCTCTGCTCGCTGAGGAAGGTCTCCTCCTTCACCTCCGCGTAGCCGGCGCGGGTCAGCTCGCCGCGGATCAGGTCGGGGCTCGTGCCGTGGTTGCCGGTGCGGTACTCGACGATCGCGACGCGCCCGCCCGGGCGCAGCCGCGCGCGCAGCGCCTCGAAGTAGGTCACGCGTTCGCTCAGGTGGTGGTAGGTGTTGCACAGGAACACGAGATCGACGCTGGCCGCGGGCAGGCGCGAGTCGTCGGGCGCGGCCTCGACCACCTCGACGTTCGCGCGGCCCTCGTCGCGCACGCGGTCGGCGAGGTACTCCAGCATGTCGGGATCGATGTCGACGGCGTAGACGCGGCCGGTCGGCCCGACCGCGTCCGCCAGCCGGAACGTGAAGTAGCCGCCGCCCGCGCCGAGGTCGGCGACCTGCGCGCCCGGCGCGAGCGCGAGCGCCGCGACCACGCGCTCCGGCTGCTGCTGCGAGTCGCGGCCGATGCCGGAGTACGCGTAGCGCTTGATCGCCCCGCAGCCGGACACGACCAGCGCGAGCGCAACGAGGGCGGGCAGCGCGCGCGAACCCGGTGACGCCGATCCGTGTCGCAAGCTCACGAGCGCCTCTCCCCCCAACGGTTCCAGAACGTGACCTCGCGCGGGCCGTGGCGCTCGGCCGGGCGCAGCACCGCGTCGCGCATGTAGCCGACCGGGAGCAGGATGGTCTGCGTCACTCCCTCCGGGATGCCGAGCGCGCGCGCGGCCTCGTCCTCGTGCAGGAGGTGGAGGCTCGTCCAGGTCGAGCCGAGCCCGCGCGCGCGCAGCGCGAGCATCAGCGACCAGGCGGCCGGCAGCACCGAGCCGTAGAACGCGACCTGCTGCGGCACGGAGAGCGACTCGGGCCGGCCCTCGATGCAGACCAGGATCAGCACCGGCATCTCGTGCAGGCGGTCGGCGAGCAGCTGGTAGGTCGCCTTCAGCGGCTCCGCCTCGGGGTCGGCGGCGCGCAGGCCGGCGTAGTGCGCGAACGCGCGCCGGTACAGCTCGCCCAGCACGCGCTTCTGCTCCGGCTCGGTCACGACCAGGAAGCGCCAGGCCTGCGCGTTGCGGCCGGTCGGCGCCTGGGTCGCGATCTCGATGCACTCCTCGATCAGCTCGGGCGCGACCGGCCGTTCGTAGTCGAGCTTGCGCCGCACCGAGCGCGTGGTGCGCAGCACCAGATCCACCGAGGACAGGTCGAGCTCGCCCGGCGCCATGCTCGAATCGTAGTCGATCCGCGCGGTATCATGCCCGCATGAGCGACACGCCGCGCGCGGAACGCATCGTCGGACCGATCCCGGTCGAGGGCGCGGGCCTCGCGCCCGGGCGCAACCGGCTGGCGAACCGGCGCGTGCTGGTGGTCGGCGCGGGCACGCAGCCCTGCCCCGATGCCGACGCTCCGATCGGGAACGGCCGCGCGATCGCGCTCTTGTGCGCGCGCGAGGGCGCGGCGGTGGCGTGCGCGGATCGCGACGGGGACGCGGCGCGCGACACGCTCGCGCAGATCGAGAAGGAGGGCGGGCGCGGCACGCGGGTGGTCGGCGACGTCAGCGACGAGTCGGCCTGCGAGCGGATCGTGGCCGAGGCCGAGCAGGCGCTGGGCGGGCTCGACGGCGCGGTGCTGAACGTCGGCATCGCGGCGGGCGCGCGGCTGGCCGGCACCGACGCCGCGGCCTGGGACCGCACCTTCGCGGTGAACCTGCGCGCGCACTTCCTGATCTCGCGCGCGGTGCTGCCGCGGCTGGCGCCCGGCGCGTCGCTCGTGTTCATCAGCTCCGTGGCCGCGCTCGGGCCGGGCTCGCAGCTCCCCTCCTACGACGCGTCGAAGGCGGGGCTCGCGGGCCTGATGCGCCACGTCGCTTACGAGGGCGCGCGCCGCGGCGTGCGCGCGAACGTGATCCTGCCCGGCCTGATCGACACGCCGCTCGGCCGCAGCGCCACGCGCGGCCGGCCATCGCGCGCGCGCACGCCCGTGCCGCTTGGCCGCCAGGGCACGGGCTGGGAGGTCGCGTTCGCCGCGCTGTTCCTGCTCTCGGGCGAGTCGAGCTACGTCACCGGCCAGTCGCTGATCGTAGACGGCGGACTGTCCGGACTCACCTGAGATTCACGCGAGAAACGAGGGGCGCACGTGCCGACGATCGACTGCGACGGGGTCTGGATCCGCTTCGAGCAGCACGGCGAGGCGACCGCGCCGACCGTCCTGCTCGTGCACGGCTTCGCGTCGAGCGCCGACGACAACTGGGTGCAGACCGGCTGGGTGCGCGCGCTGACGAAGGCCGGCCGGCGCGTGGTCACGGTCGACGCCCGCGGTCACGGCAAGAGCGACAAGCCCCACGACCCCGCGGCCTACGGCCACGATCGCATGGCGCGCGACCTGGAAGAGGTGCTGCGCTACGCGAACGCGCGCACGGTCGACGTGATCGGCTACTCGATGGGCTCGTACGTGACGCTGGGGCTGCTGCAGCGCAAGCCGGGACGCGTGCGCTCGGCGATCCTCGGCGGTGTCGGCGGGCGCGTGTTGAAGGCGGCGCCCAACCGCGAAGGGGTCGCCGAGGCGCTGCTCGCGAAGGACGCCGCGAGCATCGCGGACCCCGGCGCGCGCGCGTTCCGCGCCTTCGCGGAGAGCCGCGGCAACGACCTGCGCGCACTTGCGGCCGTGCAGCGCGCGCAGAACGCGCTGCCCGACCCGGCGCAGCTCGCGAAGCTCGCGCTCCCGATCCTGGTGCTCACCGGCGCGAAGGACACCCTGGTCGGCGATCCCGCGAAGCTCGCCGCCGCGCTCCCGAACGCGCGCGCCGAGATCGTGCCCGACTCCGATCACCTGTCCGCGGTCAGCCACCCGCGCATGAAGGAGGCGGCGCTCGCGT
>Ga0187892_10006221_pt1 | contig 17947 bp, 18 predicted proteins | sample MA1701073metaG_FD_139345 | JGI IMG/M metagenome (GOLD analysis project Ga0187892, IMG submission 139345) | Bio-ooze microbial communities from a basaltic lava cave in the Kipuka Kanohina Cave System on the Island of Hawaii, USA - MA170107-3 metaG ... | reverse complement strand
GCCGAGATGCGGATGCTCCGGTTGACGCCCCAGTCGTTTCATGGCGAATGGAACTATGTCATCCGGCCTCGGCGAGTGTAGAGTTAAGAGAGTTGTATATGTTATTTATTGACGGCTCCTAACCAGAGCCGGTGCCTAGTCGGGACCTCGCGGATCGCACGCTTGATGGCGCGGATCGCCTCTGGGTCCTTTGCCAAACGTGGGATCGTTCGCTGGGCGAGTGGCTTGAGCCGGACCCGCGGCAGGTGCTTGTGGACCAAACAACTGAGCGCGTCCTTTTCGAGTTGGGTCACCGGTTCGCTCATCGCGATCTCCTTGCGGGAGTCTAGGTGGAAGGAGGGGATAGAGTCAACCGCTGGATACATCCCCTGGGGGTCGCTGCGGATGACCACCGGATCGGTTGTATTGTTGGGGAATAGAGCCAGTTGCCGATCGAATGCCATGAAGACTCCAACGTTCAGGAATCGTAGCCGAGGGGTGATTACTCGTCAAGTGTAGAGCTAGAGAACATCCCGGGAAGAGTTAGCCCGAACCCCGTGGGATTCGGGAGCAGGCTTACGACCAGGGAACTGGGGAGGGGAGCGTCGTCCCCTCCCCTGGTATCGGCTACTTCGGCTGGGGGACGATGCGCAGGTAGGGCTTGGGCGCCTTCCAGCCGCCCGGGAACGCCTGCTTGGCGTCGGCGTCGGAGACGGCGGGGACGATGATGACGTCCTGGCCCTGCTTCCAGTTCACGGGCGTGGCCACCTTGTGCTTGGCCGTGAGCTGGCAGGAGTCCAGCAGGCGCAGCACCTCGTCGAAGTTCCGGCCGGTGCTCATCGGGTAGGTCAGCATCGCCTTGACCTTCTTGTCGGGCCCGATGACGAACACCGAGCGCACGGTGGCGTTGTCGGTGGCGGTGCGGCCCTCGGAGGTGGTGCCGGCGCCCTCGGGGAGCATGTCGTAGGCCTTCGCCACCTTGAGCTCGGGGTCGCCGATGAGCGGGTAGTTGACCGCGTGCCCCTGCGTCTCCTCGATGTCCTTGGACCACTTCTCGTGGTCCTTCACCCCGTCCACGCTGAGCCCGATGACCTTGCAGTTGCGCTTCGCGAACTCCGGCTTGAGGCCGGCCATGTAGCCGAGCTCGGTGGTGCAAACCGGCGTGAAGTCCTTGGGGTGGGAGAACAGGATGGCCCAGCCGTCGCCGATCCAGTCGTGGAAGTCGATGCGGCCCTGGGTGCTGTCGGCGGTGAAGTTGGGGGCTTCGCTGTTGATCCTGAGCGCCATGGTGGACCTCCGTGTCGTGGGGTCGTTCCTGGTCGAGCGAGACCCGTCAGCGTCCGATGGAGCGAACTCCTCCTGTCTACTCCCGCCGGCCGGGGGAGTCAAGCCCGCGGCCCCGGGGCGCGCCCGCGCCCGGGGCCGCCGACGCCCGGCCGGGACGCGAGCCGGCGACTTGACGAGGCCCGGGCTTTGGGACCATCCTCGGCCCATTCGGCGGCGCCGACGGCGTCGCCCATCCGGGAGGCGAGCCATGCTGGCACGCGAGGACAACGACCGGCTCACCCGCGTCGGCCCCGGGAGGCCCATGGGCGTGCTGATGCGGCGGTACTGGATCCCGGCGCTCCTCGGCTGGGAGCTGCCCGAGCCCGACTGTCCGCCGGTCCGGGTGCGGCTCCTGGGCGAGGACCTGGTGGCCTTCCGCGACACCCAGGGCCGCATCGGCCTCCTGGAGGCGCGGTGCCCGCACCGGCAGGCGTCGCTCTACTTCGGCCGCAACGAGGCGTCGGGGCTGCGCTGCGTCTACCACGGGTGGAAGTTTGACGTGGAGGGGCGCTGCGTGGACATGATGAACGAGCCCGAGGCGACGAGCTTCGCCGACAAGATCCGCACCGCGGCCTATCCCACCGTGGAGGCGGGCGGCGTGATCTGGGCCTACCTCGGCCCCGCCGAGGCCCGGCCACCCGCGCCCTCCTTCGCCTGGACCCAGGCGCCGCCCAGCCACCGCCACGTCACGAAGGTCGTCCAGGAGACCAACTGGCTCCAGGGCCTCGAGGGCGGCATCGACACCTCGCACGCCCCGATCCTGCACCGCGTGCTGGACCCCGCCTCCGGGCGTCCCGGCTTCGTGCCGACGGACCCGTTCGTGCGCGGCCAGGCGCCGACCATCGAGGTGGACCTGACCGACTACGGCTACCGGTACGCGGGGCTGCGGCCGCTCGAGGATGGCACCGTCCACGTGCGCGCCTACCATTTCATCCTGCCGTTCCACCAGATCCGCCCTGCGCGCACGGGAGCGAGCCGGAACCTGGGCGGCGCCGCCGGCCACGCGTGGGTGCCGATGGACGACGAGACCACCATGGTCTTCAACTGGGAGCACAGCGTGGCCGCGCCGCTCACCGAGGAGGAGCGCCTCGACCGCCGCCTCGGCAACGGCCCCCTCGAGGTCGACCAGAGCACCTTCCGCTCCCGCCGCAACCGCGCCAACGACTACCTCCTCGACCGCCGCGTGCAGCGGACCGAGACCTTCACGGGCATCGAGGGCGTCAACGTCCAGGACCGGGCCATCCAGGAGAGCATGGGGCCCATCGTCGACCGGACCCGCGAGCACCTCGGCCCCGCCGACCAGGCCATCATCCAGGCCCGGCGGGTGCTGCTCCAGGCCCTCCGGACCGTCGAGGCGGGCGGCACGCCCCCGGGCGTGGCGCCCAGCTACCATCGCCTGCATCCGGTTGAAGCGGTGCTGGGCCGGGACGGCGACTGGCGGTCGCTGCTGGCCGCCCAGGCGGCCCGCACCCACACGCTCCAGCCCGCCTAGGGGGACCCACGCCATGTCGCTCCGGACGCTCATGGACGGACCGCGCCCCGTCACCGCCCCGCTCGTGCTCAACCCGCTCATGGCGCGGATGGCCGAGGCGGCGGGATTCACCGCCGGCTACCTCGGGGGCGGCGCCACCGGGTACCTCAAGGTGGCGCTGGAGGCCAACCTCAACCTCACCGAGATGTGCCAGGCGGCGCTCGACATCCGTGCCGTGTCGGCGCTGCCGCTGATCCTGGACGGGGCCTGCGGCTACGGCGACCCCATGCACATGCACCGGACCATCGGCATGAGCGAGGCGGCCGGCTTCGCGGGCATCGAGATCGAGGACCAGCTCGTGCCCAAGCGCGCGCACCACCACGTGGGCATCGAGCACATGATCCCGATGGAGCTGATGGCGGCCAAGGTGCGGGAGGCGGTGGCCGCCCGGCGCGACCCCGCCTTCGTCATCATCGGGCGCACCAACGCCGTGCGGGCCAGCACCATGGACGACGCCCTCCGCCGCGGCGAGGCGTACAGGAAGGCCGGGGCCGACGTGGTCCTCCCGTCCATGGCCCACCAGCCCGAGCAACTCCGCGCCATCGCCGAGCGCCTGGGCGGGCCCCTCATGTACCTCACCCATCGCGGCGGGCTCCAGGGCCTCGGCATGACGCTGGAGGAGCTGGGCCGGCTCGGCTACCGGATCGTGGCCGATCCCTCGACGCCCCTCTTCGCCGCCTACCGGACCTGGCAGCGGCTCTACGCGGAGCTGGCCGACGGCTTCGCCGCCCGGGAGCCGGTGGACTGGACGGCCGCCGAGAAGGCCATGCTGGACGTGATCGGCATCGAGCGGCTCCTGGCGGTGGAGCGGGCCACCGTGGAGAAGCCGGGCGGCTGACCGGTGACGCCTCCGCGACTGGACGCCGAGCGGGCGAGGGCGGTAGGATCGACGCCGAGGAGCGACCCATGACCACCTACCGGCGGATCTCGGCCGACTGCCACATCGACATGCCCTGGATCCCGCCCGATCTGTTCACGGCCAACGCGCGGGCGGCCCTGCGGGAGCGCATGCCCTACGTCGTCGACGGGCCCGACGGCCCGCACTGGACCTGCAAGAACGGCACGTCGTTCGGCCTCGTGGGGGGCGTGGGGCCGAGCGGCCAGAAGCTGGTGCCGGGGCAGAACCACCGCGTCGACAAGATGGCCGAGACCGGCCTCTACGAGGACGGCAAGCAGGGCATCCGCCGGCCCACCGATCCGCACCTGCGCCTGAAGGACATGGAGCGCGACGGCGTGGACGCCGAGGTCATCTTCGGCATCCTGGGGGCGGCCACCCGGCTCAACGACCACGAGGCGGCCCGCGAGATGTTCCGCATCTACAACGACTGGCTGGCCGACTTCTGCCGCCCCTATCCGGACCGGCAGATCGGGCTGGCCTGCCTGCCCTACGGCGACATCCCGGCCGCCGTCGAGGAGGTCCACCGCGTGGCGCGGCTTGGGCTCCGCGGCCTCGAGCTGTCCTGCTCGTGGGACATGGAGCCCATGTGGCATCCGATGTGGGAGCCGCTCTGGCAGGCCGTCGACGCGGTGGGTCTGCCGCTGCACTTCCACACGTTCCCGAGCACCTCGCCGGCCGTGCGGGAGCGGGCGACCGGCCTCAGCAAGCGCGCCGCGCTCTTCGTGGGGGTGTCCGGTTTCCAGATGAACCTCGTCAACATCCTGGCCGCCCTCGTCGGCGCCGCCGTGCTCGAGCGCCATCCGCGGCTGCGCATCGTCTTCGGGGAGAGCGGCATCGGCTGGATCCCCTACGCGCTCGACCGCATGGACTTCGAGTGGGAGGACCGCTTCCGGGACCTCGGCCTGACCATGCGGCCCAGCGACTACTGGCGGCGCCAGTGCAAGGCGACCTTCCAGTTCGACCGCATCGGCACCCGGCTCATCGACGAGATGGGCGCCGAGACGCTCATGTGGGCCTCGGACTACCCCCACACCGACGGCGTGTGGCCGGAGTCCGACAAGTACATCCAGGAGCAGTTCGGCCACCTGCCCGCCGACGTGGTGCGCAAGATCACCTGCGAGAACGCCGGGAAGTTCTACGGCCTGATGTCCTAGGGGGGACCATGGCGGAGCGCACGGTCACCACGGAAACCGAGCTGCGGGCGCTCTACGGGCAGCCCGGCGCGCGGGCGGTCGCCAAGGAGCGCCCCGCGCTCAACGCCGACTGCCGGGACTTCATCGCCCGGTCGCCGTTCCTGGTCATGGGCACGGCGGGGGCCGACGGCCGCTGCGACGTCTCGCCCAAGGGCGACGCGCCGGGGTTCGTCCAGGTGCTCGACGATCACCATCTGGCCATCCCCGACCGCATCGGCAACAACCGCCTGGACGGCCTGCGCAACGTCGTGGAGAACGCCCACGTGGGCCTGATCTTCCTGATCCCGGGCCGGGAGGACACGCTCCGGGTCAACGGCCGGGCCACGGTCGTCCGCGACGAGGCGTTGCTCGGGCGGCTGGCCGTGAAGGGCAAGCCGCCGGTCACGGCGCTCGTGGTCGAGGTCGAGGAGGCCTTCATGCACTGCCCGCGCGCCTTCAAGCGGGCCGGGCTCTGGGAGCCCGCGCGCTGGCCGGACGCCTCCGGCGTGCGCTCGATGCAGCGCATGATCTGGGACCTCCTGCCCGAGAAGCCGGCCGGCAAGACCGTCGAGCAGTACGAGGCGGAGTCCCAGGAGAGCCTCGAGAAGCTCTACTAGACCGGACCGCCGCCACGGCGCCTGACGCCCGACGGACGCCGCGCGCGGCGGGCCCGCGCCCGGGCTCGGGCCGAGCGACAGGACACCCGGGCGGGGGTCACGCCCGCTAGTTGAGCTCGACGGTGCCCGTCGCCACGCCGTTGGCGTCGAACGCCGTGAACGACGTCCGGACGGTGCTCTTGCCTCCTTCCACGGTCACCTTGCAGTAGCGGAGGCTGGCCGCGGTGACGGGGACGGTCACGGAGCCCCCTTGGCCCGGATCGAGCTCCGCAGGGTTGCCCCCGAGGCACGACCCGGTCAGGGCGCACACCTCGATCGCGATAATCCGAGGAGCGCTGCCGACGTTGACGGCCGTGCAGGCGAACCCCCCGTTGCCGGGAGCCAGGAGAGCGGGTGAGAAGAGCTCGGCGGCCTCGGCCGCCGGCGCAAGTCCCAGCGCGAGCACGGCGATCGCGAGCAGCAGTCGAAGAGCGCTCATGGCTGACCCTCCTGAGCAAGCGTTCACGGCGTTGTCCGGTCCCGGCCGCCGATAGGCGCGGCGTCGCCCGCTCCTCGCGCGTGGCCGGCGGGCCCGTGCCGCCGGGGTACTCCCGGAGGCGTCAGGAAAGCGTCAGCCGGCGGCAACCGCGCGTGGCCGCCAGCTGGCGGCGGCCCGGGCCCCGGGGGTGCGGATCAGCCGGCGAGTCGTGGGTGAGGGCTACGGCTGCGATGTCAGGGCTGGGCGACGTGCGCCTCGGGGTGGCCCGGGGGGCGGGAGGATGGCGCCGAGGACGGACTGAAGCTCCGGGGGTGCCCCGGCGATGCACCCCCCCCCCGGCGCCGGCCCCCGGTCAGCCCGCGGGGGGCCGCCCCCCGCCGCTCGGGCGGCGGCGCGGGAGCAGCAGGGCGACGGGGACGGCGAACGCCAGGCTGCCCACCAGTGCGAGCACGACGAACCAGCCCCACCCGAGCCGGCTCACGCCCCACCGCCGGAAGAGGTAGGCGAGCAGCCCGACGAGCATCAGCGCCTCGACCATGAAGGCGGCGGCCACCGGGTTGGCCATGGCGTCCACCAGCGCGTCGGGGCGGAACAGCAGGCCGTGGACGAAGGCCCCGTTGACGGCCAGGAAGCCGGCCGCGCCGAGGGCGACCAGCCCGAACCGCTCGGTCGGTGTGTACTGGATCGGATGCCGCACCGTGCGCCTCCCTGGCCGGCCTTCGCGCGGGAATCCCGCGCGCCTCGCGGGCCGCTCTCCGGCCGGCCGGACCGTGAGCCGCCCCCTACCGCCGGGTCACGTCGGCTGGCCCGAGGCGTGGCTCGAGAAGAACGTGATGACGTGGCCGGCCGGCTCGCGGACCGTGAACGCCTCGTGATCGATGTGGGGGCGCGCCTCGATCGCGGTCGGAGCGAGCCCGAGCGACATGAAGCGCCGATGGGTCGCGTGGAGGTCGTCGACCATGAGATCGAACGAGGCCGCGCCGGGCACGACCTGGTCCTTCTGCATCAGGATCAGGTGGGTGCCGCCGCGCATCTCGTAGACGGACACCTGGGGGCCGTCGAAGACGGGGCGCAGGCCGATCGTGCGCATGAAGCGCGCGGACTCCTCCATGCGGTCGGTCTCCAGCACGACGTGGGCCACGCCCACGGCCGGACGCCGATCCTCGTCGCTCACGGGCGGGGGACAGGAGGCCAGGCCGTCACCGGATGACCTCGTCGGCGCGGGCCAGCACGGCGGGGGCGATGGTCAGGCCGAGGGCCCGGGCCGTCTTGAGATTGATGGCCAGGTCGAACGTGGTCGGCTGCTCCACGGGCAGGTCGGCCGGCCGGGCGCCCTTCAGGATCTTGTCCACGTAGGCGGCGGCGCGCCGGTGGCCGTCCTGCACGCTGGCCCCGTAGGCGAGGAGGGCGCCGGCCTGCGCGTACTCGCTCGCGTTGCCGAGCAGCGGCAGCCGGTGCGTGGCGGCGAGCGCGGCCAGGCGCCGCCGCTCGGTGAACAGCATGGCGCTCGGGAACAGGAAGACGGCGTCGGCCCGCTCCCGCGCGATGGCCGCGAAGGCCCGGTCGAGCTCGGCGGCGTCGCGGACCTCGACGAACCGGAGGGGCAGCCCGAGCGCGCGCGCCGACGCGTCGGCCTCCGCCCGCATGTCGCGCATGGTCGGCTCGCTGAACGCGCCCGCGTGCCAGAGGACGGCGACGCGCGACGCGCGCGGCAAGGCCTCCTTGAGGAGCGCGAGCCGCTTGGGGACGAGCTCGGGGCCGAGGAACGTGGTCCCCGTGACGTTGCCTCCCGGCCGCCCGAGGCTGGCCACGAGCCCGTCGCGGACCGGGTCCCCCATGTTCGACCCCACGACGGGGATGGTGGCGGTGGCGCCCTGGGCGGCGCGGGCCCCCGGCGTCGTCATCGCCACGATGAGGTCGACCTTGAGCCGCACGAGCTCCGTCGCCAGGCCGGGGAGCCGCTCGAGCTTGCTGTCGGCGGCCCGGTACTCGACGAGGAGGGTCCTCCCCTCCTGGTGGCCGTGCTCGCCGAGCCCGCGCCGGAAGGCCTCGACCGCCCTCTTGGTCTCGGGCGAAGCGGCCGCGCCCGGCACCAGGACGCCGATGCGCGCCACCTTCGCCACCGGCTCGGTGCCGGCCGGCGGCGGCGCGGCGAGGAGGCAGAGGGTCGCGACGAGGCCCACGGCGCGCGGGCCCGGCCGCCCGAGCCGCCGCGCGAGCCGTCCCGTCGCCGCCGCGTGAAGCCCGGAGCGGAGCGCGTCCCTCATCGAGCAGCCAGGATAGGGTGGCGCCGCGGCCGGGGCAAGCGCGCCCGGGCGCGCGCGGGCTCACGGGCGGGGGTCGGCGGCGGCGGGCGTCACGACCGGGGCGTCCGGCTCCACCACGGCGAACATGAGCGGGAAGTCGTCGAGGAGCCCGAACAGCTCGACGACCCGGCCGGCGTCCCCCTCGACCCGGACGAGGCCGTCCCGGACGGCGTCGGCCGCCGTGGTCTCCCGCAGCACGATCCGGTCGAGCGCGGCGCGCGTCGAGGTCACGCGGGCGTCGGCGTCCGGGGCCTCGCGGTCGGGGCGGCAGGTGAGAGTGGCGTTGGACAGCGTGAGGACGTAGCGGCGGCCGCTGTCCTCGAGCCGCCAGTCGACCACGAGCCGGCGACCGTCGGCCCGGGGCCCGTCCAGGCGCACGGCGAGGTAGTCGAAGAGTAGCTCGGCGCTCATGGCCCGGACCACGTCGGGGCTCACGGGCGCCCGCGCCGCGCTGGCCGGGCGGCCCTCGCGCAGCTCGCGCGCGCCCAGGAGGTAGGCGTTCCGCCACGTCGCCGACTCCGCCTGGTAGCCGAGCTGCTCGAGCGCGTCCGCCCCGAGGGCGCGCGCCTCCCGGTTGCCGGGGTCGGCGAAGACCACCTGGCTCATGACCTCGGCGACCCAGCGGTACTCGCCGCGGGCGAAGTCCTCGCGGGCCCGCTGGATCACCGCCGCCGCGCCGCCCATGTAGGCCACCTGTTCTGCGCCCGCGGCACCGGCGGGAGCGGGTCGAGCGTCGCCGGGTTCGCGTCGTACCAGCCGAGGTAGCGCTGGTAGACCGACCGGCTGTTGTGGCTCGTGGTGCCGTAGTAGCCGCGCACGTGCCAGGCGGCCGCCAGGCCCCGCGGCCAGCCGAGGCGCTCGGGGATCTCCGTCGCCCGGTAGCCGTGGTTCATGAGCCTCACCGTCTGGTCGTGGAGGTACTTGTAGGCGTCGCGCTGCGCGGCCAGGAAGTCGGCCACGCGGGCCCGGCCCCAGACCGGCCAGTGGTGCTGGGCGAAGGCCACTAGGGCCTCGGGGGCGAAGCGGTCGAGGGCCTCGTCCAGGAACTTCGCCCAGGCGTTGGCGTCGCGCACCTGGGCCCCCCGGATCGGGTAGACGTTGTGCAGGTTGTGGGTGGCGTTCTCGGCCAGGTTGAGGGCCCGGAGGCCCGGGTAGAACATGTGCATCTCGGCCTTGGCCTCGCTGTCCGGCGTCTGCTGGAAGACGATCTCGACGCCGTCGACCGTGCGGCGCTCGATGGGCGCGCGCAGGACCACGGTGGGCGGGATGAGGGTCACGGTGCCGCGGGAGGTGACCTTGCCGAGGCCGGCGTCGACCTGGCCCCGCGGCCCCTTGGGCAGGGTGGCCCCGAACTGGAACTGCGCCCGCCGCACCATGGCGCTGCCGGCCAGCACGTTCTCGGCCGTGACCTCCTCCAGGAACCGGTCGGGGGCGATGACGGGCACCCGGCCGGCGGCCACCTCGGCCTCGTCGACCACGCCCCGCACCCCGCCGTAGTGGTCCACGTGGCTGTGGGTGTAGATGACGGCCGCCACCGGGCGCGCCCCGCGGTGGCGGCGGTAGAGGGCGAGCGCCGCCCGCGCCACCTCGGTCGAGATCAAGGGGTCGATGACGATCACGCCCCGGTCGCCCTCGATCAGGGTCATGTTGGAGATGTCGAAGCCCCGCACCTGGTAGACGCGGTCGGTGACCTCGAAGAGGCCGTGGTGCATGTTGAGCCGCGCCTGGCGCCAGAGGCTCGGGTTGACGGTGTCGGGCGCGGCCGCCTCGGCCAGGAAGCCGTAGTCGCGGAGGCTCCACACCACGCGGCCGGCGGCGTTCTGCACCTCCGCCTCGGGGAGGGAGCCCACGAAGCCGCGCCGGGCGTCCTCCCAGTCGCGGGGATCGTCGGGCGGGAGGCCGCCGCGCACGGCCGCCTGGTGGGCGCGGGTGAGCGGGGTGGCGTCGCGGGGCCCGGGCCCGTCGGCCCGGCTCACGGATCGGCGCCCCGAGCGGCCGGCGGCCGCGGGAGCCCGCCGGGGGCGGGGCCGCTCATCGCGGCAGGGGCAGGGGGGGCGCGCCCGGCACGATGGCGACGTGCACCGGGTTCACGCCGGGGATGGCGCCGGCCAGCGCGTGGATCGCGTCCTCGGCCTGCTCGATGGGGACCGAGTGCGTGTGGAGCCGGGCCAGCGGGTGGCGGCCCGACTCGATGAGCTCGATGGCGCGGAAGGTGTCGGCGACGGGCATGCTCAGCACGCCCCGGATCGTGAGCTCCTTGTAGATCACGTCGTCCACCGGCACGTCGCCCGCCGGCCGCTGGCCCTTGAGCCCGGCCACCACGATGCGGCCCCGCCGGCGCGCGATGGCCACGGCGTGGGCGAGCGATTCGGGAGCGTAGGGGGTCGTGTCCACCACCACGTCGGCGCCGCCCTCCGTCGCCTCGCGCGCCCGCGCCACCACGTCCTCACGCTCGACGTCGATGGTGACCTCCGCCCCGAGCAGGCGGGCCAGCTCGAGCTTGGCGGCGTCCCGGGTGAGCCCGGTGACGACGACCTGGCGGGCGCCCGCCGCGCGGGCGGCGATCACGCAGCAGAGCCCCCGCTGGCCCGCGCCCAGCACCACCACGCGGTCGTCCGGTCCCGTGGCCGGCACCGACGCGGCCCACGACAGGCCGGCGGCCAGCGGGTTGAACAGCACGGCCACGCCGGCCGGGATGGCGGGGTCCATGCGCCGCACGACGGAGAGCGGACAGAGGTACATGTGCTCGGCATACCCGCCCCAGAGGTGCGGGGGCCGGGCCACGTCGGTGTAGCCGTAGGTGCCGCCCCGCCGCGGGCAAGCGCGCGGCTCGAAGCGCAGGCAGGCGGGGCAGCGGCCGCAGCCGTAGCCCGAGCGCACGGCGACGCGGTCGCCCTCGCGGACGCCCCAGCGCTCGCGGGCCAGGCGGCCGATCTCCTCGATGATCCCGAGGGGCTCGTGGCCCGGCACCACGGGGTAGGGCGTGTAGTCCTCGGTGCGCGGCGTGGCGCCCTCGTACTGCTCGTAGTCGCTGCCGCAGATCCCGCACGCCTCGATGCGCAGCAGCGCGTCGTCGGTGGAGACGGCGGGGCGGGGGAACTCCCGGAGCTCGAGGCGCCGGGGCGCCACGAGGACGGCCGCGCGCACGGGTCGGCTCACGCGAGCTCGGGGATGACCCAGCGGGGCGACCGGCCGGCGGCGACGCGCTGGATGTTGTCGAAGCCGTTGCGGAAGCGCGCCGTCCAGTTCTCCCAGGTCGGCCCCGCGGTGTGGGGCGTCAGCGTGACGGTGGGCAGCGTGAAGAGCGGGTGGGCGGGGGCGGGCGGCTCGTCCACGAGGACGTCGAGGCCGGCGCCGGCGAGCCGCCCCTCGACCAGCGCGCGGTGGAGCGCCGTCTCGTCCACGACCGGGCCCCGGCAGGTGTTGACGAGGATCGCCCCCGGCTTCATCCGGCCGAGCTCGGCGGCGCCGATGAGCCCCCGCGTGGCGGGGGTGAGGGGGACGTGCAGGCTCACCACGTCGGCCTGGGCCAGGAGCTCGGAGAGGAGCATGAAGCGCACGCCGAGGGCGTCCTCCTCGTCCTCGGTGAGGCGGACGATGTCGTGGTAGCGCACGTCCATGTCGAAGGCGGCCGCCCGCCGGGCCACCTTCTTGCCGATGTTCCCGAGGCCCACGATGCCGAGCGTGCGGCCGGCCAGCTCGTGGATCCGCGCGTCGGGCGGGCTGCCCGCCCGCCACTGCCCGGCCACCACCTCGTTGTGGAACCGGACCAGGCGCTTGAGCACGGCGAGCATCAGCATGATGGTGTGCTCGGCCACCGCCACCGCGTTGGCACCGCCGTTGTTGGCCACCGGCACGCCCGCCTTGCGGGCGGCCTCGACGTCGACGTGGTCGTAGCCGGCGCTGATGAGCTGCACCAGCCGGAGGCGGGGCGCGGCGCGGAAGAACTCGCCGCCCATGCGCCGGGCCAGCCCCAGGTAGTACTCGGCGTCCGCCGCCGCGTCGTAGAAGGCGGGGGTCCCGGGGTCGGCGACGACGAGCTCGAAGCCGGGCGGGACGAGGGCCCGGGCCAGGGCCATGACCGGCTCGGGCTGGCCGGGGGCGAAGAGGATCCGGGCCGGGGCGCCGGCCGCCGGTCCCGCCGCGGGCGTCGGCATCTCAGGCGCCCGCCAGCGGGATCGTGGCGGTGAGGCAGGGCGCGGCCCCGTGCACCCGGGTCGTGTGCCCGCGGCCGGTGGTGTCCTCGACGAGGCGCGCGTCACCCGGCCCGAAGACGTGGGTCGAGCCGTCGCCGAGGCCGATCTCCAGGTGGCCGGAGAGGATGATCACGAACTGGCGGCGCGGGGCCGGGTGCCAGTCGAGGAAGCGCCCCACGGCATCCTCGCGGAAGCTGATCTGCGTCGTCGCGAGCCCCTTCGTCCAGTCCGGCGCCCGCGCGAGGTCGATGGGCTCGACGTGGGACTCCCCGTCGGAGCCGGTGTAGAGCCGGAACAGTCCCATGCCGTCGCCCTCCCGTGTGCGCGCCGTGGAATCGAGCGGGATGGTAGCACACCCACGATTCGAGAACCGGCGCCGGCCCGCCGCGCGGTATGCTGGGCGCGCCGGGCCCCGCGCCGGCGTCGCCGCCGCCATGACCGCCACCGAGCGCCTCGCCGTCTTCGTCCACGACCTCGACGCGTCGAGCCTCAGCGGCCCCGCGGGCGAGCAGGCCAAGCGCTGCGTGCTGGACACCCTGGGCATCGCGCTGGCCGGGATGGGCGAGCCCGCCGCCCGCGCCGCGCGGGCGGCGGCGCTGGCCGCCGGCGGGACGGCCGAGGCGACCGTCGTCGTCCACGGCGACCGGCTGCCCGCCCCCGCCGCCGCGCTCGTCAACGGGGCGGCCGCCTTCGCCCACAACTTCACCGACACGACGCTCTCGTGCGTGATCCACGCCGGCCCGGTGGTGGTCCCGGCCGCGCTCGCCGTCGGGGAGCAGGTCGAGGCGAGCGGGGCCGAGGTGCTGGCGGCGGTCGTCGGCGGCTACGAGGTCGCGACGCGCGTGGGCAACGCCATCAACGCCGGGACGTCGCGGATGGCCCACCAGCGCAAGGGCTTCCACCCCACCGCGACGTGCGGGGTCTTCGGCGCCGCCGCCGCGGCGGCCCGGCTCCTCGGCCTGTCGACGGGGGCGACCGTGCACGCCCTCGGGGTCGCGGGCAGCCTGGCCGGGGGTCTCTCGCTGTCGCTCCGGGACGGCAGCGACACGTGGCGCGCCCACGCCGGCTTCGCCGCCCACCACGGGGTGCTGGCCGCGCGGCTGGCCGCCGCCGGCCTCACCGGTCCCGCCGGGGCCCTCGACGACCCGCGGGGCTTCTGCGCGGCGTTCGGCGACGGCCGCGCCGACGCCGGGGCCCTGACGCGGGGGCTCGGGGAGCGGCTCCTCGTCCTCGACGCCGCCTTCAAGCTCCACAACGTGGCCCACGTCTGGGCGCTGCCGCTGGACGCCCTGGCGACCTTGCGACGGGCCCACGGCTTCGCCGCGGCCGACGTCAGCGAGGTGACGGTGACGTTCCCGGAGGCCTGGACCGCGATCATGGACGCGGGCGCCGCGGACGGCCAGTGGGCGCCGCGGAGCTACTCGCAGGCCACCAACGACCTCCGCTACTGCGTGGCGGTGGGCCTCCTGGACGGGCGCGTCCACGTGGAGCAGTTCGACGCCGCCCACCTGCGCGACCCGGCCGTCCTGGACCTCGCCCGGCGGGTGATCCCGCGGCCGGACGCGGGGCTGAACGCGGCCTGGGAGAGCGGGGCGGCGGCGCCGACGGACGTGGAGGTCCGGCTGCGGAGCGGCGCCCGTCACCGCCTCCACGTGGACCATCCCCGCGGCGCCCCCGAGAACCCGGCCACGCGCGAGGAGCTGGAGGCCAAGTTCGACGCGGTGGCGGCGGCGCTGCCGGCCCCGGCGCGGGCCCGGGTGCGCGACCTCGTCGGGCGGCTCGAGGCGCTGCCGAGCGTGCGCCCGCTCGCCGCCGCCCTCGGGGCCGCCCCCGGGGGCGGGCGTCCCGGCTGAGCTCAGAAGCGCGGCACGAAGCCCTGCCCGCGCGCCTCGACGCGGCACACGAAGGGCGCGCCGAAGTGGGCGGGCATCAGGAGCGCGCCGGTGCCCGCGCAGCGCTCCAGCACGCGGCGCCGGCTGGCCCGGGCCCGCGCCGCGTCCCCGCAGGCGAAGCTGTTCCACTCCGGCTGGAAGACCTGGACGGCGTGGTGCAGGATGTCGCCGCAGAAGAGGGCCTGCTGACCCCGCGAGGCGAGCGTGAGGGCGACCGTGCCCGGCGTGTGGCCCGGCGCCGGCTCGATGCGGAGGCCGGCGGCCACCTCGTGGTCCCCCGAGACCATCTCGGCGAGGCCGGCCTCGACCACGGGCAGGACGCTGTCGCGGAAGGAGCCGTGGTAGACGGGGCCGGTGGCCGGGTCGCCATCGAGCCGCTGGCAGTGCTCGAAGTCGAGCCGGCTCCAGAGGTACCGGGCGCGCGGGAACGTCGGCACCCAGCGGCCGTCCTCCTGCCGTGTGTTCCAGCCCACGTGGTCCATGTGCAGGTGCGTGCACAGGACGACGTCGACCTCGGCCGGGCTCACGCCGGCGGCGGCGAGCCGCTCGAGGTACGGCGTCTTCAGCATGTGCCACCGCGGCCGGGCCGGCCGCGCCTTGCCGTTGCCGACGCAGGCGTCGATCAGGATCGTCCGCCCGCCGAGGCGCAGGAGCCAGCTGTGCACGCTCAGCCTGAGCAGGTTCGTCGAGGGCTCGTAGTGGTCGGGGACCATCCAGGACCGGTGCTCGTCCACCACGGCCGGGCGCCAGTCCGGGAAGAAGACGGCGGCGTCGAAGTTGGGCTCGTAGCTCTCCTCGATGCGGGTGACGGTGGCGTCGCCGATGGTGAACGTCTGCATGGGGCGTCTCCCTCTCGACCGGGTGGCGTCGGGCCCTCCACGCTTACCACGAGGGCCCCGGCGCCGCCAGGCCCCGGCGCCCGGACCCCGCCCCGCGGCGGGCCGCGCGCGGCCGGGCCCGCCGCGCGCCCGCCGGCCGTTTGACTTGCCCCCGGCCGCGGGCTACGCTCCCGGCCGGCGCGGCGACGCGCCGGGAGGGCCCATGGCCGACGTGCGCATCGTCTTCGAGCCCCACGCGCCGGAGAGCCTCCGGCAGCACGTGCGGGATCACCTCGACAGCTACAACGTGGCCGTCACCGGGCGCGACGACTGGACGCCGGTGACGTTCCTCCTCCGCGGCCCCCACGACGAGGTGGTGGGCGGTCTCCTCGGCAACATCTGGGGCGGGTGGATGCACGTGGCCATCCTGTGGGTGTCCGAGCGCTTCCGGGGACGGGGTCACGGCCGGGCGCTGCTCCGGGCCGCGGAGGCGCTGGCCCGGGAGCGCGGGTGCGCCAACGCGCACCTGGACTCGTTCAGCTTCCAGGCCCCCGGCTTCTACGAGAAGCTCGGCTACGAGGAGTTCGCCGTGCTCGAGGACTTCCCGCCCGGTCACTCCCACCACTACTTCCGCAAGCGGCTCGGCCCGGCGCCGGGCGCGCCCGGCCGGCGGCCGCCCGCCGGTCAGCGCGGGGGCTCGGGCAGGACCACGATCCGGAAGCGCCCCTCCGGGCGGTAGTACTCGGCGAAGGCCGTCCGGACCTCCTCGGCGGTGAAGCGCCGGTAGTCGTCCACGATGCGCGCCAGCGCGTCGAGGGGGACGCCGCGGTAGTCCAGCGTGGAGAGCCGATCGCTCCAGAAGTCGGGGCCCTTCATCGCCTCGTCCAGGAAGTTGAGGATCTGCTGCTTGGCCACCCGCAGCTCCTCGGCGGTCGGGCCCTCGGCGGCGAAGGCGGTGAACATCTCGCCGAGGGCCTCGCCGAGCCGCCCCGCCTTGGCCGGCTCCGTCGGCGCCTGGGCGGCGAAGAGCCCGAAGCCCGGATAGGCCTCGCCCGGCCGCGACACGGCGGCGATGCTGTAGACGAGCTGGGCCTCCTCGCGGATCGCGCGGTTCATGCGCGTGGACAGGACGCGGGCGGCCAGCCCGAGCCGGCGGCTGTGGTCGATGTTCGTGACGTCGGCGCCGAAGAAGCCGTCGAGCACGATGGCCTGGTCGGTCCGGGTGGTCACCGTGCGCGTCGCGCGGATGGGGCCGGGGGGCCGCGGCACCTGGCGGCGATCGGCCAGCGTCTTGTCGCCGATGCGCTCGCGCGCGGGCAGCGCGCCCAGGTAGCGGGCCACCAGCTCGCTCGCCTGGTCGCGGTCGATGTCGCCGACCACCGCGACCTCCATGGGCGCCCGCGCGACGAGGTCCGACAGCCAGCGCTGGACGGCCTCCTTGGTGAGGGCGCGGACCTGCTCGGCGGTCAGGAGGCGCAGGCGGGCCTCGCCGGCCGGGAAGAAGGCCTCCGCCTCGGCCTCGGCGAGCGCGCCGCGCGGCTGGAGCGCGCGCTCGGCGATCTCCTGCACCCGGCGCTCCTGCCACTGCAGAAAGCCGGCGGCCTCGACGACGGGATCGGTGAGGAGGAGGTAGGCGAGCTCGAGCCCCGTGGCCAGGGCGGCCGGGTCCCCGGACACGCGCAGGGTGAGCGTGTCGGGCCCGGCGCCGGCGCGGACGCGGACCTTCTTGCCGGTCATGAGCGTGCGGATGTCGGTGCTGGACAGCCGGCTTGTGGCCGGGCGGTCCCAGGCGCTCACGGCGGCCTCGGTGACGCCCCGGGTGGCGGCCTGCTCCTGGATCACCCCGCCCGCGAGCGTGATCGTGATGGAGGCCTCGTTGCGCGGCTGGTCCACCCGCCGGTGGTGCACGCGCACGCCGTTGTCGAGCCAGGCCGACCACACGCCGCTCGCCGCGTGCTCGCCCGCCGCCACCACCGTCCCCCCCGCGGGCGGGGCGGCGAGGAGCGAGGTGGGCCGGGCCCGCTCGGCCAGCGGCTCGGGCCGGGCCTCCAGCGCCGCGCGGCCGATCCGCACCAGCTCGGCCTCCGCGGGGACGGCGGGGCCGGGCGGGCCGGTCAGCGAGACGACCACGTCGCCCGGGGCGAAGTCCTCGGCGAAGGCGGCCGACACCTCGGCGGCCGAGATGCCCGGCAGGAGCCGGCGCTTGAGGGCGAGCCGCTGGGACGCCGCCATCGGCGTGTCGCCCCGGCCCACCGCCCAGTTGAGCTGGCGGAGGAGCTGACGGGCGGGCAGCGTCGACTGCTGCTGGGCGGCCTCCTCCTCGTGGGCGATGAAGGCGGCGCGCGCCTCGGCCAGCTCGTCCTCGGTGACGCCGTAGAGCCGGGCCCGCGCCACGGCCAGCACCAGGTCGCGCAGCGCCGGCTGCCAGCGGTCCGGCGGCGCCGTGGCCCGGGCGGTGACGAAGCGAGCGGCCCGCCCCCACTCCCAGGCCGATACCTCGCCCTTCAGGTAGGCGGCGCGCCCCTCGGCCAGCTCCGCCTCGAGCCGCCGGTTCACGATCCAGGTGCCCATGGCCTCGACGAGATAGCCGCGATAGCCCTCCACGGTGGTGATGGGCGGCGGCGGCGGCGCGATCCGGGTCAGGGAGACGTCGGCCTGGGTCAGCTCGGGGTCGGTGACGACGATGGCGCGGGTGCCGGCCGTCCGCTTCACTCCGGCCGGGCTCGGGGCCGGG
>Ga0187892_10006220_pt1 | contig 17958 bp, 20 predicted proteins | sample MA1701073metaG_FD_139345 | JGI IMG/M metagenome (GOLD analysis project Ga0187892, IMG submission 139345) | Bio-ooze microbial communities from a basaltic lava cave in the Kipuka Kanohina Cave System on the Island of Hawaii, USA - MA170107-3 metaG ... | reverse complement strand
GTCCTTGTCCTTGTCCTTGTCCTTGTCCTTGTCCTTGTCCTTGTCCTTGTCCTTGTCCTTGTCCTTGTCCTTGTCCTTGTCCTTGTCCTTGTCCTTGTCCTTGTCCTTGTCCTTGTCCTTGTCGTCAGAAAAAGGTGATGGCAACGGCACAGTCTGCTCACCCGCACCAGCCAAGTCGGTCAAAGCGGCAGCCCCATACGCCACTTGTCGTGAGTGAAGTGAAACAGCAATCAGCGCGATCACTGCCATCAGAACGAATTTTGATTTGATCATATATAATTCCTCATCGAATTACGTGCCTTTATATGCCAGTCCGTAGCAGAAGTCAACGTTTTTTTCCCTAAATGAAGAGGTGAAATACCCGCCTCGGTGCACGGTTTCGCATAAAAGAAAAGGGCGCAGCAACTCGTGGGTTGCTGCGCCCTAAAGGCACAAGAGTCGTTATTCTGCATCTTCCTGCTTGGTCTTAGTCAAGCGACCGCGAAGCGTGAAACCCATCGCGATCAAACCCAACCCAAACAGCGCAAGCGCGCTGGGTTCGGGAACGGCGCCTCCAGGAGGACCAGGAGGATTGCCTGGATCGTCACCACCTGGGTTTCCTGGAATGTTGGGCTCATCCAAGTCCGTGCCGTATTGAAAACTCACGCTGCCAATGTTGGAAAGGACAAACCCTTGGGGAAGTCCACCGAGTTCGAAAATAACTGAGTTCTTGATTAGCGCGACTGGGTTCCCGCCGCTGCCGCCTGTGACTGGCGTGTTACCTGTCGAAGGATCGTCTCCCGCCGACACGATGCCGTATTGCAAACCATCTGTAGAAGCAGGTCCCTGCAAGTTAGCGCCTGGAAAAACAGAACCAGGACCAAAACTCAAAGTCGTGCCACTGAACCCTGCACTTCCGATGCCTTGGTTTGCTCCATACGGCGCTTCGGCGCTCAAGTTATTCAAATATCCCCACTCTCCTCCAACTCCTGTCGCCCCAGGGTCCGTTGCGGGCACGGGGAGTGGATTGTTAAAACTTTGTAGAGCGCTGCCTGGCGCCAGATTCGCTGACACCTTCGTCAGCAGCGGATTGCTTGGAATATTGAAAAATACAGCCGTCAACACGTCAGTGGGAACCAAAACGTCCGAGGTCGCGCTGTTGGTCAACTTGACGATAAGCGTGCTGCCTGAAACGTCGAATTCAGCCTTCGCCTGTTTTGTACCGCTCGTGCCCGTAAACGTGACGGGAACGGCTGAAACCTGTTGGGCAAAAGGAATTGCGGCGAGAACTGCGGTTGCTGCGACTAGCGATTTATATTTATTCATACTCAAATCTCCTTCGACTTGTGCAGTTTTATACTGGGCAATCAGGGAATAGTCAAAGCATTTTTTTGCCGCTCTTAAGAAACTATGCCGCCTGCCCCGCCGCGAACCCCGACGCCCACGCCCACTGGAAATTGTAGCCGCCCAGCCAACCTGTCACGTCCACTACTTCCCCGATGAAAAATAATCCCAAAACATTTCGCGCCTCCATCGTCCGCGACGACAATTCGTCCGTGTCCACCCCGCCCAACGTGACCTCCGCTTTCGCGTAACCCTCCGTCCCGTTCGGGATAACTTCCCAGTCGTGCAACCGCGCGGCGATGCCATCCAATTCCTCCGCCGAATAACTTCGCATTGGGCGCGACGGCGCGACTCGCGCGCACCACGCCTGCGCAAACCGACGCGGCAAATGCTGACTCAACACATTGCTCAACTCCAACGCCCTCCCCTGCTTCGCTTTCAAAATCTTACGCGCCGATTTGTCGGGCAACAGATTGATGTGAACCGACTCTCCATCCCCACAATAATTTGAAACCTGCAAAATCGCAGGTCCGCTCAACCCGCGGTGCGTCAACAGAATGTTCTCGCGGAAACTCGCGCCGTTGCTACTCGTCACCGCCTCCACCGAAACGCCGCTGATTTCATCAAACGCGGGCTTCAACGTGAACGGCACCAGCCCAGGTCGCGTCGCCACAAGTTTCAAACCGAACTGCCGCGCCACGCGATACCCAAACTCCGTCGCGCCCATTTTCGGGATCGAAAGCCCGCCCGTCGCGATCACCAGCGACTCGCACTTGAAATCCCCCTGATTCGTCCGCAGAAAAAATCTGGTGGCACAGGCGTCCCTGCCTGTGGCTTTTGTTGAATCCCCAATCTCATTGACCCGACAATTCAACCGAATCTCCACCCGCGCCGCGTCGCGCTCCCGCTTCAACATCGCCACGATCTGCCGCGCGCTCCCGTCGCAGAAAAGCTGCCCCAGCTTCTTCTCGTGATACGCTATCCTGTGTTTCTCGACGAGCGCGATGAAATGCGCGGGCGTGTAGCACGAAAGCGCCGATTTACAGAAATGCGGGTTCGCCGACAGAAAATTTTCTGGCGTCGCGTTGACGTTGGTGAAATTGCACCGACCGCCGCCCGAAATCAGAATCTTTTTCCCCAACTGTTCCGCGCGCTCAATCACCAGCACCGACCGACCGCGTTTCCCCGCCTCAATCGCGCACATCAATCCCGCCGCGCCGCCGCCGATGACAATGACATCCTTCTTCATCAAAAATCTCGTCCTCGTCCTCGTCGTCGTTCTCGTCCTCGAATGAAATCAATCGTCAAACACCCTGCCGCGAAGCTGTTTCTTTCGCGACTGATGCGCCTTGTTCTCCAACATCCGCTCCCTCGCCCGCCGCGACCGTTTCCGTTTTTGCCGACGAATTTTTTCAATGCGCGTCCGCTCCGCCGCCACAAGTCCCTGTTGCCGCTCCTCAATTTTGTCGAGCAACAATCGTCGCGCGAAAAACCGATTCAACGCCTGTGACCGCTCCGATTCGCACCGCACGCGCAACCCCGTCGGACGATGCAGTAACACCACCGCCGTCGAAGTCTTGTTCACGTGCTGCCCGCCCTTCCCGCCCGACCGCGTGAACGATTCCTCGATGTCCGCCTCGCGCACCCCCAACGCCGCCATCCGCGCCGCAAGTTGCGCTTGTTTTTCAGTAGAAACAGGAAATCCATTCACGCGCGCACGGTGCAGGTTTTGTAGAAAAATATCAAGAGAGCGGAATGGGAGGGACGCGCTCCGTCGCGTCCGTTTGGATTTTGGTCACGACGGAGCGTGACCCTCCAAATTTGTAGCTATCAAAAATTTCCACGCCCCTCCGTGCCCCGTGCTAGAATCCCCTTGCCATGAAAACCATCTCTCCTTCTGAGTTGAATGATCTTCTCTCCACCCAACCCACCCTGACTCTGCTCGACGTCCGCACGCCCGTTGAATTTGCCGAGGTGCACATCGCGCAGGCGCGCAACATTCCGCTCGACGAACTCCAGCCCAAACAACTCATCGAATCAGGTCAGTTGCGTAAAGACCAACCCGTCTATCTTCTCTGCCGCACGGGCAATCGCGCCCAGAAAGCCGCTGACCGACTCGCGAGGGAAAACCTTGACTGCGTCGTCGTCGAAGGCGGCACGCTCGCGTGGAACGACGCGGGGTTGCCCGTCAATCGCGGCGCAGTCAAAGTCATCTCGCTCGAACGCCAAGTCCGCATCGTCGCTGGCTCGCTCGTCGTCATCGGCGCGGTGCTCGCGTGGCAAGTCCACCCCGCGTTCATCGGCCTCTCCGCCTTCGTCGGCGCAGGCCTCGTCTTCGCAGGCGTCACCGATTTCTGCGGCATGGGTCTGCTGCTGGCAAGAATGCCGTGGAACAAGAAAACCTCCTGCACTTCGGCAACTTGTTGCGACGAGAAATCTTGATGAGGAGCAGAGACTCTAGCTTCTGACAACGGAAGGTGTTCGACGCCGACCCTTGCTTTTTTCCATTACAAATTCCGCTTGGAGTGAAATTGGTTGTTCTGCATATCGGACGCCGCGATTCCGAGAGTCTTCCCATTCGTTAAGCAAGCCCGCTTCTTCGGCAATCGCGCGAATATTGAGGCGCTGGAGCAATTCGACAGTGACGGGGCGCTTTGAGTCCGTAAATGTGAGCGACGCCAAAAATCGCTGACACGCAGGCGAGTTGAGAATCTGAACCACAACACGCGCCTCTTTTTCGTCGTCAAACGGGATAAAATTACAAGTGTCGTCAAACATGACTGGCTTGTCGTCCACAGCCCCGACGAGTGCGAATCGCGGGGTGCGATGCAAACCCGACACGGCAACTTTCCACGGCGCAAAGGTGTAGTCGCCAATACCAAACAGCGCGAAAGGAATCTTGCTGCTGTAAATCGAACTCTTACGCGCGTCAAAAAGTTTGCGATGGGATTCGAGATACCGCCATGTGCGTGGCGCTGTTGCGGCAACCGCGGATGTATCTTCCCCGACACGCCGTTGTGTCACAATCACCCATCGCTCTGGTTCAAGCCGTCCATTGGCAAGGTCTGAACATTTTAGGAGCGGAAACACATAGTCAGATTCAACGCGGACTGGCTCGCCCAATTTGTTTCGCGTCACGCCGTCATCATCCTTCCCAAGCTCCATGACCGAAGCGCAATCGTGCTTTACGCCCGAACGCCATTGATAAGGACAGAGACCTTCGAGATGTTGGAATCGGCGATAAGTGCGGATGTCGGAAACCAAATCTTGCCCCGCAAGCCCAATTGTTGTTGAAGGGCGTTTTGCTGATAATTCTTCAAATACATCTGCTTCGGGCTTTCCGTTTGCGCCCGTCCGCGCCAGCAACAAGCAAGCATCCACCGACGCACCGAAATTTTTCTTGGCATCTATCCGATAAAGCGCCGCCTCTGCGATCCGTCCGTCATTCTGCCACGCGAATCGTAACAGCTTCCGCGCGGTCGCCGTCTTGCAGAGCATCGCAATCGTCGCCTCCCGACCTCGTAATGCTTTCACCAAGGCGATAAGCATCCACTCAGAAATATCGAAATTCGATTTCCCCGTGCGCGCCGCAATCCCCCGAAATCCTTGAAAATTTTCTTTGGCGGGAAGGTTGCCCCCGTTTATTGCTGAGACCGTCGCGTTTGTTACCCACGGCGGATTGCCGAGGATGAGCAAGTGTCCACGCAATGCAGACAGTTCCTTCTCCCAATCGTGGGCAAAAAAATCCTGCTGTCCCAGCGAAGCTCTGGTTTTCACGCCTGCTTCACTCAGCGCCTCTTGCGCTTGTTTGATATAAGCAGAATTGATGTCCCACCCCCGAAGGCGCGCCTTCGGAAAAGTTTTGGCCGCCGCGACAAGAAATGCGCCGACACCACAAGTCGGCTCAAGAATTAACTCGGTCTTCACACCGCGTCGAACCAGCAAAGCGCACACTTCCTGCGCCAGCACCAACGGCGTTTGAAAATCCCCAAATTCAATTTTAGCGCGCGTTTTCATACCAATCGCAAAATGCCGCCGACTTTACCTGCTTGTTCAATGACTCGCCCGTATTGCAACCGCCACGATGCGCGTTCGAGACGGTGAGATAGCCAACTTCTGGCGGCTTGCGCAAAACCTCATCAGCAAGATTTTCCGCCTCGACCTCATCCACTGGCAACATGCGCTCTTGAAAGAACGCAAGAATATCGTCGCGGTTCGCTTTGTTTTTAATCAGACGCCGCAGACCCGATGTCGTCTGAAAATCAGCCGTCCGTTCCTGACGCACAAAAATCGTGTGCAAAATGTCGAGCCTGCCAGTTTTGGTCGCGGGGTCGTCGCGTTTGTCATAGACAAACACGATCAGCGAATAGCCCAACCCGTAGATTTTCTGGCGGGCGCTTTTGAAGGGACACGAAGACTGCGGCTGCCGAATGCTCGTCACTTTGATGTCCACGCCCAGCTTGGGAAAATCAATGCCCTTGGCAGAATTTCCGCGAACATATTTGTAGCGGGATTGCAGCACTTTTTGAAACTTGTGCTCAAGATAAGTCCCGACCGCCTTGCCGTCGGTCACACCGAACAAACTCGGCTCGGCGTGTTTGGATTCAGTCTTCGCGAAACTCGTAGCCTCTCTCTGAAGAAATGGAAGTGTAAGCGGCTTCGGCATGGCTCTCTTTTAACAAACTCACGCCTTCGAGTAAACCTCCACGCCCTTCTTCACAAACTCCTTCGACTTCGCTTCCATTCCTTTTTGCGGCGCGGCTTCGTCGGTCACGCCTTGTTTGGCGGCGTATTTGCAGACGTTGTTGAATTTCACGGCCACGCCTCCAATGTTAGACCGTTAACGCGTTGGAATTCTTGGGTGTTGTTTGTCACGAGAATCAGGCCATTGGCGACAGCTTGCCCCGCGATGAGCAAATCATAAGGACCGATGAGTTGTCCCTGCCGTTCCAAATCGGCGCGAATCCTTGCGGCTGCTTCCGCGGCTGCACGGTCGAATGACAATTCAACGATCGCGGCAACGAATCGCTGGACTTTCTGCCGTTCCGCCGCTGGGTCGCGCGCTTTCTCGACTCCGCAGAATAACTCGTAAACCGTAATCATCGAAACGGCGCACTCTGTTGGCGCCAGTTGACTCAAGCGTTGCACCATGCCCGCTCGTTGTCGAAGCACACCGATGCACGTATCCGTGTCGAGCAGGTGAGTCATGGATGAGGTTTAGAGATTTTTCACGGGCGGAAGTTGACCTTGCGACGGGCGCTTGAATGCAGGGTCAGAAACGTGAATGGAATCGAAGAACCCGCTTGGCCAGGTTTTCGATTTCAACGGTTCGAGCACTACGGCGTCGCCTTCTTTACGGACGGAAACGGTGGACGGCAAGTTCACGCTCTTGGGGAGTGCGATGGTTTGATGATCGCCTTCTCGAATGACTTTCGCGGTTTCCATGGGCACAGCTTACTCGCAAGCGCGGCAAAAACCAAGCGCGCTTTCGTTCACGCCTTCGTGTAAACCTCCGCGCCCTTCTCCACAAACTCTTTCGACTTCGCTTCCATTCCTTTTTACAACGCGGCTTCGTCGGTCACGCCTTAAGAACCAGCCTATCAAGACGACTTCCGTCGTTGTTTGATTTCCTTGGCGAGCGTGCGAACGGATTGCTTGCCAATGAGCCGGTGGCGTTCCTTGGAATAATCGCCGCGACCGGTTTCGAACATTTGAAGAAACCTTGCCATGCCTACAGGGCCGAGTTCTTCAGCCAGAGCTTTGAGGCCTTTCTCTCGAATTTCTTCTAACGTTGCGGGTGTCATGGTTTCTCCTTTAGCACATTTTGCAGCCAGAATAAAGGGTTCATCACCTGCACGCGGAGTCTCTCCTGATTTCGCGCAGCTCGGTGTAAGAGCCGGTCATCCGTCGTCAACAGAACGTCCGCTTTGGCTTGTTCCGCCATTGCCAGATGCAAGGCGTCCATGCCAATGAAATCGAGTTCTTCCAACGCGGCAGCACGTTCGACAGCTTCGTCATTCAACGAAACAAAGTGGTGACGGCGCGGAATAAGAAGTTGAAGGCGTTCTCGTCGTTCAGCGTCGGAAATTTTCGCGATTTCCAAATCAGCTACTTCGCTATGGACAAGAACCCAACCTCCTCGCTCAACCGCAAGGACGATTGCCAGCACCGCTTCGGCTTCCAAGCGAACACGCGTCTGTGTTTGGTCGTCGAAGGGACGATTCCAACAACAAACATCAAGATAGATTTTCGGAGTTGCCATGAGGGGTTCCCACACTCACGTCAGCATTACGATTTCTGATAAATCTCCGCACCAGTGCGTTTGAACTCGTCGCTCTTCCTACATCCCATGCTCCAACGCCTACTCGCGGTCAAGCCTGGTATTGCTCATCGCTGACCTTCTCCAGCCAATCAACCGCTTTACCGTCGAGCGCTTCTTGAATGGCGATATGCGTCATCGCAGTGGTCGGCGATGCGCCGTGCCAATGCTTTTCGCCCGGTGCAAACCAAACGACGTCGCCCGGTCGAATCTCCTCAATCGCCCCGCCCCAACGTTGCGCCCGCCCGCACCCCGCCGTCACGATAAGCGTTTGCCCCAACGGATGCGTGTGCCAAGCCGTCCGCGCTCCCGGCTCGAAGGTCACACTCGCGCCGACCACGCGCGCCGGAGCGTCGGCTTTGAACAACGGGTCAATGCGCACCGCGCCAGTAAAATATTCCGCCGGTCCTTTGCCAGAAGGCTGTGAGCCGCTTCGTTTGATTTCCATGTTGTATTTTCTTGTTGGGCAAACCGAGATGTTCCTTGGGCGTGACGTAACAAAGCATGGCGCAACTGAACCAGCCAATCATCGCCGCGCCGATGGCGCTCGTGATGTGGTCGTAGCCCGGCGCGATGTCGGCGGTGAGTGGGCCGAGCGTGTAAAACGGCGCTTCACTGCACCATTCGAGTTGCCAACTCGCGTGAAAATTCTCGATGATCGGTCATGACGTTGGAACTCCGGCAAGTTCCTCAACGAGTTTGCAGTAGGCATCTATTTGTGCGGCTGCAATCTTCCCTTCCTTCAAAGCCAACAACAGCCGCGAGGGTTTGCGATGGTCTTTGTCCGGCACTACAAAGCCGAGGAATTTTTCCAAGTCGTCGGAGAAAACGTGAATCTTCTTTGTGAATGCGTTCCGCTTGTTCTGAACGAGCTTGTTCAGCCCTTCGTGAAAAACCTTGTCGTCGCCTGTCTTATTCGGGTCGGCGTCATGCAAGACGGAATGCTCAATCTTCAGTTCGCCCAAGAGGTTCATGAAACGATGGATGTTAAACTTTCCCATCGCGTCCAGAACGAACAACCCGCCGGCAGGCGTTCGTATCTTCCCCGTCTGAATCAGGTAATTGATTAACACCAGCTCGGACGGCCCTTCGACGACCAGTGTTCGTTTGGCAAAGAACACGCCGCATCGCTCCGGGTTCAGCCAGAGGAAGTATTTGACCGCTTCCATCTCGAGCTTGCACTCCTCCGTGCCTGCTTCGTAATTCTTCAGCCCCGCCGCGAGCTTGTTAATTTCTTGGTTTTCCAAGAAGAGCGCATTCAAGTTTTCCGGGCGGACCTGCCCGATGTGTGTAAGGCCGTTGCTGCGCTGGAGTCTTGCGATGCCTGGAATGTTTTCTGTGGCGTGGCTGACGAATTGTGGTGAGTGCGTCGAAACTAAAACTTGCCGTCCCCCCTCAGCGGCAATCTTACGTAGATCTCGGTCGAGTTGCGACTGTTGCGGCGGATGGAGAAACGCTTCTGGCTCTTCGAACAGGAGCAAGGTGAAATCTGGAGAGAAGTCCTTTTTCTTCGCAGCCGGGCGGCTGGTTGAGTAAGCAGCCGAGACCCGGAACAAGCGGTAAATCAGTTGCCGCTGAAACCCTTGGCCGTAGCTCGCCGCCTTTTGATTCGATTTTAGGGTTTCGTCAAAAATGTCGTAGTCCAACATGGCGCTGACCACTTCCATTTCAGAGAGCGGATTGACCTTGAACTTGAACTTTGCGTCCCAATCGCCAAGTCCGGAGTTGATGTCGTCCTCCAAGCCTTTGAGTGATCGTTTGTCAGATGTCTCCTCTGTTTGAATGTCCTGCCCAAATGTTTTGATCGCGCACTGAAAAGTTGCGAAGGACGCGCTGCCCTTGACCAGCTTTTTGAAAATCGCATTCACGAGATCGCGCAGCGGGCTCTTGCCACTGAACTTGCTTACATCCTCCAGTCGGCTGACTGCTGGGATGTGGATGACATCGCCGAGTTTTCCAAGCCCGACATTGTCATCGCCATAGAATTGATTCTGCGAAAGCGCTCCACCCTCGTAAGCGTAGAGATGCAGTTTTGCTTTATCGTCGCTGTGCAAAACCTTGCGGACGCGAAAGCGGTTTCCGACCAGCCGGTATTCGGTTTTAATTGAGTCCGCCTCGTCTTTAGTCATCTCGTATTCGATTTCGATCCAACTCTCCTTGTCGTCGGTGGAGAGCTTCGGGAAATCCCGTTGTGGATCGAACTTGATGTCCTTCTCGTAAACATTTCGCAACGCATCGAGCACGGTGGTCTTTCCGCAGTTGTTGCCGCCGATCAGCAAGCCATAGTCTGCCACGTAAAACTTGGCATCTTTAATTGAGCGATAGTTGTGAAGGGCAACTTCTCTGATTTTCATGGGCTGTTGGGCGTTGGCTTGCGGTTTTCGTCAGCACCGGGCACAAGAATAACGAGACAAGCTACGAATGCAAAGGCAGGAAGTGCATATGCCCAATGTGCGGCCCGCCGGTTTTATGCTCGTCACGAACACGCGACTCTGCTAATCACATGCGGTCATGCCCAACGCACCCGAACCAAAACAGCCGCAGCAATCGAAATACGTTGTTGAAAATCTCCGACTGCGCGAACTGGTCGCCATCGTCAAACAGAACCAAAAGTTCTATGAGGATTTCTGCCTGTTTCTGGAAGAACGCGGTTATTCGAACCTCCATGCGTTCATCAACGAACGGTCAGACGAGAAGGCGGCGAAGGTGCTCGGTGATTATTTGGCGCGACAGTCCAGCGTTCAGTTGCTAGACGGACTCGGCAGACCTTACAAAGATTCCGTGGCGCGGTGGTATTTTCTGGCTTGGACTCTTCGCGACGCTCCCGCGCAAAGGCTTCAACCACTCCTCAGCAGCATCGAAGGCAACACGCTCGATCAGCGACGCGTAAATCTGCTGAACCAGCTTCGCAAGTTTGTCGGGCCGCTTTTTCCGCAGGCGGCGAACTGGTCGTGGCCCGCTCTATCAGAAGTCATGCTCGCGCGCCTTGAGGGCAGCCGTCGCGCACTCAAGGGGACGCGCTTCGAGGAAGTCGTCAGGCAGAGTCTCAAAGATTTGTTCACGAAACGTCGACTCCGTCTCAAGATTGGCGAAGGCCAGGTGCGAATCCAAGAAGAGACCTATGACGTGCAAATCATCGGAAACAAAAAGTCAATTTTGTTGCCGGTAAAGACTCGCGAGACCATGGGTGGAGGACACGCGAACCTCTTCACGCGAGACATTTTCAAAGCGATTTCTGTCGCTCACGAGCACGGCTACGAATGCATACCCGTTGTCATCGCAGAATCGTGGGGAGGCGACTTGAAGTCACTGAAATGCGAGCACTGCGTTTACCTGCAAGTGAACCCGAACCAGATTGAGGCGATTCAGCCGTTGCTCACTGCCGAGTTGGAAAAGCTAGTTCCCGTATTCAAAGAATACGTCTGATTAAGCGAGCGCGAGGGCTGGTTGTTCGTTCTGTATGCGGGCTTTCGCTAGTCGGCAGTATTCCTCACTGCAATCAATTCCCACGAAATGCCGACTTAATTTTTGAGCAACAACGGCTGTCGTTCCACTACCCAGAAATGGATCAAGGACCAGATCATTTGGACGTGAGGAAACCAAGACGCATGTCTCAACAAGCTTTTCGGGAAAGACGGCAAAATGCGCGTCGCGAAATTTGGAAAGCGGGATTTGCCAGACCGTCCGTTTGTTTCTTCCGAGCGGATGGAAAGCCTGATCCCACCTTCCGTTGTGGAGGTTTGGACTGCCGCCGTTTTTTCCTTTCTCCGGTGTGCCGCCGCGTTTCCCAAAGTGACCACGCCCACCCATCATTCGGCTCTTTTCCGTGAACGTGACGTGCGGTTCGCGGATCGCATCTGCGTTGTAAAAATAATTCGGCGACTTGGAAAACATAAAAACGTATTCGTGGTCGGTAGTAGGCCGATTCTTCACCGAAGCCGGCATTGCGTTTGTCTTGTGCCAAATTACGTCTGACCGAAGTATCCAACCGATCTTCTCGATTGCGAATGCGATGCGCCACGGCATTCCCAACAAGCGTCCGCCATCGTATTTATCCCCCAAATTCAGCCACAAAAGTCCGTCTGACGAAAGAACTCGATGGCATTCGCGAAATACGCTGACGAGTTTTTGAATGTAGGTGTCGGGAGATTCTTCCTTTCCGATCTGCTGGTGTGACCTGTAATCCCGCTGCCGAAAATACGGCGGGCTGGTGACAATACACTGAATTGATTGTGGTGGCAGCGCTCTCAGCGCAATTTCAGAGTCGCCACAAATAATCTGGTCAACGTAGCGCCCAATTGTCGTGGAGACATATGGCTGACTCGCATCCTCCCGAAGAATGTGAATGGATTGATGCCGTTTCACACCGCGAGAGAATGATTCATGTTTTGCCATGCTGAAACTTTAGGAGTGGGACAGCTTTAATCAAGAACGAAAATGGCATCACGCCTTCGAGTAAACCTCCGCGCCCTTCTTCACAAACTCTTTCGACTTTTCCTCCATCCCGCGCTTCACCGCTTCGCTTTCGGAAATCTTCTGCTCCTCCGCGTATTTGCGCACATCCTCGGTGATTTTCATCGAGCAGAATTGCGGGCCGCACATTGAGCAGAAGTGGGCGAGTTTTGCGCCTTCGGCGGGCAGCGTCTCGTCGTGAAAATCCTTCGCCGTCTCAGGGTCGAGTGAGAGGTTGAATTGGTCTTCCCAGCGAAATTCAAAACGCGCCTTGCTCAACGCATCGTCGCGCACTTGCGCCGCGGGATGGCCTTTCGCCAAATCCGCCGCGTGCGCCGCGATTTTGTAAGCGATGACGCCGTCCTTCACATCCTTCTTGTTCGGCAAACCGAGATGTTCCTTCGGCGTGACATAGCAGAGCATCGCGCAGCCATACCAACCAATCATCGCCGCGCCAATCGCGCTCGTGATGTGGTCGTAACCAGGCGCGACATCCGTCGTCAGCGGCCCAAGCGTGTAGAACGGCGCTTCGGCGCACCATTCCAACTGCTTCTCCATGTTTTCCTTGATGAGATGCATCGGGATATGACCAGGCCCTTCGTTCATCACCTGACAACCATGCGCCCACGCAATCTGCGTCAACTCGCCCTGCGTCTTCAGTTCCGCGAATTGCGCCTCGTCGTTCGCGTCCGCAATCGAACCAGGCCGCAGCCCGTCGCCCAGCGAAAAACTCACATCATACGCCGCCATGATTTCGCAAATCTCGCGGAAATGCGTGTAGAGAAAACTTTCCGTGTGATGCGCGAGACACCATTTCGCGATAATCGAGCCGCCGCGCGACACGATGCCCGTCATCCGTTTCGCCGTCATCGGCACATACCGCAGCAACACGCCCGCGTGCACCGTGAAATAATCCACGCCCTGCTCGCATTGTTCGATGAGCGTGTCGCGGTAAATTTCCCAAGTCAGTTCCTCCGCGCGCCCGCCGACTTTTTCCAGCGCCTGATAAATCGGCACAGTCCCGATGGGCACGGGCGAATTGCGGATAATCCATTCGCGCGTCTCGTGGATGTTTTTGCCCGTGGACAAATCCATCACCGTATCCGCGCCCCATTTCGTCGCCCAACGCATCTTCTCGACTTCCTCCTCGATGGAACTGCTCACCGCCGAGTTACCGATGTTCGCGTTAATCTTCACCAAAAAATTCCGCCCGATAATCATCGGCTCGGATTCAGGGTGATTGATGTTCGCAGGAATGATGGCGCGCCCACGCGCAACTTCGCTGCGCACAAATTCGGGCGTGATTTCGAAGGTAGGGCGAGCTTCCAGCTTGCCCGTTAATTGATTTGATTGATTGGACAAGCTGGAAGCTTGTCCTACCTTGCCGCTTTCGCGAATCGCGATGTATTCCATCTCAGGTGTGATGACGCCTTGCCGCGCATAATGAAGTTGCGTCACCACTTTCCCCGCCTTCGCGCGCAACGGCGTGCGTCGCAGCGTCGCGGGAATTTCCACATCACTGCGTCCCTTGATGGGCTTGTAAGAAACCGCCGCTTCCTCGACATCGCCGCGATTCAAAATCCAATTCCGACGCAACGCGGGCAATCCGCAGTTCACATCGCCATGAAAATCGGGCGCGCTCCACGCCCCGCTCGTGTCATAAACGCGCACGGGTTCGTTCACCTCGACGCGCCCCGTGTGGCTCACCGTCGGCGAGAGCGTGATTTCTCGGAACGGCACGCGCACATCGCGGTGAAGTTTGCCTTCAGTAAAGACCTTCCGAGAATTCGGAAGCTGGTCGCTGCTATGTGGCTCAGACTTTTTCGGTGCAATCATATATTTCCCTCCGCCAGCATTACCTGGTTCAGGTTCTGTGGGTTTCCCGCAACGCGGAATCTCAGCCTCTTCTCGAAGCTCCCCAATGTTTCATCAACCAACCGACAATTATCAAATGAACGCGGCTACATCAATGCCGATGACGCGGTCCAACACAACCGCACGCTCGCGACGGATTGGTGGCGCAACGCGGGGCGCTGGCTTGTTTCGACGCACCCGCCGTATTCGACGCGAACACCGAAAGCTGTTTGGTGATTTTCTTCGAACCGCAATGCGGGCACTCCGTCCCCCGCCAGCGCGTGCTCGCCACCAGTCGCTCAAAATCCTTTTCGCACTCTTTGCAGTGAAATTCGTAAATGGGCATAGGTGATGATTACTTTTAACAGAAGACCGCCAAGAACGCAAAGCCAAGGTAGGACAAGCTTCCAGCTTGTCCCTCGTTCCAATGGACAACCAAGATGGTTGTCCTACCCTCTTTGCGTCCTTCGCGTCCTTTTGTTCAAAATCATTCGTGCTTATTCGTGGCTAACATCCGTTTCGCCGTTTCGCAATCCGCCGCAATCTGTTGTTTCAGCGCGTCCAGACTCTCGAACTTTTTCTCGTCTCGAATCTTCTTCTCCACAAACACCTCGACGCTGCTGCCGTAAAGATTCTGAAAGAAATCAAACAAATGCACTTCCACCGTCAGCTTCGGTTTCGCCGACTGCACCGTAGGACGCACGCCAATGTTCAGCGCCCCTTTCAAAATCTTGCCTGTCGTCGCGCCAAGTTTGCGCGCGTCCTTCGACGGCTCATAAATCCTCGCCCGAACTGCATACACGCCGTTCGGTGGCAAAATCTCATTGTGCGGATTCAAGTTCGCCGTCGGGAAACCCAAATCGCGCCCGCGTTTGTCCCCCTGCTCCACCGTGCCGAGAATTGAAAACGGTCGCCCCAACATCTTTCCCGCGTTCGCCAAATCACCCTCCGCCACCGCGCGCCGAATCAAAGTGCTGCTCACCACTTCCGTCCCCACCGTCACGGGCTGCATCTCCTTCACCGCGAACTCGTGCTGCTGTCCCATTCGCTCGATGAGCGCCACCGTCCCCTTACGGTCTTTGCCAAAACACCACTGAAACCCAACGCAAATCTCCTGCAACTCATTCACGCTTTGAAAAATTCTCTCAATGAAAACTTCAGGCGCGGTGTTCGCCAACTCACGGTCGAATTTCAGAACCAAGCAAGCCGACGCGCCGAGTTCCTCGATGAGTTTCAACTTGTGCTGCGTGCTCGTCAGCAGCGGCGGCGCTTTATCAGGACGCAGCACGCGCGCGGGATGCGGGTCAAAAGTCAGCGCCACCGAATCGCCATCGCATTTCTTCGCATCGCTCACCGCTTGCGAGATGACCTTCTGATGCCCGCGATGCACGCCATCAAAGACGCCGATGGCAAGACACACCCGCCCCGTGTATTCCGCAAGGTCTTTGAAATTGTCGGTGACAAACATATTTCTTGTCAGCGTTTGGTGTCCCGCCTTTAGGCGGTCTGGTGAGACATTTTATCGGATTCCGCCTAAAGGCGGGACACCGAACTCGCGCCATAGCTCCGCCCCATCAACCCATTAACCCATTTCCCCATTCCTCAACTCGCCCGCACCGCGTAAATCGGCACAACCCATTTCTTCAATCCCTCGAATGAAGAATTCAAAATCTCGTCGAGCTTGTGCGCGTCTTTCACATCAAACTTCCCCGATTTCGTGCGGCGCAACTCCGTGAGATGCGCGCCGCAACCAAGCGCATCACCCACATCCGACGCGAGCGTGCGGACATAAGTCCCCTTCGTGCATGCGCACCGAAACTCAACGCGCGGCGACGCAAACTTGAGCAACGCGAATTCGTAAATGTGAATCAACCGCGCCTCGCGTTCCACGGTCTGACCCTTGCGCGCCAGCTTGTAGAGCGGACGCCCCTGATGCTTCACTGCGCTGACCATCGGCGGCGTCTGATAAATGTCCCCGCGAAATTTCGCGAAAGCCGCTTCGATGTCCGCCTCCGTCAACGGCGGCACTTCCCTCGTCTCGACCACCTCGCCGTCCGCGTCCTGACTGTCCGTCCGCACGCCCAGAATCATCGCGCCTTCGTAAGTCTTGTCGTCCTTCATCAATTCTTCAGAAAGTTTTGTCGCGCGCCCCAAAACCAAAATGAGCAACCCTGTCGCGTTCGGGTCGAGCGTGCCGCAATGCCCCGTTTTGTTGAAATGGAATTTGCGCCGCACCGCGTCCACGACATCGTGCGAAGTCATCCCCGTGGGTTTGTCCACGAGCAAAACTCCGTCTAATGGATCGAGTCTGGAATTCATAAAAATTTAATGTCTAAATCCGAAATCCGAAGGAATGCGGAAATGGTGAAAGGCGGAAAATGTCATCTGGATTTGCGGTAGATTGCGGCAAAAATTTTCGTCAGTTCTTCAGCTTCCTGCACCAACGCAGCGCGCTCAGTTTCAAGGTCGTTGCGCCCTCCCAAGTCCAGCAGCCTCAAAAAAAAGCGACTTTCCTTTGCCTCCCGTCGGCTGGTCTTGATCTTGTAAAGAAAATCCTTCGTTCCAAGCGTCTCATTCGCTTCGATGTAGTTTGCCCCGACCGAGCCAGACGCGCGCACCAACTGTTTGACATCTTCGATATTGCAGACTGTCCTCGGAAGTTTCTTCACGAATGCTCTCACATTTTTTGCAAACACAAATGTCCTCTCCTCCAAATCAAATTCCTTTTCTTGTGATGCGTTTACCGCATATTCCACCGAGGATTCTCGAACGCCGCTCCGTTTTCGTTCCCGTTTTTTGCTTTTCCTCATTCAATATTCCTTCGGATTTCGGATTTAGATATTAGAAATTCAAAGCCCTGCCCTCCCTAGTTCTTCTTCAATCGCCGCCAACACTCGCTGCTCCACTTCCTCCTTCGTCCCGCGAATCCGCGTCCCTGCCGCTTCGCGGTGACCGCCGCCGCCGAACGTTTTTGCGATTTTGTTCACGTCCACGTCGGGATGCTTGGAGCGGAAGCTGGCGCGGAAACGGTTTGGCTCATCCATTTCCTCGAACGACACGGCGACAACGACGGTGTCGATCGCGCGCACATGGTCAATCAGTCCCTCGGTGTCTTCGCTGAGCGCGCCCGATTTTTGATACATCTCGCGGGTAATCCAGTAGTAAGCGACGCGGTGGTCGTGCGCGAACTTCAGGTTGTCGAGAATTCCGCGCAACAACTTCGCGCGCGCCAGCGGGTAATTGCCGTAGATGTTTCGCGCCAGTTGCCCGATGTCGAACCGCGTCTCCAACAACTCCGCCGCGACTCGCAACGATTCGGGCGTCGTGTTCGGGAATTGAAACGAGCCCGTGTCCGTAAGAATCGCCGCGTAAAGACACGCGCCGATGTCGGCGTTCATCGGGAAATGGTTGTGCTTGATGAGGTTAAAAATGATCTGCCCTGTCGCGGGCGCGGTCGAGTCAATCCAGTTGATGTCGCCGAACGACGGGTTGCTGACGTGGTGGTCTATATTAATAAAGAGCTTTTTCGCGGAAACCGCCTTCATGCTGTCGCCGAACCGTTCCAGCGCGGCGTTGTCCAAACCGATGACCACGTCGAACGGCTGCGGTTGCGCGGGCGGTTTTTGCGCGAGTTCGCTGTGAGGGAGAAACTTGAACTTGCGCGGCACGCCGTCGTCGTTCCAGACCTTGACCTTCTTGCCGAGTTTTTGCAGGCAAAGTCCGAGCGCCAGTTGCGACCCAATCGCGTCGCCATCGGGACGATTATGACTGAGCACTGCGAACGCCTGGTGCGCGCGAATCGCGTCGCCAATGAGTTTCCAAATCTCGCTCATGGAGGGAAGACGTTAGCGAGTGCGCGCGATGGGGGCAAGCAGAGTTTCGGAAACCAGACATTCCCGGGCGCATCTTGACACTGGAGCCGGTGGCAGTTGATGAAAAGGCGCTCAACGGGTTTGTAGGGCGCGAATGCCCCGCTGCGGGGTTTCGCGCCGCCGTCTGCCATCGGGGCG